>Ga0068862_100000221_pt1 | contig 63015 bp, 55 predicted proteins | sample KBSSwiS52_FD_66598 | JGI IMG/M metagenome (GOLD analysis project Ga0068862, IMG submission 66598) | Switchgrass rhizosphere microbial communities from Kellogg Biological Station, Michigan, USA - KBS Switchgrass S5-2 | ecosystem: Host-associated > Plants > Roots > Rhizosphere > Soil ...
CACGGAGGTCAAGCACATCCTGGGGTCGAACGTACCCGAGCTGCGCGAGCCCTACCGCCCCGCCACGAAAGCGAATCACGGCCCGGTGCCGGAAGCCCGGTGGTGCGACATCGAGGGCGGCCTGCACGAGGTCGGGAACGTGGAAGGGGGCTGGTGCTGGGACAACGAGATGCCGGTCCACAAGGTCTGGCTCGACGACTTCGCCCTGCTCAACCGGCTGGTGACCAATCGCGAGTACCTGGAGTTCATGGAGGACGGCGGCTACTCAAACCCCCTCCTCTGGCTCTCGAACGGCTGGGCCCGGGTGCGGGAGGAGGGCTGGGCTTCACCGCTTTATTGGGAAGACGGGCAGGTCTGGACCCTCTCGGGAACCCGGGCGATCGACCCGGACGAGCCCATCTGCCACGTGAGCTTCTACGAGGCCGACGCCTACGCCCGCTGGAAGGGAGCCCGCCTGCCGACGGAGCGCGAGTGGGAGCACGCGGCGCGGACCTCCGGCTTCCCCGGCGAGGGCAACTTCCTCGACAGCGGTCTCCTCCACCCCCGTGCCGCGAACGGCGACGGCGCGCTGGTCCAGATGGGCGGCGACGTCTGGGAGTGGACGACCAGCCACTACGAGCCCTATCCGGGCTACAAGCCGTTCGAGGGCGCGCTCATGGAGTACAACGGCAAGTTCATGGACAACCAGCGAGTGCTGCGCGGCGGCTCCTGCGCCACGCCCGCCAATCACATCCGCGCCAGCTACCGCAACTTCTGGCCGGCCGACGCACGCTTCCAGTTCACCGGGATCCGGCTGGCGAAGGATCTCACCACCCCCCCGTCCCCGGCTCGCCCTTGAACGGCCCGACCACGTCGCTGGTGATCCAGCCGCCGTAGAAGCCTCCGGCCTGGGGAGTGACGCGCTCGCCGTCGACGTAGCAGGCCTCCATGAGGTGGGGGTAGAAGGCGACGTGGTTGCGGAGCTCTTCGAACATGCGCGTGGGCATCTGGTAGAACCAGGCGGCCGAGGGGACGCGGACGCCGTTCACCTCGACGTCGTAGTAGTGGGTCAGGCCCTTCCACTCGCACCAGCTCGAGTCCTCGTTCTCGCGGAGGCACATCATCCGCACGTCCTCGGGCGGGATGTACCAGGTCGGGGGATGGCTCGTCTCCAGCAGGCGCTTGGCGCGGCGGGTGTCGGCCAGCAGGACGCCGTTGAGCCAGACCTGGACGTGGCGGGTCGAGTCCTCTACCCGCGGGGGACGCGGATAGTCCCAGACGGACTCCTGGCCGGGACCGGGCGGGACAGGCTCTACAGGGAGCGGGATCGTTCTCATGGCGCGGTGATTCTATCGAGCAAGAGGCCAGGCGAGAGCCTGTCAAAGCGCCCTCCTTCCTGGCCTCCCCCGGAACCAAAGACCGCAGCTACTTCCGAGTGAGCTCGGGCTCGTGCTGCTCGGCGCCCTGCGTGACGGTCTCCTTGAGATCGGAGACCTGCCGCTTGCCCTCCTCCTTGACCGTGCTCGTGGCCTCCTTGGCGACCGTGCGCACCTTCTCGGCGAGCTTTTCGGGCGTCAGGTCCTGACGCTCGGCCTCTTCCTTGAGGGTGTCCACCGCCACCGTGGCGACCTGCTTGCCCTTCTCCAGGGCCTCTCCGCCCACTTCCTTCGCCCGCTCCATGAGACGGTCGCGCGTCTCGCCCATGAGCTCGTCCTCCTTGCGGGTGGACGGGATCATGAGACCCGCGACGACGCCGAGGGCGATCGCCGCGGCGCCGACCGCCAGGGGCCGCTCTTCCATGGTCTCCCAGAAGCCGACCCGGGCCTGGCGCGCCCGGTAGCGCGCGCGCTCCCGAGCCTGCCAGCTCAGCTCCGAGGCCCGCTCGCGGGCCGTGCCCGCGACCTCGGACACCCGCTCCTTGGCGCCGACCACGGCATCCTTGGCCGTGCTGGCCGCGCCGACCACCGCATCCTTGGCGGTCGAGGCCGCATCGGTCACCGCGTGCCTGGCGGTGGAGGCCGCGTCGGTCACCGCGTCCTTGGCCGTGCCGGCCGCGCTGGAGACCTTGTCTCCCGCGGTGTGCAGGGCGGAGCTGACGCGGCTTTCGCCCTCGTCGTAGTCGCCCGCGTAGCCCGTCTCGTATCCCCTGCGGCCACTGTATCCGTAGGCGCCGGCATAGCCGGGACGGTAGCCGTACTCGGCGCGGTCGTCGCTCTTCGAGCTCTCGGTCAGCATCCAGGCGAGGCCGACGCCGATCACCGCGGCCGGCCCGGGGTGCTCCTTGGCGAGCTTCCAGAGCCGGCTGGCGCCGGCCGTGGAGCCGCCGCGGAAGAGGCCCCAGGCCTCCATCGCGAGCTGCGTGGGAGTCAGCTTCGACTCCAGGGCGTCGAGGTTGCGGTCCATCTCGCGGCGCGTGCTCTCGATGTCGTGGCGGATCTGCCGCGAGTTGGGCCCGCGGTCGTTCGTTACTTCATCTTCGCGGTAAGCCATTCCTTGTTCTCCTTCAAGCTCTGGGTGGTTCTCTTGGGAGCGATGCCTTCCTGCTTGAGGGCCTGGAGGGCTTTCTTCACCATGCCGTAACCGATCGCGGCGAGGACCCCGCCCACGAGGAGCGGCGCCAGCCACATGGCCACGTCGCGGTCCATGAACTGCGAGAAGAGCGCGATGAGGCCGAGCGTCAGCGCGGCGAGCAGCACCAGGGCGCCGGCGAACAGAACGGCGCCGCCGGTCGCGACCGAGCCCATGTTCGAGCCGAGCCGCGACATCTTCTCCGACATCTCGGTCTTCGCGAGGTCCACCTCCTGGCGGAGCAGTTGGCTGGTCTCGTCACGCAGGTCCCTGAGGATCTGGCCGAGAGAGCGGTCGTCACGAAGCGGCTGCATCGTCAAGCACCTCCCGGCGTGTCAGGGACCTTGAAGCCCTCGGGCTCGCCATAAGGGCCCTCCTTCTCCCGCGTGCGGAACGGCTCCTGCGGGCCCTGGTAATCGTTGCCCCGGCCGTACCGCTCACCGGGATAGGAGGCATACGCGTTGGTGTCGTCGCCGTCGTAGCCGCTCCGGCCGTAGCGCCGGGACTCGCCGTAGCGGTAGTCCTCGCCGTACGAGGCATAGGCGTTGGCGTCATAGCCCTCGTAGCCACGGTCGGACGAGCTCTTGAGGAACCGCGCCAGGAGCAGCCCGGCGAGGAAGGTGCCGCCCAGGAAGACGTCGGGGTGGCGCCGCGCGAAGGTCTCGGTGTCGCGGAAGAAGGTGTTGAGGTCGCGGTCGCGGAGGTAGTGGGAGAGGCGGTCCACCTGGTCGGCGGCGCGCATCGCGTACTGCCCGACGCCGGCGGCCTGATCCTGCTCCTGCAGGCGGTTGCCCACGTCGCGGATCGCGCCGGCCACGCCGCCGAGACGGTCGGCCGCCTGGTCCTTCTGGCGGCTGACGAGGCCCGACACATAGTCGCCCGCCTGCCCGGCGACTTTCGAGGTCTCCCGCCTGGCGTCCTCGGCCAAGTTGCGGACCTGTTCTTTCGCCTGCTGCGCGACGTTCGGCTCGCCGCTCGAATACGCTGTCGTGGAGCCAGGTGGGGCGGCCGTCGGGCGGTCCTCGCCCGGATTGTCAAAACTCGCCATAGCACCTTTCCTTTCTGATGGATTGTCACTGCGGCGTGCCAACTCCAACCTTGAAGAACAGCACCGGACCTGGAATCAGGTCACCGCATCCGGAGATATGCTTTCGCAAGAGACGTGCCAGTCAGGAAAAACTGGCGAGAGGCAGTCCGCAGTCCTCGCAGGAGCCATCCGCGGACCTGTACTCGGTGCCGCAGCACGGGCACCAGGACTGCGCTTCAGGGTCGCGCCGGTCCGGCGCCGCGAGCGCTTCGGCCTCGCCGATCCCCATCCGGTCGAGCAGCCGGAGCAGAGCCTTCCGGCGCTCGCGCCAGTGCAGGCGCCAGCCCTCCTCTCCCCGCTCCGCGGCGAAAGCGGCGCCGTGCAGCTCGGCCCGGACGCGCGCGAGGAACGCATCCCTGGGCAGCAGCAGAGCCGCGACGGCGAGAGGGTCGAAGCCTTCGAACAGGTGCCGCCCGAGGGCCGGTACGGCGCGGATCGCGGAGACGGGAGAGAGCAGCAGGGTCGAGAGAGGAGCGGAGTGCCGCAGCAGCCCGTCCCGCCGCAGGCGGGAGCCCACGAACGCGGCGGCCCCGACCACCGCCAGGTAGAGCGCCAGCACGCCGGCGAGGAGCGGCGTGAGCAACAGCTCGGGCCTGGGATGGAGATAGAGCACGGCGGGGAGGAGGAGAAGGGTGAGGACGAAAAGGCCCCAGCTCAGCACGCGGAGGAGCTGCGTCTCCTCCCGGAACGCGTCCAGGCGGGCCTGCGCGGCCTCGATGTCCAGGGAGTGACCCGCGTGCTTCGCGAGGCGCTTCTCGCGCGCGTCGGGAGCCAGGCCGCGGAGCTCGTCGAGGAGCTCGCGGAAGGCTTCCGCGTGGCTGCGCGAAGGGAGGCGGGCGCGGTGCGGACCGCCGAGCCGGAGCGTGCCCTCCTCCACCTCCATGGAGATCCGCTCGTAGGGCAGGAGCGTCCAGCGCTCGGGATCGTAGGCATGGGCGCCGCGGACCGTGGGCTCCGGCAGGAGGAGCCCGTTCCGGGCGGCAATCGCCACGGGACCGGCCGCGGAGAAGGCGAGGTCGAGCGGCAGGAGCCCAGCCAGGCGCACGCCGCGGCCCTGGACGGCGCTCCAGCCCCAGAGCCGGCGCACGAACAGGAGATCCAGCGCGCCGACCCAGGCCAAGCAGTCGACGGCGTAGAGGACGGCTAGGAACGGGAAGATCTCCCGGAAGACGGCCAGGAGCATCCTACGGCGCGATGGCGGTTCCGGTGTCGCCGCCGGACCTTTCGTCCTTCTTCCGGCCGCCGACCATCTTCTTGATGCCGGCGCCGAGCGCGGCAACGCCCGCGACGATGAGCTTGCCGCCCTTGGCGAGCAGCTTGCCGAGATAGGCGAAGAGGCCGAGCTTCACGGCCGCGGCGCCGGCTCCTCCGGCGATCAGAGCGGTCAGCCCGTACTCGGCCACCTTGTCGCCGCTCACCCAGTCCGCGTACCGCTTGCCCTCCTGGAAGGAGAAGCCCGAGAGCAGCGTCTGCACGTGCGGCAGGTCGGCGTGGAGCGAGCCGGGATCGGTCACCAGCGTGGCCGAGACGTAGCCCTTGCGGCCGAGCAGGCGGACGTCGTAGTTGACGCTGCGGTCGGTGTCCACCGCGCCCTTGGCCTCGATGGCCCAGACCAGGTTGTGGCTCTTCGAGTCGTAGTGGGGCGTCTCGAACCAGCCGGTCACGTGGATCTCCCCGCCGCCGAGCTTCTTGCGCTCTTCGTTGGAGGCCTCGGTGCCTTCGCGGACCGACTCGAGGATGGCGTCGGCGTCGATCTTGTCCTTCTCGTCGTCCTTGACGTAGCCGACCTCGTCGTATTCGAAGAGGAGGAACCAGTTCTTCCCCTCCGCCGCCGGCATGATCACCCCGACCTCCCGGCCCGAGGGCGGGTTGCCGGTCATCTCCATGAACTTGCGCGTCTCGTCCCCGCCGGCGAAGACGTAGCCTTCGGGGACATCGATCCTGGCCAGGTTGTCGCCGAGCTCGGCGGTGGCGGGCCCCGGGGTCCACTTGATCTCCGGCTCCTCCTGGGCGGAAGCGGAGACAGCCAGGGCGACGACGGCGGCGAGAGCGATGGGTAGAAATTTTCCAGACACGGGGATCTCCTTGGTCGATTCAGGCGCAGCCTGAATCTGGTGTCCGCCGGGGCAGTTTCGTTTCGTTGGGCAGATCCTACCACCTCACTTGTCGTAGTGCAGCTCGATGAACTCGTAGATGAAGTTGCCGGTGCCCGCGGCATCCGAGAACTCGTTGATCACCACGCCCCGGCTGCAGCCGGCGCCCGCGCCGCTGCCCGGCGTGCCGGTCGAGGAGGCCGTGACCGTCCAGCTCGCGCTCAGGTTCGCGGCCTGGCAGGGGTCCTTGCGCTTCACCGAGCTGCCGCCGCTCGAGCCCATGGCGATCGTGCGCCCGTCCACGAGCGTGCTCGAGGCGTTGAAGAGATCGTAGGTCTCGGAGCCGTTGATGACCGGCATCAGGCCCGCGGAATTGAGGTAGACCACGCCCGCCGGCAGCGGTCCCCAGAACGCTTCGAAGGCGGCCTTGGTCGCGTCGCGGCCGATGACCAGGTAGCCGTTGTCCGGGATCGTGGTGCCCGCGGGCAGGGTGTAATTCATGGTCGAGTTGAGCTGGGCTACGCGCCAGCCGGCCACGCTGAGGCTGCCGCCTCCGCCCGGGCCGTAGGTGATCCACATCGGCGCCGACCAGAGGTCGTGGCCGTCGGCCTGCACGGCGTGGACGTAGTAGTAATAGGTCCCCGAGGTCAGGTTCTGCGTCACCGTCAGCGTCGACTGGTTGGAGACGCTCTGGTAGGGGCTCGCGGGCACGCCGCCGCCGATCTGGCCGCGCCAGATCTCCAGGGTCGAGACCGACTCGGCGCCCGGATCGTAGACCGCCGCCCGCAGGGTCGCGGAGCCGGCGGCGCTGAAGATGTCGCCCATCAGGTGGGCGCCGTCGGTGGTGGCGAAGACGAGCTGGGCGTTGGAATCCTCGGTCGCGTAGAAGTGCCGGGCCTTGTGCGCCTGGAGCAGCTTGCTCTTGGTGAGCACCGGCGCGGCGCCGTTCGGAATCAGGTAGACCGTGCGGTTCGGGATGCCCTGGCCGTAGTTGTTGCAATGGGCATCGTGATCGGCCACCGGACCGAGGTGGAAGCCCAGGTTCAAGGCGGTTTTCCAGCGCGCGGTGTAGTCGGTCGAGGCCACGTTCGCGTCGGAGCACGTGGTGCCGGTCGAGAACGCCAGGCCGCTGCGCACCGCGATGCCCTGGAGGGCGTTATCGGCGTCGGCGTTGAAGGCATAGTTGTCGAACTCACCCGTGCCCGGGTGACAGAGGATGCCGAGCGCGCCGGCCGAAGAGGGGTTCTCCACCGAGCGCTTGTACATCGTCAGATAGCCGAAGCGCTTGGGCGTGAAGATGTCGAAGTAGCAGTTGGTGCCCGGCGTGCACTCCGCGCCGGGGCCGTTGCAGGTGGAGCAGGTCTCCCAGCCGAAGAGCTTCGGCGTCTCGATCAGGGTGACGTGCCCCTGGTCCGCATTGGTGGACACTCCCCACTCCATGCCATAGAGGGCCACGAACACGTCGTTGACCGTGGCCGTGTTGGCCGCGGCCAGGCCGGAGGCGTAGCGCTGCCTCACCTTCGCCTCGGTGACCGGCGGGTTGTTCGTGGACAGGGCGTCGTTGATCAGGTGATTGTGCTCGTTGACCAGCCAGTAGTCCACGCCGGCCGAGTTGCGGGCGTAGTCGAAGACGGCCGTGGGATCGAAGTTGCCGCTGCCATAGGCGTTGCCCGAGGAGCAGCCCGAGGTGGGCTGGCCGCCGTCCGACCAGTTGGAGTGGCTGTGGGTCGAGCCGTAGTAGAAGTTGTAGCCGAAACCGCTCTCGATCGGCGTGTTCTGCTGCACCTGGCAGGAGCCCAGGGCCGCGCTCTCGCGCAGGCTGGCCGACTCGGCGGCGGAGAGCAGGTAGTTGACGACCACCTCGTCGGTCGAGGCGTAGGCCTCGCTCATGCCCGCGACCCCCTGGAGGTCCTCGTACTCCCGCATCGGGCGGACCGGGCGCAGGCGGTCGGGGGCGAAGCGGCCGAGGAAGGTGTATCGGTACCTGCCGGGCGGCACCAGCCGGCCGGCCTCGTCGCGGCCGTCCCAGACGAAGTCGGCCGTCGCCTGTCCGGCGCCGTCGATGCGCACCACCCCCCTCTCCGCGCGGACCAGGCGGCCGGACTCGTCGCGGATCTCCAGCCGCCAGAAGGCGCGGCCGAAGTCCTCGAAAGCCGCGGCCCTTTGATGGGAGAGCACCGTGAAGAGGCGGACCCTGCCGAGGTCCCCTTCCAGGGTGGGCGAGAACTGGTACGTCTCAGCGCCGAGGAACGCGATGAAGCCCGCGTCGCACTCGTCGTACTCGGCGGCCCCGACAGGCACCGCGGCCCAAAGAGTCACCAGCAGAAGCAGGCCGGGTCGATTCATGGGAAACTCCTCCTGCTTCCGTAGGTGCACGGGAGGCTCGAACGCGAGCTTTCCGGAATGGAACGAAGGGGTCACGAAAGGAGACGAGATGAAGAGAGGGTTCCTCCTGCTGACATTGCTGGCGCTGCTCGCCGTCCCGGCCGCGGCCGATCACCGGATCGGCTTCGGGGTCCACCACTGGCAGACGGTCGACGACCTGGCGGACGAGGGCTTCGAGGGGATCGACGACAAGGGGACCTCGGGGGTCGTCTCCTACCAGTACATGCCCGAGGGGATCTTCTCGCTGGAGCTGGACCTGGAGTACTTCGCGGACGGCTTCGCCGGCTCCACCGAAGAAGCGTTCTCGCCCCAGGCCTACCTCCTGGTCGGCCACGGGCTCTACGCCGGCGCGGGCGTGGGCGTGACCCACTCCGACGGCGAGACCTCGGACATGTTCTACGCCGCCAAGGTGGGCTTCGACATCTCGATCATCCCGCGGCTGAGCCTCGACGTGAACGCCAACTATCGCTTCGACGACTGGGACCTGATCGACGAGGTCGAGACCGACACCGTGACCCTGGGAGCGCTGGTGCGGCTGCGGCTTTAAAGCACGAACCGCACGACGAGCCAGCACCAGGCCGCGGCGAGGGCCGCGGCCAGGAGGTCGAGCACGGCGCCGGTCCTCGCCATGCGCGGGATGCTGACGTAGCCGCTGCCGAAGACGATCGCGTTGGGCGGCGTCCCCACCGGCAGGGCGAAGTCGCACGAGCAGGCGATCGTGGCCGCGAAGAGCGTCGTGGTCATGACCCCGGGTGCCACCGCGTCCTTGAGCACCACGAGCATGACCGCGATCGTGGCCGTGTTCGAGGCGACCGCCGACAAGGCCACGACCGCCACGCTCGACAGCAGAACCTGGGCGAACGGCGGCAGGCCGCGGATCGCCAGGAGCTGCGCGCCGAGCCAGGCGGAGAGGCCGCTCTTCTGGATCGCCGCGGCCATGGCGAACCCGCCGCCCAGGAGCAGCAGGGTCTCCCATGGCACCTGCCTCAGCGCCCGGAAGCCGAGCACCTGCCGGCCCTGGGTGCGCCAGAGCATCAGGGTGAGCGCCGCGAGCATGGCGATCCCCCCCTCCACGTGCGCCGAGGTCAGCTCGAACGGCACCCGGGTCTTGAGGAAGTCGGTCAGCACCTTGCCCGCGATCCAAAGGCCGGCCGTGACCAGGAAGACGCCGAGCACGATGCGCTCCGGCCGGCGCACCGGTCCGAGCTTCGCCAGCTCGCCCGCGATCACCTCCTCGCCGACCTCCCCGGTCAGTCCCTCCTGCCGGCCGATCCGCCAGAGCATCCACCAGACGACCGGCAGGAACATCAGCACGAACGGCAGCCCCACGGCCAGGAACTGGAGAAAGGTGACCTCGATGCCCAGGCGCTCCATGAAGCCGGAGAACTGGGCGTTCGGGGCCGTGCCGATCTTGGTGCCGATGCCGCCGACGTTGGCGCCGTAGGCGATCGCGAGCATGATGGCCATGCCGTAGTGCCGCAGCCGCCCGGCTCCGCGCTGATCTTCGACCTGAAGGACGACGGCCAGGCCGATCGGCATCATCATGGCCGCGGTCGCCGTGTTCGAGATCCACATGGAGATGAACGCGGTGGCGGCCAGCATGCCGGCGAGGAGACGCCGCGGGTCGCTGCCGATGCGGTCCATGATGCCGAGGGCGATGCGCCGGTGGAGGTTCCACTGCTGCATGGCCGCGCCGATCGCCATGCCCCCGGCGAACAGGAAGATGTAGGGATCGACGTACGGCAGCACCGACTGCTTCACCCCTTCGCCCGGGCCGAACACGCCGGTCAGCGGGAAGAGCACGAGCGGCACGCAGGCCGTGACGTAGATCGGCAACGCCTCGGTCAGCCACCAGACCGCCATGAGCGCCGCGCCCGCGGCCGCGAACGCCGGCCGCGACCCGAATTCGGGGTCGTGGCGCAGCGGCGTGTCCAGGAAGGCGAGGAGGAAGAACGCCACCAGCCCGCCGAGCAGGCCGGCGAGCTTCAGCGGGGTCAGGGGAAAGGATCGGCGGTCGAGAATGCCGGCATGCTAGCAGGGAGTCTCATCCAGGAGAAACTCCATCGCCTCTCCCCGGCGGCGGCGCAGCGGCAGCGGTGCCACGGTCACCCGGTCGCGGCCGGTCTCCTTGGAGCGGTACATGGCCCGGTCGGCGAGGCGGACGACCTCCTTCACTTCGCCGTGGTCCGGGTAGACGGCCACGCCCACGGAAATCGTCAGGGAGTGAATGGTCCGGCCGCCGTGGGACACGCGCAGGGCGCGGACCTCCTCGCGCAGCTCCTCGGCCCGCTGGCAGGCCACCTCCAGCGAGGCGCCGGGCAGGAGGAGCGCAAACTCCTCTCCCCCGAGCCGGCAGGAGACGTCGCCGTCGCGGCAGCTCCGGGCGAGGGTGTCACCCAGGCCGCGGAGCACGGCGTCGCCCCCGTCGTGCTCGAACGTGTCGTTGATGCGCTTGAAGTGGTCCATGTCGATCATGATCACGGCCAGCGGGCTGCCGCCGCGGTCGGCCCGCCGGACCTCGTCGCGCAGGGTCTTCTCGAAGTGGCGGCGGTTGTGGAGCCCGGTCAGCGGATCGCGGACCGACTGCTCGTGCAGCCTCTCCAGCAGCGCCAGGTTCGAGAGCGCCATGGCGAGGTGCTTGGCCACGATGCCGGCCAGCCGGCGGCGGCGCTCGTTGAGCAGGGCGCCGTCGGCGCCCGGATCGAGCCGCAGATGGAGCACGCCCGCCTCGCCGTGCGCGGTCATGGGCACGCAGATCGAGCTCGCCGGAGGCAGCCCGGGCAGATGGCCGCAGGTCAGACCGGTCGCGGGATCGGCGACGAAGTGCTCCTCGTCGCGGCGGCAGGCCCAGCAGCTCTCCATCGGCAGCGGCTCCTCCTGGATGCCGGCCTGACCCCAGGCCACCAGGGCGTGGAGCTCGTGGTGGGCCCGGTCGGCTTGGTAGACCACGCCGCTCGTGCCGGGGAACAGGCGGATCGCCTGGCGCGAGATCACCTGGCAGGCCTCGCGCAGGGTCTTGCAGCTCTGGAGGAGGTCGCCCATCTCGCGCACCAGCGCCATCTCGCCGTCCCGCTGGTCGCGCTCCAGCTCGCGGCCCAGCCAGAGGATCATGAGCTCCAGCAGGTCGAAATCCGAGGTCCGGAACGGCGTGGGCCGGGGCCGCTGGCTGGCGAAATTGAGCAGGCCCCAGGGGCGGCCCTCGACCAGGACCAGCCCGCCGAGGTAGGACTCCACCGGCAGGATGCGGCAGTCGTGAGCCGCGGGAGCCTGATCGGCGCGGGTGAAGGAGAGAGGCCGCCGCGCCGCCAGGGCCGCCGGGTAGAACGTGCTGTGCATCTCGAACCGTTCGCCCCGGAGGACGACGTTGCCCGGGGTCTTCGCATCGACCACCACGCACTTGCCCCCTTCGACCTGGAACAGGGCGGCGAGCTCCATCCCGAAGAACTCGGAGCCCAGGCTCACGAGCGAGCGCACCTTCTCCCGGAAGGAGAGGTCCTGCGAGCCCGCGATCTCGTGCAGGCTGCGCACCGCGGCCTCGCTCTGGCGCAGCGCCTCCTCGGACAGGCTGCGCTCGGCGGCCAGCGCCTCCTCGGCCCGCTTGCGCTCCGTGACATCGAGCAGCGTCCCCTCGATCACCGTGGGCAGACCCTCGGGCGAGCGCAGCAGCCCCTCGTTCTTGAGCCCCCAGAAGAGCTCGCCGTTGCGCTTGCGGAAGCGCACCTCGACGTTGCGCAGGATGTCCTCCTCGAGCAGGTGCCGGAGGAGGCGCGGGCGCTCCTCCGGGTCCCAGAAGAGCGCGGCCACCGGCTGCGCCAGGAACGACTGGCGGTCCGGGTAGCCGAACAGGCGGACCATGGCCTCGTTGCAGTCCAGGAGGTGGCCGTCGACCGTGGTGCGGTAGACCGCGGCGGGGTTGTGCTCGAAGAGCTCGCGGTAGAGCTCCTCGCCGTAGCGGAAGGCGCGGCGGACCTTGCTGCGGTCGGCCGCATCCGCGAGCCGCTGCGCCAGCGCCGCCGCCTCCCGCCCCCGGGAGCGCGCCAGACCCGCGCCGCCGAGCGCCGCCGCGGCCGCCCAGGCGGCGACGAGCCAGCCGGCCGGCCCGGCGGGACGCGCGAGGAGCACGACCGCGGTCAGGACCAGCCCGACTCCGGCGGAAGCTCCCATCCAACGCCGCACGCCCGAGATGAAGCGCGTCATCGTTCCTCCCTGATCAGAGAGTGGGACGAAGCCGCGCGACATTTCACCTCACATTCCCGGAACACGGACGATCACGGACAGATCCGGAGTCCGTGCCCGGTCCGTGTTGGTCCGTGTCCGTCCGTGTTCCGCTTTTCAGTCAGGGAGCATCAGGCGGCGGTCGAGGACCGCGCCGGGCGCCACGGAGACGCGGTCGCCGCCTGCGGCCGCGGCCTCGTCCAGGGCGGCCCGAACGGCCCGCAGCAGCCTCTCGGAGGAGTGCCCGCAGTCGGGGAAGGCGGCCACGCCGAGCGACAGGGTGAGCTCCGCCGGAGGGGCCTCGCCGCCGCTCCGGATCTCCCGGACGGCGGTGCGGAGCTGCTCGGCGCGCGTCCGCACCCCCTCGAGCGGCGCCTCGGGCAGGATCAGGCCGAAGGTCCCGCCGTCATGGTGGCTGGCCACGTCGCCGCCCCGCACGCGGCGGCTCAGAAGAGCGCCGATCGCCCGCAGGAGGTCCTCGGCGGCTTCAGGGCCATCCAGCCGCATCAGGATGATCCCGAGCGGCAGGTTGCGCCGCTCCATGCGGTGGATCTCCCGCTCCACCGACGCCTCGAAGTAGCGGCGGTGGAAGAGCCCGGTCAGGGGGTCGCGGATGAAGTTGTGGATGTTGGCCGTGGGCGGGCTGGGCAGGACCGCCGCGGCCTTCGGCGCCGGCCGGACGGGCGGACGGCTCTCGAACAGCTTGCGGTAGCCTTCCACCTCGACGCGCAATGAGTCCGTGTCGCGGACGCGGCGGGCCAGGTCGTCCTCCAGGCGCTGCCGGGCCTCCTCGCTCTCCCGCGCCCGGTGCCGCGCGGCCAGGGTCATCCCCCAGAGCAGGACGGCCGCCCAGGCGAGGAGCAGGGCGAAAACCGGCAGCAGCCCGGGAGCGAAGCGCCAGACCGCGAACACTGCCAGGCTCAACGCCACGGCCATCCCCGCCGCCGGTCCGAGGACACGGGACGGAATGAGCCGGACAGGCCGGACAGAGGGGTCGTTTTCGACGGCCATGGCCTCGAATGCGGTACGCTTCTACGACGGTTAGCCATGGAATGATATGCCGGGACCGGCCCCGCGCCAAGCGGTCGCCGGCGACACCCGAGAGGAGACCCCCATGAAGCGGATCCCCTGCCTGGCTGCAGCTTTCCTGATCCCCGCCCTCGCGCACGCCGGCGATCCCCTGGCGCACACCTACTCGATCGTGGCCCGCGATCCGGCCACGGGGGACTTCGGCGTGGCGGTCCAGAGCCACTGGTTCCAGGTCGGGACGGTCGTGCCCTGGGCCGAGGCCGGCGTGGGCGCCGTGGCCACGCAGTCGTTCGCCAGGATCGATTACGGTCCCAAGGGGCTGGAGCTGATGCGCCAGGGCAGGTCGGCGAAGGAGGCCCTCGACCAGCTCGTGGCCCTGGACCCCGAGAAGGACGTGCGCCAGGTCGCCATGGTGGACGCCCAGGGCCGGGTCGCGGTCTGGACCGGTCCCAGGTGCATCGCCGCCGCCGGCCACCAGACCGGGACCGCCTACTCGGTGCAGGCCAACCTCATGGACAAGGCCACGGTCTGGCCGGCCATGGCCAAGGCCTTCGAGAGCGCCAGGGGGGACCTGGCGGACCGCATGCTCGCCGCGCTGGAAGCCGCCCAGGGGGAGGGCGGAGACATCCGCGGCAGCCAGAGCGCGGCCCTGATCGTGGTCAAGGGCAAGTCCTCGGGCGAGCCCTGGAACGACCGCCTGGTCGACGTCCGGGTGGACGACAACCCGCAGCCGCTCGCGGAGCTGCGCCGGTTGCTGGACCTGCACCGCGCCTACGACGAGATGAACCGCGGCGACGAGGCGGTCGCGAAGAACGACTTCCAGGCCGCGCTCGGCCACTACACGAAAGCGACCGGCCTCGCCCCGGGCATCGTGGAGCTCCCCTTCTGGCAGGCCGTGACCCTGTTCGTGGCCGGCCAGGAGGACAAGGCGCTGGCGCTCTTCAAGGACGTCTTCGCCAGGGAGCCGCGCTGGGCAGGGCTGGTCCCCCGGCTGCCCGCCTCGGGGCTGCTGCCGGAGGACCCGAAGAAGATCGGGAGGATCCTGGCGGTGGCGCCACCCTACCGCGGGAACGCCCCGCCGTCGAGTCCGCCGCAGTAGTTGCCGGCCGGGTTCCGGTAGGTCTTGACCTGACCGGTGTTGGTGTCGGTCACCGTGATCGTGTACTCCAGGTCGCTCAGGGTGCCGTAGAAGAAGTCGAGGCGGTCGCCGTAGTCGATGACCTTGGCCATCAGCTCCAGGTTGCTCGCGTCCGTGAAGTAGAAGGCGCCGGTCACGGTCGAGATCGGGACCGCGCCGCCGGTGCCGCTGCTGCCGTCGCCCGGATTGCGCCAGTCGACCTTCACCGCGAAGCGGTTGTTGAGCAGGCAGAGCGTGTCCTTGTCCTTCTTGCAGGTGCCCGCCGCGGCTCTCACCGACGACATCGAGGGGCCGGTCGACACCGCCAGGGCCGTCGACGAGCCGGGGAAGGCCGACTGGTCGATGCCGCCGCACTCCCTCGGCGTGTTCTCGTAGACCTTGCTCGCCCCGGTCTGGGTGTCGGTGACGATCAGGCTGAATCTCAGGTTCGTGAGCTGGCCGTAGAACACCTTGACCACGTCGCCGAAGTTGAGCAGCTTCACCATCAGCTCGATGTTCGACGCGTCGCCGAAGGTGAAGAAACCGGCGGCATCCGTGCGCGACACCGCGGTGCCGAGGCCCTGGCTCTTGTCGAACTGGTTCTCCCAGACCAGCTCGACGCGGAAGCGGTTGCCCAGCAGGCAGAGGTTGTTCGTCCCCTTCTTGCACGGCTGCACCGCCTGGAAGGTGGAGACCAGCCCCTTGGTGGCATTGAGCGTCTGGGCGTTGTCGGTCTGGCCGGCGACGCCCGTGGGGACGCCGTTGCGCGATACGTTCGGGTTCGAGAAGTTCTCCACCCAGGGACAGACCCCGCAGTTGTTGCCGTACGCCATGACCGTGCGGAACTGCCCCTCGACGATGTGGCCGAAGGAGAAGGGGAAGAGCGCCTCGGCGGCATTGCCGGCGTTCTGGCGGTCGTGGTTGGCGGCCATGTTGTGCCCGACCTCATGGGCGAGCACCAGCGGGCCGCAGGCCCGCTTGACCACCGAGTAGGCGTAGGGCTCGAACTCCTTGCTGAAGCCGTCGTTGGTCATCAGGAAGCCGATGCCGCAGGCGCCGATCATCTGGTTGATGAACAGGGTCACGACGTCGGCCCCGACGCTCTTGCGCAGGGCGGCGACCTCCTTGTTCCTCTGGAAGGCGAAGAGATCGGTCTCGGGATTGCCGGTCTCGGGGACCTTCATCTCGCGCGCGAGCACCAGGTTCAGGCGGGCGTCGATCTGGCTGTTGGCGAAGGTCGTGTTGGCCACGTCGACCGCGTTCTGGACGATCAGGCGGACCTGCCGGGTGCCGCCCAGGCCGACGCGCGCTTCCGGGGTCCAGACGGCGAGCAGGTCGAGCCGGGTGGGTCCGGCGAGCCCGGCCGTGATCCGTTCCTGCGCGGCCCGTGCCTCGGCTTGCGCCGCGATCCGGGCCGCCTGGCGCTGGCGCGGCGACTTGGGAGTCACGTCCGGCCGCACGGCGCCGCCGCAGCTCTCCACGGCATTTTCGACCTGGAGAAGCCGGTGCTCTCCGGCCACGCCGGGCTCGATCTCGTAGACGGCGTCCGTGGTGACGACGAGGCCGGCCATCAGGTCGCCCATCACCGTCAGGGTCGCGGTCCCCACCTCGCCGAGCACGGGATCGACGACCTTGCCGCGCCAGGCGAAGTCGGCCGGGCCGCGGCGCTCGATGCCGGTGGCCTGCATGTCGTAGTCGCGCTCGTCGAGGAGGCGCATCCGGAAGAGGCGCTCCAGCGCGGACGGATCGACGGCGATGCGGCGCTCGGCCACGATCTCGCGGCCGGAGGCGGCGGAGAGGACGGACACCGCTTCCCGCGCAGCCTCGCGGTCCAGGAAGCGGAACAGGTCAGCGCGCGGCGCTTCCTCCGCGGCAACGGGCAGAGCGCCGAGGCAGATCAGGAGAGAGCAGAGAGTCAGGGGCTTGAGACGCATGGGGGTACTTCCTCCTTCAGGAGCCTCCAGTTTACCAGCGATCCGAAGCCCGCTTCGCCTCCCGCGGCCTGAAAGCGCCCGATCCCGAAGGCCTCTTCGCCAAAACCCCCCTTTTTCCGGGCACAGGCCTTGCCCTTTCGGGGCCGCAACCGAAAGGAGGACGAGGTGAACGGAATGCACGAAGAGATCTACGACAACGAGTACGAGGGCGACTTCGAGATGTTCGGCGACCAGGAGGCGGACTTCGAGGCGGATTTCGAAGCCGATTTCGAGGCCGACTACGAGAGCGACTACGAGACCGGCTACGACCAGGGCGAAGGCCCGTTCAACGAGGAGCAGGAGCTGGAGCTGGCTGCCGAGCTGCTGGCCGTCTCCGAGGAAGCCGAGCTGGACCAGTTCCTCGGCAAGCTGATCCGGCGCGTCGCTCCGGCCGCCCGCAACCTCCTGGGCTCCGCCGGCCAGGCCCTCAAGGGACATCTCAAGAGCGCCGCCAAGAAGGCCCTGCCCATGGTCGGCCGGGCCGTGGGGGGCTACTTCGGCGGCGCCAGGGGCGGCGACATCGGCGCCCAGGTCGCCTCGGCGGGAGGCCAGATCTTCGGTCTGGAGCTCGAAGGCATGAGCCCCGAGGACCAGGAGCTCGAGGTGGCCAAGCGCTTCGTGCGCCTGGCCGGCGACGCCGTGAACCAGGCCGCGCAGACGGCCGGCTCCGGCTCCCCCCAGCAGGCTGCCAAAACCGCGATCGTGGCCGCGGCCCAGAAGCATGCTCCAGGGCTCCTGCGCAACGGCAACGGCATGAAGGCGGGACTGGGCGCCGCGGCCGGCGCCTGGCCGGGCCGGGCCGGCGTCAAGGGGAAGAGCGGACGCTGGTTCCGCCGCGGCCGGACCATCGTCCTGGTCGGAGCTTGAGCTCATCCACCTCACGATTCGACAGGAGACTTGCCATGCACGACCTGGATCGCACACTGAGAGCCTACGAGCGCGAAACCGGCGGAGACGCCTGGGAGATCGCGGAGGAGCTGGAGACCTTCGACCAGGAGGGCCCCTTCTCCGAGAGCGAGGAGATGGAGCTGGCCGCCGAGCTGCTGAGCCTCAACGACGAGGCCGAGATGGAGCAGTTCCTCGGCAAGGTGTTCAAGAAGATCGGGCGGGGATTCAAGACGGTGTTCAAGCCGCTGGGCAAGATCCTCAAGCCCCTCGCGAAGACCCTGCTGCCCATCGCCGGCAAGGTCGCGGGCGGCTTCTTCGGCGGTCCCGTCGGGGGCGCCATCGGCGGCAAGCTCGGCTCCATGGCCAGCAACCTCTTCGAGATGGAGCTCGAGGGCATGGACCCCGGGCAGCAGGAGATGGAGGTGGCCCGGCGGGTGGTCCGCCTGGCCGGCGCCGCGGCGCAGAAAGCTGCCGCCGCTCCGCCTTCCATGCCGCCGCTGGCGGCGGCGAAAGCGGCCGTGGCCTCCGCGGCCCAGCAGCACGCCCCCGGTCTGCTGCGCGGCCGGTTCGGCCGGCGGCTGACGCGCGGCGCCGCCTCCGGAATTCCCGGAAGCCTGGTCCCGGTCTCCGGGCAGGCCTCGCCCTGCCGCTGCAAGCAGCGCAGCGGCGCCTGGGTCCGCCGCGGCGGCAAGGTCCTCCTGCTGGGAGCCTGAGCCATGGCCCTCTCGCCTTACGCCGCTTCGACCCTGAACCTGGAGGCGCGCGCGCTGCTGTCGCGCATCGCGCGGGTCAAGCCCTTCGCCATGGTCATGCCGAGGGTCCCCGCGGCGGGCATCACGCCCACGGCCGCGAAGGCGATCGACCATTACGTGCTCCAGGGCCAGCGCAGGCTCCTGGACAGGGCCCGGCAGTACCTGAACTGGCTCGAGGGTCCCGGCCGCGCCGCGACTCCCGAGGAGGCCCAGCGCCGCTTCTCGCTGCTGCGCCTCAAATTCAACGCCGGGCTCACCCAGTTCGACATCTTCGCCGACGCCCTGACCTTGCGCGCCGAGCACGAGAACGGCATCTGGCTCGCCGGGCTCGACGTGGCGGCGACCGACGCCCTGGAGCTGTCCGCGCCGTTCTATGACCCGCCGCCGGTGGTGACCTATCTCGACCGCGGCCACGGCGCGGCGATCCGGCGCGCCCGGACCCGCCTGCCAGGCGGCGGCGAGAACCCGGTGGCGATCGTGCGCATCCCGCGCGAGCGCATGGTGGGGAGCGGCATCGCGTCCTCCCTCGTCCACGAGGTCGGCCATCAGGGGGCCGCCCTGCTCGACCTGGTGGAATCCCTGCGGCTCGCGCTGCAGGCGAAGCATCGGGAGACGCAGGGGGACGCGAAGATGGCCTGGGGGCTCTGGGAGCGGTGGATCTCGGAGATCGTGGCCGACTTCTGGGCCATGGCGAAGGTCGGGATCGCCGCGACCCAGGGGCTGATGGCGGTGGTCAGCCTCCCCCGCGCCTTCGTCTTCCGCATCCAGGTCGACGATCCGCATCCGTTCCCCTGGGTGCGGGTCAAGCTCTCCGCGGCCACGGGCTCCGTGCTCTATCCCCACCCGCAGTGGGCCGCCTTCGACCGGCTGTGGGAATCCTTCTACCCGCGCAAGGATCTCGGCCGCGAGCAACTGCGCGTCATCGAGGCCCTGGAAGCGACCATGCCGGCGTTCATCCGGCTGCTGATCGAGCACCGTCCGAAAGCGCTGCGCGGCAGGACGCTGGGCTCGGTCTTCCCGATCCCGGAGCGGCAGCCCGCGCAGCTCCAGGCGCTGTTCGAAGCCTGGCGGAAGCAGCCGGAGCAGATGCGCCGGGCGGCGCCGACGCTGGTGTTCGCGGTCCTCGGCCAGGCCAGGCAGGACCGCAAGCTGAGCCCCGGTCAGGAGAGCCAATGGGTGGGCGACCTCCTGAACCACTGGGCTGTCCGCCGGGCGCTGCGGAAGCCCGAAGTCCCGATGCCAACGACCAAGGCGAAAGCCGCCTGACGGAACGACTTTGAAAGGAGACGACGATGGCTTATCCCAAGAAGAGGACTCCCGCCGGCGGCGGCCGAGAGGGTAAGGAGCCGCCGGACGAGCTGGCCGTGCCAAAGCCGGCCGCGGCCGAGTCGGACACGGAGATTCAGAGGTTCAATTTTCCGGACCAGACGGTCGCCGTACAGGGCCCCTTCCCTGGAGGCGGAGAGGGGGACAGCCTGCCCTCGCCACCGGTCCGGGTCGCGGGACCCGACGAGGCCGAATGGCCGCCAGTGCGGGTCGAGCCGACCGGAGTGGCCAGGGTCTCGCTCCAGCGCTCCATGGCCAATCCGACCGGCGACCAGGCGCTATGGCTGGCGATTCGAGAAAAGACCAACGTGATGGGCTTCTCGTGGTACGAACGCTTCATCGACCGGGTTCTGAGCCGGGAGAAGAGGGTGCCCCCCCACCTCCAGGAGCGCCGCGACAAGAGCCAGCTCGCCTATGGAGTCGACGCCTACCAGCTCCTCAAGGCCGCGACGGAAGCCTTTCTGATCTTCAAATGCGGGGTCCTCCGCACCCCGGACCAGTTCCTTCCCGCGGAAAAGCGGTTCCCCAAGGTCAGGACCCAGGAGGAGGCGCGCCTGGGGAGGAGCCTTACGCTGGATGAGGTCCGGGCGGAGCTCTCGACCTACATCGGCGCGGGCAATCTACCCTATATCGACCGGTTGTTGAGCAGTGTGACCGACCCGGTCACGGATGACGAGGACGCGGAGACGGAGAACCAGCTTCTGCCTTTAGGCGGGCAGGCGTCCCCGCTGGCGCAGATCATCCCGGCGCTGGACAGGCCGGACGTACCATCGCCGTTCGATGACACGCTGCTCGGCGCCGGGCCGTTCTATCCCCTCATGCTCGAGCTGCTCTGGTCGTACTGGCACGAGGAGGGCATGCTCGTGCAGGCCATCAACGCCATCAGCCTGCGCTTCCAGAACAAGCGGCTGCCCGGCGAGAGCAACCCGCTCGCGAACCTGGAGCTCAGCCCGCTGCGCCCGCTCTCGAACCTGCTCTGGGGCTACATCCAGGACGAGCCCTTCCGCCTGACCGTGTCGCGCCGGGCCTACGAGTACAGCCACCAGTACGGGCTGTCGCTGGTGGGCAGGGCGGTCCCGGGGATGCGCCCGGCCGATCACCGCTCGAAGTTCCTGGAAGCCTTCCATAGCCTGCTCCACCAGGTGGCCGTCTTCTACAAGGAGGACTCGGACACCACGGTCATCGCCAACGGCTTCCCGCTTCTCAACAGCCTCAAGGAAGTCCACATGCTGCTCGCCGAGGGAGCGCACAACCAGTTCGGCGACCTGCCCTGGACGGCGCGCGTGGAGATGCTGATCCAGCAGTGGCTGCTCTCCCGGCGCGAGCTGCGGGACTTCCTGGGCGGCCGGCCCATGGTTCCCTACAAGGAGCCCTGGATGGGCCAGGTGGATACCCTGCGGCGGATGTTCGGCTGGGGGGACACGCCGGTCACCCACTTCCGGGACCTCGGGACGTTCGGCGAGCAGATCCTGCTCTCGATCCGTTACGCGGACTGGATCAACGTCGACGACGAGGACGCCGCCAAGAACTGGGCGCGCTACTGGAAGCCGGAGATCCAGGGCTACGTCCACGCCTACCGGGCGGTCACGGGGATCGACCTCACCACGGCCGACATGAACAAGCAGATCAACTCGACTCCGCCGTCGGTCCTGCTGCAGCGGCGCATCGGCCAGAGAGGAGCCCGGTGAACGGGACCGCCGATGACCGGCTTCACCTCGGCGCTCTACCTCGGCCTCGCGCACGGGTCCGCGGAGCTGAGGCCCTGGCGCAGTCTCACGGCGGGCGCGCCGGCGGTGCTCGTGCCGCCGGCGGGGTCTGGCCGGGTGGCCCGTCATCTGGCGTCGCTCGCGGGGACGGAGGCCGCCACGCTGGCGGTCTCCACCCTGCATCTCTTCTGGGACCTCTTCGGCCAGGTCCGGCGCAGGCCGCTGCGCATCCTGGCCGACGAGCATCTCTATCCCGTGGGCTGCTGGGGGATCGAGAGGGCGGCGGCAGCCGGAGTGCCGTGCTCGTCCTTCGCCCATCAGGATGCCCGCTCGCTCGCCCGGCGGCTGGAGAGCGGCCGGAGGCTCCCGCCCCTGGTGGTGACGGACGGCCTCTGCCCCGACTGCGGCCGGGTGCCGCCGCTCGACCGCTATCACTCGCTCGTCGAGGAGCACCGCGGCTGGCTCCTGGTGGACGACTCGCAGGCCCTGGGTCTGCTCGGCCCCGGCGGAGCCGGCTCGCCGGCCTTTTGTGGGATCTCCTCGCCGCGGCTCCTCGTCCTCTCCTCGCTGGCGAAGAGCTTCGGAGCGCCGCTGGCGATGCTGGCGGCTTCGCAAGAGAGGATCGGAGCCTTCGTCCGGGAGAGCGAGACCCGCGTCTACTCGAGCCCTCCGTCCGTGGCGGTGATCCGGGCGGCCGAGGCCGCACTGGCGATCAATCGCGAGCGGGGGGACGAGTTGCGGGCGCGGCTGGCCGAGCGGGTGATCCGCTTCCGAGCCGGGCTGCGGGAGGCCGGCGTGGCCTCCAGCGGAGGGCTCTCCCCGGTGCAGAACCTGGAGATCCCCGCCGGTCTCGACCCCGAGGCTCTCTGGCGACGGCTGCGGGCCTCGGGCGTCCATGCCGTCCTGCGCCAGGGGAAGTGCCGGCCGGGGCCATTTCTCACCTTCCTTCTCCGCGCCGACCACGAACCGGAGGAGATCGACCGGGCGGTGGAAGCTTGCGCTCGGAACGTCAGAGCGAACAGATCAATCGACGACCTCACAGGGAGTGAACGTCATGAACCAAGAACAGAGTGGCCGGTGGTTCCGCCGCGGCAGCAACATCGTCCTGGTCCTGGGGGGCTCCAGGTCAGGAAAGGAAGGCGAGCTCGAGTTTGACTTCGAGGATCCCTACCCAAAGCGAGTGATCCATCCCAACATCGATGTCAAGGCCCAGCGCGCCTTGATCCAGATGTTGGAGAACGGGAACGGGTCCGACAGAGTGGCGGCAATGACCCTCATCGACTGGGTCGACCAAGGCCGCCTGGAAGGCATATTCCAACCGGATCAGTACGTTCCGGCGCAGGCTGCCAAGAAAAAAGGAGGGTGGTGGACGATGCTCAAGGGGAACAGGGCCCGGGTGTTCTGCGAGGGACCCGCGAGCTTTCCGATCCTGATCTTCCGGAAGGACCTTGACCGGGAATCCCTCATCTCGGTCTTCCGGAGCGTCGTCAGCCGGGAGGGCGCCGCTGGCTGCAGTATCGACGCCGGAAGCTTCTGCGTAGGGGGACCGGTCTGCGAAGCCGCGTTCATCTTCAGATGAACCGAGGAGAGGAGAGTCAACATGCACCGTTCACTGAGCCATCCTGAAGGCGACGTTCTCTTCGAGACCCGCCGTCCGCGCCGTCGTCCGCCGGCCCGCCCCCTGCCCCAGCGGCCGCCAAGACCGGCGAGGCAGGGCGCAGGCGTGGTGGCCGTCGCCTACTCCGCACCTCCTCCGCCGGAGACGTCCGCCTTCTCGGACTTCCCGGCGACCTTGCTCAAGACCCTGCGCAGCGGGGCGGAGGGCACGGCGATCTGGCTGGCGGTCAGGTCCGGCTTCCGTGACGAGAGCCGGCTCACCAGCCTTGTTTTCTACGCCCGGCATCCGGAGCGCGGCGGCCAGCCCATCCAGAAGAGCGAGCCCGGCTTCAAGACGCTCAGCCAGGAGTGGCTGAACATCCGCGACCGCCTGGTACGCCCGATCCTGGCCGGCGGCCCGGCAACCCCGTCCGCTCCCCCGGGCTCCTTCAAGCTGGTGCCGGTCGAGTCGCCCGGCGGCGAGCGGATCAGGAACAAGAAAGACCCGAAGGCGGCCGACCTCGTCCGAGTGCCGCACTGGCGGCAGGGCACCCGCCCGCTTCACCGGCTGGCGGCCCAGGCGCTGGACGCCATGATCCAAGCGGCGCGGGCCGACGGCATCGCCGCCCCGCTCCTGATGCTCGTCTCGGGCTACCGCACGGCCGCCACGCAGGCCGGGCTGTGGAAGAAGGCCCTGGCCAGGGCGGGAGGCAACGCGACAGCGGCGCGCCAGTGGGTGGCTCCACCGGGCAAAAGCGCCCATCAGAGCGGGCGCGCCGTGGACCTGCACCTCGGATACACGGTCGGCAGGAAGAACGTGGCGGCCATGAAGAAGACCGCAGCCTGGCAGTGGCTGGTGCGCAACGCGGAGCGCTTCGGCTTCTACCCCTGGAGCATGGAGCCCTGGCACTGGGAGTACAACCCGCCGGCCAAGCCGGCCGAGAGCGGCGAGGTGGGTGAGCTGACCTCCTTCTCCGAGTTTCCGGGCTCCGTGCTCAAGACCCTGCGCAGCGGGGCGGAGGGCGCAGCGATCTGGCTGGCGGTCAGGTCCGGCTTCCGCGACGAGAGCCGGCTCACCAGCCTTGTCTTCTATGCCCGGCATCCGGAGCGCGGCGGCCGGCCGATCCAGAAGGGCGAGCCCGGCTTCAAGGCGCTCAGCCAGGAGTGGCTGGACATCCGCGACCGCCTGGTGCGCCCGGTCCTGAGAGGCGCGGTGACGCCTCCCCCGGAGCCGGGCTCCACGCCGGTCTCGGGGGACATCTCCTACCCGGTCGTGCCCGGCCAGGAGCACGGCACCGGCTGGGGCTCGCGGATCCCCCCAGGGCTCCCGGCCACGGCGAGGCGGGCCAGCGCGCCGGGCGCCGCCGGCCCGTGGATCGAGAAGCTCGCGCAGGCCGAAGGCCTGGGCGACGTATTCGTCCGGACGGTCCGGCACCTGGCGCAGACGGAGAGCGGCGCACGGTTCGGGCAGCCTGCCATCAAGGTCTTCGACGCCCGCCCGCCGGCGCAGAGGCCACCGGGCAAGAGGCTTATCACCGCCTGGGGCGCGTTCCAGTTCAACCGCGACGCGTGGCGATCCCTGCCCGGCGTGGCCAAGACCGCGTTCCCCTGGGACAGCACGCCGCGGCAGGAGATCGCTCGGCCCATCGCCCGCTATGCCCGCCTCTACCGTGACGTGCTCGCGGCCGGCGGCAGCGCCATCGACGCCGCCCGCGGCATGCGGCTGTGGCACAAGACCCCGGCCGGGTTCCGCAAGTACGTGAAGACCGGCAAGAGCTCCGGCTTCGGAGCGGCCTGGCAGACGGTCTCCGCGACGCGGCAGCAAGTGATCGACAAGCGGCTCCGGGAGAGCGGAGTCCTGAGCTGAAGCCATGATCATCGACTAGGTCCGGTTAGGAGGAGGTACAGCCATGAGCGAACCCCTGAAAGATCGAAGCGGCCGGTGGTTCCGCCGCGGAGGGAGCCTCGTGATCGACCTCGGTGGTCCCGCAGGTTCGGGGGAGACCGAGGGGGAGGTCTCCAGGAAGACCGGCTCGCCGAACCAGGTGATCGATCCGCGCATCGACGTCCATGCGCAGAAATCACTTCTGCGGTTGTCCCAAAAACCGGGCACGCGCGGCGACGCAGCCGCCTTGCTCGGCGCGATCAAGAGCGGCCGGCTCGGCGGAATCTACAAGGAGGACCAGAAGGTCCCGGCCCTGCTCGCCAAGGTCCTCGGCCGTAGGTGGTGGGAGGTGATCCCGAAGCACGCGGACGCCGCTCTCGTCCGCGACCCCAAGAAACCGGCGACGCCGATCCTCGTCTTCCGGTCCTCGCTGCTCGAGACCCCCTCGCGGCTCGACAAGGCCCTGCAACGGGGCTGGGGCCTTTTGTACGCATCAACCAAGCTGTCGCCGGTCGCGAGCGTGTCGGGCGAGATCCTGGACGACCTGATCGAGGTTTTCGCCGGCTCCACCGTGGCACACATCGTACCGATCTCGAGCCTCGTGCCGAGCGTACGCGCGCTCGACTCGAGGGAGATCGAGCCCGCCGAGCGCGTTTTCAAGAGCAGCCTGGATTTCAGCCGCATCCTGGTGAGCGACTCCCTGGGCTTCGGGGGAAAGCCTTTCACTCTGGCGCTGGGCAATCTGACGGTGCTCAACCTCGGCTCCGGCCCCTTCCGCTCACCTGCCTCCAATCGGCCGCTCCTGATCCACGAGCTGACCCATTCCTGGCAGTCTCAGCATGATCCCAGCCCCTACGCTTACGAGATTAATTCGATCGCCAGCCAAGCCTTGGCGGCGAAAACAGGCGAGCACGCCTACTGCTACCGCCCAGACAAGCCTTTCGACTCCTACGCCGCGGAGCAGATCGCACAATCCGTGGAGAACGGCTTTTGCGGCGAGGGCAGAGCTCATGAGGAAGCGATCATCAAACATATCGCATCCGTGCCCGCGGGACGCGTCGATGCCCAGAACGTTGCGAGCCTTCGCATCCCTCGCACGGAAAAGCCCGGAACCCCGGGAGTCGTCTGCCCACGCTGCCCACGGTTATGATCATCGACTGCCACTGCCACGCCGGCAAAGGCGACGGTCTCACCGGTCCCTGGGACACGGCGGCCCCCCTCGACGGATACCTGCGGTGGGCCGCCCCGTACGGGATCGACCGCACCGTGCTCTTCGCCGCGTTCCATTCGGACTACCGGGTGGCGAACCGCGAGGTGGCGCGCATCGTCAAGAGCCGGCCGGACCGCTTCTACGGTTTTGCGTTCATCCATCCGGCGCGCGACCGCGGGCGGGTCGGGCTGCTGGTGCGCGAGGCGGTCAAGCAGCACGGTTTCCGCGGCATCAAGGTGCACCGCCACGACGCCCGCATCACGCGCGAGATCTGCAACGCGGCTCGCGCCTATGGAATGCCGGTGCTCTACGACGTCATGGGCGAGGTGTCCGTGGTGGAGCTGCTGGCCACCGAGTACCCGGAGGTGAACTTCATCATCCCGCACCTGGGGAGCTTCGCCGACGACTGGCGCGCCCAGCTCGCCCTGATCGACCACCTGGTGCGGCACCCCAACGTCTACACCGATACCTCGGGGGTGCGGCGGTTCGACATCCTGGAGCAGGCGGCGCGGCGGGCGGGCGCGGGCAAGATCCTCTTCGGCTCGGACGGGCCGTGGCTTCACCCGGGCGTCGAGCTCGCCAAGGTGCGGGCGCTCGGCTTCTCGCCCCAGGAGGAGAGGAAGGTCGTGAGCGGCAACATCCTCAAGCTGATGCGCCCGCTCGGCGAGCCGGCCCAAGCGCGGCAGACACGGAAACCGACGATCCCGGCCGCCGCCAAGGCTCCGGAGGAGGAGGCGCGGGACCCCTGGGAAGCGGACCCGTTCGCGGTCTGACTACGCGCGGGCGGTGACGGCAGAAAGGAGAGATGCGATGACCACCACGTTCCAGACGGCCCGGCAACCGGGTACTGTCCCGGCCCAGGCCCGGCGGGGGCGGAGCTGCCGCCCCAACTTCTCGGGCGTCCCGGTCGTGCGCGACCCGTACGCCTACATCAACGACCGGATCGACGTCTCGGCCCAGCGGGTCCTGATCAGCATGGCGCGGTCCGCGAGCCCGATCGACGTGCTGCGGGCCTCCCTCCTCCTGCAGCTCGTCAAGACGAACGCCATCGCGGGCATCTACCAGCAGAACCAGCGGGTGCCCGCGACCCTCGCTCCGCGAACCCGCTGGTGGGACCTGCTCGCCGAGGGCCAGAACTCGAACGCCGCCTGCCATTCGAAGCTGCGCGGGAGGGGCCCCGTGGTCTTCTTCCGCAAGAACCTCCCCCAGCCTCTCTTACTCGTCGAGCTGCGGACGATCGCAGACTGCATCCAGCGGGCGATCAGGCGGCTCGCCTGCCCATGATCGTCGACCGCCACTGCCACGCCGTGGGCAAGATCCTCTTCGGCTTGGATCGGCGAGCCGGCGTGAGGGAGATCCCCGTCCGGATTCGTTACTCCCCGCGGAGGGAACGAGATGAACACAGCGACAAAGAGCACGACGGTGATTCTGCTGGCCCTTGGGATGAGCCTCGTCGCAGCCGGGAGCGCGCCGGCCGCCACGCTGCACGGCAGGGTGACGTTCGTGGGCACGCTTGGCGAGTACCACACCGAAGGCGAGGGCTACCAGGCCCGGTTCCGGTTCCAGCTCGCGGACTCGACCTGCACCAACCAGAGCCAGCCCATGGAGCGCTGGATCGAGGTCAGGTCGGGCCGCATGGAAGGCGACTTCGCCCACAACGACGCCAACACCCGCAACGCCTTCAGCGTCCTGCTGGCAGCCTTCCTGTCCGGGAAGATGGTCCAGATCGACGGCGTGCCCAACTGCAACGCCTCCAGCACGATCGACCTCTGGTCCTCGAACATCGGGATCTTCTAGCCCCCATGCGCGCGCACTCCTCCCTGCTGGCGGCAGCCCTGCTCCTGGGAGGTGCCGCCCGGGCGGCACCTCCGGGCGACGCGCTCCGGATCGGGCTGCCCGACTCGATCTACGTCACGCTCTCCGATCCCGCCGGGCTGGACCGCGACCTGGACGGCCTCAAGGACGAACACGAGAACCGCCTGGCAGACGCCTGGCGGCCCTACTTCATCTTCGACGAGAACGAAAACCTCGGCGAGAAGTGCCACGGCGCCGTCACCGGCGTCGAGACCGTGATCGATACGGCCTGCGTCGTCGCCGGCTGCGCCGCCGCGGCCGGCTTCGGATGCCTGATCGAGTCCGTGCGGACGACCGTCGAAGAGGCCTGCAAGGTGACCCACGACATCGTCAGCCCGGTCTGCAAGGACAACGTCGGCGACGTCAGCCTGCAGCCGTTCGAGCCGGTCGTCCTGTTCCAGGTCCGCCCCCTCGACGGGAGCGCGTCCTGGCCGCGCCGCATCCTTGTCAAGTGGGGCTTCCTGTTCCGGCTGGACGGCGGCTTCCGCGCGTCGGTGTACTGCACCAACTATCACTACGGCGACACCCAGGGCGGCACCTATCACCTGATCAGCTCCGACGGGGTCGAATGGACGCTCGCGGAATTGAACCTCTGGTCCTCGGGCTGGGAACAGGCCGGTTCGCCGAGGACTTCCTGGACGAAGCCCCGGAGCACCTTCCGGGAGGAGATGCCGGAGCGCCCCTCCCCCATCGTCTTCGCCTCGGCCGGCAAGCATCATCAGTACATCAGCGGGGAGGCCTGCGAGAGCGAATCGGGGATCGGAGGGTGCGACGACGACTGCGGTGGCGGCGCCGAGCGGCTCGCCAACCTCGCTCCCAACGGCACGTTCAACAACGTGGGTGAGCCCGGAGCCCATCCGGCCGACGCCGGCGTCAACCAGCCTTTCGTGAACGATCTCGCGCCGCTCGGCTATCCGGACGAGAGCGTCTGGCAAGCCCGGTGGCGGTGCAAGTGCGAGCAGGTGCTCTTCGACGACAAGGAAGGGGAATGCTTCACCGGCGGCACGGGCGCGGCCTGGAGCGCCTCGACCACGCAGCGCTGCGACGTGGTGACCCCGGTCCACAAGCTGTTCGAGCCGGGCGATCCCGCGGCGCCGGCCAAGGAAGTCGGTCTCCTCTTCACCCTGATCCCGACCTGCTACGAATGATTCGGGCGCTCGGCTTCTCGCCCCAGGAGGAGAGGAAGGTCGTGAGCGGCAACATCCTCAAGCTGATGCGCCCGCTCGGCGAACCGGTGCGGGCGCGGGCGCGGCAAACGATCCCGGTCGCGGCCAGGAATCCTGAGGAGGAGGCCCGGGACCCCTGGGTGGGAGACCCCTTCCCCCTCTGAGAGGAGATCGACCCATGACCGATCCCGGTCTTCGGACACCGGAACACGAGCCGCATGTCCCGATGAAAGAGTTTCTGGGTAACCATGGCTGCCCACTGGATAGCCTAGTCTACCCACTGGGTAGAGGGATCTGCCCAACGGGTGGAGGGGTCTACCCACTGGGTAGAGGCGTCTACCCAACGGTTGGAGGGGTCTACCCAGCGGGTAGAGGCATCTACCCAACGGTTGGAGGGGTCTACCCACTGGATAGAGGCGTCTACCCAACGGTTGGAGGGGTCTACCCACTGGATAGAGGCGTCTACCCAACGGTTGGAGGGGTCTACCCACTGGGTAGAGGCGTCTACCCAACGGTTGGAGGGTCCACCCAGCGGGCAGAGGCGTCTACCCAACGGTTGGAGGGTCTACCCAGCGGGCAGAGGGGTCTACCCAACGCAACCTGGATCGCCAAGCCGCTTTTTCCCCTGGGACCGCTGGCGTCTCGCCGGCATGGAAGAGATTGGGCCGAAGGCCCGGCCTTTTCCGCCGGAAAGAACGAACAACGCCGGCGTTCCGCCGATTTCTCCGGAGATGCCGGCGGGACGCCGGCGGTCCCAGGGAAAGCGTGACCTTCCGGTTATTCAGATGTGACGGAGCACTACGCGTCGTCGCGCCGCTGCGCCGCCCGCCGCATCTGGAGCGCGCGGTCGGTGACCCCCAGGCGGTCGGCGGCGCGCTGGAGGCTGCCTCCCTCCTCGGCCAGGGCGATCCGCACCGCGGTGTCGGAGGCCAGGTTGCCGATCTCCTTGAGGCCCAGGCCGCGGGCGAGCGCCAGGCGGACGGCGCCGTCGAAGCCGTCGGCGCTCGCCGGCCGGCCGTCCCCGGCCCGCGGCCGCTCCTCCTCGGGCACGTCGCCCAGGGTGATCGGCCCCTTGCCCACGTGCCGGTGGACGATGCGGTCCACGAGCTGCCGCAGGTCGCGCACATTGCCCGGGTACTCGCGGGCGAGCAGGAGGTCCAGCACCTCGGGATCGACCTCGGGAGCCTCATCGCCATAGCGCTCGGCCAGGAAGCTGTGGACGAGGAGCGGGATGTCCTCCCGGCGCTCGCGCAGCGGCGGCAGGCGGCAGGTCCAGGCTGCGATGCGGTAGTAGAAGTCGCGCCGGAAGCGGCCCTCCGCCAAGTCGCCCAGGAGGTCCCGGTGAGTGGCGCAGACGAGCCGGAAGCGCGTCCTCTGCCAGGCGTTGCTCCCCACGCGCTTGTAGGTGCCCTCCTGCACCACGCGCAGCAGCTCGGCCTGGAGGCGGGGCGGCAGCTCCCCCACCTCGTCGAGAAAGAGCGTGCCGCCGTCGGCGAGCGCGAAGGCTCCCTCCCGGGCCGAGACCGCGCTGGTGTACGAGCCCCGCTCGTGGCCGAAGAACTCGCTGCCCGACAGCTCGGGCACGATCGTGGTGCAGTCGAGGACCACGAGGTCGCGCTTGTCCTCGCGGGCGTCGAGGGTATGGATGAGCCGGGCCACCAGCTCCTTGCCGGTGCCACTCTCGCCGCCGAGCAGCACGGATGAGGCGCTGAAGCGGGCCACCTCCACGACCTGGCGCAGCACCGACCGCCAAGCCAGGCTCCGGCCCACGAGGTTGCGGGTCACCACGGCCGAGCAGGCGAGGCGGTCGACTTCCTCCCAGCGCTCGAAGCGGGCGGCGATCACCTCCGCGGTCTCCGCGGGGTCCGACGCGGCGAGGACCTCCGACGCCCCGGCCTGGAGGAGCTGCCAGCCGGAGCCCCGCGCCAGCGCCTCGCGGCGCAGGGCCACGGCGATCAGCCGCTCCTCGCCGCGCCGGCTGAGGTCGCGCACGGACTCGGCAAGGCCCGGATCGCAGCCGTCGAAGACGACCAGCCCGGGCCCCGAAGGCGCCGCGGAAGGATGGGGAAGAAGGTGGCACTCCACGCCGCAGCGCGCCAGCTCTCCCACCAGCGCGGAGTCCGCGTTCCACGGGCCGGACCCGAAACGTTGCCACCAGATTTCCAGTCGATCCCTGGAGCGCATGCTAAGACATAGAGACGCTCCCGGTGGACTAACCCCCTCAGACCTGCCATCAGCCCGCCCGCAAAACCGCCCCGCAGGGTGGTTACATGCCTGCGCCGTTCCCTCAGAATGAGCCCCATGAGCGGGAGGAAGCCGCTCGGGAGAAGGAAGATGAAGAACCTCAGAGTGCGCGACCTGATGACCGAGGTGGCCCTGAGCGTCCAGGCGGACGATACGGTCGAGAAGGTTTATGACTTGATGAACGAACGCGGCATCCGCCACCTCACCGTGGTCGATGCGGACGGCGACCTGGTCGGGCTGGTGTCGCATCGCGACCTGCTGCGGCACTCCCCCATCGAGCGCGCCGAGGTGCCGGTCTTCCTGATGCGCGAGATCCTGCGGCGGACTTCGGTCGCGGAGGTGATGACGTCGGAGGTCGAGACGGCCGATCCGGACCTTCCTCTGAGCGAGGCCGCCAAGGTCATGTTCGACAACAAGTTCGGCTGTCTGCCGGTGCTGGAGAGCTCGAAGCTGGTGGGCATCCTCACCGAGTCGGACTTCGTGCGCTTCTTCTGCGACGAGAACGCCTGGCAGGAGGCCGCGGTCACCGGGCCGGCCGGCCGCGCCCGCGTTTTCGGCTGGTTCCTGTAAACGCTCCGCCCTATCCCCATGCCGGACCCGGGCGGCCGGTACGACGTTGCAACGCCGGCCACCCGCCCGGGGCCCGGCCGGACTCTGGATCCGGCCTGGTCATCTCCCCCTCAGGCCCGAGTTGCCGCCCGTCGAAGCTGCGCCTTGAGCAGGGAGAGCTCGTGCTTCGCCCGCGTGCCGTGATCGAAGAGCGAGTCGACGCACCCGCCGCCGCCCGTCCTCGTCCAGTAGGTGCACGTGCTCGCTGCGTCCTGCATCGGTCCTACGTTGATCATGAGGTCCTTCACTTTGAAGCTCATCTTCTCTCCTCCTGGTTCGGGGCTTCGCCCCGTTGGTTGCGCAGCGTGAGCAGCCAGATGTCGCCATCGTCGACGGCTCGGACGATGAAGAGGCTGCGGTCGTCCGGGCTCGTGGTCACCAGCTCATAGGCGGAGTGCGGCGGAGGCGCGAGAAGATCCCGCGCCTCGTTGGTCTGGGTGTCGAAGGCCAGAACCTTCCCGGCCTCGATGTAAAGGAGCCGGCGGCCGTCGTGCAGCCATACCGGGTTGGTTCCGCGGCTCGTCCATCTTAGATAGGTGCTCGAGCCGAGCAAATGCAAGCCGATCCCCTCGACGGTCGAGCCGTCGAGCCGCGCCAGGTTGCCGGCCAGCCCCCGGCCGTCGGCCGACCAGGAGCTCGGATAGAAGGTTTCGCCCGCCGCCTCGGGGAGCGCCTTCGCCTGGCGGGCCGCCAGCGGTTGCGCGAGGTCGATCACCGCCGCCTTGCCGTCGGAGGTGCAGGCCACCTTGCGGCCGTCCGGCGACCAGACCGGCACCGTCACCGAAGCGCGGCCCGGAGGGAGGACCCGCTCCGGCTTGCCGCCGCCGGCATTCACGATCCAGGCTTCGTAGCTGCCGCCGCGGTTGGAGTAGAAGAGCAGCCGCCGGCCGTCCGGCGACCAGACCGGCTGGCGGTCCTTGAACCCGTCGTCCGTGAGCTGCTGCAGGCCGCTGCCGTCGACGCCGGCGACGAACAGCTCTTCGCGCGGCAGCGCCGCGTGGAAGGCGATCCGGCGCCCGTCCGGCGAGACCGCGCAGGAGCGCACCATGTGGGAGCCGCGGGTGACCGCCTCCGCGCGGCCCGTCACCTGCAGGCCCGCGGGATCGAACGGGAAGCGCTCGACGTTGGCCTTGCTCTCGTTGGCCGCGTAGAGGATGCGGGTGCCGTCCTGCGACAGGCTCCAGAAGCCGCTCGCGGTCGAGGGCGTCGTCACCGGCTCGGCCTCGCCCCCCACCTCCCCGGTGCGCTCGTCGATCGGCAGCCGCCAGAGGTTCAGGCTGCCGCTCCTGTCGCTGCCGAAGTAGAGCCAGGCGCCGTCCGGCGACCAGACGGGGTTCCAGTTGAGGAAGCCGTCGTCGAGCACCTTCACGGGCGTCCCGCCGCCGGCCGGCACCGTCCAGAGGATGCGCCGCGCGCTGTCGGCGGGCACGCCCCAGTAGGCGATCCGCAGGCCGTGCGGCGACCAGCTCGGCTGCACGCCGTCGTCGCCGACGAGGAGGCGCCTGTGGCCGGTGGCCACGTCGATCCGCAGGATCTCGCTCACGGCCTTGCGCATGGCCGGATCGACGACCCCTTCCGTGGCCACGGCAAGCTCGCGGCCGTCCGGCGACCAGGCCGGGTTGTAGCCGGCGTCGGAGATGCGCCGCGCCGGCCCGCCGTCGACCGAGGCGATGTAGATCCCGCCGCCGTCGCGCTCGGAGCGGAAGGCGATCCAGCGGCTGTCGGGAGAGATGGCCGGCTGCACGTCGTCCGACGGCGAGCCCGCGGTGACGTTGAGCGGCTCGTCGCTGCTGCCGATCTTCTTCAGGAAGATGTCCTTCTGCCCGGAAGGGTCGGCCTTGGCGTAGACGAAGAAGCGCCCGTCCGGGGCCAGGCTCGGGTAGAGCTCGCGCCCTTCCTCCTCGGTCACGCGGGTGAAGAGGGGCTGGACCGGGAGCGGCTCCGGGCGCCGCAGCAGCGCCACGGCCGCGAGGGCGAGGACGATGGCAACGGCCGCGGCGCCGGCGAGCCAGGCGCGGCGGCCCGGCGCCGGGCGCGGAGCCGGCGCGGCGGCGGCGAGCGCCTTCTGGATGCCGGCCAGCTCCGCCGCGACCTCGGCCGCCGTGGAGTAGCGGTCGGCCGTTGGCTTCGCGAGCATCCGCGCGACCAGGCGCTCGAGCTCCGCGGGTATCTCCTTACCAGCGTCGGGCCTGACGCTGCGCAGCGGCGCCGGCTTGTCCTCCAGGAGGGAGCGCAGCGCGGAGGTCACGCCTTCGCCGCTGCGGAAGGGGCGCGCGCCGGTCAGCATCTCGTAGAGCACCACGCCGAGCGAGAAGACGTCGGAGCGCGGGTCGACCTCCTCGCCGCGCGCCTGCTCGGGGGACATGTAGGCCGGCGTGCCGAGGAAGGAGCCGGCCACGTTCATCCCGGCGCCGCCGCGCAGCTTGGCCACGCCGAAGTCGAGGATCTTGACCATCCCGTCCGCGGTGACCATGAGGTTGGCCGGCTTGATGTCGCGATGGACGATGCCCTCGCGGTGCGCCTTGGCGAGCCCCTGGGCGGCCTGGCCGGCGATGTCGAGCGCCTCGTCCACGGAGAGCGGACCGCGCGCGATCCGCTCTTTCACGGTCTCGCCGTCGTAGGCGGCCATGGCGAGGTAGAGGTGGCCGTCCTCGGTCTCCCCCACCTCGTGGATCGTGCAGATGTTGGGATGGTCCAGGGCCGACGCGGCCTGCGCCTCCTGGAGGAAGCGGGCCTTGGCCACCGGGTCGCGGGTGAGCTCGTCGGGCAGGAACTTGAGCGCCACCCGGCGCCGCAGGCGGGTGTCCTCGGCGCGGTAGACGGTGCCCATGGCGCCGCCGCCGAGCGGCTCGAGGATCTGGTACTGGGCGATGACGCTCCCCGGCAGGCCGGCCAGTCGGGCCTCCGACGGCCCCCCCTCTCCTCCGCCCCTGCCTCCGGCCCCGGAGCCGGGCTCCGGCGCGGGCCGGATGGAGCGCAGGCCCGGGACCTGGACCAGCGTCGCGTCCGTCTCCATGAGGCCGCCGCCCGCCAGCAGGCCGCGCAGCGCGACCAGGAGGTCGTCCATCCGCGCCGGCCGGTCCGACGGCTCCTTGGAGAGCGTCCGCGCCACGACCTCGTCCATCTCCGGCGGCAGGCCCGGATGGAGCGTGTCCATGGGCTCGGGGTCCCGCTCCAGGATCGATTCGGCGCTCTGGAACGGCAGGCGGCCGGTGGTCATCTCGTAGAGCAGCACGCCCAGGGACCAGATGTCGGAGCGGGCATCCACGATGTCCTCGGGGCGGCCGCGGAGCTGCTCGGGAGAGCGATAGAGGAGGCCGGGAGAGGACCCGTTGCGCGACCAGGAGAGGCCGAAGCCCGTCACCCGGGCCTGGCCTCCGGGGCTCACCAGGACGTTCGCGGGGCGCAGGTCGCGATGCACGATCCCCTGCTCGTGCGCCCGGCCGAGGGCCGCGGCGATCTGCGACGCGAGGCCCAGGGCCTGCTCCGGCGCCAGCGGGCTGCGCTCCAGCCGGCTGCGGAGCGTCTCCCCGTCCAGCCCGCGCACGGCGAAGAGCCCGCCGTCCGGCGCGTCGCCGACCGCCAGCACCGGGCAGACGTGCGGGTGGCCGAGCGCTGCCGCGATCTCCACCTCCCGGTAGAGCCGCTCCCCGGCCGCTTCGTCCGGGGGCGGCGGCAGCAGCTCCAGCGCGACCAGGCTGCCGTCCCGGCGGTCGCGCGCCTTGTAGACAGGCCCCGCCTCGCCGCGCTCGAGGAGCTCGATCACGTCGTAGTGGGAGATCGTCTCACCGATCACCCGCGGGTCTCCAGGGTGAGCTCATGGGCCTCCTCGCTGTCCAGGACTCTCCTACTAGGTGTCGGCCGGAGCCCGATGCGTGCCGGAAGCGAGAACGTGACTGAATTTGTAGCAATTACCGTACCTATTCCCTCAACAGGTGCTTCTGCACTTTTCCCAAAGCGTTTCGGGGTAGAGCATCAAGATAACGGATTTCCTGGGGAATTTTGAAGCTTGCCATCTGATCGCGGCACCAGGAGGTGAGGACGGCCTCGTCCACGGGGGAGTCCACGACGAGGAAGGCGACCGGGACTTCGCCCCATTCCGGGTGGGGCCGGCCGACGACTGCGGCCTCGCGAACGCCGGGGAAGGAGGCCAGCACCTCCTCGATCTCGCGCGGGTAGATGTTGAAGCCGCCGCGCAGGATCAGCTCGTGGCGGCGGCCGAGCAGGGTGTAGGAGCCGGTCGCGGGATCGCGCCGCGCCAGGTCGCCGGTGCGAAACCAGCGCCGGCCGAGCTCGTCGTGGAGGAAGCTCGCGGCCGTCTTTTCGGGATCGTTCCAGTAGCCGGGGAAGACATGGCTGCCGCGCACGAGCAGCTCGCCCTCGCCGCCGGGGGGGACGTCCCGGCCCTCTGGCTCGACGTCAATACTGTCGACGATCCGGGCCGAGACGCCGGGCAGCGGCGTGCCGACCGTGCCGGGGAGGCGCGGCCCGGCGTAGGGGTTGCTCAGGCTCATCCCGGTCTCCGTCATGCCGTAGCGCTCGAGGATGTCCTGCCCGGTCAGCTCGCGGAACGCGGCGAAGGTCTCGGGCGAGAGCGGCGCGCTGCCGCAGCAGAAGAGGCGGAGGGCGGGGCGGGAGGGGCTCTTCCTCAGCTCCTCGACCAGCCGGACGTACATGGTGGGGACGCCGAAGAACAGGGTGGGCTGTCCTCCCAGGAGCTCGCGCGCCACCTCGGCCGCGTCGAACTTCCGGCGCAGGAGGACCGTGGCCCCGGCGGCGAGCGCGCAGTGGAGGCCGACGACGAGGCCGTGGGTATGGAAGAGCGGCAGGGTGAGGAGGAGGACGTCCGCCGGCTCCCAGGCCCAGGCGGCGAGCAGGCCGGCCATGGTCGCGAGGACGTTGCCGTGCGTGATCATCGCGCCCTTGCTGCGCCCGGTCGTCCCCGAGGTGTAGAGGATCATCGCGAGGTCGTCCGAGTCCACGGAGCTCCCTCCCCAGCCCTCCCCCGCTTCGCGGGAGAGGGAGCCTAGATCCTCGGCGAGGATCACCTCGACGGCGCGCTCGGCCGACTCCAGCTCCTCCAGCACGGGAAGCTGGCTCCTCTCGGTGAGCAGGAGGCGCGGCCCGGCGTCCTGGAGGATATGGACGATCTCCCGGCGGCGGTAGGCCAGGTTCAAGGGCACCATCACCGCCCCGAGGCTCACCACGGCCAGGTAGGCGGTGACGAACTCCGGCCGGTTGCCGAGGAAGAACGCGACCCGGTCGCCGCGGCGCAACCCGCGGGCGTGGAGACCGGCCGCGATCCGCCGCGACTCCGCGAAGAGCTCGGCGTAGGTGAGATCGGTGCGGGTTCCGTCCGGAGCGGCGAACCGCAGGGCCGGCCGGTCCGGCGAGCGGCGCAGGGGGATGGCGAAGAGGTCGTGAAGGTTCATGGTTGGGAATGCTACGATGGGAGGCACCGAAAGCGCAGAAACAGGAGGCTCCAGCATGCCCGGACCCGCGATCCCGTCTCCAGCCTCATTCCGGCTGGCTCTGGCTCTGGCCCTCCTGGCAGTCCCGGCCCTGGCGCAGGAGCAGGCCGCCGAGCCGACGTTCTTCGAGAGCATCGACGTCAACGTCGTCAACGTCGAGGTCTACGTGACCGACCGGGACGGCAAGCGCGTCCAGGGCCTCACCCGGGAAGACTTCCAGATCCTCGAGGACGGCAAGCCGGTGGAGATCTCCAACTTCTACGCGGTGTCGGAGACCCAGCTTTCCGCCGCGCCGGCTGCCCAGCAGGAGAAGGAGGAGGCGGAGGCCGCCCCGGCTCCCCAGCCTCCTCCCGCGGACCAGCGCCTCTACCTCACCATCTTCCTCGACAACCGCACTCTGGAGCCGGCCAGCCGCAACCGGATCCTGCAGTCGATCCAGGAGCTCGTGACCCGGCTTCGCCCCGAGGACCGCATCCTGATCGCGGCCTACGACGGCTCGATACAGATCCGTCAGGGGCTGACCAACGATCCGGCCATCCTGTCGGCGGCGCTGGAGGAGATGGCGAAGGTCGCGCCCGGCGGCGGGACCCGCAATGCCGAGCGCCGGCGGCTGCTCTCGGAGATCGACTCGGCCTACCTGGTGGGCGGCGCGCAGGCCGGCGAGAACCAGCGCGATCAGGCGGCGATCATCCTGGCCGAGCAGCTCTACTACAACATCCGGCAGTACGGGCAGCAGGTGTACGACGACAACCGCGTCGCGCTAGCCCAGATCCGGGAGCTGGTGGACTCGCTGGCCGGCCTGCCGGGGCGCAAGGCTCTGCTCTTCGTGAGCGGCGGCTTCGCCGTGCGGCCGGTCGAGTCGTTCATGAGCGCCTGGGAGCAGAAGTTCGGGTCCCTGGCCAGCCGCGTCGGGTACTCTCCGTTCGACGGCCGCCGGGACGATTCCACCCCTCTGCTGCAGGAGCTGGTCGAGCACGCCAACTCGAACCGGGTCACCTTCTACAGCCTGGGCTCCACCCCGGAGCTCGTCGGGGTCTCGGCTGAATCCGGGGCGAGCGACATGTACGACTCGAACATGGAGGCCGCGGACCGGACCGCGATGCAGGACTCGCTCCTGATGATCGCGGACGGCACCGGCGGCCTGGCCAGCGTGGATACCGCGGTCGCCCCCATGCTCGCCCGCATGCGCCAGGACTTCGACACCTACTACTCCCTGGGCTACGTCCCCCGGGAGGGCCGCGACGGCCGCAAGCGCAAGGTGGAGGTGAAGGTGCGCGGCAGCGATCTGCGCGTCCGCCACCGCAGCGCCCATCGCGAGCGCACCCTGCCCGAGCGCATGACCAGCCGGGCCATGTCGGCGCTCCTGCTCGGCGAGGAGGACAACCCGCTGGAGATCGCGCTCGACTTCGGCAAGGAGCGCAAGAACGCCAAGGGCCAGTACGAGGTGGAGGTGCTGGTGAAGTTCCCGCTCGCCAACCTCGTCCTGGTGCCGCAGGACAAGTTCCACGAGGGCAAGCTCTCGCTCTTCGTGGGCGCGCGCGACAGCCACGGCCGCACCTCGCCGATCCAGCAGGTCGAGGTGCCCATCCGCGTCCCCAACGACCAGCTCCTGACCGCCCTGGGCCAGGTCGGCGCCTACCGCATGGTCATGCTGCTGCGGCCGGAGCCGCACACGGTCGCCGTGGCGGTCCGCGACGAGCTGGGCAACGCCGATTCCACCGCGAAGGCCGACTACACCCCGGGGCAACAGGAGCAGCCGGAGGCGGAGGCGCCGGCCGCGCCCGGAAGATGAGAGAGACACGGACTCACACGGACTCACACGGACTCACACGGACGCTCCGGAATGTCCGTGCAAGTCCGTGTAAATCCGTGTTCGTCCGTGTTTCCCTTTTCCTTCTGCTGGCTGCGCTTCAAGCCTCGGCTCAGGAGAAGCCGCCGCTCCGCGTGCTGCGCACCGGCGGCCTGCGCGTCGAGACGGCCGCGCTCCTCATGAGCGGCCAGGAGGGGGGCACCATCCCGGTGGCCGCGCTCGCCCTCCCGCTCCCCGGAGCCGGCGGCAAGGCACGGGTGGCTGTCCTGCTGGAGATCGACGGCGCCGAGGCCATGGAGGGCGGAAACGGCGGTCTCCTGCGGCTGGAGGTCTGCCTGTACGCGGTGACCAGCGCTCCCGACGGCTCGGGACGCGTCGCCGGGTCGCGGATGGACACGGTCGAGATCGATCTCGCGCGCCTCGGCGCCGACCTGGAGAGGAGCGGCCTCAAGTACACGGGCGAGCTGCAGCTCGCCCCGGGCGATTACGCTCTCCGCACCCTGGTGCGCAACACCGCCACGAGCGAGGTCGGCCTGCGGGTGCTGCCGCTCTCCGTGCCCGACTTCCCCCAGACCCAGGGGGTCCTGTTGCCCCCGCTCGCGGCCGATCCCGCGGGGGCCTGGCTGCAGGCGCGCGGCGCGGGCATCGCCTCCCCCCCGCCCGGCCTCTCGTTCGAGGCGCTGCCATCCGCCCGTCCGGTCTTCTCGCCCACGGACGAGATCTCTCTGCGGGTACCCGCCTGGCGGGTCGGCGGCGGCAATCTTGAAGCCGAAGTCCGCCGCCCGGGCGGAGCGCGGGTGGCCTCGTTCCCCCTGAAGGTCGCCTCCCGGGAGGACCTCGGCGGCGGCCTCCAGCTCCTCGCCGCCTCGCTCCAGCTCAAGGGCGTCGAGGAGGGGGTCTACGAGCTCGGGATCGTGAGCGCCTCGCGCAGCTCCGACGAGGGCGGGCTCTCGACCCCCTTCGTCCTCCTCGAGCGGGGCGGCGGCGGACAGGTCTGGGCCGCGCTCACTCCCCCCCACCGCGGCCGCACCGCAGCGAGCACAGGGGCTCCCGCCCAGGCGCCCCAGGCGCCCACGGCCCGCGGCAAGCGGACCCGGAGGATCGACGCCGGGCCGGTGCGCAACGGCTACCGCGCGGCGCTCCGGCTGCTGGCCGGGGGAGACCGCAACGGCGCCCGCGATGCCGTGCAGGAGCTGCAGACCCGGGTGCTCACGGGCGAGAGGCCGGCCGCCAGCGACGACCTCGTCGACGTGGAGCTCGACATCGCCGGCGATCTGGCGCGCAAGGACCCGGAGAGCCTGGTGCCGGTGCTCACCCTGCACCAGGTGCTCTACCGCGACGCCGTGCGCAAGGGCGGCTTCCTGCTCTCCACCCACAACCGCGAGCTGGTCTTCCGGCTGGTGGACCTCTATGCCGACCGCAGCGGCTCCCCCGAGGGGAAGCGCCAGGCGTCCCGGTTCCTGATGGGCCTCGCCGCCGAGATGATCTGGACTGCGCCGCCGTCCCTGCGCTCGCGGGTGTTCCAGCAGATCCTCGCCTACGACGCGAAGCAGGAGGCCGCCATCCTCTGCCTGGCCGTGGACGCCGAACGGCAGGGACGCTACGCCGACGCGGTCGGCTACCTGGAGCGCCTGAGCTCCGGCCAGAGTCCCGCCCATTCGGAGGCCCGCCTGCGGCTCGCCGTCAACCTGGCGCGGCTCGGCAAGGTGCAGGAGGCGCGCAAGCTCCTGCGCGAGATCTCGGACCCCGCCAGCCAGGCGGAGCCGTGGCAGCTCGCCGTGGCCTGGCAGGAGACGGCCCGGCTCCAGCTCGCGGCGGGCGATCTCGAAGGCGCGGAGCAGACCCTGCGCGCAGGGCTCCAGCGCCTGCCGGAGGACGACAAGCTCGCGCTTCAGCTCGGCCTGGTGCGCGACCTGCGCAAGGACCCGCGCGGCGCGCGCGAGGCCGTCGCCGGCCTGGGCACCCCGGGAAAGACCCCCGGCAAGGGCGGCGCGGCGCGGAACCGCTACAACCAGCTCCCCCTGGAGACCCTCGACCAGGCCTGGACCGAGGTCCAGGAGCGCGCCGTGGCCCAGATCCCGGCGCTCGCCGCGGTCCTGGGCGTGACCGCCGCAGACGAGCCGCCCCGGAACACCCCATGAGATTCTTGGCTCCGCCGCCATGAAACGCCTGGCTCTCCTCCTGCTGCTCCTCTGGGCCGCGCCCTCTTCCGCAGCCCCGTCGGTCCGGCTCGTGAGCCCGCCGCCGAACCAGCCGCTCTTCGGCCAGGTGGAGATCCGCGCCGAGGTCGCCGGCGCGAAGGCCAGCCGGGTCGAGATCTACCTCGACAACCTGCGCGTGGGCGTGCTCGAAGCGCCGCCGTGGCGGCTGGTGGTGGACGTGGGCCCGGAGAACGCCGAGCACTCGATCGAGGTCGTGGCCTACGGCCCCTCGGGCCCGATCGGCAGCGCCAGCCTGCGCACCCTGCCGCTCCAGATCGACGACGAGATCGAGGTCGGCCTGCAGCAGCTCTACGTGGTGATCGACCGCGGCGGCCAGCGGGCCAATGACCTGACGCGCGAGGACTTCACGATCCTCGACGACGGCGAGCCACAGGAGATCGTCACCTTCGAGCGCGGCGAGATCCCCTTCACCGCCGTGCTGCTCGTCGACTCCAGCACCAGCATGGCCGGCTCGCGCCTGCGCACCGCCGTGGACGGGGCCAAGGCCTTCGTGGGCGGGATGAAGCGCCTCGACGAGGCGAAGATGATCCTCTTCTCCGACCGCATCCTGCTCGAGACGCCGTTCACCAGCGTGCCCTCGATCCTGACCCTGGGGCTCTCGGGCATCGAAGCCCAGGGAGGGACCGCGCTCAACGACGCGCTCTACCTGGGGCTCAACCGGCTGCGGGGCCGGCAGGGGCGCAAGGTGATCATCCTGGTCTCGGACGGCGTGGACATCGAGAGCGTCCTCGCCATGGACCAGGTGCAGAAGATCGCCCGCCACAGCCAGGCCGTCCTCTACTGGCTGCGCCTGCGCCGCCAGGACGAGGTGCTGCCGCTGACCGAGATCTTCAGCGCCTGGCGCGACGGCCAGGGGCACCGCCGCGAGCTGGAGTTGCTGCGCAGCGCGGTCCTGGAGAGCGGCGGCCGCATCGAGACCCTCGACAGCCTGGAGCAGATCCAGGTTTCTCTCCAGACCCTGCTCAAGGAGCTGCGCGAGCAGTACGTCCTCGGCTACTACCCCGGCCGCTCCAAGGGCAGCGGCACGTGGCACGACCTGGATCTCCAGGTGCGCGGCGAGGGCCTCCAGGTGCGCACCCAGGAAGGCTACCTGGAGCGCTGACGTCCGGCGCGGCGCAGACAGACGGCCAGGTTTTCGAGGATCGCCTCAGCCTGCCCGGCCTGCTCCGCATCGCGCAGCAGGAGCAGGGAGGCGAGCGCCTCGGGCTCGACGCGGCAGGCCTGGAACACGGGCACGATCTCGGACACGATGCGCTGCACCCCCGCCGTGTCCCCCTGCCGCGCGTGCGCCATGGCGAGGTCGAGGGAGACGAGGGCGGCGTCGACGCCGATCTCCTGCTCCAGGAAGGCGTCGCGGGCGAGCCCCAGCGCCGTCATGGCCTCATCGGGCCGTCCCAGGCCGAGGGCGATCCGCCCCTCCAGCCAGCGCAGGCGGACCAGGTCCATGCGGCTGCCCAGCTCCAGGTAGAGCCGCCGGCTGCGCTCCAGCGCCGCCGCGGCCTCCCGGTGCTTCCCATGGTCGCAGAGGTGCCAGGCCAGGTTGTGATGCGCCACCAGGAGCAGGCGGGGCTCCGCCGCGGGATCGATGCACGGCAGGCCCTCGGCCAGGCTCTCGACCGCCGCCGCGAAATCCCCGCCGTCGCCGAGCACCATGCCCTTGAGGATCAGGGTGCGGCCCTCCTGGTGCCGGTCTCCGGCCTCGCGGTAGAGGCAGAGCGCGTGATCGAGAAGCCCGGCGGCCTCCGCGAAACGCCCCTGGGTGTTGCGCAGCGAAGCCTGGAAGACCAGGATCTCCGCCTGGGTCAGGAGATCGGCCTCGAAGCACCGGTAGAGCCGCCCCGCCTGGGAGAGGGCCTCCTCGGCGCCGCCGAGGTCGGAAGCGATGCGGCGGGCATTGCCGAGGTAGGCCCAGGCGAGGGCGCAGGCATCCCTCACCAGGGTCTTGCCGTAGACCCCGGGGTCCAGCCGCTCGGCCACCTCCACGGCGAGCTCCGCCATCTCGACCGCCGCGGCCGGGTCCTCGCCCCAGGCCGCACGGCTCGCCGCCTCCAGCCGCCCACACAGCTTGAGCAGCCGGAACCTGGGCTCGCTCCGCACCCGCTCGCGCCGCCGCTCCTGGGGCAGGAGCAGCAGCTCCTCCAGGAGGTTGGAAGCCTCCGCGGTCTCGCGGAGCACGCGGTCCAGGTGCCCCCCGAGCCGGGCGGCCACACGGTCGAACGCTGCATCGAACAACCCGCTCATGCTCGAAGCCTCCCCTCGGGGCGCGAGGCATCCGGCCCTATATAAGAGTTGCCGCAGCAAGCCAAATTTTGACAACAGGGGCGAAAGAAGGGAAGGGGGGCTCCCGGAAGCCCCCCTCCCGGTCCGATCAACCGTTGGGGTCCATGCTCCCCCGGTTGTCCCCGTCCCCATCCGCCGCCAGGATCTCCGTCACGGGGCGCAGCAGCCAAGGGAACACCTCCAGCGCAGCCAGGATGAAAGCTCGGAACATGAAGCCCTCCTTGGAGGGGAGGCCGCGGCGGCCGTCATTGGCCGGCCGTGCCTCGCCCCCTAAGAAAAAGTTGTAGTTCGGAGGGCAAACGGGACGGAGAGGCGGAAACGTGGAAAGGACATCAAGGACACCAAGGACCTCAAGGACGGACAAATAAGCCCGTCCCCCCTCTGTCCTTGCAGTCCTTGGTGTCCTTGGTGTCCTTGGTGTCCTTTTTCCGGACTCCCGGGATTTCTGCCGCGCAGGCGTCTAGACGCCGTCGGTGCAGCCCGCCGTGCAGAGGTTGAGCTCGGCCTCGCACTGGCGGAAGTCGGCCAGGCACTGCGCTTCGCAGCGGTTGCCCGGGAGGATCGGCGGCGCCTTGGCGAACTGGATCGCGCTGTAGAGCGGCTCCTCGCCCGGGCCGGGCAGGTGCAGAACGGCGGGAACGATCTGGGTTTCGAACGGGCTCGACGCCCAGACCGGCGAGCTGCCGAGAACCAGAGCCACCATCACCACCCACTTCACTCTGGACATCGTCGTTACCTCCTTCGAAGCTGGCTGGAAACCGTCCCAGCCAGCTTGAAGGAGGACTCTGTTCAATAAACGTACCAGGGGGGTCAGGCCTCGACCACGCGGCGCTGGCGCTCTTCGCGCTGGAGGCGGGCGTGCTCGTCCAGGCGGCGCTTCGCCGCGGCGAACGCCTCCCGGATGGCCACGGAGAGGTCTTCATGGCGCTGGTGGTTGACGACCAGCTCGTTGCCGGGGACGCTCAGGTCGATGCGGACGTCGAAGAGACCGCCGTTTCGATGGTGCTTGCCGGGCCCTGCGACCCGGACATGGCAGCCGATGAGACGATCGTAGAAACGCTCCAGCTTCAACGCCTTCTCGCGGATGATGGCCTCAATCGATTCGGGCAGCGTGATTTCCTGAGCGGTGATGGTGAGCGGAAGCTCCATAAACGGTCTCCTTCGTCTTTCGACGACGACGGTACCCCCGCAGCCGTCCAACGGCCGCCGGGCGGCCTCGCTACCGGTACGCCGGTCCGAGGCTCCGATGAGACTTGTCACTATCGAAATCATACCCCCCTTGTCCACAGAATCAAGCAGGGGGGCATGCTAGCCTTCGCCGCCATGATCCGGAGGACGTTGACCACGCTTGCCCTGAGCGTTGCGCTCGCGGGGTGCACGCCGCCGCGCCAGGTGGAGCACGACCTCGCCGCCCTGCTCCCGATCGCCGAGGCCGGCCAGGGGGTCCGCGCCGGGCGCGGCTCGCTCTTCCTCCCGGCCGGCACGGAGGCCGCCTTCTACCTGGACCTGCCCGGCGAGAGCGAGCTCTCCCTGACCGGCGTTTCCGCGCGCGGAGCCGCCGCGGCCTCGCTGACCGTGACGGTGCAGGAGGAGGGGAAGGCGAAGGAGGTCCTCGAAACGATCGCGGCCGGCACCCGCGCGGTCGAGGTGGAGCTGCCCGGCCAAGGCCGCCACCTCCTGCGCCTCGCCCTCCGTTCGGACGGCGGAGGCCTGCTGCTCGGCCGGCCCCGGGTGATCTCCGAGGCCCGTGCTGCCCCCCCTGCCCGCCCGAAAAGGCCAAAGGCCCGCCCGAACGTCATCGTCTACCTCGTCGACACCCTGCGCGCCGATCACCTGGGTTGCTACGGCTATCCCAAGCCCGTCTCCCCCCATCTCGACCGGTTCGCCGAAGGGGCGACCCTGTTCGAGACGGCGATCGCGCAGGCGCCCTGGACCCGGCCGTCGGTGACCTCGATCCTCACCGGTCTGGGTCCCCTGGAGCATGGGGTGCGGACGCTGGAGGACCGCCTGCCGGACGCGGCCGATACCCTGGCCGAGAAGCTCCGCGCCGCCGGCTATCGGACCGCGGCCTTCAGCACCAACTGGCACGTCACCGCCGACACCGGCCTCGCCCAGGGCTTCGACGACTTCTTCCTCTCCCCCCAGGAGGATTCCGCGGCCGTCAACCGCCGGGTGCTCGCCTGGCTCGACGCTCATCAGAGCGCCGAGCCTTTCTTCCTCTACATTCACGCCCTCGACCCGCACGCCCCCTACGCTCCGCCACCCGACCTGCGGCAGAGGTTCGCACCCGCCGCGCATCCCCAGGCCGGCACGACCGAGAGCCTGAAGCGCATCTACGCGGTGCGGGGCAAGCGCCGCGCCAAGCGCATCGCCGAGGTCGCGCCGCTCTATGACGCGGAGATCGCGGCCAACGACCGCAGCTTCGGAGCGCTGCTGTCCGCCCTCAAGGAGCGCAAGCTCTTCGAGGAGTCCCTGATCGTCTTCGTCTCGGACCATGGCGAGGCGCTCGGCGAGCACCAGGACTTCGGCCATGCGCGGAGCCTGTACGCGGACCAGCTCGACGTGCCGCTGGTGGTGAAGCTCCCGCTTCAGGCCCGAGGCGAGAGGGTTTCAAGGCTCGCCCAGCACGTGGACCTCCTCCCGACCGTGCTCGCCGCGGCCGGGCTCCCGCCAGCCTCGAACCTGCCGGGGGCGGACCTCTTCAGCCCCGCGGGCGATCGCGAGCCCGCGGCGTTCTCCCACCTGAGCTACAGCGGACGGGAGGGGATGAGCGTGGTCTTCGATGGCTGGAAGCGGATCGAGCCCTGGAGCCGCAAGCTCGGTGAGCGGCCGGCGCTGTATCGGAGAGGGAACGAGCGCAAGGACCTCGCCGCCGAGAATCCGGTGAGGAACGGCTTCCTCGGCTCACTCCTCCGGGCCGAGAAGCTGCGTGGCCGTCACGGCCTGCGCCCCGAGGAGGCCGGGATGGACGAGGAGACCCGCCGAGGGCTGGAGGCGCTCGGGTATCTCTGAATCTGAGCTGATCGAACGCCTGCGATGCATCGCTTGAGCAACGTGCGCTCGGGCATCTCTGAGCCCCCTACATGGAGGTTTGGACTCTAAGATGGGCCGAGGTCCGGTCCCGTGCCGCGTCTCGCGTGCCACACGGCCCTGATGACGACCTCACTCTCGTCGTAGGTGTAGTAGAGATGTGACGTCAGCCGGTCGAGGTACAAGCGCCGCACGCCTACGATCGGCGAGGAGCGGTACACCGAGCCGATCCCCGGCACGATCGCCAACATGCGGACCGCCTCGGCCAGGTCGTGGTCAAGGATCTCGGGCCGGACCGAGTTTTCCCGCCACCATTCCTTGAGGAGCCGAACGTGCTGTTGAGCTCTCGCCGTGAAACGGACTCTGCGCCGCGTCACGACGCCCGCAGTTCCCTCAGCACTTCTTCAGCATCGACGAGACGGCCGGCCTCGACATCCTCTTGAGAGGCCAGCAAGGCGCGATGCAGGGCGGCGCGATCCTCTGCGTCGAGCCAGTCGCCCGGATCGAGGGGCAGGAGAGCCACCTCCGTGCCCTCGGGAAGCTCCGTGGGCTCGTCCACGAGCAGCCGGCCATTATGAACGCGGGCCTTCAGTGTCATGCGAAAAGGATACTACGACGAGCCCTACCCGCCCACCGCCCTTTTCCTTCCCCCCGCCGACCTGAAAACCCCCTCCCCGACCCTCCCCCGCTTCGCGGGAGAGGGAGCCCCCTCCCTCGGTCGTCCACCCGAGTCGCAAAGCCTGTGGGTAGAGTGGCTCGGGTGGCTGCCCGAACCGTCCGGGCGCTTGCCCGAGGCGCTCGGGTCGCTGCCCGAGGCCCTCGGGTGTCTACCCGAGTCGCAAGTACTGTTGCCCGAGGCGCTCGGGTGCATACCCGAGTCGCAAATACTGTTGCCCGAACCGTCCGGGAAGGTGCCCGAACCGTCCGGGGGGCTGCCCGTGGCGCTCGGGTGGCTGCCCGAGACACTCGGGTCGCTGCCCGGACGGCTCGGGTGGCTGCCCGGACGGCTCAGGTCGCTGCCCGAGAGGCGGGGGTGCGTGCCCGCGGCTCTCGGGTCACCGCCCGCGACACTCGGGTGCTCGCCCGGGACGCTGGGGCGACCGCCCGGATGGCTCGGGCTCGGGCCCGAGACTCTCGGGCGACGGCCCGAGCGGCTGGGGAATGGTTCTGAGAGGCCGGGCCTTTGGCCCGATGTCTTGGGGATGCCGGCGAGACGCCGGCGGACCCAGGGAAAGCGCTCTAGTGCCCTGCACCTCTGTAGGGGCACCCCTTGTGGGTGCCCTTCCGGAGGGCGGCCACAAGGGCCGCCCCTACATGAACGCTATCCGTCACTCGGACTGTGACGAGGTACTAGGGGCAGCCGACTTCGATCCAGCAGGCCTGGGCGCTCGGGTCCGGCGGCGCCTCCGACAGCCTCAGGAAGACGTTCCAGCGCTTGCCGTCTCCCACGCGCAGCTCGCTGGCCGGGATCCTCTGCATGTCGACCGTCCACGGTCCCGGCGAGCTGACGATCTGGACCATGCCCTGCTCCACTCCACCCACCAGGAACGGCAGCGTCGCGCCCGTGTCGCGCACCGTCGGCTGACCGGGCTCGACCCGCCATTCGAAGCCCTTGCCGCCGCCATTGGCGCCAGTACCGCGCAGCACGTAGCGCGGGCGGGCGAGCCGCAGGTCGTTCGCCCGGCGGTCGAAGCTGGAGGGGCAGGAGGGGTAATACTGCAGGCAGAGCGCATCCCCGACCCGGCCGGTGGCCGTGGAGAAGGCTTCGAGGTCCTGGATCACCATGTTGTTGGAGCCGTCCGTGCTGAAGGTCCAGGTGCCTCGGGAACCGGCCTGGGCCTGCGCGGAGCCCTCAACCCCAAGACCCGCCAGGATGGCGACGATGGCCGGGAAACACCTCATCCACACCCTCAGTACAACAGACATCTGATCATGCATTGAGAAAACCTCTCGGGACTGCGCAATCAGTATCCCAGACCTGCGCCCGGGGCGCAACCCTCGGCAGTCAAGGGAGATCCGGCTCGCCGCAGGCCGCGAGCACCTGAGCGCGCACCGCGTCCCGCAGCCGGACGGCAGCAGCCCAGTCCGAGCCGTCGGGACGGACCGGCGGGCGCACCGACAGCTCCACCCCGCCGCGGCGCGGGAACCACTCGTTCCCCCGCAGCTTGGAGCGGGTGCCGCGGATCGCCACCGGGACCACGGGCGCGCCCGTCTGGGCGGCCACCAAGAAGGTGCCCATGCGGAAGGGGCGCAGGCCGGGGATGCGCGTGAACGTCCCCTCCGGGAAGATGACCAGCGAGGCGCCCGCGCGCACGGCCTCGGCCACCTTGCGTGTCTCCTCCGCGCCCTGGCCGGCGTCGAAGCGCTCCACGAAGACCGCGCCCAGGCGCTGGAGCGGAACGCGGGAGCCAGGCTTCCGGCCCAGTTCGCTCTTCACGACATAGCCCAGGTCCGGCGGGAGGAGGGCGGAGAGCACGAACGCATCCAGGTAGCTGGCGTGATTGGCCGCCACGATCCGCGGACCCGGCCCGGCCAGGTGCTCCAGCCCCTCCGCTTTCATCGGACTGCCGGTGAGAACGGCCAGAGACCGGGCCACGAAGCGCGCGAAGCGCCGTCGGCGCGGCAGGCCCGGCATGACGGCCAGGGCGATCCAGACCGGGGGCGCCGCCAGGGCGAAGACGAGCCAGAACCAGCCTGCGTAGAGGAAATCTCCGGCTGCCCGCAGGCGTGCCCCGGCTCCCGACGCAGCCAGCCGGACGAGCTGTAGCCAGACCGCCGTGCGGCCCCGGGCGAGCCGCCCGCGCTCGTAGAGCTCCCGGCTCGCCGCCCGCCGGATCTTGCCGCTCGACGTCTTCGGCACGGTCTGGGGCGGCGCGAGCACCACGTCGTCCGCGGGAGTGCCGAGGAGCGCGACCGCCACGTCCTGGATCTCGCGCCGCAGCCGGTCGAGCTCCGGTTCGCTGCGCTCGCGGGTCTCGGCGAGGACCACGACTCTTTCGGTCCCTGACGCGGGGTCCGCGGTGCCGAACACGGCCACGCACCCCTTGCGGATGCCGGGGATCTCCCCCACCGCCTCCTCCAGCTCGTGCGGATAGAGGTTGCGGCCGGCGCGGATGATGATGTCCTTGACCCGGCCGGTGATGTAGACCTCGCCGCCCGCGATGTAGGCGCGATCGCCCGAGTCGAGCCAGCCGTTGCGGATCAGCCTCTCCGTGGCTTCCGGGTTGCGGTAGTAGCCGCTCGTGGCCGACGGCCCCTTGATCTCCAGCCGCCCCTCCCGGCGCTCGCCCAGCTCCTTGCCCGACCCGTCCACGATCCGGACCTCGTGGTCCGGCACCGGGAAGCCGCAGGAGACGAAGCGCAGCCCCTCCGCAGCCGGCAAGGCCTCGCCCGTCTTCTGGAAGGTCTCGCGGTCCACAGTGTCGACGACCGGCCCCCGTCCCACCGGCGTGAACGCCACGGCGAGCGAGCACTCGGCGAGGCCGTAGACGGGCGCCAGGGCGTTGGGATCAAAGCCGTGGCGGACGTAGCGCTCCGTGAAGCGGCGCATGGCCTCGGGGCTCACCGGCTCGGCGCCGTTGAGCGCGTAGCGCCACGAGGACAGATCGAGGCCGTCGATCTCCGCGTCTTCGACCTTGGCCACGCACAGCTCGTAGGCGAAGTTGGGGGCGGGCGAGAGCGTGCCGCGGTGGCGGTGGATCGCCCAGAGCCAGCGCGACGGCCGGGCCAGGAAGGTGAGCGGCGACATCAGCACCAGCGGCACGCCGAAGTAGAGGCTGCCCATCCACGAGCCGATGAGACCCATGTCGTGGTAGAGCGGCAGCCAGCTCACCACCACGTCCTCGCCGCCGATGTCGACGGCCTTGCCGATCGAGCGCAGGTTGGCGAGCAGGTTGCCGTGGGTGAGCGTCACCCCCTTGGGATTGCCCGTGCTGCCCGAGGTGAACTGGAGGAACGCGATGTCGTCCTCCCGGACGGCGGCGGAGACTCCTCCCGGAGCCGAGATTTCGGAGACGGTCACCACCTTCTTCAGCTCCGGGAGCTGCGCGCGCAGCAGCCGGGCCAGGGGGAGCACCTCCGGGAAGGTGACGAGCACGGCGGCCTGCGCGGTCTTCAGGATGCCCGCCTGGCGGCGGAGATGGTCCTCGATCTGGCTCAGCCGCGCCGGCGGATAGAGCGGCACCGGAAAGGCGCCCGCGAGCTGCGCGCCCAGAAAGGCCGCAAAATAATCGAGCGAGGTGGGGAGCATCAGCCCCACGGCCTGCCCGGGACCGACGCCCAGCTCCTTCAAGCCCGCGGCCACGGCGCCGGCGCGGCGCGCCAGCTCGCCGAAGCTCAGCTCCTCGGGCTCGCCATCGCCAGGGTAGTAGAGGATGTGCCGCCGCTCCGGATGGCGCTGGACATGCCAGTCGAGCACCTCCAGAAGCGTCCGCGTGCGCTCGGGAGCGGGCTCGGCCGGCGCCTGGGGCTCCTCCAGGATTGAGGAAGAGAGCCCCGCGGTGCCGGAAGGCCCGGCCAGCAGGGCGCGCAGCAGGTCCCGTGGAGTTTCCGCCGAGGTCAGCAGCGACTCCGAGAGGCGAATTCCGAAGGCCCGCTCCAGCCGGAGAAGCAGCTCGGCGCGGGCCAGGCTGTCGAGCCCGAAGTCTCTTTCGAGGGAGGAGTCGAGCGTGGCGCTTTCCAGGCTGCGGCGGCCGGGCTGAAGCTCCCGCGCGAGAGCGCGGACCAGGCCGACGAGCTCCTCGGCGATCGCGGCTGGGGCCTGGGTTGCCATTGGAGGGAGAGCATAGCCGGAAAGGACCTCAAGGACAGCAAGGACACCAAGGACCTCAAGGACTCGGAAGCCTTGCTGTCCTTGGTGTCCTTGCTGTCCTTGGTGTCCTTGAGGTCCTTTCGGGCCCCCCTACCCCTTGATCACCCCCAGCGGCACCAGCCTCGCCACCTTGCGGGCGAGGCCGGCGTTGTGGACCACGTCCACCACCCGGTCGACATCCTTGTAGGCGTGGGGGGCTTCCTCGGCCAGCTCTCCCAGGCCGGCGCAGCGCACCACGATGCCCTGGTCCTCCAGCTCCTTGCGCACCTGGGCACCGTGCTTCACTTTCTTCGCCGCGGTGCGGCTCATGGCGCGGCCGGCGCCGTGGCAGGTGCTGCCGAAGGAGCGCTCCAGGGCGTCGTCCGTTCCCACCAGCACGTAGGAGGCCGTGCCCATACTGCCGGGGATCAGCACCGGCTGACCGAACTCCTTGTAGGCGTCGGGCGTCTCCGAATTCGAGGGACCGAAGGCGCGCGTCGCGCCCTTGCGGTGGACCACGATCTGGCCGTTATCCCCGTGATCCTCCAGCTTGGCCATGTTGTGCGCCACGTCGTAGACCAGGCGGAGCCCACCCTCCTCCCCGAAGGTTTTCTCGAACACCTCGCGGGCCGCATGGGTGATGGCCTGGCGGTTCGCGAAGGCGAAGTTGGCCGCGGCGCACATGGCTCCGAAATAGGCCTGCCCCTCCTTGGACTGGAACGGCGCGCAGGCCAGCTCCCGGTCCGGCAGCTTGATGCCGTGGCGGGCCATGACCTCGTCCATGGCGCGCACGTAGTCCGTGCACACCTGGTGGCCCAGGCCGCGGGACCCCGTGTGGATCAGAATTACGATCTGCCCCTTGTACAGGCCCAGCGCCTCGGCCGCCGCCGGATCGAAGATCCGCTCCACCCTCTGGATCTCCAGGAAGTGGTTGCCCGAGCCGATCGTGCCGAGCTGCCCCTTGCCTCGCTCCCGCGCCCTGTCCGAGACCTTCGCGGGATCGGCGCGCCGGAAGGAGCCTTCGGCCTCCGTCCTCTCCAGGTCCTCGGGCGACGCCATGCCGATCTCCGCGAGATAGCGGCACCCGTCCGCCAGGACGCGGTCCATGTCCTCGCCCGCGAACTTGAGCCGGCCGCCCTTGCCCGCGCCCGAGGGGACCACCCGCGCAAGGTCGGTCATCAGCGGCTCCAGCCGGTGGCGCACCTCTCCGAAGCTGACCTCCGAGGCCAGCAGCCGCACGCCGCAGTTGATGTCGTAGCCCACGCCGCCCGGCGAGATCACGCCGTCCTCGGCGCGGAACGCGGCCACGCCTCCCACCGGGAAGCCATAGCCCTCGTGCGCGTCGGGCATGGCGTAGGCCCAGCCCGTGATGCCGGGCATGGTGGCCACGTTCACGAGCTGCTCCAGCGTGCGGTCGCCGATGGCGCGCTCCCAGAGCACGTCGTCCACGTAGATCCGGGCCGGGACGCGCATGTCCTCACGCGCGGAGGCCGGGATCTCGACCAGCCAGGGGTTGATCCGCTCCCACGGGTACTTCGTCACGGTCTTCATACGTCCAGGATCACCTCCGCGGAAAAACCTTCCGCCGTCTCCACCACCTCCAGCCCGTGGAAGGTCGCGGCCTTGACCATCGAGGGCGAGATCTCGACCATCACGCCGCGCGCCCGCGCCCGGATGCGGGTGTCGGACACCTCCAGCACCTCCGGCTCCAGCGGGACCCAGAGCCCGGTCTCGGCGACGTAGAGGATCTCGTTGAGCCAGTCCACGAGCAGGGACTCGCGGTCGTGCGACGAGACCTCGATCTCGCGCGCCTCTCCCGCCACCGCCGCGGGGACCTCCCGAAGCATGAGGCTTGCCAGGCCCCGGGCCGCCTCGGCCAGCAGCTCGCCGAAGGTCGCGGCCCGGACCTGGAGGCCGATCTCCGAGGTGTGGTCGACGAAGCGGTGGGAGGCCGGCGCGCTCATGCCGGCGATGTTATCGCTTCCACCTCCGAAACCGCGGCCAGCGCCCGGTCCAGACCGGCCGAGATGTCGGCCACGAGATCCTCGGCGGCCTCGATGCCCGTGCTGACTAAGGTGATCGGCCTGCTGCCGGTCATGTGTCCACCGGCACCGGCGCCGACGTGATGAAGCGGATCGCGGCGCCGATGTTCGGCGGCATCGTCACCTCGTTCCTGCTCGAGCTGATGGTCTACCCGGCGATCTTCGCGCTCTGGAAGCGGCGCGAATCCCTGGGGGCGCCGGAGGCGCTTCCGGTCGCCGAGGAGCCGGCGGCGTGAGGCACGAGACCTACGCCGCAGTAGGCGGTCCGAACCAAGTGGTTAGCGCGTCGGCGAGGCCCACTTGGGTCAGGTCTCCCACCCAGGGCACATATCCGTCGGGCCGAATCAACACGGCGGTGGGGGCCCGAGTACCGGAAGCTCCCGCGTACCAACGTATTTGGCGTCGATCAACTGAATGCGATCTGCCCATGGAGTCATGTCGAAGCCGCCGGGCTCACCGAAGTTGAGCAGCGCCGGCCGGGCATCGTGCAGCAGGGTGAAGACCCGTAGCGGGCCATCGGCGGTGACCAGGTCGAGATTGGGCATACGGCGTCCGAGCACGGGTGCCCCTCGCCGGGGCAGCGCCACATGGAGTTGGGCATCTGACGGGCGGCGTCGAGGATTCTCTGACTGACGGCTCTGTAGAGCGCCTGCGGGCTCAGGGCGCGTCGACCGCGTCGGCGTCCGGCTTCATCGGGACAACCGGAATGGCCCTCGGCTTGTTCCCGTCGAACTTCGAGTACCAGACGCCCGTGCCTTGCGGCGGCTGCGGGCCGAGGACGTTCTTGACATGAAAGAAAACTTCATCGGAGTCGTTGGAGCGAATGAAACCGAAAGTCCGCCCCGGATAGCTCTCGATGACGCCGACCTCTCGCACCAACGGCTGGTAGCACAGTTCGTCGCAGAGAGTGACGAGTCGCTCCGCTGACGGCCGGCTCGCGGGATCCTTTTCGAAACACCGCAGGATCACGTTACCCACGGCCAGGGAGAGCGGCCCGAACTGATTGTGAGCGGTGATCTCACTGGGCAAGGTGGGCTTGTTCCCGTTGACGATGGCAGCGACCGCCTTCAGACCCGTGCCGAACGGAGCGCGGCCCGTGAGCAACTCCCAGGCAATTGCCGCGATGGCCCACACGTCGGCAGGGGGAGACGGGATGCGCGGATGGTCGATGACCTCCGGAGCCATGTAAGGGAGCGCCCCCCTCGCGGTCCTCGACGACTGCGTTGTTTCCTCACCGCCGGAGACTGCGTCCCCAATCTCCTTCTCGGCCATCTTCGCGATGCCGAAGTCGGTAATCTTCACAGCCTTGAACGCGAGGTCGCCGGCTACCAAGATGTTCGACGGCTTGAGGTCACGGTGGACAACACTGACGCGATGAGACGCGGCCAGCCCGCGTGCAAGGTGATGAAGGACATGCGACACGGCATGAGGATCCAACCTCTCGAAGCGTGCCGCGACCTGCCGCAGGTTAGGCCCCTCGACCAGTTCCTCGACGAGGAAGAACCTGCCTTCGCCGTCCTCGAAGTAGTCAAGGGTCTTGGCGACGTTCGGGTGGTTGACCTTGGCGCTGATCACCGCGCTCTCGCGGAACCGACGCGCTACCTTCGCGTCCTGCGGCACCTTGAGTGCGACGGGGCGGTGGAACTGGTCGTCGAGGGCGCGATAGACCTCCTGCATACCGCCTCGGCCGACTTCGCCCTCGATGACGTAACGGTCGTCGTCGCCGACGCGGTCGCCTACTGCCAATATGCTCACAGCACAACCTCCGGGTGCGAGACGTCCATGGTGATGAACACGCGGTCCCATTTTTGACGGTCTGGGCCGCCGAGGGCGATGACGCAGCAATCCGGTAGCGTCGCTCCTTCCACGAGTTGGATGTTGTTCGCCCAGACCTCGCCCGTCACCGATGTGGCTCGGAAGTCCAAGCCGTCGTACTCGATGATTATGCTGCCGCGAGCGTTACTGAGGCTCACGCGCGGATTGCTTCCGTCCAACTCGAAGGGCTTCGCTGCTCCCACAAACAGGGCACGGTGCTTGCCGTGAAGCAGGAGCCGTGCGGCACGACCGGCAACCTGCACGGAGGTCGGTCGATCCGACGGCGACACTTCGAGGCAGGCATCGAGCATGCGCGCCAGTTCGGCGTCGAGCCCTGGAAGCGACCCGAACCCTCCTGATGTCGCCTTCCACATGTCGGGCCGTGGGGGCTCCGAAGCCAGATCCTTTGGGAGCTTCTTCCCGTGAACGAGCGCCCAAGCCGTCACGCCAAGCGCGTAGATATCGACGGCGGCGCCGAACACCACGTGCCCCGCCGCGTACAACTCAGGCGCGGCGTAGCCCGTCGTGCCCGCGAACCCGACCGTGTGGGCGCTCGGACCGCGAGAGGTTGAAGTCGATAATCTTCAAGATACCCTCTCGGTCGATGAGCATGTTGGAGGGCTTGATGTCGCGGTGGACTATGCCGACTGCATGGATGTCGGCGATCCCCGTCGCGGCTTGGTACAGCAGCCGCAGAAACCCGTCCTTAACCGTGACCGTGCCAAGAACGGTTTCGAGGCTGTCGCCGTCGATGAACTCTTCGACGATCCCCCTTCGTGCACCCGGGTTGAAGTAGTCCACGTCGAAGATTTGAACGACGTGCTTGGAACGGATGCGTTGAAGTGCGGCGAGTTCGTCGCGAAGCCGCCGGTGCTCGCCGGACTGAACGAACTTGATTGCAACCTTACGGTCGAGGTTCTTGTCGATGTAGACGAAGACTGCCCCCATACCACCAGCTACCGTCTCGCCCGTTGGCACATACCGGCTCACGGCTTTTCCCCGGCTGCGGGCTCTGGCTCGCCCGGGGTGAGGCGAGCGTCATCGGTGCAGGTCGCAGGCGCGGGTGCGATTGCAGGCCCCGGCTCGGGCGCCGCAGGCGGGGTCGGCGGGGAGTCGTCGCGCAAGAGCGCTTGCACAGGCGTAGGCCCGCCGACCTCCCGCGCGGACGGAACGTCGAAGTCTACGAGGGGAAGGCGGGTTGCATGCTCGCGATGCCCCCGAGGTTGCGCTTCCCGCGTGCGGGGTTTGGATCCCTTCCTCTCGCCGCCGCCTCGCTTCCCACGTGTAGCTCGCCCCGGCGCTCGCGGCTCGACCTGCACGGGCGGTTTCGCCTCTGGCCTGGCAGGCGCCTGCGGGATCGCAGTTACCGGTACCGCGACCCGGTCCCCGGCGATCCAGAATTCAGCCGCTCCGACGGGTTCTGCGGGCGCCCCGTTCTGTAAGCCGACAACAATGGCAGTCGCGTTGTCCCGCCCGCCGTGCCACTCGCTCGCGGCGACGAGGCGCTCCGGTAGAAGCTGAAGTTGCGCGGCGCCACGGACGATCCATTCGAGGACCGCAGCCGGGATGGAGTGGACCCCGTCCGTGGAGAGCACCAGCCCACGCGAACCGTCCGGCACGGCGGCGACGTGCGGCTCCAAGTCCGGGCCAACGCCAATGAACTGCACGAGCCCTCGATGTAGTTCGGGCTCGCTCTCCCTCCGACGGCCCAATCTCGCAAGCTCTGCGTCCAGCGTGTCGTCGATGGTGAGCTGCTTGATTGGAGGGCCGTCGGGGCCGGTCACGCTATAGGCGCGCGCGTCACCAGCGTGCGCGACGAAGCGGGCCCCGTCCTTCCACGCGGCGAGGACGACGGCTGCACCGCCGTCGCCTCGGAGAACGCGGAAGACCTCGTCGTTCGCGAAGCGCAGCGCGCCGTCCAGAAGGCGGTCGAGCGCGCTGGTTGCGTTCCCGACGCAGTGCGTGGCCGTTGCGGCGACAGCCAGCGCAGCAGCCCGCGCGCCCTCCTTCATCCCGCCCATCCCGTCAGCCAACACAGCGAAGGCGAGACCAGAAGGGGCGAGCCCGACAATCAGGCGGTCCTGGTTGTCCTGCCGGGATGTTCCGCGTGTGGACGCCCAAGCCACGGGCAGAGGGGACGTGCGCCCCTTGCCCGACGGCTCACGCGCGGCCATGCGGACCAGAACATCCTGAAGGCTCTTGTGCTCCATCGCAGGCACGGCTCGTTTCGGCCCCGCGCCGCCGAGGCAACGCGGGAAGGGGCGACAGGATATCACGTGCCCGCGAAACGGTAAGACCATATTGGCCAGCTGCGGGTTCTACGAGGTCAGGCCGCATACGCCACGCTTTCCCAGATCCGCCGGCCGCGCAGTTGGTAGCGCAGCACGGTCAGCCAGGACAGGTGGCGATAGATGAGTCGACGAAGGGCGGCTCTCGAGCTTCGAGGACCCGCGCGAGGCGATCGTCGAGGGCGCGGCGCAGCGCATCCGGCCCAAGCTGATGACCGTGCTGACGACGGTGATCGGCCTGCTGCCGGTCATGTGGTCCACCGGCACCGGCGCCGACGTGATGAAGCGGGTCGCGGCGCCGCTGTTCGGCGGCATCGTCACCTCGTTCCTGCTCGAGCTGACGGTCTACCCGGCGATCTTCGCGTTCTGGAAGCGGCGCGAATCCCTGGGGGCGCCGGCGGCGCTTCCGGCCGCCGAGGAGCCGGCGGCGTGAGAGCGCAAGGGCTCGCCTGCGCCGGCCATCTCGTGAAGATCGAGGTCGGCTCGCTCGACCATCTCGCCCGCGTCCGACGTGGCCTGGACGTGGGCCAGGGACCGACAGCCCCGATCCGCGCGTCAGGGCCCCGTGTCCCTGCCTCAGGGACCGCTGCCCCTGCCTCAGGGACCGGGGGCCGCGTGCCAGGTACCGCTGCCCCTGCCTTGAAAATCCCTGTCTCTGCCTCAGAAACCCCTGCCCCTGCCCCTGCCCCTGCCCCTGCCCCTGCCCCTGCCCCTGCCTCAGGGGCAGGGCTTTCTACGTCAGGGGCAGGGGTTTCCGTCTCAGGGGCAGGCGTTTCTGCGATGCGGGTCCGGGTTTCTACGTCAGGGGCAGCGGCCCCTGGCATCCGGACCCCTGTCCCTGTCGCAGGGGCAGGGAGAACGGTGCCGAGTCCCGGGGTTTCTGCCTTGGAGGCAGGGGTTTCCAGCTCAGAAACAGGGGTTTTCGCTTCAGGGGCAGGTGTCCTTGCCTCAGGGGCAGCGGTCCCTGCCATCCGAATCGCGGTCTCTGCCACCCGGACCGCGGTCCTCTCAGCCCGGGTCGCGGTCCGGACGTCCGGAGTCTCGAAGCGGACGGTCCGGACCGCGCCGCAAACGTCTCAACCCGCGGCTCGGACGGTTCGTCGATACACACGTCCATACTTCCATCCATGAAGACTGCGCACGCGAGCTCTTTCAGAACGGGGGCAGCCAAGCGGTTCGCCTGCCGAAGGATTGCCGTTCCGATGGTGTCGAGGAGTCTTCTGGGGTAGCATGGACCCACGATGAAGCTGCTGACTGCCAAGGTGATCGACGGCCAGCTCGACCTGCCTGAGGGGGTTCTCGAGGAAGGTGTGACCATTACCCTCCTCGTTCCCGAGAAAGAGGAGGATTTCGAGCTGACGGAAGAGCAGCAGGAAGAGCTCGCTCAGGCGCTTGCCGAGGCGGATCGGGGCGAGGGTGTCGACGGTTGGCAGTTTCTGGCGGAGCTCCGGCGGAGTTGAGCCTCCGCCTTCTCGTCGTCCCAACAGCCCAGCGTCATATCCGAGCCGCCAAGCAGTGGTGGCGCGAGAATCGGCCGGCGGCGCCTGAGCTTTTGAGCGACGAGCTCACAAAAGCCTTCGCTCTCATCGCGTCTCGACCCTATCTCGGGCCACCTGCACCCAACGTGAAGACGCCCGGCGTTCGCCGCTTCCATCTTGCGCGGGTTCACTATCATCTCTACTACCGGCCCAAACCGGATGTCGTAGAGATTCTTGCGCTCTGGCACGTCAGGCGGGGATCCGGCCCCAACCTGTAGAGGTCGGCAACCCCCTCCCCCGCATTGGGTCTTCCCGCCGCTGGACCTCCGGCACGGCCGCCAGCGCCCGGTCCAAGCCGGCCGAGAGGTCGGCCACGAGGTCCTCGGCGGCCTCGATGCCTACGGACAGCCGCAGCAGCCCGTCCCCGATGCCGGCCCGGCGCCGGGCCTCGGCGTCCATGGAGGCGTGCGTCATGGTGGCGGGATGTGCCACCAAGCTCTCCACGCCGCCCAGGGACTCGGCCAGGGCGAACCAGCGCAAGCCATCCACGAAGGCGCGGACCGCCGCTTCTCCTCCCGCCAGCTCGAAGCTCACCATGGCGCCGAACCCGCTCTGCTGCGCGGCGGCCACGGCGTGCCCGGGGTGGTCCGTCAGGCCCGGCCAGTAGACCCGGGCCACGGCCGGATGGGTCCGCAGCTTCTCCACCACCGCGGCCGCGTTCTCCAGGTGGACCCGCATGCGGGCGTGCAGCGTGCGCAGGCCGCGCAGGGTGAGATAGCTGTCGAACGGCGAGCCCGTGAGCCCCAGGCAGTTGGCCCACCAGGCGACGTCCTCGAGGAGCTGGGGATCGCGGGCCACCACCGCGCCGCCGACCACGTCGCTGTGGCCGTTCAGGTACTTGGTGGTCGAGTGGACCACCAAGTCGGCGCCGAGCTCCAGGGGACGCTGGAGGGCCGGCGAGAGGAAGGTGTTGTCGGCCGCGACCAGGGCGCCGATCCGGGCGGCCTGCCGGCAGACGGCGCGCAGGTCGGTGATGCGCAGCAGCGGATTGCTCGGAGTCTCCACCCAGACCAGGCGGGGTCCCGCGTCCAGGGCGGCTTCGCGCTGGACAGGATCGCTCAGGTCGGCAAAGAGGATGCGGAAGGCCCCCTTGGCGGCGCAGGCTTCGAGCAGCCGCCAGGTGCCGCCGTAGCAGTCGAACGGGGCGACGACGAGGTCCCCTGGCTGGAGGAGCTGCAGCACGAGGTGGACGGCCGACATGCCGGTCGAGGTGACCACGGCGCCGGCGCCCCCTTCGGCCTCGGCGAGCGCGCAGGCCAGCAGGTCCCGGGTCGGGTTGCCCGAGCGCGTGTAGTCGTAGGTCCGGGGCTGGCCGAAGCCCGCGAAGGTGAAGTTGGACGACAGGTGGATGGGCGGCACCACGGAGCCGTGATGCAGGTCGCTGCAGAGCCCGGAGCGTACTGCTGAGGTAGCCGGTGAGAGCTGGAGACGGTCCATCTGGGATCCTCCTTGTCTCTCATCGGAAACCCTACGGAGGACCGCCAGATCTCGGCCAGGACCCACGCGTTGCGTTCCCTGGCTCTCATCTGCCGGCGAGCCGCTTGGCTTGCCGTAGGAGTTGGCACCTTCCCGGAGTGGTGAGCTCCGAGGGTTGCCCCGGCTTCTTCGGGCCTATTCCCTCAGCCGGTCTCGATGAGTCGCAGGAAACAGTAGAGCCGGGAGCGGGGCGAAGTCAAGAGCCGAGAACGCCCTATGTTCCGGGTAGAGACGCCCCAGTCCGTTGGCACGAACCTGCCGGGTGTACAGGGTCGGGGCGTCTCCTGCCTCAGTCACCACCAACGCCGGCAGCACGTAGTAAAAACCGCGTACGGTCCGGGTTTCACGCCTGTGGCGCGGCGTGGTGCCGGGGTGGATCAACCTGCCGTGGGGAGACGCCCCGACCCTGTACACCCGGCAGGCTCGTGGTAGACGACTGGGGCGTCTCTACCGATGCTCGGACGTGGAACGCGGCTTCGCCGTGCGCAGCCAGAGCTCGAAGCTCGCACCCTCCTCGGAGCCTGCCAATCGGAGGTCGCCGCCCATCTGGCGGGCGAGGCGGCGGCTGAGCGCCAGGCCGAGGCCGACGCCGGGGGCCGAGCCCGCGGCGCGGGCGGCCGAACGGTGGAAGGGACGGAAGATCCGCCGCCGGTCGCGCGGGTCGATCCCCGGCCCGTGATCGCGGAGCCGGAGCACCGCGTGACGCCCGCTCCGGCGGGACGAGAGGTGCAGCGGCTGGCCGGGCGCGTACTTGCAGGCGTTGTCCACCAGGTTCAGGAGGATCTGCTCCACGCTCGCCACGTCGGCCCTCACCCGCGCTTCGACCGTCCCGCTCTCCACTTCGAAGGCGAGCCCCTCCTGCGCGGCGCGGGCGCGGAGGAGGGGGACCACCCGCTCCAGAAGGTCCGCCAGGGGCAGGACCTCGATCCGGGTCGCCGCGGCCCGGCGTTCCAGCCGCGAGAACGTCAGCACGTTGTCCACCAGGTGACCCAGGCGGTCGGCCTCGCGCTTGAGGATGGCGAGATAGGAGGGGCGCTCCTGAGCTTGCACCATGCCGTCGGCCAGCATCTCGGTGTAGAGGCGGAAGGTGGTCAGCGGCGTGCGCAGCTCGTGGGTGACCGCGGAGACGAAGTCCGCGCGACGCTGGCTGAGCGTCACCGACGCCTTGAGCAGGCTCCCCACCCCGACGAGCCCGAGCACGGCCGCCGCCCAGGCTGCGGCGATGCTCAGGCGCACCGGCGTCCAGTCGCGCGGCTCGGTCTCGGGCATCGGCCCCGGCACCAGCCGGGCAGGCAGCAGCGCCAGCCGCCGGCCCGGATCGCCTTCGAGGCCGGATGGCTCCAGCATGGACGCGGGCACCACGGGCTCGATCCGGGCGAGAAGCAAGGCCCGCAGCGCCGGCCAGTCGAGCCAGGTGCCCTGGAGCAGCCGCTCGTCCCCGCGGCGGACCCGCCGCAGCAGCATCAGGTCGCCACCCATCCAGCGCGCCTCGAACGCCGACTCGACCTCGACACCGGCCGGGGCGGTCGGCAGCACAAGGTTCGATTGGCGGGCGAGCTCCTGCCGGCGCTGGAAGGAAAGGGCGTTCAAGTCCTCCTGCGTGTAGGCCGACTGCTGTCCGCTCTCGTTGCCGCCGACGTTGATCCTGTCGGTCAGCACACCGGGGATAGACTGGAGGTTCGCCCAGGGATCGCGCGCCGTGGGGATCTTCTCCAGCTCCGACTGCGATACGGTCTCGGTCTGCGGCTCCTCCTGTGCAACCGGCGCCACGGGCTCCGGAGCGGCCTCCGCCACGACCGGCTCCGGTGGCGGTGGCGCGGGGCGCGGCTGGCGGCGGCGCGGCGGTTGCTCGGGGACCGGCAGCGCCGCCGCCCAGACCGGAGCGGTCAGGGCCGGCTCCGAGCGCAGCTCGTGGTCCGCGCCGACTTCGAAGCGGGCACGCACCAGGCCGGCGGCGCCCGCAACCGGCAGCCCGGCAGGCTCCGCGGCCGAGCGGAACCTCGCGGCCGGACGCGTGTTTTCGAGCGCGATCAGCTCCGCCAGCGTGGCGTCGAGCCGCCAGAGCGCGATGCGCACGTTCTCTTCCTGGGTTGCCCGCTCCAGCGCCGCCCGCTCCGAGCGCTCCAGGGCAAGGGTCATGGCCGTGATGCGGCCGAGAGCGCCGAACAGCACGAGGGCGCTCACGGCGAAGGCGAACGCGACGAGGAGCGGCCGGCGGATCACGGGTTGAGCCTGTACCCCTTGCCGCGCACCGTGACCAGGACGTCCCGGCCGCCGAGCTTCTTGCGCAGCCGCGCGATGGTCATGTCCACCGAGCGCGTCGCCACCAGGTGCGGCTTCTGCTGCCAGACCCGCGCGAGCAGCTCGTCGCGGGAGACGATGCGGTCCGGGCTCCTCGCGAGATAGCGCAGCACATCGGCCTCCAGCGCGGAGAGCTCCTCGCAGCCGCCGCCGGCGAGCCGCACCTCGCAGAGATCGAGGTCCACCTCGCCGCCCGCGAGCTGCAGCCGGCGGACCGTCTGCGGCCGGTCCGGCGAGCGCCGCAGCACCGCCTCCACCCGCGCGAGCAGCT
>Ga0068862_100000223_pt1 | contig 62870 bp, 58 predicted proteins | sample KBSSwiS52_FD_66598 | JGI IMG/M metagenome (GOLD analysis project Ga0068862, IMG submission 66598) | Switchgrass rhizosphere microbial communities from Kellogg Biological Station, Michigan, USA - KBS Switchgrass S5-2 | ecosystem: Host-associated > Plants > Roots > Rhizosphere > Soil ...
GGCGCCGACCGGCTGTCGGTGATCCACAAGACGGCGATCATCATTCCGCTGCCGATCTCCTACAAGGAGCGGATCGCGAGCGTGCCGGGCGTGGAGGCCGTGACCCATCTCAACTGGTTCGGCGGCATCTACCAGGACCCGAAGAACTTCTTCCCGCAGATGGCGGTGGACACGGACACGATGTTCGACCTCTACCGCGAGCTCGCTGTGCCCGCGGACCAGATGGCGGCCTGGAAGGCGGACCAGACCGGCGCCATCGTGGGCAAGGCGACGGCGGACCGCTTCGGCTGGAAGATCGGCGACCGGGTGCCGATCCAGGGGACGATCTTCCGCAAGCAGGACGGCTCCTCGCTCTGGGAGTTCACGATCCGCGGCATCTACACCGGGCGGGAGAAGGAGGTCGACACCTCCTCCCTCTACTTCCACTACGACTACCTGAACCAGGCGGCGCGCGGCGGGAACCTCGGGATCGTCGGCTGGTACGTGATCCGGATCGCCGATCCGAACCAGGGTGCGGAGATCGCGAAGAGGATCGACGGCATGTTCGCCAACTCGCCGTACGAGACCAAGACCCAGAGCGAGAAGGCGCTCGCGCAGTCGTTCGCCAACCAGGTGGGCAACATCGGGCTCATCCTCACCAGCATCATCGCCGTGGCCTTCTTCATGCTGCTGCTGATCGTGGGCAACACCATGGCGCAGTCGGTGCGCGAGCGCACGAGCGAGCTGGCGGTGTTGAAGACGCTGGGCTTCTCCCACGGGCAGGTGCTGGGGTTCGTCCTGGCGGAATCCTGCCTGCTCGCGCTGCTCGGCGGCGCGCTGGGGCTGGGCCTCGCCTGGGTGCTCATCACGGCCGTGGGCGATCCGACGAACGGCCAGCTCCCCGTGTTCTTCCTGCCCGCCAAGGACGCGGCCCTGGGGGCCGCGGTCGCGGTCCTGTTCGGTCTCGCCACGGGCGCCCTGCCCGCCATGCAAGCCATGCGGCTGCGCATCGTCGACGCGCTGAGGAGGGTCTGATCATGTTCAACGCGATTTCCCAGGTGGCCACGGTGACCTGGCTCGGCCTGCGGACCATCGGCCAGCGCCTCGGCTCCTCGCTCGCGACCGTGTTCGGCGTGATGGGCGTCGTGGGCGTGCTGATCGTGGTGCTGTCGATCGGCGAGGGCTTCCGGCGTGCCCTGGTGTCGTCGGGATCGGACGACACGGCCCTGGTGCTGCGCGCCGGCAGCGACAGCGAGATGACGAGCGGCCTGCTCCGGGACCACACGCGGATCATCGCCGAGGGGCCGGGCGTGCTGCACACGGCGCAGGGGCCGGTCGCCTCGGCCGAGCTCTACGTGGTGGTGGACGTGCCCAAGCGCTCGACCGGAACCGATGCCAACGTGCCGCTGCGCGGGGTCCAGCCGGCGGCGTTCCAGGTGCGCGACGAGGTGAGGATCGTCGAGGGCCGGACATTCCGGCCGGGCCGCAACGAGGTCATCGTGGGCAAGTCCGCGGCGTCCGAGTTCGCCGGCCTGGAGGTGGGCGGCAAGAAGCGCTGGGGCGGCGTCGAGTGGACGGTGGTGGGGATCTTCGAGGCTGGCGGCGGGCTCTCCGAGTCGGAGATCTGGTGCGACGTCGGGGTGCTGCAGCCGGCCTACCGCCGCGGCAGCACGTTCCAGGCGGTCTATGCGAAGCTCGAGTCGCCGAAGGCCTTCGGCGGCTTCAAGGACAACCTCACCACCGATCCGCGGCTCGACGTCAAGGTGATCCGGGAGTCGGAGTATTACGAGGCGCAGTCGCGGGCCCTGCACGGCATCATCACCGGGCTCGGCGTCTTCGTCGGGCTGTTGATGGCGATCGGCGCCACGTTCGGCGCGCTCAACACCATGTACTCGGCGGTGGCCACGCGCACCCGCGAGGTGGCGACGCTGCGGGCGCTCGGCTTCGGAGCCGGTCCGGTGGTCGTCTCGATCCTGGCGGAGGCGCTGTTCCTCGCCCTGGTCGGCGGGGTCCTCGGCGCGGCCGTGGCCTACCTGGGCTTCAACGGTTTCCGGGCGGCGACGCTCAACTGGTCCACGTTCAGCCAGGTGGCGTTCCAGTTCGCGGTGACGCCGCCGCTGGTCGTGCTGGGCACGGTGTTCGCACTGGTCATCGGGTTGATCGGCGGGCTCTTTCCCGCCATCCGGGCGGCGCGCATGCCGGTCGCAACGGCGCTGCGGGAGCTTTGATACAATCGCCGCGGCGCCGCAGGTCCCCTCGCGGCCTGCGGCGACCTCTTAGGGAGACCCGAAATGTCTCAGCAGACGACTGAAGCCACGGCCGCCGCGGTCGTGGAAGCCCCTCCCGCCGCTCCGGCCCCGTCCGCCCGGCTGATCCTGGACGGCAAGGAGACCGAGCTGCCCGTGACCGTGGGCACGGAAGGGGAGACCGGCATCGACATCACCCAGCTCCGGGCGAAGACCGGGGCGATCACGCTCGACCCCGGCTACGGCAACACCGGCGCCTGCGAGAGCTCCATCACGTTCATCGACGGCGAGGCGGGGATCCTGCGTTACCGCGGCTATCCGATCGAGGAGCTGGCCGGCAAGGCCCGGTTCTCCGAGGTGTGCTACCTCCTGATCTACGGCAACCTGCCCAATCAGCAGGAGCTCGCGAAGTTCGAGCAGCGGCTGACGTACCACACGCTCCTGCACGAGGACATGAAGAAGTTCTACGAGGGGTTCCCGGCGAGCGCGCACCCCATGGCCATGCTGTCGTCCATGGTGTCCTCGCTTTCGGCCTACTACCCTGGCGAGGCCGACGTCGATCTCAACATCGCGCGGCTGCTCGCCAAGTGCGCGACGATCGCCGCGTTCTCCTACAAGAAGAACGTGGGGCAGCCGTTCATCTACCCGCGCAACGACCTCTCCTACTGCGGCAACTTCCTCTACATGATGCACGCGGTGCCGGCGGAGCCCTACAAGGTGCGGCCGGCGTTCGAGCGCGCGCTCGACCTGCTGCTGATCCTGCACGCGGACCACGAGCAGAACTGCAGCACCTCGACCGTGCGCATGGTGGGGAGCAGCCAGGCGAACCTGTTCGCCTCGATCTCGGCGGGCATCTGCGCGCTTTGGGGGCCCCTCCACGGCGGCGCCAACCAGGCCGTCATCGAGATGCTGGAGAACATCCGCGACGACAAGGGCGACTACAAGAAGTACGTGGACATGGCCAAGGACAAGGCGTCCGGCTTCCGGCTGATGGGGTTCGGCCACCGGGTGTACAAGAACTTCGACCCGCGGGCGCGCATCCTCAAGAAGATGGCGGACGACGTGCTGGAGGAGCTCGGGATCGACGATCCGCTGCTGGAGATCGCCAAGCGCCTGGAGGAGGTCGCCCTGCACGACGACTTCTTCATCTCGCGCAAGCTCTACCCGAACGTGGACTTCTACAGCGGCATCCTCTACCGCGCGATGGGCATCCCCACGAACATGTTCACGGTGCTCTTCGCTCTCGGCCGCATGCCGGGCTGGATCGCCCACTGGCGGGAGATGCGGGACGACCCGAGCACGCGGATCAACCGCCCGCGCCAGATCTACACCGGCGCCACGGAGCGGCCGTTCGTGCCGGTCGAGCAGCGGTAGCCCCTCACCCCCTATCCCCCTCTCCCATCGCACGCCCACCCGACCGGGAGAGGGGGGACGTTTCCCCAACCACAGCGGCTACGCTCAGTCTTTTCGCTTTGCAGGCGTTCCCCCTCTCCCGGGGGAAGGGTGTGCGATGGGAGAGAGGGATAGGGGGTGAGGGGTCTTACTTCCGCCGGTGCAGCATCTCGTGCAGCTTGTCCAGGATCCCGTCCCGGAACGCTTCCACCCGGTCCCAGATCTTCGGCCAGCGGCTGAGGCTCTTGCGCATCCATTCGTAGGCGAGCTCGCTCGCCACGGAGAGGATGGCCGCTCCGAGGACGATCGTGACCGTGCCCGGACCGGGCAGCACCAGGCCGGCGATCCCCACCAGCACCACGATCCAGCCGGCCAGCAGGACCAGGATCCGCACCCAGAGCGGCAGCGGCCGGCGCAGCTTCCGGAGCCGGCGGGCCTGTATCTCTTCCAAGGCGGGCGGAACGACGGCGAGACCCGGCTGCGGCGGAGGCGGATCTTGCCTCGGAGGTGAGCTTTCCAGGGGCTGGGCCAAGGCTTGGTGAAATCGCTCGGGTACGCTCATACGGCCAGTTCCCTTCAAGCCCCGAAAGCAGTGCATCTTCCGTACCTGTTGCGCGCGAGCGCGAGCCCACGTCTCCAGGGCGGAGACAGTCTAGCACCAGCCCCGTTGACAAACCGGACCAATCCGGTCCAGAATGACTTCTGTAAATTGAGATTGATTCTCAACAAGGACTCAGAGCCATCATGCCCGACGCCCGCGAGCGCGACCGCTTCCTCCAATTCTTGCGCACTCAGGGCCTCCGTGTCACCCAGGAGCGGCTGGCGCTGTTCGAGGAGATCTTCGAGCAGCACAAGCACATCGACGCGGAGGAGCTGCTGCGGGCCATGAAGGACCGCGGCCTCAAGATCTCCCGCGCCACGGTCTACCGCAACCTGGACCTGCTGGTGGACTGCGGCCTGGTGCGCAAGCAGCGCCTGGGCCGCGACCGGTTCCTCTACGAGCACGTCCACGGCGGCCAGCACCACGACCATCTCGTGTGCACGGGCTGCGGCCGGGTGGTGGAGTTCGTGAGCCCGGGCATCGTCGCGCTCCAGGCGGAGATCTGCCGGGCGCACGGCTTCCAGGCTTCGCGGCACACGCTCCAGATCAGCGGCCTCTGCAACGAATGCGCGGGAGCGCAGCCGGTTCTCCAACTGGCCGGAGGAGCTCTGAAGGAAGGAGCCGCCCGTGTTTGAAGCCCTGGTCGTGACGCTGCGGGAGGGGGTCGAGGCCGCGCTGGTCGTGGGGATCATCGTGGCCTTCCTCCGCAAGGAAGGCTACGAGCGCCATCTCGGCGCGGTCTGGGCGGGCATCGCCACGGCCACGGCCGCGAGCCTGATCGGCGCGTGGCTGCTCTATCGGTGGGCGGTCAACCAGGAGGCGTTCGAGGGGATCCTCTATCTGGGCTCGGCGATCATCGTGGGCAGCATGATGGTCTGGATGTGGCGCCACTCCCACTCGCTCTCGGGCGAGATGAAGGGGTCGCTCGCGCGCATCCTTTCCGGCAAATCGGTGGGGCTCGGCCTGTTCCTGTTCACCTTCCTGATGGTCTTCCGCGAAGGGGTGGAGACGGTGCTGTTCCTCTCCGCTCTCTCCCTGACCACGAACGGTCTCCTGGCGATCCTGGGAGTGCTGATCGGGCTCTCGTTCGCGATCGCCTTCGGCGTGCTCTTCGTGCGCGGCAGCCTGCGGATCGATCTCGGGCGCTTCTTCAAGATCACCGGCATTGCGCTCGGGATCTTCGTGCTCCAGCTCCTGATCAACGGATATCACGAGCTGTCCGAGGCGGGTTGGCTGCCGGCGACGCCGGCCACCATGGCCACGATCGGGCCGCTGGTGCAGAACGAGTTCTTCTTCATCGTCGCGGTGGTGGCGTTGCCGCTCCTCATGCTGCTGATCCCGGGCCGGGCGCGCGAGGCGCGGGCGGCCGAGGCGACCGAGGGCGCGGCGGCGCGCCTGGAGCGGGCGCAGGCCCGCCGGCAGGCGCGGGCCCGGATGGTCGGCGCCGTGCTGGGCCTGGTGATCCTCGGAGTGCTGGGCCTGGGCTTCGTCTATGCCCAGCCGCCGGTCACGCTCTCGCCGGCCACGCCGGTCGAGGTGGGAGCGGACGGCCAAGTGCGCATCCCGCTCTCCACCTTCCAGGGGCTGGAGCTGCGCAGGTTCCAGGCCACGGTCGACGGCAATCCCGTGCGCTTCATCGCCATCCCGGTCGAGGCGAAGGGGCCGATCGCCACGGCGTTCGACGCCTGCCTGATCTGCGGCCCCCGGGGCTACTACCAGGAGGGGCCGACCGTGACCTGCCTGCATTGCGGCTCGGCCATCTACACCCCGTCGATCGGCCAGTCGGGCGGCTGCAACCCGGTGCCGCTCAAGTCGCGGGTGGTGGGCAGCGACCTGGTGCTGGCCGCGTCCGACCTCGCCGCGGGCTCGGGACTTTTCCAGGCGACCCATGCCGGTCACATGGGGGCCGGGGGTTAGGTCATGTACTTCCGCCTCCTCGCTGAATCGCTGCGCCGGGGTACCCGCAGGAAGCTGCTGGCCGTCACGGCCGTGGCGCTCGGCACGCTCGGAGCGACCGCGCTCGCCGAGGTCGTGCTGGCCTCCGGCGACCGGTTGGCCGCGGAGATGGGCTCCTACGGCGCCAACCTCCAGATCGTGCCGGAGGAGGGCCGCGCGACCCTGCCGGAGCCGAGCCTCGCCCGGGTGCGCAAGATCTTCTGGCGCAACAACATCATCGCTCTCGCGCCGCTCTACTCCCTGCGCGTCCGCACCGGGGAGCGCGTGGCGCCCCTGGTGGGCACCTGGTTCGATCACGAGCTGGAGCCCGGCTGGCGCACCGGCCTCCCCCGCACGCGCCCCACGCTCAAGGTGGAGGGTCGCTGGCCGCGGGACGGCCAGCCCGAGGTCGCGGTCGGCCGCCGGCTGGCCCAGCGCCTGGGGGTCCGGATTGGAAGCGGGATCGAAACGGCGCTCAGCGAGCGGACGGAGAGCCTGAAAGTCGTCGGCCTGCTGACCAGCGGCGGAGCCGAAGAGGAAGAGGCCTTCGCGCCGCTCCCGGTCGTGCAGCGCCTTGCGGGCCAGACCGGCTTCACCCGCGCCGAGGTCTTCGCGCTCACCAATCCTGAAAAGGTGAACACCGCCCTCGATCCGCGGCGGATGACGGCCGAGGAGTACGAGGCCTGGTACTGCACGGCCTACCCCTCGTCCATCGCCTTCCAGATCGACGAAGCCGTGCCCCAGGGGCGGGCGAGCGTGGTCTATGGCGTGACCGGCGCGACCGCGGACGTGCTCGAACGGTTGCGCGGGGTGCTGATCGCCCTGGCCGCCGTGGCCCTCGTGGGAGCCGCGGTCGGAGTGACGGCGGCCATGACCGCGACGGTCCTGGAGCGGCGGCTGGAGGCCGGCCTGATGATCGCGATCGGCGCGGGCTGGCAGCGGGTGGTTCTGTTCTTCCTGAGCGAGGCGGCGCTGCTCGGCGTTCTCGGCGGCGCGGCCGGCGGCGCGGCCGGACTCGTCGCGGGCCGCCTCCTGGGGAGCGGCGTGCTGGGCGTCGAGGTCCCCTGGATGCCGGTGCTCGTCCCCTGCGCCGCCCTGCTCGGCCTGCTGGTCGCGGTGCTCGCCAGCCTGGCGCCGGTGCTGCGCGCCCTGGAGCGCTACCCGGCGGCCATCCTCAAGAGGGCGACGGCCTGATGCTCCTCCGCATCGTCTCCGCCAGCCTGCGGCGCCGGTTCCGGCAGCTCGCGCTGATCCTGACCGCGGTCCTGGTGGCCGCCGCGACCGTCTCGACCCTGGCGGGGTTCTCCTCCCGGAGCCACGACCGGATGGGCGCGAGCCTCGCCGCCTTCGGTCCCAACCTCACGGTGCGGCCGCAGGTGGGGGGGCCGGAGTCGATCCCCCGGGCTGCGATGGCGCGGGTGCGGGAGGTCTCCGGCGTGCAGACGGCGAAAGCCGAAGCCGGCCGGATCGACGTCCGCGCCGAGCCCGCCCGGCTCGACGAGGTGGCGCGGGAGATCGAATCGCGCGTCGAGGGAGTCGAGGCGCGGCCTCTCCTCAAGGTGAGCGAGTCGGACGCCCGGGTCACGCGCCGGCTCACGATGGTCCTGTTCGCGGTGAGCGCGGTCTCCTTCCTCCTGGCGCTGATCTCGGTCGGCGCCTCGACCACGGCTCTTCTGGGCGAGCGGCGGACCGAGATCGGCCTGCTCCTCGCCCTCGGGTACACGGGCCGGCGGGTCGGAGGCTTTCTGGCCGCGGAGCTTCTGATGGCAGCCGTGCTGGCCGCGGTGGCCGGGCAGATCCTGGGCGGGCTGGCCGCCGGCTCCCTCGCCAACCGGCTGCTCGGTCCGGGGGGCGGCTCTCTTCTTTCGTGGAGCGGCTTTCTGGCGTCCGCCTCGGTCGCGGCGCTGGTGGTCGGCTCCTCTCTCTTCCTGGCGCTCCGGCGGATTCAGCGGTTGGACGCGGCGCGGGTGCTCCGTGGGGACTGAGCTGGTCAGGCTGGAGGGGCTGAGCCGCCGTTTCGGCGCGCTGCGCGCCCTGGACGACCTCACCCTCTCGATCGAAGAGGGGGAGTGGGTCGCGGTCACGGGCCCGTCCGGCTCGGGCAAGACAACTTTGCTCAACATCCTTTCGGGGCTCGACCGGCCGAGCGAGGGCTGCGTGCGGGTGGGCGGCGTCGACCTCGCCGGCCTCTCCGCCCGCGAGCTCAGCCGCTACCGCCAGCGCACGGTCGGCCTCGTCTTCCAGCAGTTCCACCTGATCCCCTACCTCACGGCGCTCGAGAACGTGATGCTCGCGCAGTACGTCCACAGCATGACCGACCGCGGCGAGGCCGAGGAGGCGCTGCGCCGGGTCGGCCTCGGGGAGCGGCTGAGCCACCTGCCGAGCCAGCTCTCCGGCGGCGAGCAGCAGCGCGTGTGCCTCGCTCGGGCGCTGATCAACCAGCCGCCGCTCATCCTGGCCGACGAGCCCACGGGCAACCTCGACGCGGTCAACGAGGCCGTGGTCATGTCGCTCCTCGGCGACCTCCACCAGCGCGGGCACACGCTCGTCCTGGTGACCCACGACCCGACGATCGCCTCCCGCGCCGGCCGCGAGATCCGGCTGGAGCATGGCCGTCTGGCCTCGGCTGGAGCCGGCACGGTGGAGCTCCAGTCCGTGCTCGTGGACCTCTGGCGCCGCATCGAGGAGGACGGCGAGGGCGTGTCGGTGGCCCGCCGGGGCGTCGCGGACCTCCTGGCCGAGGGGCTGCTCACCTACGTGGACGGCCGCATCGCCTTCACCGAGGCCGGCCGGGAGCGCTCGGCGGCAGTGGTGAGGCGGGTGCGCCTGGCCGAGGTGCTGCTGGAGCGCACCCTCCACTCGGCCGAGGAGTGTGGCGGCCCCATGCCGGTCGCGGCCGGGTTCGAGGACCAGGTCTGCGCCTTCCTGGACCACCCGGCCGAGTGTCCGCATGGCAGGCCGATTCCTCCAGGCGGGAGCTGCTGCGCCGTCCCGGAGATGACTCAGCTCGCCCTGGGGATTGCGCGATGAGGTTCCTGGCACTCCTCCTGCTGCTGGCCGGCTGCTCGTCCCAGGCGCCCGTGGAGCGGCGGCTCGCGATGATGGGGACCTCTTTGGAAATTCGTGTCGAGGCGGCCGACCGGAAGCAGGCGCTGGCGGCCAGCGAGCGGGCGGTGGCGGCCCTGGAGGCGGCGGAGGACCGGCTCTCGACCTGGCGGGACGATTCCGAGCTCGCCCGCCTGAACACCTCCCCGGACGGCCCGCTCTCCCCGGCCCTCGCGAGCGACCTGCGGAAGGCGTGGCGCTGCTGGGAGGAGACCGGCGGCGCGTTCGACCCCGCGGTGGGACGGCTGGTCCAGCTCTGGGGGCTGCGCAGCGGCGGACGGAGGCCTGATTCCGAGGAGCTGCGCAAAGCGGTCGAATCCCTCCGGGAGCGGACGGACCTGGTGCTGGAGGAGGGCGGGTTCGGCAAGGGAGCCGGGCTCGCCGACGCCCTGGAAGCCCTGGGGCCCCTGGGAGACCTCCGGGCGCTGCTCGACCTGGGAGGCCAGGTGGCCGTGACCGGCAACGGCCGCTGGTCGATCCCGATCGCCGATCCCCGGCAGCGCGACCGGCCGGTGGTCGCCCTGACGATCGACGGCGGATCGGTCTCGACCTCCGGCAACAGCGAGCGCGGGATCGTGGTGGACGGCGAGCGCCTGGGCCACATCCTCGACCCGCGGAGCGGCCGGCCGGCGCCCGACTTCGGCAGCCTGACGGTCTGGACGGCCGACCCGCTGCGCGCCGACTGCCTGTCGACCGGGCTCTACGTGATGGGACCGGAGCCCGCCCTCGGCTGGGCCGCCGCTCATCCCGGAGTGGAGGTGCTGGTGCTCCGCCCCCGGGGAGAGCGGGTCGAGGCCCTGGCGAGCGCCGGACTGGAAGGGAAGCTGGAGGTCCTCGCGGACGACGTGGACCTCGCGTTCTGGAAGAAGAAGACCGAGAGCGGTGGGCGAACGGAGGGAAGCCGCAACCCACCGCCCTCTCCGAACCCGCGGGGCGCGTCAACGTCCCGCAAGTCCTGAGGAGATCTTACATGAAGCGTCTGATCCTGCTGTTGCTTCTCTTGATCCCGATGTCGGCCCTGGCGCAGGACGGCCGGGTCGATCAGCTCGAGAAGGAGGTCGAGAAGCTCAAGGCCGAGATCGCGGCCATGAAAGGTACGGAGGGTGATGATCGGCTCGCGGAGCTGGAGCGCCGCCTGGAGGTGATCGCAGCCGAGATCGAGCGCCTGAAGATCGGCGAAGCCGCGAAAACGGCCGACGAGAGCGAGCACGGGCTCGGCCCCGCGGCCTCCAAGATCTACCGCGCCGAGCGCGGCATCTCGATCGGCGGCTACGGCGAGCTGCGCTACCAGAGCTTCGAGGACGGCGAGGACGAATTCGACCTGCTGCGGGCCGTCCTCTACTTCGGCTACAAGTTCGACGACCGCTGGCTGTTCAACAGCGAGATCGAGTACGAGCACGCAGGCGAGGAGGTGGGCGTCGAGTTCGCCTACCTCGACTACCTCTGGCGTCCGCAGGCGAACGTCCGCGCCGGCCTGCTGCTGGTCCCCATGGGCTTCATCAACGAGCTGCACGAGCCCACGACCTTCCTGGGCGCGAACCGCCCGATCAGCGAGCGGATCATCATCCCGGCCACTTGGCGGGAGAACGGCTTCGGCCTGTTCGGAGAGGCCGGCCCGCTCTCCTATCGCACCTACATCGTCGCCGGCCTCGACGCCTCCGGCTTCACGGCCGGCGGCATCCGCGGCGGCCGGCAGGAAGGGATCGAGTCCTCGGCCGAGGACCTCGCCTGGGTCGGCCGGCTCGACTACAGCGGCCTCCCCGGGCTGCTCCTGGGCGGCTCGGCCTACGTCGGCGACTCCGGCCAGGGCCTGGACCTGGGCGTCGGCACCCAGATCCTCGAAGGGCACCTGGAGTGGAAGTGGCGCGGCCTGGAGCTGCGCGCGCTCGCCGTTCAGGCGGAGCTGGACGACGTGGCCGAGCTCAACGACGAGCTGGGCCTCAGCGGCAACCAGTCCGTGGGCGAGCGGCTGACCGGCCAGTACCTGCAGGTCGGCTACGACGTCCTGGCAGCCCGTGGTGGGGACCAGGCGTTCATCCCCTTCGGCCGCTGGGAGACCTACAACACCCAGGACGAGGTGCCGCGCGGCTTCGCGGCCAACCCGGCCAACGACGTGGAGGTCCTAACCCTCGGCTTCTCGTACAAGCCCATCGACCAGATCGTCGTCAAGGTCGACCACCAGAATTTCGACAACGAGGCCGGGACCGGCACAGATCAGTTCAATGTGCTGCTGGGCTGGATCTTCTAGAGCGCTGCGCGTTGTCGCAGTGACCCTCCTGCTGCTGGGCTGGAGCGGAGCGGCCTCGTCCAAGGTCTTCCTGACCGTGGACGAGGCCCTGCGCCTTGCCTTCGCAGGCTCCAAGGTGCAGCGGCGCACCGCCTACCTCACGAAAGAGCAGGTCAAGAGGGCGGCCGAGCTGTCCGGCGAGGAGGTGGCGAGCGCGCTCGTCACCTACTACCAGGGTCCCGGCGGCTTCGCCTACTTCGACACCCACCGCGTGCGCACCCTGCCGGAGACGCTCATGGTGGTGGTGGACCCCCAGGGCCAGGTGAAGAGGATCGAGGTGATCTCCTTCCGCGAGCCCGAGGAGTACATGCCGCGGGGCAACTGGTACGGCCAGTTCCAGGGGCGCAAGCTCGACCGCAACCTGCGGATCAAGACCGGCATCCCTCCGGTGACCGGCGCCACGCTCACCGTCCGCGCCACGACCGGCGCCGTCCGCCGGGTGCTGGCGCTGCACCAGGTCATTTCCCAAGGCTCCGAAGGAAGGAACAGGCCGTGAGCCGCTTCGAGTCCTGGGCCCTCCACCTGTCCACTCTCCTGGTCGGAGGCACGGGCCTGGTCTACGCCTGGATGGCGTACCTGGTCCGGCCGACCGACCCTTACGCGATCGTCAACCACCCGCTGCAGCCGCAGGTCCAGCACCTGCACGTGCTCGTCGCGCCGCTCCTGGTCTTCGCCGTGGGCCTGATCTGGCAGCGCCACATCGGGCCGCACTGGAGCCGGGGGGTGCGGAAGGGGAGATGGAGCGGGGTGGGGATGGTTCTGACCCTGGTGCCGATGGTGGCGTCCGGCTACCTGATCCAGACCGCGGTGGACGGAGACTGGCGCAAGGCCTGGGTCGTCGTCCACCTGATCGCGTCGGGTCTCTGGCTGGCTGGCTACCTCGCGCACCAGGTGCCGCTCCTCTGGAGCTGGCTCTCCCGGCGCCGGGCCGGTGCCACGACCCCTCAGATCCGCCCCCAAGCTTCTTAGATCCGTCCTGAAGTCCTTGGGACCGGGTCCTGAGCTTCTTTGGATCCGTCCTGAGGTCTTTCAGTGGCGGCCGTAGCTCGCCGGGACAGAGTCTATCTCCGGCCGTCAGGGCACCGGCCGGAGGTATGATCCGTTCGCCATGAAGGACCACTCCAAGCCCGGACGGCGGTCGATTCTGGCCGCCGCCCTCGCGCGGCTCGTACCACCGGGCGCGGGTCCCGGAGCGGTGGAGGCCGGCGCGGTCGAATACGCCGTGCAGCGGCTCGATGGGGAACAGCCCGCGCCCTGGCTGATGGACGGCCTCGACCTCCTGGACCGGCTGGCGCTCGAGCATGACGGAGCCCATTTCGAGGAGCTCGGACCGGCGCGGCAGGACGAGGTCCTCCGTCGGTTCGAAGAGGACCCCGTGGGAACGGAATGCCTCCGCCGGCTCGTCCTCCTGGCGCTGGAGGGCTCCTTCTGTCACCCCGCGCGCGGCGGCAACCGCCATGGTGCGGGCTGGCGCTTCGCCGGCCTCGACAACGGCGAGCGCTCCGACCCTTCGCGATGCCGCGCCTCGTGACCGACGTGTTGATCGTCGGCAGCGGTGCCGGCGGCGGCCCTCTCGCCTTGACCCTGGCGCGCGCCGGCCTCGACGTCGTGGTGCTGGAGAAGGGGCCCCGGCTCAGCCGCAGCGACTACCGGCGACAGGACGAGATCGACCTCCGGGAAGGCGTCTACTTTCCCCGGCCGGAAGAGGACCCGCACACGGTCGTGACCCCCAACACGAAGCAGCCGGTCCGCACACTCTTGGGATGGACGGCGAGCTGCGTGGGCGGCGGCACCGTGCACATGGGAAGCTTCCTCTATCGCTTCCATCCCGACGACTTCCGCATGCGGTCGCGCTGCGGTCCCTACGAGGAGGTCGCCGACTGGCCCTTCGGATACGACGAGCTGGAGCCGTACTACAGCCTGGCGGAGCGCGAGGTGGGCCTCTCCGGCCTGGGCGGCGCGTCGCCGTTCGAAGGGTGGAGGTCGGAGCCCTACCCCATGCCGCCGCTGCCGGCCCATCCGCTGACGACGCCGCTCGAGGAGGTCTGCCGCCGCCGCGGGCTGCACCCCTTCCCCACGCCCCGCGGCATCAACTCGCGGCCCTATCAGGGCCGGCCGGCCTGCGACCCCTGCGACTTCTGCACCGGTTTCGGCTGTCCGAGCGGCGCGCGCGGCAGCAGCCAGGAGGCGCTGCTCGCCCGCGCCGAGCAGACCGGGCGCTGCCGGGTCGTGCCGCGGGCCATGGTGCGGCAGATCACCGTCGACGCTCGGGGACGCGCCACGGGGTGCCTCTGGATCGACGAGGCCGGTGTGGAGCGCGAGGTCCACGCCCGCGCCGTCTGCGTCTGCTGCTCGGCGGTGGAGTCGGCCCGGCTGCTACTGCTGTCGAAATCCCCCCTGTTTCCGGATGGCCTGGCGAACGATCGCGGCCTCGTCGGACGGCATCTGCAGTTCCACGGGGTGACCCTGGGCTACGGCCTGTTTCGGCGCGACCGGCATCCCGGCCTTCCGCTCGCGGCGCGCCGCCCGTTTCTCGACCGCTCCCTACTGGACCACTACTTCCTCCCGCCCGGCGTCGGCGAGATCGACAAGGGAGGGCTGATCCGCTTCGGCCTTCCCCAGACCCGGCCGATGGCCGAGGCCCAGGAGATTGCGACCGCGGGAGGCAGAGCGGTCTGGGGAGAGGCGCTCGCCGCCCGCCTGCAACGCCATTTCGTGGAGGAGCGCCGGATCGAGGTCGAGGTGTTCCACGACTTCTTCCCCAATGCCCGCACCTTCGTCGAGCTCGATCCCGAGGTCCGGGACCGGTGGGGCCTGCCGGTCGCGCGCATTCATCTGGACCTGCCGTCGCACCAGCGAATCGCTGGCCATTGGGTCGGCCGGCGCGCCCTGGAGATCCTGGACGACCTCGGAGCGGACGAGGTCGGCTTTCAGATCGTGGGCGGCACCTCCTCCTATCTGGTCCACGGCACCTGCCGAGCAGGACGCGATCCCGCCACCTCCGTGCTCGACGAGCATCTTCGGGCCCACGCGGTGCCCAACCTCTTCGTGGTGGACGGCAGCTTCATGCCGACCTCGGGCGGCGCCGCCCCTACGCTGACGATCTTCGCCGCCAGCTTCCGCACCGCCGACCAGGTCCTCGCGCAGGCTCGCCGAGGCGACTTCTGAAGCGCCAGGCGGGCCTGTACTCTTTTTCATCGAACAGCTATCCATGCTATACTTCTCATAGAATATCGTTGCGTCGCAACGATCTCGGATCTGACCCGAGCGGAGAGGGGACCTGCTGCACGGGAAGGACGCCATCCCTGTGGTCCCGAAACCGAACGCAAGGAGGAATGCGATGAAGAAGAACATCGACGTGGTCCGTGCCTGGCGTGACGAGGAGTACCGCCGCAGTCTGTCCGACGAGGAGAGGGCCAGCCTGCCCGAGAGCCCCGCCGGCATGGCGGTGTTGGAGGACTCCGTCCTGGGGAGCATCACCGGCGGTTGTGGGACCCCCACGACGTTCGTGAGCTCCTGCGTCAGGCCGCCCTATAATTGCCCGTAGTCCGAGTCTGCTGATCCTCGACGGGCGGACGCGCGTCCGCCCGTCGCCGTCTCCGATGTGTCCGCGAGAGGTCCGACGCCACTCATGCAGGAGATCATCGACGCCCCTGAATGGTTCGAGGCTCTGACCCTCGCCGAACGCGCCGCGCTCCTTCCCGACCGAGACGAAGAGCCCTCCTCCCCGGAGAGGGTCGAGCTGGCGGCGCGCAAGCGCCAGCGCTGGCAGAGCGAGTCGAAGCTGCTCGACGATGGCGCCTTCGCCGAGCGCCTCGCCCTCGACGGTTTGACGCCGGACCGGTTCCTGCGCGTCCTGGCGGAGCCCGCCGCCGGATGGCAACGCCATGCCGGCGGCCGTCCCGCCTGGCTGGAGATGCTGGCGCGGGCCTTCTCGCGACAGCCGGCTCCCCTCCCGGAGCGCTGCGAGGAGGAAGGAGGCCTCGGCCTGCTCGAGATCCTGCGACCCCCGATCGCCGAGGCTCATGTCCGTGTCCTCGCGCGGCTGCGGCGGATCGCCGAGAGGCGACCGGCGATCCTCGATCCGGCGGCGGTCGCCGCCGATCTCCTCGCCCCTCTGCTCCAGCGCCTGCGCCGGGCGAGCGAGCGCGCCCTTGTCCTGGAGCTCCACGCCAGCCGGCTGGAAGGAAGGCTCCGGGGCGAGACCCCGGAGGAGCGGTTCGCGAGCTTCGTCGCCACGCTGCGCGAGCCCGCCGCGGCGCTCGAGATCCTGCGCCGCTACCCGGTGCTGGCCCGAGAAGCCTGCCTCGTCTCGGACCAGTGGGTCGAGGCGAGCCTGGAGATGGCGGAGCGTTTCGCCTCGGACCGGGACGAGATAGTCCGGCTCTTGGCCGCGGGAGCGGATCCGGGCCCCGTCGCCGCCGTGCGGGCCGGGCTCAGCGATCCCCATGCCGGCGGGCGCTCCGTGGCAGTGCTGACCTTCGCCTCGGGGCTGCGGATCGTCTACAAGCCCAAGCCGCTGGCGATCGACCTTCACTTCCAGGAGCTGATCGCCTGGCTCGGCGAACGAGGGGCGTCTCCGCCTCTCCGGCGCCTGGCGATTCTCGACCGCGGCGCCTGGGGCTGGATGGAGCACGCCGAGGCCTTCCCCTGCGAGACGCCGGACGAGGTGGAGCGCTTCTACGAACGGCAAGGGATCTGGGTCGCCCTCTTCTACGCGTTGGAGGCCACCGACTTCCACTACGAGAACCTGATCGCGGCGGGCGAGCAGCCGGTCCCGATCGACCTCGAGACGCTGTTCCAGGCCGTCCTCGCCGATCCGGAGGCCGGCAGTCCCGGCCACGTGCCCACCGCCCACACGGTGCTGCGCAGCGGCCTGCTGCCGCGACGGTTCTGGACCGAGGCCGCTCCCCTCGACCTGAGCGGAATGGGCGCGGAAGGCGGCCAGGCCGTGGAAGTCAACACGGTCACCGAGGAGGGCACGGACCGGATGCGCTGGGCTCGGCGGCAGGCGCGGATCGAAGCCGGCGCTCATCTCCCGACCCAACGCGGCGAGCCGGTTGCGCTCTGGCGCCAGGGCGACGCCGTGCTGCGGGGCTTCCGCGCGGCCTACCGGTTGCTCTGCCGCCATCGCGAGGAGCTCCTCGCCCCGGACGGCCCGCTGGCGCCGCTCGCCGGGCTGCCGGCGCGGACGCTGCTGCGGCCCACGTCGACCTACATGCAACTGCTCCACGTCGGCCATCATCCCGACTTTCTGCAGAACGCCCTCGACCGCGACCGCCTCTACGACCGGCTGTGGAAGAACGCGCTGGACCGCCCGTGCCTGCGTCCGGCCCTGCGGCTGGAGCAGGCGGACCTGGCGGCCGGGGATATCCCCCGTTTCACCGCGCTGCCCTGCTCCACGGACCTCCTCCACCCGGGCGGCCGAATCGAGGGCTTCTTCGCCCGGCCAGGACTGGAGCTGGTCCGCAAGCGCCTGCGGGAGATGGATGAGGGCGACCTGGAACGGCAGAGCTGGCTCGTGCGGGCCGCCGTCGAGGCCACCCGTCCCCTCGACGAGCGCCATCCCTGGCGGCGGACTCCTCTTCCGGATCTAGCGCACGACGGCGCGGTCGCTCCTGAGCGCTTCCTGGCGGCGGCCCGCCGGATCGGTGACCACCTTTCGCGGCTGGCCCTCGATCAGGACGGAGGCATCACCTGGTTCTGCCTGGAAGTCACGAACGACGGCTGGCGCCTGGAGCCGATGGGGATCAGCCTCTATGGTGGTCTCCCGGGCGTCGCCCTCTTCCTCGCCCATCTCGCGCGCCAGTCGGGCGACGAGCGCTACGAGCGCCTCGCCCGGCTCGCCCTGAGCACGGTCCGGCGGCGGATTGAATCCGACCCCGGAGCGCTGCGCCACCTGGGTGCCTACAGCGGCTGGGGCGGGATCGTCTATGCCCTCACTCACCTGGGGCTGCTGTGGGAAGAGCCCGAGCTGCTCGAAGCGGCAGCGCGGCAGGCGGCTGCGATGGCGCCCGGGATCGAGTCGGACTCCGCCTTCGACCTCATCGCCGGGTCCGCGGGCGCCGCGGCCGCCCTGCTGGAGCTCCATCGCCACCGGCCCTCCCCGGATCTGCTGGAGCTGGCGATCCGCTGCGGCGACCGCCTGCTCGCCGGTGCGATCGTCGACGAACGCGGGCATGGCTGGCCGGCGATCGACGGTACAAGCTCCCTGCCGCTCACCGGCTTCGGCCACGGCACGGCCGGCATCGCCTGGGCTCTGGCCGGGCTCGCCCGGGCTTCGGGCGAAGAGCGCTTCCTCGCCGCCGCGCGCGGCGCCATCCGGTACGAGCGGAGCTGGTTCTCCGCGGAGCGGGAGAGCTGGCCCGACCTGCGCGAAAGCCGCGAGACCGCCGACGGACGCGCCTTCTTCCACGCCTGGTGTCACGGCGCGCCCGGCATCGGGCTCGGGCGGGTCGGCTCACTCCCCTGGCTGGACGATCCGGAGATGCTCTCCGAGGTCCGGGCCGCGGTGCGGGCCACCCTGGCGGACGGCTTCGGCTTCAACCACTGCTTGTGCCACGGCGATCTGGGCAACCTGGAGCTCGTGCGCGAGGCCGGCCGGGCTCTCGAGGACGAGGAGCTGACGGCCGAGGCCGACCGGCTCGCGGCACGCATCCTCATCCAGATCGAGAAGGAGGGTCCCCGTTGCGGCGCCAGCAGCAGCACCGAGGTTTCCGGCCTGCTCGCCGGGCTCGCGGGGATCGGCTACGGGCTGCTGCGGGCGGCCCGCCCGGACCTCGTGCCTTCGGTCCTTCTCCTGGAAACGCCCGCGCCGATCACTCGCTGATCTCGGACGTCGAGAGCCACCAGCCGTCGCCGGAGCACCAACAGCTCTCGTCGGGAGCCGTGTGGCGATGGAACGACCGCACGACCTCCTCCCGGCGGAACGCAGCCGACAGGTTCCGTGCTGCCTCTTCGTCCCGGGCGCCGATGCACGGGAGGAACAAGGCGCGGCAGAGGAGCCGCGCCGTGAACCGCTCCGGCGACACCCGCGTGAGCAGGAGCATGCCTCCTGCTCCCCGATCGGGCATCAGGGGGAAGAGCAGACGCCCGCCCGGACGCAAGGCGTCGAGCCAGAGGTCCAGGGGAAACGCGGCTCCGGCATTGACATAGATCACATCCGCCTGGAGCAACGGCCCTTCCGTGCCGGAACGGGCGAGCACCGTGACGTGGGGCAGGTCGGCGAGATTGGTGATCGCGCGCTGCGCCAGGCCGGGCTCGATCTCGTAGGCGAAGACCGCTCCCGCCGAGCCCACGAGACGGGCGAGCACCGCGGTGTAATAGCCGGTCCCGGCTCCGATGTGGAGGACGGTTTCACCGTCCTGCGGCTTCAGGGCGGCGAGGCAGAGGGCATGCAGCGTGGGCTGGCCGTTGTTCGGACCCCCCTCTTGCAACGCGACGGCGATGTCCTGATAGAGCAGGGCCGGATCGTCGGTTGGCGTCTCGATAGGTCCGATCGCAGTGGCCACCTTCCAGGGACCGCTGCCGAGGAAACGCTCCCGGGGCGTGGAGGCGAAGGCGGTCGCGAGGCGCCCGTCCTGGACAGGCACTCCCGCGTTGGCCGTGATCAAGCTCGCGAAAAAAGATCGATGCGCTTCCAGTCGGTCCACGGCACACTCCTGAAGGACCGGCAGACTCTATCAGCCGCTCAGACGACACGATCTCTCTGTGCGCGATCGCGCGAGAGGAGGGCGAGCTTGTCGTCTTCCCGGGGAGAGGGAGAGGTGCCAGGCGCCTATCGGGGGGCTCTCCCGGCGCCGGGCCGGTGCCACGGCCCCTCAGACCCGTCCCCAAGCTTCTTAGATCCGATCTGAAGTCTTCGGGGACGGTCCCCGAGCTCCTCGGATCTGATCCAAGGTGTTTGGGGACGGTCCCTGAGCTCCTCAGATCCGATCCAAGGTCTTCGGGGACGGTCCTCAAGCTCCTTGGATCCGATCCAAGGTGTTTGGGGTCGGGTCCTGAGCTTCTTGGATCCGTCCTAAGGTCTTTGGGGACGGTCTCCAGGCTCCTTGGATCCGATCTAAGGTGTTCGGACCCGCTCCTGAGCTTCTTGGATCCGTCCTGAGGTCTTCGAGGACGGTCCCCAAGCTCCTTGGATCCGATCTAAGGTGTTTGGGACCCGGTCCTGAGCTTCTTAGATCCGTTCCAAGGTCCTTGAGAACGGTCCCCAGGCTCTTTGGATCGGTTCCAAGGTGCTCGGGACCGGTCCTGAGCTTCTTGGATCTCCGTTGAGGGCGGGGGGCTCCCTCTCCCGCGCAGCGGGGGAGGGCTGGGGAGGGGGTCTTCCGCGTTTGTCAGGCGCTCTAAGCTTCTTGAACCGCCCTCAGTTGGGCTCGTCCAGCGCCTCGGCGACCGAAGAGGCGACAGCCGCCTTCTCCAGCCAGCGTTCCAGCCGTTCCGGGTCCTTCTGGGCCAGGATGCGCTCGCGGTGGGCGTCGGACACCGCAACGCCGCGGGCCCGAAGCACCATGAGCACGGCGCGCGCTGCCTCCTCGGTACATCCCTCGGTGCGCCCCTCGGCACGCCCCTGCGCGACGTACTTCTTCGCGAAATCGCTCTGGTATTCGTAGCCCTTCATCAGTACCTCCAAGGCATGGCGATACGGGCCTCGGTGTAGGCCGGAAGCGAAACGCCGAGCACCTCGACCAGGATCTCGGCGGCGAGCGATGGGCGGTTCTTGAAGAGATCTACGAGGATCTCATGGGCCGTTGAGGGCATGCCGGCGACATTCTACTACGGAAGAAGTGCCGGGAATCAGCGCCTGGCCCCTCGCCGGGGCACCGATCGCGCGACGCATGGCCTGGCCGCTCTCGGCACGAAGCGCGAGCGCCGGGTGGACGCCCGTCCCCTTCGCGGCTGCGTCATGCGCGCGAGTTGCGGCCTGGCCCCGCCGGGTAGCAGCCCGTCCCCTTCGCGTGCGGGCCGCGCGCGCAGGGTAGCGCCCCATACCCTGAGCGTGCGCGTTGCGCGCTGCGGATGCGCGCCGCGCGCGCAGGGTACGAGCCGCTACCCTGTGGGTACGGGCTCCTACCCTTCGCGTACACGGCGCCCGCGCAGGGTAGGTGCAGCTACCCTGCGGGTACGGGCTGGTACCCGCAGGGTACGAGCAGCTACCCGGAGGGTAGGAGGCGCTACCCTCTCGTGGCGGCGCGTCCGCGAAGGGTATGGGCAGCTACCCGGAGGGTAGGAACTGCTACCCTCTCATGGCGGCGCGTCCGCGCAGGGTATGGGCAGCTACCCTTCGGGTACGGGCTGCTACCCGCCGGGTACGGGCAGCTACCCGGAGGGTAGGAGGCGCTACCCTCTCGTGGCGGCGCATCCGCGAAGGGTACGGGCAGCTACCCACGCTGCGCGGGTGCACTTGTTTCGGGCCATGCGGCGACGAAAGCCGCGAGAGAGAGATTCTGGGAAGCGTACTGCGCCTTCGTGGCCGCGTTCCGGGAGGCCGCCGACAAGCTGAAGTCAGGAGACCGGACGGCCAGGTTCCCAGTGGGCTCGTTTCCGCCGGCCCTTCCCTTCGTGAGCGCTTACCCGAGCCTGCCGCCGTAGGCGGCGCGGCGACGATTCTGATCCTCAGCTTTGCAGGCCGCCCGGCCTTCCCGGCCTTCCCGAGCTCGCGATCGGGAAAGGCAGGGGAGAGGTCCGTCCTCCTGACCGCGCAAGAGGCCGCCGGAGGGCTGCGGAGCCTCCAAGAGTACGCTCACGAGGTCGCCGGCAGGCGGACGCGATTCTTTAAGGGAGAGACAGAGGTCCGCCCCCGCCGCCGGCATAGATAAATGCTCATAAGTTAAGCACTTGCACACTCATCGAACATAACGGATAATCAGACAAACAGAAGAGGAGCTCGTTTGTAAATGGGGGGCCTACTCGTCCCACTCCTTCTTGACGACCGGCCTGAGGAAGAGCCTTGGCAGGGCCTGAAAGACCTAGCCTACCGCCTGGCTCGCGACCTGCCTCGGTACCCGGCAAGCTCTCCCCTGCTCATCAGCGGTGAATGGGGGCTTGGTAAGACCAGTCTGCTCTGGGAAGTACGAAAACAACTCATGGCCATGGAACCCGTCAGGCCCAGAGTTGCGGGAAAGACGCTACCCAGGGTGCTCGTCTTCGAGGCCTGGCGGTATGAAGGCGAGCTGCCGCTCCTGCTGGCGCTGGTTCGCTCTCTATGGTCAAGCATTGGGACGCTGAAGGGCCTGGAACCCGAGAAGGTCGAGGCGGGGAAAGAGATCTGGAAGGAGCTCTGGGATGCGAGCGTAGCCCTGGCTGTCGGCATGGGACCTGGGCTCGCTCAGTCGGCGATGGGCCCTCTGGGCGCCAGCGCCGTCCAAAGCCTCGTTCAATTCCGCAAAGAGGCCAAGGAAGAGACGCCGGAAGAGACCCTCGAAAAGGAATTCGCGCGGCTGACGGCGGATGCGACCGATCAGTTGTGGTGCAAGTTCCGCGAACTGATCAACTTCTTCTGGCCCCATGCGGACCGCCCCTTGATCATCCTGATCGACGATCTGGACCGCTGCTGCCCGGCTGGGGCCGTCAACCTGCTCGACTCGATTCGCCTGATCCTGGCTCAGACCGACGAGTTGAACTGCCGGTTCGTCGTAGCCCTCGACCGCGGCGTGCTCTCCATGGCCGTGGCCAACAAGTTTGCCGATCTGGGGCACTATGAGGGGAACCGCTATCTCGAGAAGATCTTCCCCGTTTCGTTCGACCTCCCACGGCCCGGGCGCCAGGACGTGGCTAGACTGATTGAGGTTTTGCTGGCCAGGTTGGGGAATGGCAACGAGGCGGAGCATCTGGAAGTCCTGCATAAGGCTTTCCTGGATCCGATTTTCGCCAATCCGCGCCTCGTCAAGCGGTGCATCAACCGATTTCTGATGCTCCTGCGCTTCGAGAGCGACCAGAACGATGCCGGCAAGCCTCCTGCCAAGGCGAGCGAGGATGAGCTACGCAAGCGGATCATCCTGGTGCAATGGATGGCTGCCTGCGAACGCTGGCCTGCCCTGCGTCGCCTCTTGAGCCGGCGCAATGCGCACTATTGGGAACGCGTCCGAGCGGCGCTTGGTGACCCGGACCAGAAGTTGCCCGACCCTGACGCCGAAGCGCTGCTGCAGCAGCCAGACCTGCAAACTTGGCTGAACTTCCACCTCGCCGAAGGGGCCGAACCGCTCTATAAGGCCGAACAACGCCTGCAACGTTGGGGGTTGTAAGATGGATTTGCGCTTTCAGACCCACATCAACGAGTTCCTTCTCGCTCACCCTTCGGCTCTTCTGTTATGGGCGAGAGTGTCGCTCACGACTCGCGATAAGGGGACATGGCAGATTCACTTTCGCCAGGGCATTCAGCCGTCGGGCGATCTTGCAGTTCCACCTGTAGTGATACCGGAGGATCTTTCCCAATCTGTTGTCTTGAAGGTACAAGAGCCGCTCATCGTGAAGGCTCTTGAGTCGGATCCTCCGAAAACTTTCTGGTACCCGGTAACCATCAAGAACGTGGTCATAGCTCCGATCGTTCCCCAGGTGGCGCAGGTCGTCGTCGTGGGTTTCACCGACAAGGCCGAAGTCCGGCAAAGCGCTGTAGCCGTCGAACAGCTTGCCAGGAAGCTGCTCCAGGAGCTTCAGGAGCTCCGGCGCGTCCAAGAAACCGAAAGCCTTCTTGGGGTTCCCACTGCCCCGGCTCAATTGCAGGACGCCCGCCAAGGCCTCATCAACTTGGCGGGCGAAGTCGCTCGGTGTCTCGGGGCGGATGGCGCCAAGATCTATCTGGTTCGCCGGGCAAACCGAGGTCCGGTTCTCTGGCGAGCGGCCAATACGGCCCCGGAGGTTGCCCCGCAGCCAGTTCCCTTCAGTCCCGACCGGGGTCTGGCCGACTATGTCATCTGGCAGAAAACCTGGTTACTCATCCCCTGCTGTGGGCCGGTGAATGAGTCCAATGCGAGTGAAGGTGTCCGGCAGGAAGGGAAGACCGGACGAGGCGAACAGGTGGTGGTGTATGCACGGGCCGGCCGTGAGATCGACCCCAAGGCGCCTTCAAAAATAACTGATGACGAAATGTCGATCCTTACTTACCCCCTGGAAACAGATGAGCAGATCACGGGGGCGGTGTCCGTATGGCGGCTGCGCCCACCGGAAGGCCAGCCTGAACCGGCGCCTTTTGATGAGACCCTCGACGTCACCTCTCTCAAGAACTTTGCCAGACATCTCGCCGCGGCCTGTCAACGCATGATGCAGCTCCAGAAAGCCGAGGATCAACTACGGGAGACCGCCGTGCTTGCCCAAAGCTTGGCGGGTTCTAAGAAGCTTCATGGAAGTTACGAGGCGGTTTCGGCTGGAGCCGGCACGTTGGCCGATGCAGCCTGCGCCGTGCTTCTCCACTTTGAACCGAGGAAAGATGCCGATGGCTATCTCTATCAGAGTGCAATTTGGCAGATGGAAGGGCTCGAACGTGCGTTGTTGGCAGATCCCGTTCTCGAGAGCTGTCCACCGGACACTAAGACCTGGGAGGATGTCGTTCGCAAGAGCCTGGGAGAACGCTTGCGGCCGATGGTCTTCCGCAAGCTGTTGATCGAGCGGCCTACCGAGCCTCAAGGCGGATCTCCGTCCCTGGCCCTGGCCCTCTTCGACCCGCCTCTCCCTGAAACGAGTCCGGCTTATTTCTCCGATGAGCTCCTCGAGCACTTTGCCAATGCCTTCTTCCAGGCAGCGGCACTATCCCTGCGCAGCCACGCGCGGGACCTGGCCAGCCGCCTGCTCGACCGGCTCGCTGGTCCTCCTTCTTGGCCAGAACGGCCGGAGCTCCTCGGACCGGAGGAGCTGTTGAGCCAGGCGGCCCGACTGCTTCAAGAAACCACGGGAGCAGACCAGATCCTGGTCTACACAGGAACACCTCACCACCTGCAGGTGCGCCAGAGCTTTCCGCCGGCGCCAAAGTTGCAGGGCTTCAAGGTCGCGCCTAAATCGAAGACTGATCAAAGCGCTTCTCAGAAACTCCCACATCGCGTGCTGGCTGTCAGCAAGGTATCTCGTGAGCTGGATCTCGAAGTTCTCAGGCAGATCACTACGGCTCTGAGCTGGAACTCGATTCGCTCCTGGCTTGCCTACCCGCTCCTGCACAAGGGGCGCATCCTCGGCCTGTTCAAACTTTTGACGCGCGAGTCTGGCAACTTTCTCGGTAGAGATCATGAGGAAATCACGCAGCAGGTTGCCCGCCACGGCGCCTGGGAGATGTACAAAGCCGCGCGACAGCAAGCGTTGGAAGAGCTTTTGACCCTGATTAATCAAAGGGTTGGAAACGTACATGGTAACCAACTGGGTGAGGTTCTGGTCACGCTACTTCGAGACTGGGCTGACAGGGTCCTCTTCCGGCCGAATGCGCGCGTGCTGATCCTTGCCCGGAGCGAGCGCAGTGGAACGCTGGTCAAAGCCGGTGCAGACAAGGCGACACTTGATGCACTGGACAATAGTTTCGATGGGCTCACCGAACGCTTTCGTTCCGGCCGCAAACACTGGGACAAGAACGAAGCCCCATTGAACAATTTTGCGCCCTGCGGTACCGGCGTAACCTTCAGCCCCTTGGGCGATCAGCGCGTCGACGGCCTGGTATGCCTCGGAGACGAAGAAGTATTTGATGAGGAGGAGCAGGAGACCCTGCGCGAAGCAAGCCGCCTCTTGTCGGTAGTCCTCAACGTGGAACGAGAGCGGAACGATCTCAAGGTTGTCATGGGGCGTTTTCGCCATGCCGCTCTGGGACCTATCCAAGGCATGAAGTCGGCGGCCCAGGAGTTGGTCGAAATCGCGAGGGATGCAGGCGCCGATGCCGCGGAGGTGATCAAACTGAACTCCAGTGTGACCAAAGAGGCAGAGCTGCTACGCTTGTGGCGCGAGAACCAACGGTTCTATTTAGATGACGAAATCAGGCTCAAGCGACGTCCGCTTCGACTCCGGCCCCTGGTTGAGCGCTGTTTCGCTCGCTATCGCGACGTTGTGAGTGAACGGGAGGTGAAGTTCAAGCTGCTCTGGAGGGCAGCGAGTGAGCTTCGTCTCTATCTAGACGACGCCGCCTTCGACGTTGCATTGTCCAACCTGCTGGATAACGCAGCAAAGTATGTCTTTCACGAGCAAAGAATCGAGGTCGGGGTCGTGGTCATGAAGGGAATAGTCGATATATGGGTGGAGGATGTAGGGCACGGTATCGACACAGCAGCGGTCGAGCGGATCTTTCAACCCCAGCAGCGAGCTAATCCGGACGACCCTTTCCGTATAATCTCAGGGCAAGGTCTGGGCCTTGCCATGGCGCACAGAATCGTCGAAGCCCATGACGGAAGACTGACCGTCAGATCCGACCGCTATCGATCAGGAAAAAGCGAGGAAACGACAGCTTACCAGGTTCGTTTCACCATCCAGTTGCCCTTCTCTCCCTAAGGTAGGATGAAATGGTAGAAAATTCCTCCCGCAGCTTGCTCTGGATTGACGATGACGCTCCGGATCGATTCCGGCACGAGTACCGTCTCATTTCCCGCCAAGGATGGAAGATTACCTGGGCTACGAGCGCAAGCGCCGGAGCCGAGTTGCTCCGGGACCAGGCATTCACGGCAGTTATTCTCGATCAGATGCTGCCCTGGACAGGAGGCATGCCCGGGAAGGGAAGTGAGGAGGTCTGGGCTGGTTGCTTTCTGCTCTATTGGTTGCGCAACAAAAATCGGCCGAGCAAGGCACCCCCGCGTAAAGATTTCGAGCTACTTTCTGCAATGCGACCTCTGGCCACCAATCGGAAAGTCTCGGTGATTCTTTCCTCTGCATACTTCGACGATGAAGTCATGACCGCTTTTACCGAAGTGGAGCCGGGTCTCCAGGAATTACCTAAGCCCATCGATCTTGACCGCCTGTTGGAAATTTTTGGGTCGCTGGCTCATTAGACGGAGCTATCATGCCATGGAAAGCAGGAAGGGATTCAACGAGAGAATTATCGACAAGCTTCTCCTCGACATCTCTGGCCAGTTCCTGCGTCGGCTCGTGGCCGACAAGAGCAGGGGAAAAACCTTGGTCAGTCAATTTGCATTTGCCATCGGGCGAACCTTGGACATGAACACTTCTGTGCTCTGGCGGCCTCAAGCTGGGGGAGCGGGCCAGGTGGGCGCACGATGGAGCGTCGAAGAAGGCGAAGGCGCAACTGACTTGACCGCGCATGCCATCAAGGGCATCATCCAACCGTTTCGAAAAGCACTTGCCTATACTGGCATGAAGGAATACGGAGATCTTGCCTTTCAACAGCCGAGAATCGGAAATGTCGAACTCTTACTGATTGCTGCGCGGATTGCCGGATCTCGCAAAGTGGTAAGGTCGCCTCGACAGTTGTGGGTTTTCTTGGAGCCCGAGGAGGATGAGGAGGAAAGTGTTGTTCTTAATAATCTTCCTGGGTGGTCCATTCTTTACCGGCTACTCTTCGATTATATAGAGGAGAGGGACTTGAGACAGTCGGCTGAGCGCGAAACTCTGCGAGCAAAGCAGGCAGTACTAGAGGTGCAACGTACGGCCAAAATCGAGAGGCTCTCCTTGGCCGCCGACCGGCCCCAGGACGTTCTCCAAAGTGCGACACCGCTCTTGAGTCAAGGCATCAATACCCCTGTTGAGATCGCGCAAGATGCGCTCCGAGCCGACCGTAACTTGCTCGAAGTCCTGATCTTGCGTCTCGTGGATTCTTCTTGGGATGAAGCTCCGCCTGGGGAGACACCGGAACTTCTAGCGGCCCTCAAGAAACTCGATAGCCGCCTGCCTCAGGACGATTCCAAGATCCGGCCGCTCGCCCGGATTCTCCGCTGCTGGCTGGAGCCCCAAATTGGCCCGCCGCCCTTCGAAAACCCTCCTCGCGACAAACCTTCCGCCGACCGGGTCGCCAGAGACTGGATTGCGCGCTGGATCTGGTACCGCAAGCACTTACAGGAGGCGGACGCCAACGGTTCCTGGAAACAATGGCTTCCGCATGCGGTCACTGATCTCAGCTACCTTCTGAAGCGCTGGTCCATCAGAAGTCAGGGCCAAGAGGAGCTGCCAGAAGGCACTTGGCAACCTGGCCCTATGGGAGCTCGCTTCATCTCTCTCTGGTTACGGCTATGGTTCTGTCAGGACCTGCTTCGGCGGGAGTTCTTGGGGGAGGACTTCCAAAAGCGGCCGCTCTCGGAATCCCAGCGACGCCGATACCGGGAGGATCTCGCCTGCGTCGTTCTCGAGACACTCCTGGCATTGATCTTGGGCAAACGTCGGGATTACCGATCCCGGCCGGATCGCGTAGCGACGGCGCTACGTACTCTGGTCGAGCACCATGCCATAGGAGTCGCCCAATTCCCCGCAGACGTCGACGTTCGGGACCTGCTGGAGAACATTCGCCGCGCCCACCCTCTGGGCGGAAGAGAGTTCTCGATGGGATACCTGCATCACGTCTTCGAGGTCTACATCACCGGCCAGTTCCTGAGCACACTGCTCGTCCAGCCGGCGACCGGCGACCGGACGACAGCTAACGGGTCTCTCCAGGAGCTGCGAGCCCGACTGGCGGGCGGGCATACCGGAGGGGCGCTCGCCGCCAATGGATTCGCCCGCGCCTTCAGCCTGGCTGCGTTGCTCCACAACGTCGGGCGTCTGCTGTTCCCCTGGTGGAGCCGGCAGGCCGAAGAACTGGGAAACCCCGACCGCGGATTGCGCGAGCCGCTTCGCCAGATCGGCATCACTCTGGCCCATGCAGCGTCTGAGTTTGCCGAGCGTTGCCGCCGGGAGCTGATGGAGGGAGGCTACTTCGACGCCTTCGAGCAGAAGGTAATCGGCGAATGGCTGGAGGACAAGAAGCACACCGCCTCTGAAGCCGACTCGGCACTGCTCGGAGCCTGGTACGTACACCGGGTGGCCTCCGGCACCGACCTGGACAACGAGGTGCGGCGCCAGGCCGTGCGGGCCGTGCTGCTGGCGCGGGTGGTGACGCTCAAGATCAACCTCGAAACCGATCCGGTAGCGGCCCTGCTCGTCGTCTGCGACGAGTTGTTCGCTTGGAATCCCAGGCCTGTTGCCGCGAGAGCCCTGGAAGCCTGGCGCTGGCTGCATGAGCGGCAGGCTTCCTCCCTCACCACCCGGTTCGAGTCGATCGAGCTACCTGAGCTTCACTTCCGGATCGACAAGATCGAAGAAGCGGGACGGCCGCCCTATGAGACCATGGTCGGCGTCCTCGATGAGCCGCCGCATCTTTTACCGAGTTTCGCCATCGAAGTTGCTGACCCCGATGAGGAGCTCGATGGCAACGTGTACGGTGTATGGCTGGGGCTGCAGCAGAACCTCGGCCGCATCGAGGTGAGCTCATCGCCTACACCTCAGACGGAGCCATGGATCAAGGTTCGCTCGCGGGTGCCCAGGCAACTCACCGGCTGTGGCCTGACCTGCCGGGTACTCCTCGAAGAGGTTGCACACCAGGCTTCGTCGAAACTTCGCACCAGCCTCGAAGCCTGGCTCAAGGAGTGGGAACCTCGACGAGAAGACGATTATGAAGAGTGCTGGATCAAGACTCTCAAGGACCAGGAGAAGCCCTTCGCCCGCGAAGAGCCGACTGCTTGGATCGAGGAGTTGGAGCGGCTGGCCAGGGACGTGATCCTGAGTCACCAAGCGGTCACTGCCCAACGCCTCGGATCGTCCGCGAATCGCGGCCCGAAGCCAGCGGCCAGCGCGCGCCGGAAGGCGGTATCTCGCTCTCAGTCTAAAGGAGCTTGAAAACCATGCTGGCTGAAAGCATCGGCCGTTGGAACCGTGAGATCCTCCAGAGGGAGAGGGACAGAGGAAGTGCCAGGCGTGCATCGAGGCCGCCACCTCCACCAGGGCGCCGCCTTCGGGCACGAAGCGTAGACCACGTGGCCCGGATAAGTGCCAGGGGAATGTTCCGGCCCGGATCGCGAGCTCGGGAAGGGCCGGTTTACCGGGCAGAGCTGATGGACGGAATCTCACCGCGCCACCTATGGCGGCAGGCTGGGGTAGGCACTCACGAAGGGAAGGGAGGGTGGGAACGACCCCCAGAGGAAACTTCGCCGTCCGGTCCCCGCCTTCAGCTTGTCGGTGTCCTCCCGGAACGCGACCACGAACGCGGAGTACGCCTCGACCGAATGTGCCAGGTGGTAGCGGAGCCGCGCGACCTGGGCCGCCTCCTCGCCCCATCGAGAGTGCTAGGATATCTGGCATGAAGCTGAAGGTCGTCGTGCATGAAGCCGAGGAAGGTGGTTACTGGGCCGAAGTTCCAGCCATCCCTGGTTGCGCCACTCAGGGCGAAAGCTTCGAGGATCTCCTCAAGAATCTCTATGAAGCGGTCGAGGGTTGCCTGGCTGTGGAGCCCGAGCCGGCGGAGCGCGCTGAGGGGCGGATCATCGAAATCGCTGTATGAAGAGCGTGTCCGGGCGGCAGCTAGCCAAAGCCCTTGAGAAGCGGGGGTGGTCGCTTCTCCGCATCCAAGGCAGCCACCACATCTATGGAAAGGCGGGCAGCAACGTCAGGTTGTCGGTGCCGCCCGGAAGGTGCCAGACGTTTCGGGAAAGGCCCGGAGCTGGTCGCCGAGCTGGGCGAGCCCTACGGCCGGCTCTGGGAGCTGTTGGAGACGCGCCATCTGTCTTGCTGGCGGGGTGGGTAATGAGTTGATAGACTGGAGCTTCCCCGAGGAGGGAGCTCATGTCGATGCCTTGGGTCCGCCGTGCCTTCGCGCCCGCTGTTCTCTTCCTCGCCCTGCTGACGGCCGCCTGCAACGACTCCCCGACCGAGCCATCGCTGTCCGACGCTGTGGCGATCGAGAGCATCGTGCCCGCTGCAAACACGGTCCTGCGACGCGGCACCCAGGTGACGATCACCGTGACGGTCCGCTACAGCCTGGGCAGCACCTCGGAGGGGCGGCTCTCCCTCGTGCTCCAGGACCAGAACAACCAGATCATCGGCCCGCTCCCCCAGCCCGAGGCGCGAGTGCCGCGCGGTGTGGGAAGCGTGACTCTGAACAATACGCTCACGGTCCCGGCCACCGCCACCAGCGTGAGGGTCTTCGTGCCGCTGGTTCCGCAGGGGGCGACCAACACCTCGGTCGTCGCAACAGCGACCTACACCGTGACCTCCTAGCTAAGCTAGCGTCCGTGGGCATCCGACTGTTGCTGTGCCGAGGGCGAGCTGGTCGTCTTCCCCCGGGGCGAGGTGCCCCCGGCCTTCGGTCGGCCGCCTGGAATGGACAAATTGGCTGTTTGTGCTATTCTGGCAAGCGAGACCGGGAGGACCCATTGGCAAGGCACCTTTTTCGCAACCGCCTGGGAGAGCTGATCGAGATTCCCGAAATCGCCGCCACCCAGGCCAAGAACACCTTCGGCGAGCTTCTCGACCGCGTCGCTGCGTCCGGCGCCGTCGCGATCACCCGCCACGACACGCCGAAAGCCGTGCTTCTTTCCTACGAAGAGTTCGAGTCCCTGAGCAGCGCGCGTTCTGAGACCCTCGACGCGCTCAGTACCAAGTTCGAGGACCTGCTCGACCGCCTGCAAACACCGGCGGCCAGGAAAGGACTGGAGGCGGCGTTCAAGGCCACCCCAGAGGAGCTCGGACGGGCCGCGGTCGAGGCGGCACGGCGGCGGCGCTGATTGTCGGATCGCCCGCACATCTTCGTTCTCGCCGGCGTCAACGGAGCCGGAAAGAGCAGCATCGGTGGTGCAGCCATCCGCGCCTCCGGAGCGGACTACTACAATCCTGACGAGGCCGCTCGCGAGCTGATGGCCACACAGCCGGGGCTGACGTTGGCCGAGGCCAACGCGGCCGCCTGGCAGACCGGCCGGATGCTGCTGGAGCGCGCCATCCAGGAGCGTCTCGACTTCGCTTTCGAGACCACGCTCGGTGGCAACACGATCCCGCGCCTGCTCGGCGAGGCGGCCAAGAGGGAGATTGAAGTCCTCGTCTGGTACGTGGGCCTCAAGAGTCCCCAACTGCACATTGAGCGCGTGGCGGCCCGCGTCCGCCGAGGTGGTCATCCTATTCCGGAGGAGACGATTCGACAGCGTTACGAACGGAGTCGCCTGAATCTCATTCAGCTTCTGCCATCCCTCGCAGCACTACGGGTTTATGACAACAGCGATCACGCAGAACCCGAGGCCGGCGGAATGCCCGCTCCGCGACTCGTGCTGCACCTGGAGGCAGGACGCATCCTCGGCCCGGAGAACCTGTCGCAAACGCCGGCCTGGGCCAAGCCGATCGTCGCGGCGGCTGTCCAGAGCGGGCGCCGGTGAGGCTGAGGGCGAGCTGGTCGTCTTCCGGGCAGGAGGGAAAAGGCCGGGGGCGTTGGGCAGCACACGGAATCAGGAGCCGGGGCGGTGGGGGAGGCCGGGCTCGGCGAGGCGCGCTTCCTATGGCCGCCGCGGTCGTTGATACTTTCTCAGGAAATGTCATTTGACGTATCGTCGCAACTTGGCTAAGCTCGAAGCAACGGTTGAGGCCGCACCTACTACGACACTCAGCGCCAATGCACGAAATCGAGAGATCTCTGCCTATCGTGGGCGAAAGATTCGTCAAGCTCTGCTTTTGCGGGAATGGAAAGGACTCGGAGGCGACCATCGAGATCGAAGGGGCACGGAAGATCATGATTCCCCTGAGCGACGCTGCGATGGACATCAGTTTATCGGACGCCACGATGGTGAGGACGCATGGCTGGGGCGATACAGAAGTCGTGATCGAGATCGTTCCAGTCGAAGACCAACCGGTGACGATAGGGGAAGCATCGGTTCACTTTCCTGGGAGCGTCGATGAGTGGAACGAATGCGTTCGCGACTACGCGGACACGGGACGTTGGTCGCTGTCTTGGTGCGTGTCGCTCCGACTTCGGCTCATTGCGATGGATAGTCGATGAGCGCGGCTGACCGGCAAGCCGGCTCCGCAGAAGAGGTGACAAGCGATTCAAGAGAAAGGCGCGGGTGAGAGGCGCGAGCTCGGGCAGTAGCTGCGTCCGGCTGACCGGCTGAACTTCTCGGCGTCGATTCAGCAGCTTGGCGGCGAGCTCCGTGCCGAGGGCGGCTGGCTGGAGACTCTCCCGGAGGACGAGCTGGATGGATTCGGGAGGGGAAAAAGGCCGGGGGCGTTGGGCAGCACGCCCCCGGGATGACAGGCTACTTCACGGAATCAGGAGCCGGGGCAGTTGCCGGATAGGTGCCAGGGGATTGTTCCGGGGGATTGTTCCGGGTCCGGAGGCCCTCGAAAGCTCAGGCGAAGAGAGCTGCAATCTCCGTGATCGGCAGGAACATCCGGCGGCCGCCAGCCGAGAGATTGAGAAAGCGGTAGCGTGTATAGAACCGCTCGGCGGCGGCATCCTTGGCATCCACGACCAGCGCGAACGTCGCGATCTCGCTCCTGAGCACGCGCGAACAGGCATCAAAAAGGAGCAACTCGCCCAAGCCCTTCCCTCGGTGCCGAGAATCGGTCGCCAACCGCCCCATGAGTGTGGCCGGCACGACCGGATACCGAGGCAAGCGCTTGGCAATCGAGGGCGGCAAGTCGGTGAGAGCGATGCTCAGGGCCGAGAGCGTGTAGTAGCCGAGAACCTGAGTGGGCTCGCCGACGCGCGTCAGGATGAAGCACGAGGCCACCCTTCGTCGGCTGTCCTGGCCGGCCTGCGCTCTCAAATAGCGGTCGAGCGGCTCCACTCCCGAGGCGAACTTTGCCCGGTCGTGGAGATCGCTAAGTGGATCGATCCGATACGGGCTCTCGGTCGCGGTCACTCCCTCTCCCGACCATCTTCCTGTACCGCTCTGCGGCCGCCCGCAGTTCCGGGCTCGGCTCGCGCGGCTGGAGCAGCGCTTCGGCAAAAGCGCGGCTGTCCGCCGCAGTCAAATGGATCGCCTCCATCTCGGCAATCGCCTTGACCGCCGACTCATGCACACTCGCGATCACGAAGTCCGTGAGTGTTCTGCCCTGCAGGTCGGCGGCACGCTGGAATAGCGCTTTCTGCTCTCTGGAGATGCGCGCCTCCAGCCGCTCGCTGCGCGGCCTTACCGGGGCTCTCTTCGATGACGTGCGACCTGCCATGGGCAAGAGTGTACGGCAAATGGGCGGACACCACAAGGAGCGCTTCTGGGAGAAGAGGTGTCAGGCGTTGTGCGCCAGGGTAGGCCTGGGAAAGGGGGGAAGCGATGTAGACAGCGCCTGGCTCATCTGTGTCGAGGGCGAGCTGGTCGTCTTCTGGCAAAAGGGGAAAAAGGCCGGGGGCGTTAGGCAGCACGCCGATGTCCGGAGGATGCCGGCGGGACGCCAGCGTTCCCAGGGAAATCGCGCCGGGGATGACCTGGCTTGGAGAGAGACCGCCGGCTATCTCGACGCGGCGAGGATCTCGCCCCAGCGGTGGTCCACCTGGAGCGGCGCTCCGGACCCGTTGCCGAGCAGCCAGAGCACCGACGGGTTCGGGCGCAGCGATCCCAGCCGGAGCTGCCCTTCGCGCGGGCCGGTGAGGGCCATGGCGATGGCCAGGGCCTGGGCGTCCACGGCCAGGTCGGTGACCGCGGCCACGCCGGCCACTCCCGGCGCGGGCAGACCCGTGCGCTGGTGGAGGTAGGGGAGCAGGGCCTGGTCCGCGATCTTGAGCGGAGTGTCCTCGACCGACAGGACGGCGGCGGCCCGGTCGCGCAGGAGGAAACGTCCCGCCGGCCGGTCCATGCCGTCGAACGTCGGCAGCATGACCTTCCACCCCCGCCCGTCCGCGCCTCCGCCGAAGGCCCGCTGCACCGTGCCGATCTGTACGAAGCCGTTGGCGACGCCGTTCTGGCGCAGCACCTCGACCGCCCGGTCGACCGCGTGCCCCTCCGCGAAGCCTCCGAGGTCGAGCCGCGCTCCGACCGCCAGCTCGGCCGTGCCCTTGGAGGGGTTCAGCCGTAGGGAATCGCAGCGGGCCGCCACCTTGGCGCGCTCGAGGCGCTCGGAGTCGGGCGCTCCTGCCGGCCCCCCGGCCGAAGAGGCACCGCGCAGCCCCCAGGCCTCATAAAGGTCGCGTCCCAGCGGGCCGTGCGCGCCTTCCGACCAGAAGCAGAACTCCTGGGCGCGGACCAGGAGCGACATGAGCCGCGGATCGACCGCGTGCGGACCCTGCCCGGCACCGGCGTTCAGGGTGTCGGGCTGGGTGAGGCGCTCGATCTCGGCGATCTCGGCGAGGGCGGACTGGATGGCGGTCCGGGCCGAGTCAGGCGGAAGGTCCCGGACCTCGATCTCCGCCGGCCTGCCGAACGCCGTGGCGGCGATGCGGACCGGGCGGACTTCCTGGGAGGACGGTTGGATCTGGACCTGGGGCGGCGGCGCGCCTGCCCCGAGGAGCAACAGCAGACTCAAGGACAACATGAGGAGATGATACGGCTAGTTGTCCGGTCCGAAACATTCCAGGAACAACCGGAACACCCTGCGGAGGTCCGCGGAGTCGTAGCTGGCCGGGTAGTTGCCCCGCTCGGCGAGGATCTGATCGCGCAGCAGCCCCTCGAACGTGCCGATCAGGGCCGAGCGGACCGCCTGCACGTTGAGGTCCGGCCGGAGCTGGCCGCTCTCGCGCATCTCGCCGAGGAGCCGGTCCAGGGTCGCGACCATCTGCAGGAAGCCATCGGTCAGGACCACCATGGACCCGTGCTTGCGGATGCGGCGCCCCTCCAGGAGCATCAGCGTCCGCAGATCCTTGTCCTTCTCCAGGGCGTCGATCATCAGCTCGGCCAGGGCGCGCAGCTTGTCGTACGGGGTCTCGCACTCTGCCAGCTTCTGCGACAGCGCCTTGGACACGCGCTGCCAGGACTGATCGAAGATCGCGCCGAGGAGCCCCTCCTTGCTGCTGAAGTGCTTGATGAGCTGGGACTCGCTCGTCCCCGCCATGCGCGCGATCGCCGAGGTGGTGGCGTTCTCGTACCCCTGGGAGGAAAACAGGGCCCGCGCGGACAGCAGGATGCGATCGTGGGACGACAGCTCGACCGGCGTATCGTCCTTCAGCTCACGAATAAAGGGGGAGGGTGTCTTGTTTTCCGCCATACGCCGCACTCATAGTAGTACGGCTCCTATTCAAGGGCAACCTGAAGTCGGGGCTTGACAAACTGCCCTAGTAGTGATACTACTAGAGCATCACGCTTTACCGAGAAAGACCGCCCGCGGTCCCTTTGCAGTCTCGGTTCCGAAGGGCTCCGACGGGGCTCTGAAGGCTCTGAAGGAGATACCGCGAGCGTCAAAAGTCCGTCTTCTAAGCTCCCTCCGGGCTGTTTGGGCAGACCTCCTGGCTGAACAGCCCCTCTTTTTTTCCCCTTTAGAAGTTGATGTATTCGAGCTCGGGCTGGAGCACCTGGCCGCGCGGCATCACCGTGCGCAGGGTCGGGCGCTTCACGCGCAGGACCATGTAGGCGCCGAACACGGCCGCGAACATCCGCATGCGGGCGCGGAAGCCGCTGACGAGGCCGCGCTTCTTCTCCTTGACCAGGTGCTTCAGGTTGTGCAGGACGGTCGTGGTGATCCGCATCCCGAGCTCGCCGCAGGCCCAGTTGAGCCCGGTCTCGACGGCGAACCCTTCGAGGTGGCTCTCGGGCACGGCTTCGAAGATCTCCCGGCGCAGGCAGCGGATGCCGGAGAGCAGCGGCCCGTGCTGGCGCTGGAAGTCGTTGAGGGCCGGACCCCGGTCGCGCACGCCGACGTTCATGTCCGAGCGCCCGGAGAGCACCGGCTCGACGAGCTGCGTGAGCTGGTCCGTGGTCAGGTTCAGGATGTCGCCGTCCACGAAGGTGAGGATCTCGGCGTCGGTGTGGGCCACCCCCACGGCCATGGCCATGCCCTTGCCCTGGTTCCGGCGCAGGTGGATGGTGCGCAGCCCGTGCGAGCGGGCGATCTCGACGGTGTTGTCGGTGGAGCCGTCCGAGACCACCAGCACCTCCTGGATGAGGGGGGTGGCCTGGAGGACCTTCAGGACTTCGGCGAGCGTCTCGGCCTCGTTGTAGGCAGGCACGATGGCGGCAATCTTGATTTCCCTGGTTTCCTCCACTTGCACTCCTCCCTCAGCGGTTGAGCGAAACGACCGTCTCAGCTCCAGGCCGGGGGCGGCGGACTGACCGCCGCTCCGTCGAGGAGGGTACCGTGCGCGACCACGCGGGCGTCCCCGCCCAGGAGCCAGGCCGAGCCCGAGGCGTCCACCTCCAGCTCGAATCCGCCCTGGACGGATACACGGAGGGGCAGCGCCGATCTGCCGAGATGGAGACCGACCGCCGCTCCGGCCAGGATGCCGCTCCCGCAGGAGAGCGTTTCGGCCTCGACCCCGCGCTCGAAGGTCCGGATCTCCATCCTGTGCCCGTCGGGGTAGCGCACGAAGTTGACGTTGGCTCCCTCTGGAAAAACGGGATGGTGCCGGATCTTTCTCCCAAGACTGTCGACCGGAGCCCGGTCCAGGCTCTCCGGCCAGGGGAGGACGAAATGAGGCACTCCGACCCGCACCTCGTATCCTGCACATCGGATGCCGTCCATGTCCAGGACGAGCTCCCGGGGCGTCTCGGGAGCGGCCAGCTCCAGGGTGACGCGCGCGGCGTCCCCCCGGCGGGCCGACACCGTCCCGGCGCCGGTACGGATGGAGAGGGCCTCGTCCGCCCAGCCCAGGTGGAAGGCGAGCTGGGCGGCGCAGCGGGTGCCGTTCAGGCAGAGGTCCGCGGGATGGCCGTCGGCGTTGAAGTAGTCCATGACCACACCGTCCGTGGCCCGGCGCAGGACGAAGAGGCCATCGGCGCCGAGGGAGACGCCGCGCCGGCACCAGGCCTGGATCGCCTCGGGTCCGGGGACCTCTTCCGGCTCGGCGAGCGCGAGGAAGTCGTTGCCGCTGCCCGAGACCTTGAAGAACCCGGTGGCCATCAGGGTCCGGAGGGGACGGAGGCGCGTACTTCCGCGCCGGGACCGCTCTCGTTGCCGAGCTGGTCCACCGCCGTGACCCGGTAGCTGTAGGTCTGGCCGGGCGAGACGCCGGGGTCCACGAGCTCGGTCTCCTGGAGTGGCTGCGGAGTGATGCGCTCGAAGTCCCCTTCGGCGCCGCGGCGGTAGACGTAGTAGCCGGCCAGGTCCTCCGCCTCGGTGGCGCGCCAGACGAGCCGCACCCGTCCGCCTTCCGCGAGAGCCACCAGCTCCAGCGGCGGCGGCGGCGGGAAGCGGTCCTGGTAGCGCACCTCCTGCTCCGAGGCCACCGTGCTTTCGACGAGCGGGTCCTGCCCCATCACGGCTGTCACGCCGTAGATGTAGCTCTGGCCCAGGCGCGCGGTGTTGTCGAGCCAGCTCCGCTCCTGCGGTCCGGCGGAGTGGATCGGCTGCCCGAGCGAGCGCTCGTCGGCGCCGCGGCGGTAGACGTTGTAGTTGGCCGCTCCCTCGGTGCCCGACCACTCGACCAGCACGCCGTCCGGCCGGGCGGTCACCGACAGCCGCTCGGGCGCGGCCGGCGGCGTGCCCGGCACGATCGCGACCTGGTTCGAGAAGTCGGAGCGGTCGCCGGTCGGGCCGGTGGTGCGGACGGCGTAGTACCTAGCCTCCGGCGTGGCGGGAGCGGGCTCGGGCAGCGGCAGCGGGATCAGGATCCGGTTGCCGAAGGTGGCTGGCGCCACATCGGCCTGGGCCAGCGTCAGCTTCTGGGTGGCGGCGGACTGGAAAACCCGCTTGTCGATCGGCGCGGGCTTGCCCTCCCGGGGGGCGGGCTGGACGGCCTCCCAGACCTCGACCGCGGTGATCCCGCCGAGGGCGGTGCCGGCCGGCGTGGTCTGGGGGAAGGTGAAGTCGAGCAGCAGGCGGTTGCCCTGCTGGCGGATCTTGAGATCCGAGGTGGGCGCCGGCACGGAGCGCAGCGGCGGCGCGGGATCCCCCTGGTTGCCGCAGGCAACGAGGAAAAGACAGACGACTCCGAGAGAGATACGCCTGCCGGATCTAGAGGACATAGCGGGAGAGGTCCTGGTTCTGAACGATTTCGGATAGGACGCGGCGGACGTACTCCCCGTCCACCTTGACCGAGACTCCGGCCATGTCCGGCGCGTCGTAGGAGACCTCGTCGAGCAGCCGCTCCATGAGGGTGGAGAGCCGGCGGGCGCCGATGTTCTCGGTGGCCGCATTGACCTCCACGGCCAGGCGCGCGATCTCGGCGACGGCGTCGGGCGTGAACTCCAGCTTGACCCCCTCGGTGGAGAGCAGGGCCGAGTACTGCTTGGTCAGCGCGGTCTCGGGCTCGGTCAGGATGCGCACGAAATCCTGCTCGGTCAGCGAGTCGAGCTCGACCCGGATCGGGAAGCGGCCCTGCAGCTCCGGGATCAGGTCCGACGGCTTGCTGACGTGGAACGCGCCGGCCGCCACGAACAGGATGTGGTCGGTCTTGACCATCCCGTACTTGGTCGACACGTTCGTCCCCTCCACGATCGGCAGCAGGTCGCGCTGCACGCCCTCGCGGGAGACGTCGGGTCCGCGGCTGCCTTCGCGGCCGGCGATCTTGTCGATCTCGTCGAGGAAGATCATGCCCCCCTGCTCGACCCGCTCGCGCGCCTCGCGGGCGACCTGGGCGCGGTCGATCAGCTTCTCGGCCTCCTGCTGCACCAGGATGTCCCGGGCCTCGGCCACGGTGACCTGCTGCTTCTTCTTCTTGCCGAAGAGGCCGGGGAGCATGTCCTTGATGTTGAGGCCGACCTCCTCGACTCCCTGGGGAGTGAACATCTCCAGGCTGGGGTAGGAGGACTCGTCGACCTCGACCTCGACGCGGCGGTGGTCGAGAGCGCCGGCGCGCAGCTTGTCGCGGAACTTCTCGCGCGTGGCGGTGAGGTCGTCCTCCTCGTCCTCGTGCTCCTGGCTGCGCAGGTAGCTGCTGACCGGCCTTGGCGGCACGAGGAGCTGCAGCAGGCGGTCCTCGGCGCGCAGGGCCGCGGCCTCGCGCACGGCCTCGCGCTTCTCCTCCTTGACCATGGTGACCGCGATTTCCACGAGGTCGCGCACCATGGACTCGACGTCGCGCCCGACATAGCCGACCTCGGTGAACTTGCTGGCCTCGACCTTGAGGAACGGCGCCTTGGCCAGCCGCGCCAGCCGGCGGGCGATCTCGGTCTTGCCGACGCCGGTCGAGCCGATCATCAGGATGTTCTTGGGAGCGATATCCTCGGCCAGCTCGGCGGGTAGCTGTTGGCGGCGCCAGCGGTTGCGCAGGGCGATGGCCACCGCCCGCTTGGCCTGCTTCTGGCCCACCACGTACTTGTCGAGCTCCACGACGATCTGCCGTGGCGTCATGTTCTCGAGGACGACCCCCGTCGGAGCCTCGCTGGTGTGGGTGGTCATCGACTCAGAGCTCCTCGATCGTCAGGCGGTCGTTCGTGAAAATGCAGATCTCGGAGGCGATCTTCATCGCCTCGCGGACGATCTCATCCGCCGTCATGGTGGTGTTGCGCATCAGGGCGCGGGCGGCGGCCAGGGCGAAGTTGGACCCGGAGCCGATCGAGAGGATGCCGTCCTCCTCGTCGGGCTGGATCAGCTCGCCCACGCCGGAGACCAGGAAGCTCTTCTCCTTGTCGGCCACGATGATCATGGCCTGGAGCTGCCGCAGGGTGCGCTCGGTGCGCCAGTCCTTGGCGAGCTCGACCACCGCCCTCTCCACGTTGCCGCCGAACTCTTCGAGCTTCGCTTCGAGGCGGGTGAACAGCGCCAGGGCGTCGGCGCCGCCGCCGGCGAAGCCCACCAGCACCTTGCCCTTGCCGGCGCGCCGCACCTTGCGCGCGCCGCTCTTCATTACCGTGCTCTGGCCCATGGTCACCTGGCCGTCGCTGGCCATGCAAACCTTGCCGTCACGCTTTACCAGGAGGACCGTGGTCGAGTGAAAGGTCGCCTTCATAGGAGCGGCATTCTATAGCAGGCCGGTGCCGAGGGTTTCGAGGAGCTCCCCGGGGTGGTCCGGAGTGACAACCAGGCGGCTCTCGCCGAGGTCGACGAGCACGGAATTGGCCAGATTGCTGGCGTAGAGGTCGATCTCCCCCAGGAGCCGCGAGTCGAAGCCGCCGGTCCCGGCCGTGACGCCGCCGCTCGTGGCCAGCTTCTCCAGGTGCTCGATCTCGTCGGAGGTCAGCCGGCGGGCCGCGGCGCCGCCCAGGGGGAAGCGCTCCCGCCGCCGCCGCATCTGGATCGTCAGGTTGCCGTTTCCGACATCGATCCAGAGGAGGTCGAGGTCGCCGCTCATCCGCCAGGCCGTCCAGGGGAAGGCCGCGACCAGCAGGGCGAGCACCGCGGGCCAGCGCTGCCCCGCCGCCCAGGTGAGCACGGCCACCACGATCATCAGGAGCGCCAGCCCGACGAGCAGCAGCCGCAGCCGGAGCCGGCCGCGGAGGACCGCGCCTCCGGGAGTGCAGGGGAAGCGGCGCGCGCTCATTCCTCGCGCCGGGCTCGCGGATGGGAGTCGCGGTAGACCGAGAGCAGCCGCTCGACCTCCAGGTGGGTGTACTTCTGGGTGGTCGAGAGCGAGGCGTGGCCGAGCAGCTCCTGGATCGTGCGCAGGTCGGCGCCGTTCTCCAGCAGGTGGGTGGCAAACGTGTGGCGCAGGGTGTGCGGGTGGACCCCCTTGGCGACCGCGGCGCTCTCCACCCAGCCGTCCAGGACCCTGCGGATGGAGCGGTCGGTGATCCGGCCGCCGAGATGGTTGAGGAAGACCGGATCTTCTTCATTGTCCCGACTCTTTGCGCGGATCGCCTCCCACTCCTCCAGCCAGCGGCGCAGGGCATCGGCGGCCGGGCGGCCGAACGGGACCATGCGCTCCTTCCGCCCCTTGCCCGTGACCCGCAGCACGCGGGCGGAGAGGTCGATGTCCCGCCAGTCGAGGCCGACCAGCTCGCTGACCCGCAGGCCCGCGGCATAGAGCAGCTCCAGGATTGCGCGGTCGCGGTGGGCGAGCGGCTTGTCTCCGGCCGCGGCAGGAGCTTCGAGGAGGTTCTCGACCTCGCCGGGCCGGAGATGGCGAGGCAGGGTCTTGGGCACCTTCGGAGTCTTCACCCCCTGCGCCGGGTTGGCCGCCAAAGTCCCCTCGCGGCAGGCGAACCGGAACATACTGCGCACCGCGGCGAGCGCCCGTCCCTGGCTGCGCTTGGCCAGCCCCTCGCGCGTCATGGCGGCGAGGAAGGAGCGCACGGCCAGGGCGTCCACGTCCTTCGGCGCGGGCTCGAAGCCCAGGAAGTCCGTGGCGACGAAGCGGTGGAAGCGGAGGAGGTCGCGCTCGTACGCCCTCAGCGTCTCCGGCGAGACGTTCTGCTCGCCTTCCAGGTGCTCCAGGTAGCGGTGGATGAGGGACCTCACCCCCTGTCCCCCTCTCCCATCTCTCGCCCTTTCCCCCGCCGGGAGAGGGGGAACGCATGCGTGTTTTCCTGGCTCGATCTCGCCTCTGACATCGGCAGGCGTCCCCCCTCTCCCGGGGAGGGGAAGGCCGAAGGCCGTGGGTGGGAGATGGGAGAGGGGGACAGGGGGTGAGGTCCCATCCGCTCCGCCCATCCCGCCAGCTCGGCCGCGGCCCTCTCGGCCATGGCGCCTCTCCGGTCGGCCTTGCGCACCCTGCCCTCCAGCTCGGCGAACAGACCGTAGTTGATGTTGGCCGGCTGGAAGTGCTTCGGATCGGACTCGGTGAGATGCCGGGCGAGCGCGCCCAGCGCTGTGGTGGGCGGGAAGGGCTCGGGCGTCCATCCCTGCCTCTCCAGCGAGAGATAAAGGCCGATCGCCAAGCCGGTCGCCGCCGACTCCAGGTACCCCTCGACTCCCGTGATCTGGCCGGCCAGGCGCACCCGCGGCTCGGCCTTCAGTCGGTACAGCTTGTCGAGGTGGATCGGGGCGTTGATGAACGTGTTGCGGTGGATCTGGCCGAAGCGCACGAACTTCGCGCTCTCCAGGCCCGGGATCATCCGGAGAACCCGCTCCTGCTCTCCCCATTTCATCCGCGACTGGAAGCCGACCATGTTGAGCTGGCTCTTCGCCAGGTTCTCCTGCCGGAGCTGGACCACCGCCCAGGGCCGCCGGCCGTCCGGAGCCGTGAGCCCCACCGGCTTCATGGGGCCGTAGCGGAGCGTGTCCAGCCCGCGGCGGGCCAGCTCCTCGATGGGCAGGCACCCTTCGAAGAACACCGCCTTCTCGAACTCGTGCGGGGCCACCACCTCGGACTCGGCGACCGCCTGGTGGAAGGCCAGGTACTGCTCGCGGTCCATGGGGGCGTTGAGATAGTCCTCCCCCTCCCCCTTGCCATAGCGCGATTGCCAGAACAGCTTCGACATGTCCAGGCTGTCCGCCTCCACGATCGGCGCGATGGCGTCGTAGAAGTAGAGATAGTCGCTTCCCAGCAGGCTTTGCAGGACTCCGGACATGGCCTCCGAGGTCAGCGGGCCGGTGGCGAGGATCACCTCCCCCTCGGGAAGAGTCGTGACCTCCTCGCGCCGCAGCTCGATCCGCGGGTGGGAGGAGATGGCGGCCGTGACCCGCTCGGCGAAGCGGTCACGGTCCACGGCGAGCGCGCTCCCGGCCGGCACGGCCGCGGCCCGGGCCGAGCCGATCACGAGCGAGCCGAAGGCCTCCATCTCGCGCTTGAGCAGCCCGGCGGCGTGAAGGGGATCGTCGCTGCGCAGCGAGTTGCTGCACACCAGCTCGGCCAGATCGCCCGACTTGTGCGCCGGAGTCGGCCGCACCGGCCGCATCTCATGGAGCACGACCGCGACTCCGCGCTCCGCGAGCTGCCAGGCGCACTCCGTGCCTGCCAACCCGCCGCCGACGATGTGGACCGGTGCCGTCATGGGGCGATTGTAGCGGAAGGGGAAGGGGCTCACGACCGGCAACGCCTTCTCCGGAGGGTCTGATAATCTCCACGCATGTTGAATCCAACCCCCTCCGAGCGAATGACTGACCAACAGGGGCACCCCTATTTCCTGTGGGATTGCGAGATGACCCTGGATGAATTCAGGGAGGGGCTCCGGAACCCGGAACCGGAGACCCGGGCTTACTTGACCGGCAAGTTGATGCGGCAAGCCAAGCCGGATGACGTGTTCAGCTTCGTTTCACCCCGGGAGATCCGAGAGCTCTGGCCGCGCCTGGAGCGCTACCTCGGCAAGACCCGGGAGTTCTGGACCTGGTTGTTCGAGTCCTGGGAAGCGCAGGGGCATGTCTGGCGATAGGCTGAGTGGGCTGCAGTGGCGCATCCTTGAGATTCTCTCCGGCCTGGAGCCGCAATGGACCCTGACCGGAGGCGCGGCATTGGCCGGAATCCATCTGAAGCACCGCACGACCAAGGATCTCGATCTCTTCTTTCGCAAGGTGGGTCAACTCGGCGCTCTCCCGGACGAGGTCCGAAGCCGATTGGCTGAAGAGGGTTTGGAAGTCTCGACTCTTCGGAGCGGATCCACGTTCACTCAGCTCCGGGTGGGCGATGGGATTGCCATCTGCATCGTGGATCTGGTTGCGGAGCCCGTGCCTTCATTGGAACCGCCTCTTCAGGTACCCATCGGAGAGACGGTGATCGCGGTTGACACCCCTCATGAGATTCTGGTCAACAAGCTTTGCGCCCTCTTGGGCCGGTCCGAGCTGCGCGACCTCGAAGACGTACGAGTGCTCCTGGAGCGCGGAGGGGATCTCGAAAGAGCGCTCGCCGATGCGCCACAAAAGGATGGCGGTTTTTCGCCGCTCACGCTGGCCTGGGTTCTCAGAGGGTTTCATCCCCGCGCGCTGGCCCCGGCAATCGGATTGAATGAGGAGGCTGCAGAGAGGCTGGAACACTTCAAGCAGAGCCTCATCCAGCGCCTGTTGGACAGCGCTTCTCCCGAGAAGAGTCAGTCCGGGGATATTTAGCTTAAACTAGAGGTCCGAAACCCAGGAGGGCTCGAGGAGGAGATCCGATGATCCGCTTCCGCCCCGAGTCGCACGGTTTCCTGCTGTACCTGTCGTTCTTCCTTGTCGCACTCGTCCTTCTCGCCGGCCCCGCCGCCGGCGCGACACCCCTCCACCCGATCTTCGCGCCGCACGAGGACAGCGAGATCGGGGAGGGCGGACCCACAGGGGCATCGGCCGAGCCCCTGGGTCCCACGCCCTGCTCCAACGGCTTCGCCGGTCCCTACCCCTGCAGGAACGTTGACCTGCTGAGCTTCCTCCCCCTCGACCAGATGGGCGCCGCGGGCCAGTTCGGCAGCGACATGTGGGGATGGACCGACCCGCAGAGCGGCCGGGAGTACGCGATCATGGCGATGTCGAACGGCGCCTCCTTCGTGGACGTGACCGATCCGACCGCGCCGCGCTACCTAGGCTACCTCCCCTCGGAGTCCGGCCAGTCGTCGAGGAACCGCGACGTCCGCGTCTACCAGGACCATGCCTACATCGTGGCCGACGCGGTCGGGCGCCACGGCATGCAGGTCTTCGACCTCCAGCGGCTGCGCAGTGTCACCACTCCGCAGACCTTCAAGGCGGATTTCATCTACGACGAGGTGGACACGGTCCACAACCTCGACATCGACGTGGAGACCGGCTTCGCCTACCTGGTGGGCTCCAACATGTGCAGCGGCGGGCTCCACATCGCAGACCTCCGCGATCCTGCCCGCCCCCGGTACGTGGGCTGCTATGCCAAGTCCACGGACGGCGCCATCGCCTACATCCATGACACCCAGTGCGTGATCTACCGCGGCCCCGACGCGCGCTTCGCCGGCCGCGAGCTCTGCTTCGCCAGCAACGTCAACGCCCTCACGATCCTCGACGTCACCGACAAGAGCGCCGTGCGCGAGGTCGCGCGCAAGAGCTACACGGGCAATGCCTACTGCCACCAGGGGTGGCTCACCGAGGACCACCGCTACTTCCTGATGGATGACGAGGGCGACGAGTTCCGCAACAAGCACAACACCCGCACCTATCTCTGGGACGTCTCCGACCTGACCGATCCCAGGAACTTCGCCAACTACACCCACGCCACCACGGCCATCGACCACGACCAGTACGTCTACCAGGGCTACGTCTATCAGGGGAACTACCGCGCCGGGCTGCGCATCCTGGACCTGTCCCGCATCGCACAGGGGACGTTGACCGAGTTCGGCTACTTCGACATCGTGCCCGCGGACGACGATCCCAGCTTCGCCGGCGCCTGGGGGGCATACCCTTTCTTCAAGAGCGGCACCATCCTGGTGCCCGGCATGGAGGCGGGGCTCTACCTGCTGCGGCGGTCCGACCGGGCGGAACCGGTCGGGCCCTGCAAGCCGGGGAACCAGACCCTCTGCCTGGGCGAGAAGAGGCGCTTCCGGGTGGAGGTCGACTGGAGCAACCCGTTCGACGGCTCCTCCGGCAGGGCGCGGGCGGTGCAGGGAAGCTTCTTCACCTTCGGCGACCCGTCGAACCTGGAGCTGATGGCCAAGATCCTGGACGACGGCTCGCACTGGAAGCTGTACTACGGCCAGCTCACGAACCTGACCTTCTCGATCCGCGTAGTCGACACCGAGACCGGCCGCGCGACCAGCTACGGCAACGGCAGGAACAACTGCGGCGGTATCGTCGAGCTCGCGCCCTCGGACGGCCACGGCCATGACGAATCGGCCGTCTGGCTGGGAGCGGACCCCGACCGGATCTCAAGGCCGGGGGAGGGGATCTCCGAAAAGGTTTCTCTCGCGTCGATCTATGAGGCGGCGAAGAAGAAGGGTTCCTGCGCCAAGGGAAAGGATGGCCTCTGCCTGCTGAACAACCGCTTCCTGGCGCGCGTGACCTGGCGCAACCAGTTCGACGGCTCGTCCGGGACCGGCAAGCCCAAGCCCCTGACCGGGGTGACCGGAAGCTTCGCCTTCACCGACTCGTCGAACACCGAGCTGCTGGTCAAGGTGCTCGACGCAGGCGGCGGCCGCATCCTGGTGATCTGGGGAGCGATGAGCAACCTGGAGTACACGCTGGAGGTGACCGACACGAAGACCGGCAAGGTCAAGACGTACCACAACCCGGCCGGGACGTACTGTGGGGGATTGGACGAGTTCTAATCTTCCCAGGAAAACTCTTCGTCTCCATCCTCGCCCGACGGCAGCGCCTTCCAGACCGCGCGATAGAGAGGAGAGGCGGGCTTCAGCCTCTCCTCGATTGCCCGCCGCACTTCGAGGCTGTTGGGCAGGGGCTGCGCGAAGCGGCGCGGCGTCTCCACGAGCTCGTCGAGGTCGAGCTCTCCCTCCCCCCGATGGGCCACGTAGATCATGACCGGATCGGGCGCGATCCAGTGCTCCTCCAGGGAGCGCAGCGCCGTCCAGAGCCCGGGGGAGTCGACCGTCCAGACCTTCTCCTCGTCTCCTGACTTCTCGAAGCCCTCCAGCTCGAAGGGCTCGTCGGGGAGCTGGAGGCTCAGCGGCGCGGGGAACGGGTCGTAGACCAGGTGGGACAGCTCGTCGAGCGAGAGGTCCTGTCCCTTGGGGATCAGCAGGACGTCGAAGACCTTCTCCATGGCGTCGCCCACCCGCTGGACCTTCTTCTGTTCCTCGGCGGAGAGCTCCTCTTCCGCCTCTTCGGCCTCCTCGACCACCGTCAGCTCCTTGAAAAGCTCGCGGAAGCAGGGGCGGACGCGGCCCGGGTTGTCCTCCAGCCAGGCGTAGAGATCGCCCGTGGCGGCCAGGTACTCGGCCACATGGCCGGACCATTCCTCGACCGCGCGCTCCATGTCCTTGCGCTGCCTCCGGGTCGCCTGCGCGGGCACCCCCGGCACCAGGGTCAGCTCGGCCGTGCCGTCCTCGGCGATCGAGTAGGACACAGCGACCGAGGTGTCGCCGAAGAGGTTGCGGAGCGCCTCGGGCTCGGCGATCAGGACCGAGCGCCGGGCGCTCGCGAGGGTGTTGAACCGCTTCTCCCAGGAGAGGCGCTCGGCCACCGGCTCGATCGAGGCGAACCGCCGTGCCCAGGGATCCAGCCCGTCGAGCAGGTCGCGCCGCAGGTCCGACATCCGCCGTTCCAACGCCGGGTTGTTCTCGCCCTCCTTGAGCAGGTCGAGCTCGACCGTGTCGGTCACGGCCACGGCGCCATTGGCGAAGAACCGCAGCCGCACGCTCTCCTTGACAGGAGGATCGAAGCAGCCGGCCAGGAGGAGGAGAGAAAGGGCGAGAGCGAACCGCCGTCTACGCAGAGGCATGACGGCAATTATCCACTACCGCCAGTCGTTCAGCTTCCAGCTGTAGTCGTCGAACTCGAGGTCGACCTTGTTGCCGATCTTCCTGGCCTTCTCGGGCGGCAGGTGCTTCTTGAGGAACGGGACCGAGCCGCCGCCCCACTGCTCGAAGTCGTCCTTGAACCAGTCCAGGATCTTCGTCACGTGCAGGGCGTCCCCCTCCAGGCGAACGCTGCCGTTGAGGAACTTGCGAGTCTGGTCGTCGAGCTGCCGGTCGATCCGGGCGCCCACGTACGGCTCGGGACGGATCGGCGGGCAGCTCTCGGCCGCGCAGTTGATGGCGAAGTGGATGCGGGGGTCCTTGAACGGCTCGCGGATCTTCTTGTGCTCGACGTCGTCGAGCGACAGGGTCCCGCCCTTGACCTGCACGTAGGGCTTCTTGAACACGTTGAGCCGGACGATCGGGTCGGTCGAGATGTCGCGGATGGACTCGACCGGGTAGTGATCCACGACCACTCCGACGACGTTGATGTTGTACAGGTTGATCCAGTAGGCGAGCTGCTCGGGCCGGGAGAGGGAGCCGGCATCGACCGCGGCCATCTGCCGGCGCAGGCGGTCGAGAGCCGGCTTGTCGGCCTTGAGCCCCTTGTAGTTCATCCCCCGGGCCGGGTCGTAGTGCTTGGAAAGCAACTCCTGCCAGAGCCGGTAATCCGGGTCGACAGCCGAGGCCGGCGCGGCGATCATCAATGCCGCCAGGAGGAGGAGGACGTATCTCACGCCTCCGCCGCCACCTCTTCCGCATCCTCGATGTGCTTGCAGCCTTCCGTGTTGCAGATGTACTGCGTGCCGGACTTCTTGGTGACCTTCTCCAGGAGGAACTTGGCGCCGCACTCGGGGCAGTCCTTGTTCACCGGCTTCTTCCACAGCGAGCCCTTGCAGTCCGGGTAGCGGCTGCATGACCAGAAGGTCTTGCCCCGCCGCGAGCGCTTCTCCATCATCTCGCCCTTGCCGCACTCGAAGCAGGTCACGCCCGTGGGCTTCGGCGGCTCCGGCTTGGGGCCGGTCTTGCGGATGTTCTTGCACTCCGGATAGCCCGTGCAGCCGTAGAACGTGCCGAACCGGCTCCGCTTGAGCGCCATCGGCCGGCCGCACTCCTCGCACGGTGGGACCTGCTCCTCGGCGGGCGCTTCCGTGCCGTCGCCGTTGGTGGCCGGGGCTGCCGCCGCGGGCTCCTCCAGGTTGCGGGTGTAATTGCAATCCGGATAGGTGCTGCACGCCACGAAGGCGCCGAAGCGGCCGAAGCGGATGCGCAGCGGCGAGCCGCACTTGGGGCAGAGCTCGTCCATGGGCAGCCCTTCCCGCTTCACGTTCGGGAAGCTCTCGCCCGCGGTTTCGAGGTCGCGGCTGAACTTCTCGTCGAACTCCGCCACCGCGTGCTTCCACTCGATCTTGCCATCCTCGATCTCGTCGAGCTGCTCTTCGAGCGCCGCCGTGTACCCCTCGTTCAAGATGTCGTTGAACCCCTTCTGGAGCAGCCCGTTGACCAGGCGGCCCAGCGTCGAGGGACGGAAACGGCCTTCCGTCTTCTCCGCGTACTCGCGGTCCGACAGCGTCGAGAGGATCGTGGCATAGGTCGAGGGGCGGCCGATGCCGTTCTCCTCCAGCGCCTTGACCAGCGTCGCCTCGCTGTAGAGCGCGGGCGGCTGGGTGAACTTCTGGTCCGACTGCAGGCGGAGCATCGTGAGCGTCTGCCCCTCGCGCAGCGGCGGCAGGGTGGCGGAGCTGCCCTCGTCCTCTCCATTGCCGTTCGCAGGCGTCTCCTCGTCCACGATCTCGCGGTAGACGGCGAGGAAGCCGGGGCTCTTCATCACCCGGCCGGTGGCGCGGAGCACATAGGGGCCGTTCTCGACGTCCACCTGGGTGACGTCGAAGACCGCGGGCTTCATCTGGGAGGCGACGAAGCGGTCCCAGATCAGCTTGTAGAGCTTGTGCTCGTCCGCGGGAAGGAAGTCCTTGACCGCGTCCGGCGGCAGGTCGAAGGTGGTCGGGCGGATCGCCTCGTGCGCATCCTGCGCGCCCTTCTTCGACGGGTACGTGTTCGCCTTCTCGGGCACCGAGTCGGCGCCGTAGGTGGCGGCGATGAGGTCGCGGACCTCGGCGACCGCCTCGTCCGCCACGCGGGTGGAGTCGGTGCGCATGTAGGTGATCAGGCCCACGGCGCCGCGGTCGCCCATCTCGCGCCCTTCATAGAGGCCCTGGGCGAGCCCCATGGTGCGCTTGACCGAGAAGCCGAAGCGGCGCGCCGCCTCCTGCTGCAGGCGGCTGGTGATGAACGGCGGCAACGGCCGCTGCCGCGACTCCTTGCGATCGACCTTGCCGACCTTGAACGCGCCCTTCTCAAGAGCGCTGACGATCTTCGCCGCGTCCTCGCCGTTGTCCACCTCGGCCTTCCTGCCGTCGATGCGGTGGAGCCGGGCGTTGAACGGCGGCGGCTGGTCGGCCTGGAGGTCGGCGCCGAGGATCCAGTACTCCTCGGGCTTGAAGGCCTCGATCTCATCCTGGCGGTCGCAGACCATCTTGAGCGCGACGGACTGCACGCGGCCGGCGGACAGGCCCTGCTTGACCTTCTCCCAGAGGAGCGGCGACAGGCGGAAGCCCATCATGCGGTCGAGCACGCGCCGGGCCTGCTGCGCGTCGACCTTCTTCAAATCGATCTCGCCCGGGTTGTCCAGGGCGTGCAGCACGGCGCGGCGGGTGATCTCGTTGAAGGTGACGCGGCGGATGGCTTCGGGGTCCTTGTCCAGGATCTCGGCGATGTGCCACGCGATGGCTTCGCCCTCGCGGTCCGGATCGGGAGCGAGGTAGATGATGTCCGCCTTCTTCGCAGCCTGGCGCAGCTTCGCCACGACGTCCTTCTTCGCGGGGAGGATGTGATAGCGCGGCTCGAAGTCGGGGCCGATCCCGATGTCCTTCTTGCCCTTGACCAGGTCGCGGATGTGCCCGAGGGAGGCCTCGACGGCGTAGTCGCGGCCGAGGAACTTCTTCAGGGTCTTGGTCTTGGTCGGGCTCTCTACGATGACAAGGTTCTTCGCCATGGTGGTCCATCTCAACGCCGTCGAGGGCGTTCCATATTTCTGTGAGGGGCGCAACCCGTTGGCAGGGCCGGGACACTAGCACCCCGGCGCCCGGGCCGCAAGCTGGGGTTTCTCCAGCCTCTGCAACAAGGGCGCATTCCCGGGGGGGGGCCGGAAAGGACCTCAAGGACACCAGGGACACCAAGGACCTCAAGGACGAGGGGCCAAGGGCGGCCACAAGGGCCGCCCCTACCTTTGACGGCGCCCGTAGGGGCGGCCCTTGTGGCCGCCCTTTTCTTCACCGCCCATAAACCCCGCCCGGCAACCTCTTCACCAGCCCGCCCAATTCCAGCTCCAGCAGCGCCCCCAGCACCTGGTCCACCGGCAGGCCGGCTGCCGCGGCCAGCTCCTCCGGAGCCCGGCTGCTCCCCTTGGGCAGGGCGCCGAGCACCTGCCCCGCGAGACCCTCCGGCGGCTCCGGCTCGGGCGGCGCTTCGGTGCAAAGCTGCAACGTGGCGCCCACCCCGAGCAACTCCTCCAGGATCTCCTTCGGATGCTGGACGAGCGCGGCGCCGTCGCGGATCAGGGCGTTGGGGCCGAGGGAGCGCTCGTCGAAGATGCGGCCGGGCACGGCCCAGATGTGCCGGCCCAGGTCGAGCGCGTGGCGCGCCGTGACCAGGGAGCCCGAGCGCGGCGCGGCCTGCACGACCAGCGTGCCCGCGGCGAGCGCCGCGATCACCCGGTTGCGCACCGGGAAGTGCCAGGCCCGGGGACCCGCTCCAAAGGGCAGCTCCGAGATCACCGCGCCGCGCACCGCGATCTCCTTTCCCAGATCGGCGTGGCCGGTGGGGTAGTCGACGTCGAGCCCGCAGCCGAGCACCGCGACCGTGCGGCCCTCCGGCGCCGAGAGCGCGCCGCGGTGGGCCGCGGCATCCACTCCGCGGGCAAAGCCGGAGACCACCGTCACCCCGGCGGTGGCGAGAGCGCGGGCGAAGAGCTCGGCGACCTCGCGGCCGTAGGGATCGGCCTTGCGCGAGCCGACGATGGCCACGGCCAGCCCGGGCGGCAGCTCGCCGCGCACCGAGAGCACCGGCGGCGGCAGCGAGAGATGGCGAAGGACGGCGGGATAGCCGGGCTCCCCGGCGACGACGATCCTCGCGCCGAGGCGGGCTGCCTCTTCCCGCTCGCGGGCGGCGATCGCGGCCACCTGATCGGGTTTGGAGGCGAGGGCGAGGGCCCTCTCCAACTGGATCTTCGGCACGCCGATCCGGGCGGCCAGGCGCTCGGGCGGTTCGGTGGAGCCGAGCCAGCGCTCGAGCTCCTCGGCCAGGCGGTAGACCGCGGGCCGTGAGAGGCGGGGATGGGAGTTGAGGGCGATCGTGAGGTCGTTCATACCCCGTATAGAGACGTAAAACGACCCCGGAATGTCATTTTGCCCCGGGCATGTATACTAGGCCCCTCGGAGCTTGGGCGATGACGCTCACCCCGTTTTTCGGAGGCCGGAGCCTCTTGATGCGCACACCGATCCTGAAGCGTGCGGCCACTCTTTCCCTCTTCCTCGCCATCGTCGTGACCGCTTGCGGCAGCCGCTACGGCAAGCCTGCGACCGCGGGGTCCCAGCTCGCCTTCGGCGTGGACATGGCGCGCCGCGGACTGTGGAGCGAAGCGCTCTTCCGCTTTCACCAGGCGGCCCAGCTCGAGCCGCAGAACCCGCGCGTGCTGAACAACCTGGGCGTCGCCTACGAGGCGACCGGCGATTACGAGAAGGCGCTCGGGTTCTACCAGCAGGCGCTCAAGATCGAGCCCAACAACAGGGAGCTACGGGCCAACTACGGCCGTTTTGTGGAGTTCTATCAGGCGTACAAGGGCAAGGAGGGCAAGGACAAAGGGACCGGCGCGCAGCCGGCTCAACCCGGAGCAACCGCGCCACCGGCGGCTTCGCCGCCGGCCGCGGAGGAGACTCCCCCTCCTCCTCAGGAGGAAGAGGCCCGGCCCCCTGCCTGACCCGACAGGGGCGTCCGGCTCATCGCTCGGTCCCGATCACTTGGAGGTTCGAAGATGAAGCACTATCGCTCCTGGGCCCTCGCGGTATTCACAGCGGTGGCCGCCCTTGCCGCCTTGCCTGCTTTTGCGGGCAGCGTCGAGGTGAAGCTCCAGCTTCCCCAGCGCGCCCGCCTCAACCTGCAGGGCAAGAGCTCGATCGCGGTCGCTCCGTTCCTGGTCGTCACCCAGGAAGGGGCCGACCGGCTGCAGGGCCGCGACATCGACGTGCAGAAGGAGTTCGAGCGCTACCTGCTCAAGATCCTGCGCCGGGAGACCGAGCTCAAGGTGATGGAGCCCGGTCCCGTCGACTACCCCGTCTACGACTTCGCCCAGCTCGCCAAGCAGCAGGACTTCTGGCGCGCCCTGGGCGAGCGCATCCCGGCCGACCTCATCCTGGCGGGCGGCCTCGACTTCGACATCCAGGACCGCTCCGGCTACCAGATGCAGGAGTACGTGTCGCCGTTCAACGGCCGCACCTACTACCGCCAGGTCCTGGTCGAGCAGACCGGCTTCGAGTACGACATCCTGATGCAGGTCTACGACGGCAAGACCGGCGAGCTCCTGTACCAGGACAACTTCAAGGACTTCCAGAGCTTCGAGGGGGAGGGCACCGACCCCCTGGCCGGCATGTTCGAAAACCTGCTGTCGCTCGAGGACCGCATCCTCAACGTGTTCACCCAGAAAGAGGTCGAGGCCTCGCGCCTCCTGTTCACCCAATAGGTGCGCAAAGGAGCTCTCTTGAGCCGCATGAACCGACTCTTCGTCGCCGGGCTGGCCCTGGCCGGAGCGCTCGCTGCGCTGCATCCGGCCTTTGCCCAAGGCTCTGCCGCGCCCCAGTGGCGCGGCGAAGGCTATGGCAAGAACAAGATCCAGTACCGCGAGTTCGACTGGAAGATCTACCGCTCGCCCCACTTCAACGTCCATTACTACTCCGCGGAAGAGGTGTCGCTCCAGAAGGTGGTCTCGATCGCCGAGAGCGCCTACGACCAGCTCGCGCGCGGCTTCAACTTCCAGATCAAGGACCCGATCCCGCTCATCTACTACGCCACGCATTCGGCGTTCGAGCAGAACAACATCATCCTCAATTTCATCCCGGAGGGCATCGGCGCCTTCGCCTCGCCCACCCGGTTCCGGATGGTCCTGCCCATCGACATGCCCGACTCGGAGCTGATGGAGCTGGTCCTCCACGAGCTGACGCACATCTTCGAGTACCACATGCTGTTCCAGGGCAGCCTCGCCAAGGCCGTGGCCGTCACGCCGCCGACCTGGTTCATGGAGGGCCTGGCCTCCTACATGGCCAAGGATGAGACCGCACGCGACAAGATGTTCCTGCGCGACGCCGTGGTCAACGACAACATCCCGCCGATCAGCCGCTCCGACTTCGGCGGCTTCTTCGCCTACCGCTTCGGCCACGCCGTCTTCGACTTCATCGAAGATCGCTGGGGCAGGGACGGCTTCCTCGACTTCCTCTACGAGATCCGCAACACGGTGGGAGCGCGGCCCGACCGCGCGGTCGAGCGCGCCTTCAAGCTGGAGCCCGAGGAGTTCGACCTCGAGTTCCGGCGCTGGCTGCGCAAGAAGTACCTGCCCGAGCTGGTCGAGACCGGCGAGCCCGGCGACTTCGGCCGCCTGTTCCGCGTCCAGGAGCAGAACGTCACCCGCGAAACCTCCCCGGCCACCTCGCCGTCCGGCGACCTCGTGGCCGCGGTCAGCGCCTCCAAGGGCGACGTGGACGTGGTCCTCTTCGACGCCGAGAAGCGGCACTTCCTCCGCAACCTCACCAAGGGCTACACCAACGAGTACCAGTACCTGATCGCCCAGGAGATGCAGATCGGCCGCCAGATGGGGCGCGACATCTCCTTCTCCCCGGACGGCAACACGATCGCCGTCTTCGCCAAGCGCGAGAAGGGGCGGAGCCTCGTGCTCCTCGACGTTTTGAACGGCGGCATCCGCGAGATGATCGACATGCCGGACATCGAGCAGCAGCTCGCTCCGGCCTGGAGCCCGGACGGCCGCAAGATCGCCTTCTCCGGCTGGCGCAACGACCACTTCGACATCTTCATCCTCGACATGGAGAGCCGCGCGATCACCAACTTCACCGACGACGAGATCTTCGACGGCGCGCCGGTCTACTCGCCGGACGGCCGTTCGATCGTGCTCGTCTCCGTGGTCGGCGACGGCTACGCCAAGCTGTTCCGCATGGATTTCGACAAGCCCGGCCAGCGCTTCCAGCTCACCGGCGGCGAGTCCAACGAGAACGATCCGGTCTACTCGCCGGACGGCAAGCGGATCTACTTCACCTCGGACCGCGACGGCCGCGACAACATCTACAGCCTCGACCTCGCCACGGGCGAGCTGCGCCAGCACACCAACGTGGTGACCGGCGCCTCCCAGCCCACCGTCATTCCCGAGCCGGAGAGCTCCGAGCACGGCGACGAGCGCCTGGTCTTCACCGGCTTCTGGAAGCAGACGTTCAACCTGTACGTCGCCGACGTGGAGGAGCCGGTCAAGGAGCCCACGAAGGAGGCCGTGCCGGTCGAGCCTGCCCAGGCCCAGGACATCCCGCGCTTCGAGCCCGACATCCAGGTCACCCTGGACGACGCCAACAAGGACAAGTACGGCGGCTTCAAGTTCTTCCTGGAAGACGCCCAGGCCTACGCCGGCGTGGACGACAACCAGACCTACATGGGCCGCATCCTGCTGATGTTCTCCGACAACCTCGGCGACAAGCGCATCCTGGCCGACATCAGCTCGGTCGAGAGCTTCTCGAACTACGACATTATCTACGCCGACTTCAGCCGCCGCATCCAGTGGCAGGCGCACCTGTTCGACCAGCGGATCTACTACCTGGAGCCCAACTTCCGCCGCGGCCAGTTCGAGCGCGCCGGCAAGGCGGTGCAGTTCACCGGCGCCATCGGCTCGATCATCTATCCCTTCACGTTCTACACCCGGGCCGAGATCGGCGCGGGCTACATGCTGCGCCAGTTCAACTCGCCGGTCTTCGCCCGGATCGAGGAGACCGGCGAGCAGGTCCTCGTCGACTTCATTCCGGTCGAGGACGACGGCCCGATCATCCAGGGCGCGCTGGTCGGCGACTCGGCCGGCTTCGCGAACTGGGGTCCGATCACCGGCCGGCGCTGGCGCCTGGACGCCTCCTACTCGCCCGACCTGGACGGCAGCGGCACGCTCTTCTCCAGCGCCGACATCGACTTCCGGCAATACTTCGCGGTGACCCGGCGCAGCAACCTGGCCTTCCGCGCGTTCGCCGGCATCAACGAGGGCAACCTGCCCAGCCCGATCTTCATCGGCGGCATGGACACTCTGCGCGGCGGGCGCTTCCGCGACATCCTCGGCGACCGCGCCTTCTTCGCCAACGTCGAGTACCGCTTCCCGCTGGTCGACCTGGTCGCCACGCCGATCCTCAACTTCCAGGGCATCCGCGGCGTCTTCTTCTTCGACGTCGGCGGCGCCTGGTTCGGCGGCGTCCAGGACTTCGAGTTCTACAACTCCGACGAGAGCCGGCTGGAGGACGGAATCGCCGCCTACGGCTACGGCATCACCGTCCAGTTCCTCGGGCTCGACCTCAACTGGGACTTCGCCCGGCGCACCGACTTCAAGGACGCGGAGCGCTACCGGACCACGTTCTGGATTGGGACCCGGTTCTGAGGCGCTTCTGACGTAGTTGATCCCGTTCCCCCTCTCCCCCCCGGTATCTCGGGGGGGAAGAGAGGGGGTCTTCCCTTCCGCTTCACCGTTCCTGATACAATCCTTGCTATATATGCGGATTCAGGTCCTCGGCGGCTATGGCGGCGAAAGCCTGGAGTGCAGGATGACGTGCCTGCTCATCAACGGCCGCGTCGCCCTGGACGCCGGCTCGCTCTCGCAGGCGCTGTCGGTCGAGCAGCAGGTGGCGGTCCACACGATCCTGCTCAGCCACTCGCACATGGACCACACGAGCTCGCTGCCGTTCTTCATCGAGAACGTCTACGGCAAGACCGAGAAGGCGATCGACATCCACGGCTCGCCGGCCACGGTCTACGCCATCCGCAAGTACCTGTTCAACAACGCCACCTGGCCGGACTTCACCCGCCTGCCCAACCACCTGCTGCCGGCGATGCGCTTCCACGAGCTGGAGAGCGAGGTGCCGGTGGTGATCGACGGCGTCAGCTTCACGCCGATCCCGGTCAACCACACCGTGCCGACGCACGGCTTCCTGATCGAGCAGAACGGCTCGGCCGTGCTCTGGTCGAGCGACACCGGTCCCACGCAACGCTTCTGGGAGATCGCCAACCGCACTCCGAACCTGCGCGCCGTCTGCATCGACACGAGCTTCGACAACTCGCTCCAGCCGATCGCGGACGTCTCCCTGCACCTGACCCCCCAGACCCTGCAGACCGAGCTGCGCAAGCTGGAGCGCAAGGTCCCCGTCCTCCTGCATCACCTGAAGCCCCCTTGCGTGGACAAGATCCACGAAGAGGTCCGGAAGCTCCGCAATCCGGACGTGGAGTTCCTCGAGCAGGGCCGCGAGTATAATTTCTGATATAGCTCTGTTACGAATTGGTGGGTTGCGTCGCCTCACAGGGGCACGGCCGTGGGAGGTCCGCGGCCGATGGACTCCAGGAGGAGATGTATGAAGAAGCTTTCCGTGCTCCATGTCCTCAACGTTCTCGTCATGGCCGCCGTTCTCTTCGTTCTGGCGGGAGCGGCTCAGGCCCAGGCCCCGGTGAACATCGTCTATCCGATCGACGGCGGGTCCTATCCGATCACCGATCCCGCGCCAGGCGCTCTGAGCTCGGCCTACTTCACCTCCAGCTTCAGCGTGACCTGCCAGGGCGGCCCGCACTCGGCGAAGTGGGGCTTCGACGGCACGTCCGTCGGCGGCGCCACCTTCTACGACCAGTTCAGCGCCCAGTTCGTCCACAAGCTGCCGGGTGGCTGGCACACCTTCTGGGTGAGCTCCGACTGCGGCGACAGCCGGGTGCGGTTCTACATCGGAAGCTGAGCGAGCCAGAGTCCTGCGGGAGGGGCCGGGAGGCCCCTCCCGGCCTTCCAACAGCCTCGGAGCCCTTCTAGCAAGGCAGGAATCCCTCCAAGCAGCTTCAAACGCGTTCGAGCAGCGCCGGAGCTGCTCTAGCAAGATCCGAGGCCCTTTAGCATTCCCAGATCTCTTCCAATCAGCTAGGGACGCGCTCTAGCATTGTCGGAAGCCGTCTAGCATCGCAAAAGCGCCTCTAGCAATAGCGGACGCTCTCTGACAATGCTAGAGCGTGAAATAGCATTGCTAAAACCCGTCTGGCATTGCTAGAGCGCGGCATAGCATTGTTAAAAGCCGTCTGGCATTGCTAGAGGAGGCCGGAGCTACTTAGAAAGGGATTTAGCAATGCTAGAAGCCGTCTGGCAATGCTAGAAGCGGTTTAGCATTGCTAAAATCCAGCGCGCCAAGCAAAGGGATGCCAGTGCTGCTAAAACCGCAAACGTGCACCTCAATGCACTCCGCGGATTCTCGCTAAGGACTCGATGGACACCAACCCGCCCTCTTCCACATCCATGATGACGCGGTAGCCGCCAAGCAACGCCATCCCGACGAGAGTCCCGCCCTCAGTTTCAAGGACGAGCACGTCCCGCGGCCCACCCTCCCATTGCACGACCCCGAGAAAGAGATCCATGGTCACCTCGTTGCCGTCTCCGAGCGCGGCCCGCGTCGGTCCTACGAAGCTCAGGTCGAGCTCCTCGATCACCGTCTTCGGCAAAGTGAGAAAGCCGTTGTAGCCCGTGTCGATAGCGGCCTCGACCTGGACGATCCGGTCTGCAGTGCCGAGCACCGCGATCGGTAAGATTGCCTCGTTGTCGGAAGTGACATGGCCTGTCAGCATGCCTGGGCTGCCAGTGACTTGAGGCCAAGCCGGTAGGCCGCCGATTGGCCGACCCGGAGCACGTAGAAGACCCCGTCGGGCCGCTTCGCCCGAGCGCGTTGGACGGCGGCGAGCCCATCGGTGTCCATCTCGTACTCCCCGGTCTCGATGTCCAGCACGAGAAACTTGCCGCGGTCGCTCGCCGCGAGCGAGCCCTGGATCTCGCGCTCGTACAGCGCCTGGCCCCGCTCGACGATCTCGTTACTGGAGTAGCGTGGATGCGCCATATCAACCCCCAATGAGAATCCTACCACGGAGCTTGCCCGAGAGGCGAGGAGATCGAGCCGTTGGGTGTCGAGGCGATCCTACGGCAGGAATCCCACGGAAACGCCTGTTCTTCTTCCCCTTTCTTCTGGGGCACCTCTTGCGGTTCCCGGCCATTCCTCGCCAGATGGGGCCCTCCCCCTTCCCGAAGGGGATCATCGCCATCCCGATAGGGGAGCTCCCCTTCCCGAAGGGGCCTTACCCTTCGAGATGGAGGACTCCCCCTGCCGGATGGGGCTCATCCCTTTCGAGATGGGGGTCCTCCCCATTTCGCAAGGGGCCTTCCCCATCCAGATCGGAGCGTCCCCTTCCAGATGGGGTCCTGCGCCATCCGGATAGGGACGACGCCCATCTCGATGGGGACGCTCCCTTCGAGATGGGGAAGGCGCCAAGCTGGATAGGGGGCATCTCCATTTCGCTCGGTGGCGTCCCCGAACGCCTCGTTGGCTCCGCGAGCCGCTTCGGACGTCCGGAAGCCGTGTCCGGACGCTCGGAAGTCAGATCCGGGCGGGCGGCAGCCATTTCCAAGCCGCCGGAGCTGATCTCCGGGCCGTCGACGCGGATTTCCTGGCGGCTGGAGCCGGCTTCCGAACGGTTCGAAGCGACTTTCGGACGCGCCGAGCCCTCTGCGGATGCGTTCTTCACCATTCCAAGGATTGACGCCCTCGACAGCATGCTGGGAGCATGCCATGATTGTGTCATGGCAAACCTACAGGTCAAGAACCTTCCGGATGCCCTTCACCAACGCCTGCGGAACTATGCGCAGAAGCATCATCGTACGATCAGCGACATCGCCCTGGAAGCCCTCGAACGCGAGATGGCTCGCTATGAGTGGAAGGAGAAGCTCTCGCAGCGGCCCGCCACCGAGCTTGGTGACTCGGCAGCTTCGCTGCTGGAGCAGGAGAGGCGGCAGCGCGAGAGCGATCTCGCGTGAACCGCTTTGTGATCGACGCCTCCGCGGCCGTGGAGTACCTTCTTCGTACCCCGCTCGGCCAGAAGCTCGACGACCTCCTCGTCGAGGATGCCCTCTTGCTTGCTCCTGCCCTGCTGGATGTCGAGGTGCTGTCGGTGTTGCGGCGTGCCCTGCTGCAAAAGAGGCTCGAGGAGCACCGTGCGCGGTTGGCGGCGGCAAGTTATAGGAATAGAACAGCTACCGCCAGGTGTCTCCGTTCTAGGCGCAGTGAGCAGAACTCTCCTACGTGCCAAGCAGGAAGAAGCTTGGCTCAACCTTTATCCCTGCCGCTTTCCTGAAATATTCTGTCTTGCGGTAGCTGAATGCGCAGCGGCTGGTACACCTACGATCACGAGCGATCTAGAAGCCCTCTCGGAACGAGTCATTCACCGCAGAACCGGCGTCATGATTCCAGGCTCTATTGATTCTCAGGAGACCAAGCGACAAAGCTACAATTCATTGAGGAAACAGTGCTTCTCCTCAGCGACCCTGAGTTGCGAGATATTTATGCCCAGAATGCCCGCAAGCTTGCCCGGCAATATTCCGTCGATAAGATTGCAGCAGCCTGGGAGCAGTTGCAGTAGAAGGCTTTCGATAGAGTAGAGGGCGGTATGGAAATTGTGTTTTGCAAGCCCGATGCCTTAAGTGGCCTTCACAGTATTGTACCTCGGCTTAGAGCAAGCAGTCTCCTATTCGCCCTTGCATCAGCCTGCGATAGTAGTGATCTTTCATTTATTCCAGAAAACCTGCGCGCCCTTGCAGGGCGTGCTGCGAAGCAGATTCATGAACGCAGTATGACAGAGCTAACCTTCAAAGGTAGTGTCGCGCACAAACAAGAATCGGCTACACGTCTCCGGCAATCAGTATCCTTGCTCGAAGATGAGACCCTTCCTACTCTCTCAGTTCTCCGGCAGAGTATAGAAGGGCTCGGCTTCTCTATTGAAGAAGCGTACCGGCACGTATGCACGGAATCTGATGTAGAAGCGATCTATCCCAGCCATCCGGGAAGAAGCGGCGATATTCATCTTGAGTTAATCGACTACCTTGTAGGACATCCAATAGAGATTTGGTGGCTTTCAGGTGAACAACATCCATGCGTCCTCCAGTGGTGGAAGACGTACGTCCGTCATCTCTTCAAAGACCGTCTCCCCAACCAAGAGTATTTAATAAGAAATTTGGTGCACGTCTGCGATGGAGAGGACAGGCTTTATCTGTCACGGCTCCTTCTGCGTTATGGAGAACGCGGTGTCACCTTCAAGCGAATCCAGCGCCATCCTGGGTGACTCAGAGCTTGAAATGGTTGTCGCTTAAGTGTCATTGTGTTGGCTTGATTTCCTGTCTGGCCGGGAGAGCGAAGTGGATTACTCGATAATGATTGTCTGCGATCGTTACTTGCAACGCTTGAACCTCGCGCTTCGCAACTGGCTGGCACAGGATGTCGGTGCTGACTCGTACGAAATTCTCATATCGTCCTCTCACCGGGATGATGGAGTACGAAATTACGTTAAGAACCTTGCGGCGGCTTATCCGCAGCACGCCATAGCACTCGTTGAGAATGAGCCCGGTCGAACGAAACTCGAATACCAGGAGACGCTGATTGCGCAAGCTCGTGGGAGAATCTTTGCGCTTGTCGATGCTGACATAGTATTCCCCACCTGTTTCTTGTCCTACGTTCGCGGTCTTGAGCTTCAAGATGGCATCTGTATTTGGTTAGGCCGTGCATACCTCACTCGCGACCAAACTTATCGCGCTATCCTGGGTAACCTCGACCTCCTTAATCCAGCACTCTTTATTCGCCCCTTGCGGGGCGAACTTGCAAACGCTGTGATCTATGAAAAGGAGACGACCGGCTATTGTCATGTCTATACGCGCCAAACCTTTGAGGCATCTAATGGATATGAAGGTATCCAGGTGTGGGGCGGACGCTATGGCGGCTTCGCATCGCGCCTTCTGCGCAAGATGGAGCAGATGGGAACACTCAGGGATCGTCTAAAAATCGAGGATCTAGTTGCACTGCACTTGTGGCATGGCATTGATGACGGACACGAGAACTGGGACGGCGCGGAAATTCTCTGGTGAGTCCACTTCATGTTGGGTACGGTAAAAGCAATGCTCCTGGTCTTTGCACTTCTCTCTACTTACGGCTTCCAACCCCTTGAGACACTGATGCATGATGATGTAGGGAGTGAGCAACGGTGAGTCACGAGACGGCGTCGCTGATCATGATGTGTGGACTTCCGGCGTCCGGCAAGACGACTACCGCTACGCGACTTCATGCGCGCCTTGGCGGAGTTCTCATCCGGAGCTGCGACATCTACGAGCAAATGGGAATCATTGTGTCTGAATGGGTACTTCGCACTAAGGGGTTTACTGTCAACATCGCGGAGTATGATCAACTGCGCGACGCAGCGTACGTCCGAATGGGACGACAGGTGGACGAAGCACTGGCTGCTGGAACTCAGTTGGTCATCGTCGATTTTGCGCACCCCGATATGGCTAAGCGCCGTGCGCTTTATGCGATTGGCCTAAACCGCAGAGTAGATCCGGTCGTCGTTCTCTGCCAGTGTGACGACTTCGAGGAGGTCCGACGCCGATTCAGCGCGCGTCGCGGCCGGGAGGCGGAACCTCAACACGAGGCCAGTGATCTCTCAGTATTCCACGACATTCGCCGACGCTGGCAGAATCCGGTCACTGACGTGCTTGCGGATGGCAGTAGGCCGACAATTGTGATGTACGACACAGTAAGCGGTGGCCTTAAGCCGATCCACATCCGGGCACCCGCCATCGCTGACCGTATTTGCGCTGCGCTCAAGGAAGGGCCTTATACCGCGCCAAGCTCCTAACCCGGCGGAGCCGGAACCAAACAAGTAGCGTAAAGAGGGATAGGGTATGCTTTTGGAGTGCCGAGGCCGGTGCTTCGGCATTCTTGGAGGGTACGCTTATGGTCGTGTTGACG
>Ga0068862_100000225_pt1 | contig 62775 bp, 52 predicted proteins | sample KBSSwiS52_FD_66598 | JGI IMG/M metagenome (GOLD analysis project Ga0068862, IMG submission 66598) | Switchgrass rhizosphere microbial communities from Kellogg Biological Station, Michigan, USA - KBS Switchgrass S5-2 | ecosystem: Host-associated > Plants > Roots > Rhizosphere > Soil ...
CGAACCCGACCGGCACGTAGAACCATGGCAACCGCGGCGACTGATATTCCTTCATCAGATAGAGACTGAAACCGTACGCAAGAATGCCGCCGCCGATGAGCCCCATCGTCGTGATGATGAAGTTCTCGGTCTGGAAATAACGCAGGATGTCGAACTTCGTTGCGCCGAGCGCGCGTCGCGTACCGATTTGCTTGGTGCGTTGCGCGACCCAGAAGCTGGCCATGCCGACGATGCCGAGCGCGGTGATCGCGAGCAGCGCGAAGATGACGACGCCGAGGATGATCGCCATCGCGCGGTCGCCCGCGTACGCTTCTTTGCGCGTGCCTTCGATCGTGCGCAGCTTGCCGATGATGCGACTCGGGTTGGCTTCGATGAGCTTCTGCTCGACCGTCTTCATGACTTCGTCGCGGCGCCCAGGTTCAGCGCGCACGAGATAGCGCGTCGAGTTGGCGTACGGCATGTACGCCGGCACGAACGTCGCGAATTCGACCGTGTCGCTTTCGGGCCACGGCTGTTGCAGGCGATCGACGATGCCGACGATCGTCGAGGTCGGCGGCTCCTCGTCCATGTAGATCTGCTTGCCGAGCGCGTCGCCGTCCGGAAACATCTTGTCGGCCAGCGCCTTGGTGACGATGATGACCGATGGCTGCAGGCGGTCGCCGAACTCCGCCGGCAAGATCTCCTCGCGCTTGAAGTTGCGTCCGGCGACGAGATGCGTCGCGAACGTGTCGATCGCATGATCGTCGACGATGTAGATCGTCGTGTTCGCGGTCGACGTCTTCTGCTTGGGCTGAAGGTTGAGTCCCGTGCTCCAGCCGCCGCCGCTCAGCGGCACGGAGTTCGACGGCGTCGCATTGGCGACACCGGGCAGCTGGCGCAGCAGCGCGAGATCGGACTGCTGCACCGCCTTGGCATCGTAACCTTGGCCGAAGCCGGTGCTGCCGAACCAGAACGTGTCGGTTTCGTTCATGCCGCTCGGACGGTTCATGCGCTCGAGGCGCTGGCCGATGATGAAGAGCGCGTTGCAGACGATCGCCAGCGTCAGCGCGACCTGAAGGCCGATCAGGATCATCGACACTTTGCTGCGCATCAGCGCGGAGAGGATCGGACGGATTTCCATGACGTTCTCCTAGACCTTCAGCTGCGCAGCAGGTTGGACGCGGCACGCGCGCCAGGTCGGATAAAGGCCCGCGATGACGGCGGCGGCGATCGCGAGCAGTACTGTCGTCGCGACCATCGTCCAGTCGAGCGCGGCGACGGTCTTGTATTCGGTGTAGAGCGCGCGCACGGCCAGCAATCCGAGTCCGGTCAGCAACAAACCGAGAAAACCGCCGGAGAGACCGACCACGCCGGACTCGATGAGAAACTGCGTGAACACCTGGCGGCGGCTCGCGCCCAGCGCGCGGCGAAGTCCGATCTCCCCGGACTTGCGCGTGAACTTCGCCAGCAAGAGGCCGATCGTGTTGACCAGGCACACCGCGAGGAACGCGAAGCCGAGACCCGTCTGCACTTCGACGTCGCGCGATACGACGCGCTGATCGCGCATCCATTCGGTGACATTGAGCAGGCGGTTGTTGAGCGGGCGCTCGAAGCGTCCGAGCTTCTTCTGCTCGTTGACGTAGTTGTCGAGGAACGACTTGTATTCGGCCAGACGCGCCGGCGAATCGAGCTGGACCCACATCTGCTGCCAGACGCAATCGGATTGCAGATACGCGTCCCAGCCGTCGCCCGACGTCTTGAAGCAGCTGTTGTTGCCGCTCGAGCGCTGCTTGAGATCGATCGCGGCCGTGTACGGAATGAAGAACTCTTCCATGTCCGCGAACGCGCCGTTGGTCAGGTCGTAATAGCGCGAGCGCAGCTTCCAGTTGCCGAGCACGCCGACGACGGAATAATCGATGCCGTTCATGCGCACGGTCTTGCCGACGCTGTTCTGGCCGCCGAACAGTTTTTCGTTGGTTTCGCGCGTCAGCACGATCACGCGCGCGTGCTCGCTGTCCTGGCGGCGGTCCCAGCCGCCGCCGAAAGCGAACGGCGGCTCGAACATCGCGAAGAAATCGGCGTACGTCGCGCGGCCGAGCGACTGGAACGGCTTGACCTCGGGATTCTCCGGCTGGATCGGCAGCGCGATCTTGAACATCGCGGCCTGCTTGTCGGCCTTGCCGGCTTCCATCAGCGCGGTCGCGTCCTTGTACGTCACCTGGTCGGGCGGACGGCCGTCGTCGTAATACGGATTGTTGACGTCCCAGTTGTCGAGCTGCACGTAATGCAGCTTGTCGCTCTTCCACGGAATCGGATCCGAGCCCATCAGATGCATGACGGTCAGCGTCGTCATGCTCGCCGCGATGCCGAGCGCGATGCCGATCACCATCAGCGCCGTGAGCACGGGATTCCTGCGCAGGCTGCGCAGGCCGAGCTGGAAATAGTAGGCGAACATCGTTTTCCCCTCAGGCCGTCGCGAGATGATTGGCGTTGTCGTCGCGCGAACGGCGCGCCAGTGTCGGCTCGTCGTCGAAGTCGGTGACCTGTCCGTCGATGATGTGCACGTTGCGATGCGCGCGTGCGGCGAGCTCGGGATCGTGCGTGACCATGATGATCGTCGTGCCCTGGCGATTGATCTCCTCGAGCAATTCCATGACGCCGCGCGCCATCAGCGAATCGAGATTGCCGGTCGGCTCGTCGGCCATCAGGAGGCGCGGCGAGCCCGCGAGCGCGCGTGCGATCGCGACGCGCTGCTGCTGGCCGCCGGAAAGCTCGGCCGGATAGTGCTTCTGACGCGAAGCCAGGCCCACGCGCGACAGCGCTTCTTCGATGCGCTGCTTGCGATCGGCGGCGTTGAAGCCGCGGTAGCGCAGCGGCACGTCGACGTTGTCGAAGAGATTGAGATCCGGAATCAGGTTGAAGCTTTGGAAGATGAAGCCGATCTTCTCGTTGCGCAGGCGCGAGCGTTCGTTGTCGTTCATGCCGCGCACGTCGACACCGTCGAGCCAGAACTCGCCGCCGCTGAACTCTTCGAGCAGCCCCGCGATGTTGAGGAAGGTCGTCTTGCCGGAACCCGACGGGCCGGTCACCGCGACGAATTCGCCTTCGCGCACGTGGATCGAGAAATCGCGCAGTGCATGCGTTTCGATCAGGTGCGTGCGGTAGACCTTCTGCAGGTGGGTCATCTTTAGCATGGCGGGTTCCTTGTGGAGCTGGGCTGGCAAAGAGAGAAAAGCTTGGGATTGGATGCGTCGATCGCGCGTTTAGTTGAGAGCGACGCGCTGCGCACCGTTGAATTCGTCGGTTCCTGAAATCACGATGCGGTCGCCTTCCTTGACGCCGGAAACGATCTCGACCGCGTTGAGGCTGGTCGCCCCGACCTGGATCGGCGTGCGCTCGGCGACATCGCCGTGCACCACATAGGCGACGCGCCCGGCGCCCGAATCGACGAACGGCCCGCGATCGACCATCAGCACGTTCGGGTGCTCGTCGATCAGGATGCGCGTGGTCAGCTGCTGGTTCTGGCGCAGGCCCGCCGGCTTCTTGTCGCCGAAGCGGACGCGTCCGGTGACCTGGCTGTTGACGACTTCGGGCGACACCGCGCTGACTTCGCCAGTGTACTTGCCGCTTGCATCGTTGATCTCGGCCGGCATGCCGACCGAAAGATCGTGCGCGAACACTTCCGACACCTGCACTTCGATTTCGAGCGCGCTCAAATCGACGACGGTTAGGAGCGGCGCGTTGGCCGCAACGTTCGCGCGCTGCTGCACGATCAGCTGTCCGACCTGGCCGTCGACCGGCGAGCGCACTTTGAGCTCGTCGACCTGGCGCGTGATGTCTTCGACCAAGAGCTTCTGCTTGTCCAGCGCGAGGCGCTTGGTCTTGAGCTCGAACGCGAGGCTGTCGCGCTCGAGCGCGCCGTCCTGCTCGGCGTTGATGACGGTGAGATCGGCCTTCGACAGCGCGTCCTTGGCACGCAGCACGTCGAGCTCGGGCAGCGCACCGGCGGTGAACGCCTTGGTCGTGCGCTCGACTTCGCGCGCGGCGGTCTGGCGATCGATGCGCGCCTGGTCGAGCGTCTTCTTCGAGCCGAGCTGCAGCTTGCGGTGATCGATGTTGGCGCGCTCGACGTCGAGCCCGAGGCTGTCCAGCGTCGACTGTTCCTGCTTGAGCTTGTTGGTGAGCTCGGGCGAGTCGACGACCGCAAGCACGTCGCCCTTCTTGACCTTGTCGCCGGCGTGGATCTGGAGATCGACCGTGCCGGCGCTGCGCGCGTACATCGTCGGGCTCACCGCCGCGACGACCTTGCCCTGCACCGACACGTCGCGCGTCAGCGTGCCGCGCTTGACCGACGCGATGCGAAGGCGCGCCGTGCTGGCGGAGGAATCCGCCGACATCAGATGAGCGATCGTCGGCACGCAAGCGAGCACGGCCGCAAGGGCCACCGCGCCAGCGCCGATCCAGATCAGCCGCTTCTTCTTGTTGATCTTCGGCGAGAGCTGCCGATCCTGGGCCGAGGTGTCGCGAATCATTGCCTTCCTTCTCCGCGCGGTCGCAACGGGGACCGCGTAGACAGATCAAAGCAACGGCTGTGCCACAGTCTAAACATATGTTATTCCAAGGATTTATGGAGCGGACGGACAGTGTCCGCGCACCCTGCGCGGACAAGGCCCGGACAGCGTTCCGTCCGATCCTGCGTCCGCGGACGGCGTTCCGGACGAGCGTCTGCACAGTCCTGCGCGCATGCTTGCGACCCAAAGCCGCCCGCCTGCATCTGATCGTTCAGTGAGCGCCGCCAGTTTCCAGATTGAGCTACCCGAACTCGTGCTGGCGCGTGCGCGCCGCGGCGACGTGCGCGCGCTCGAGCAGATCTATCGCGCGTTCGAGCGGCCGGCCTACACGCTGGCGCTGCGCATCGTCGGCGACGTCGAGAGCGCGCGCGAAGTGATGCACGACGCGATGCTGCGCCTGATCGAGCGCATCGCGCAGTTCCGCGGCGACGCGCCGTTCTGGGGCTGGCTGCGCCAGATCGTCGTCAACGAAGCGCTGATGCGCTTGCGTCGCGAGCGCGGCGCTACGTTCGAGGACCTCGACGATCGCGAGGAAGCGCAAGGCGACGGACCGCCGCCATGGATGCTGGCCGACGCGGCACGCCTGGAGCGCGCGCTCACGTTGCTGCCGGCGCTGACGCGCAGCGTTCTGTGGCTCTATCACGTCGAGGAATACACGCACCAGGAAATCGCGGAAATGACCGGTAAATCGGTGAGCTTTTCGAAATCGCAGGTCGCGCGCGGCTCGAGCCGCCTGCGCCACCTGCTGGACAACGAGGAGGTTGCGCCATGTCTGGTCGCGACAGCTTGATCGATCGTCAGAACGAATCGGCGCTGGCCGCCGCGCTGCGCGCGCTGCCCGACGCGGCTCCGCAGCCGGATCTGTGGCCCGAGCTCGAGCGCTCGTTCGGCAAGCGACGCGCTCGCGTCTGGCATTACGCACTGCCGGCGGCGCTCGCCGCGGGCCTTGCGCTCGCGCTGCTCGTGCCGCGCACGCCTTCGCACGAAGGCGTCGCTCCGGTCGCATCGAGCGCCCCGGCGACGCCGGCTCCGGTGCCGACGTCGAACACGGCGAACACCGAAGAGCTCACGCAGCTGCGCGAGCGCTCGCAGACGCTCGAGCGCTGGATCGGCGCAATTGCCGCGCGCGCGCCGCAGAACAGCCGCGATCTGATGGCGGCGGTGGAAGTCGAGGACATGATCGGCCTCGTCGACGTGCAGCTGGCCGCCGCCGATCCGGCCGCGACGCTGCCGCTGTGGCGCCGCCGCGTCGCCCTGCTGCAGGACCTCGCGATGATGCGCTACGGCGCAAACCTGATGCAGCTCGACGGCGGCCTCGCCGTCAACGAAGCCGCCGCCGACAGAAACGGCGCGGCTCCGGCCACTTGGAACAACTGAGAAAGACCATGAAACAGACGATGTATGCCACCCGCCTCCTCGGCTTCGCGCTCGTTCTCGCCGCAGGTGCAGCGGGCGCTGCGAATCCGCCGGCCTCTCCGGCCACGGCGCCTGCGAACGAGGCCGCCGCCAAGATCGACGCCGAGCGCGCCGAGCGCGAACTTTCCGAGATGCGCGAGCAGATGCGCGACTTGTCCAAGCGCATGGCCGAGCTCTCGATGAAGATCGGCGACGTCGGCCCGCGCACGTATGCCTATCGCTATCTGGGCGATCCCGATCGCGGCATGATCGGCGTCGTCCTGGGCAAGGACGATCGCGGCCTGCGCGTGACGGCGGTGACGCCCGGCGGTCCGGCCGAGAAAGCCGGCATCAAGAACGGCGACGTGATCCTGAGCGTGCGCGGCGACCTCGAAGGTCCGTCGGAAGACTCCGCGAAGTTCCTCAACGAGGCGCTGCGCAATCTCAAGGTCGGGCAGGAGGTCACGCTCAACGTCCTGCGCGACGGCAAGAAGGTCGCGATCGCGGTCAAGGCCGAACGCCGCGAGCCGTACAACTTCGCCGCGGCGTTCGGCGGCGATTTCGGCGAAGGCGCGCCGCCGCCGGATTTCGACAAGCAAGTGCAGAAAAGCGTCGAGATCGCCACGCGCGAGGCGCAGCGCGCAGCCGAGCGGTCACGATTGACGCAAGAGCAGTCCGAGCGCATTGCCCGGCGCGCCACCGAGCAGGCGCAGCGCGCGATGCAGCGTTTCAGCACGATGCCGTGGTGGGGGCTCAATCTGGCCAGTCTCAATCCCGATCTCGGACACTACTTCGGCACCGACAAGGGCGCGCTGGTGATGGCTGCGGACGCCGATTCGCTGCCGGGCCTTCGAGGCGGCGACGTCATCACGAGCATCGCCGGCGCGAGCGTCGATCGGCCGGAGGACGCGCTGCGCGCGCTGCGCGATCAATCGCCGGGCAAGGACGTGCCCATCAAGATCCTGCGCGAACGCAAGACGCTGACGCTGACGATGAAGACACCCGAGTACAACTCGATCTTCAACCTGCAAGTCCCGCCGCCGGCACCGCCGGCTCCGGCCGCCGCACCGGCCCCGCCTGCGCCTCCCGCTCCACCGTCGGCACGCGTGCCGACGCCGCCACCTGCGCCCGCCGCGCCTGCCCGTCCGCCGGAACCGCCAGAGCTCGCGGGCGGATCGCTCGATTGAGGCGTTTCGGAGAGAGCATTGCTCGCAAAGGCGCAGAGGTCCGCAAAGCTCGCGGAGTTTTTTGATTATTTTATACTTTGCGCCTTTGCGCTCTCCGCGCCTTTGCGAAGGTTTTCCCGTTTACCGCAGCTCTCATAGGGTGGGCCAAGGCCCACCCTATGAGAAGACTTCGAGATCCTGCCAGCGCGCGTACGCTGTATCGAGCTCGGCATGACGCGCGGCGAGATCGGCGTTTGCCGCGGCGATCAGGGCGCCGCTCTGCTGATAGAACGACGGGTCCTGCATCTTTTCCGTGAGCGCCGCGATCTCGGTTTCGAGCCGCTCGATCTTCTGCGGCAGCTCGGCGAGCTCGCGGCCTTCTTTCCAACTGAGCTTGCGCTTCTGCGGCGATGGCGCGCTCGCGACCGTCGCCGGCTTTTCGATGTCGCGCTGAACCTTCGGTGCCGGCACACGCGTCGGCGCTTGGCGCAGCCAGTCGCTGTAGCCGCCGACGTATTCGCCGACGCGGCCTTCGCCTTCGAGCACAAGCGTCGACGTCACGACGTTGTCGAGAAATTCTCGATCGTGCGAGACGAGCAGCAGCGTGCCGGGATACTTCGACAAGAGATCTTCGAGCAGCTCCAGCGTCTCGACGTCGAGATCGTTGGTTGGCTCGTCCATCACCAGGAGATTCGAGGGCCGCGCGAACAATTTCGCGAGCAGCAGGCGATTGCGCTCGCCGCCGGACAGCGCCGTGATCGGAGCGCGCGCGCGTTCCGGCGAGAACAGGAAATCCTGCAGATAGCCGAGCGCGTGCTTGCGCGCGCCGTCGATCTCGATGTATTCCGCGCCTTCGGACACGTTGTCGAGCGCGTTGCGATCCTCGCGCAGATGCGTGCGGTGCTGATCGAAATACGCGATCTCGAGACGCGTGCCGGGCCTGACTTCGCCCGACTGCGGCGCCAGCTCGCCGAGCAGGAGCTTCAACAGCGTCGTCTTGCCCGAACCATTCGCTCCGATCAGACCGACGCGATCGCCGCGCTGGATCGTCGTGGTCAGGTCCCGCACGATCATGCGATCGCCGAAGCCGAACGAAAGATGCTCGACGTCGATGACGCGACGTCCCGAAGCCGTCGCGCCGCTGACGCGCAGCTTCGCCGTGCCCGACGCTTCGCGCCGCTCCGCGCGCTCGCGACGCATCGCCTGCAGCGCGCGCACGCGGCCTTCGTTGCGCGTGCGGCGCGCCTTGATGCCTTGCCGGATCCAGACTTCCTCTTCGGCGAGCTTGCGATCGAACAGCGCGTTCGCCTGCGCCTGCGCGTGTGCGCGCTCTTCGCGGCGGCGAAGATAATTGTCGTAATCGCCCGGCCAGCTCGTCACTTCGCCGCGATCGATCTCGACGATGCGCGTCGCCAGCGCGCGCAGGAAACGCCGGTCGTGCGTAACGAAAACGAGGCTGCCCGAGAATCCCAGCAACATGTCCTCGAGCCATGCGATCGCGTCGATGTCGAGATGGTTGGTCGGCTCGTCGAGCAGCAAGATATCCGGATCGACGACGAGCGCGCGGGCGAGCAGCACGCGCCGCTTCATGCCGCCGGACAGCGCGGCGAACTCGGCTTCTTCCGGAAGATCGAGGCGCGTCAGGACGTTCGTCACACGCTGATCGAGATTCCAGCCGCCGCCGGCGTCGATACGCGCGTGCACGCGCGCCATCGCTTCGGTGTTGCCGGGCACGTCGAGATGATGCGACAGGCGATGGAATTCGGCGAGTTGCGCGCCGAGATCGCCGAGCGCCGCGGCGACGACGTCGAACACGCTGCCGGCGACATCGTGCGGCACTTCCTGCGCGAGGCGCGCGATGCGCACGCCTTCCTGCACGCGCACCTCGCCGTCGTCCGGACGGATCTCGCCGTCGAGAAGACGCAGCAGCGTCGACTTGCCCGCGCCGTTGCGGCCGACGACGCAGATACGCTCGTTGCGTTCGATCGCAAGATCGACGTGTTCGAGCAGGAGCGGGCCGCCGACGGAATAGTCGACGTTGACGAAATTGACGAGGGACATGCGGACGAAACCGGATCGCAGGCGCGCATTGTGCCCGGAATGCGGCCGCGGATGCGCGTTCGGACGCGGGTTTCGCGGCGCGGGAATCTGCGCCGGAGCGCCTACTTCGCGGCGTTGCGCGTGCCGAGCCAGACGCCGGTCGCGACCAAAACGAATCCCGGAAGCATCGGCAGCGCCAGCTTCTCGCCGAGCACGACGAAACCCATCAGCGCGGTGATCGGCGGCATCAGATAGAAGAGCGCCGCGACGCTCGTCGCCGCGCCACGACGCAGCAGCCAGAAGAGAAGCGCAAAGCCGCCGACCGAATTGACCAGCACGAGCCAGCCGACCGCGCCGAGATACGCGCCGCTCCAGTCCGCCTCGAAACGCTCGACGAACGCGGCGACCGGCAGCATCACGACGAAGGCCACGGCGTGCTGCACCGCGAGTCCGACACGAAGGTCGACGCTGCCGGAATAGCGCTTCTGATACAGCGTGCCGATGCTGAGCCCGATCAGACCGATGACGCTCGCGAGATAACCCAGCGTCGACGATCCGCCGCCGCCGAAGCGCCCTTCGAGCACGAGCACGACGCCGATGAAGCCGAACGCAAGGCCTACCCATTGACGCGGATGCAAACGCTCGCCGAGCACGGTCGCGAACAAGGCGGTCGTCAGCGGCATCGCGCCGATGAAAAGAGCGGCGATGCCGGTCGGCACGCCGAGCTTGAGGCCGGTATAGATGCCGCCGAACGAAACCGCGAGCGACAGGAACCCTATCACCGAGCTGTGCAGCAACGCATCGCGGCTCGGTTTTTGTGCGCGTCCGATCAGCGCGAGCGCCGCAAAGATCAACGCGGCGACGCCGAAGCGCGCGGCCAGCACCGTGAACGGTCCGCCGTGCTCGACCGCGATCTTCCCGGCGGGATATCCCGAGCACCACAACAGCACGAACATCGACGCGGCCAAGCGATCGCGCCACACGACCGAGAGGCCGGGTCGTGTCGGCGGAATCGTGATCGATGTGCGTGAGCCGTCCATTGGATTCTCGCGGAGCTTCTTCGCCGCGGATAAGGTATCGACAGCCACGTCTGCGATAAACTCGATCTTCGACAAGTCATTATTGCCGGACACGCAAGAATGATCCGCAGCCGTTTGGAGGAGATCGCAGCTTTCGTCGAGGTCGGCCGGCGCTTGAGCTTCGTGCGCGCCGCCGAGCAGCTCGGCACGCATGTGTCGGCAGTGAGCCGCGCAGTCGCCGCGCTCGAAACGCGGCTCGGCGTGCGCCTTCTGCACCGCACGACGCGGCGCGTCGGACTCACCGAAGCCGGACGCGCGCACCTCGCGCGCAGCGAAGCGCTGCTCAGCGAGCTCGAGCAAGCCGAACAGGCCGCGAGCGCGCTCGGCAGTTCGCTGCAAGGTCATCTTCGCGTCAGCGCGCCGACCGGATTGGGGCTCACCTACATCACGCCGGCGATCCCGGATTTTCTCGGCGCGAATCCGGGACTGACGCTGGACCTGCATCTCTCGAATCGCAACGTCGATCTCGTCGAGGAAGGATTCGATCTTGCGATCCGCGTCGGCAACTTGCGCGATTCGCGGCTCGCCGCGCGGCGTCTCGGCGACAGCCGGCGCGTGCTGGCGGCGAGTCCCGACTATCTTCGCCGCCGCGGCGAACCGCGACGCACGGACGAGCTCGCGGCGCACGACTGTCTCGTGCTCGACATCGGCGCGCCGCCGGAACGCTGGGTGCTGCACCGTCGCGGCGCACGCGCGAGCGTGCGCGTCAACATGCGCCTGCGCTCGAACAATTCGCTGGCGCTGCGCGATGCGTGCCTCGCGCATGCGGGTATCACGCTGCTGCCGCAGTTCGTGCTCGCCGCCGATCTCGACAACGGACGACTGAAACGCGTGCTGCCGGCGTGGTCCGCGGTCGAGCAGGGAATTTTCGCGATCTATCCCGGCAACCGGTTCATACCGGCGAAGGTGCGCGCGTTCGTCGAATTCGTCGACGCGAACCTTCGCGCTGCGCCGGCGAAACCGAAGCGCTGACTCAGGCGGCGCGGCGCGTATCTCCGGCGCGCGCGGCGAGTGCCTGTTCGATCACTTCGTAGCCTGCGTCGGCGCGATGCGCGCGCTCGCTGAGCACGCGCCGATAAGCGCGCGCGCCGGGCAAGCCCTGGTACAAGCCGAGAATGTGCCGAGTGATGTGCTGCAGCCGATCGCCGCGCGCGAGATGCGCTTCGATGTAGGGACGCAGCCGATCGAGCACGCCATCGCGATCGGGCAGCGGCGTGCCGAAGAGGCGCGCTTCGGCTTCGGCGAGACGATACGGCTCGTGATACGCGGTGCGTCCGAGCATGACGCCGTCCGCGTGGCGCAGGTGCTCGTCGATGTCGGCGAGTGTCGATATGCCGCCGTTGACGATGATGGTCAGTTCCGGGAAATCGCGCTTGAGGTGATACACGCGCTCGTAATTGAGCGGCGGCACTTCGCGGTTTTCCTTCGGCGAAAGTCCTTCGAGCCATGCCTTGCGCGCGTGCACGACGAAGACGCTGCAGCCTGCTACGCGCACGCGCCCGACGAAGTTTTCGAGGTCTGCGTATTCATCCTGATCGTCGACGCCGAGCCGGCATTTCACCGTGACCGGAATCGATACAGCGGCGCGCATCGCCGCAACGCAATCGCCGACCAATGCCGGCTCGCGCATCAGGCACGCGCCGAAGCGTCCGGACTGCACGCGATCGGAAGGACAGCCGACGTTGAGATTGATCTCGTCGTAGCCGAGGTCTTCGCCGATGCGCGCGGCCTGTGCGAGTTCGCGCGGTTCGGATCCGCCGAGCTGCAACGCGACCGGATGCTCGGCCGGATCGAATCCGAGCAGGCGCTCGCGATCGCCGTGAATCACCGCTGGCGCCGTGACCATTTCGGTGTACAGGCGCACGTGCGGCGAGAGCAGCCGATGGAAGTACCGGCAATGGCGGTCGGTCCAATCCATCATCGGCGCAACGCAGAAGCGCCAACCCGCGCCGTTACCCGGTTCCCTCGGCGACTCGAGTGTTTGCGTAAAGTCCGACGTTCCCGTCATGTCCCGTGCATTCCCGAAATTCTCGTTTCTTCCTGCAATCTTGAGTTTAGCTGTACCAACGACGGAGCCTCGCTCGTGTGAGGTCGGTACAGTCTGGAAATGCCCGAATTTGTGTCGGCCCTGGGCAAGAGTTGAGTGTTGGAAAACGGTCAGTCCCCGCGGCTCGGGCATTGCGGACAAGTCACTCACAACCTCAGGAAAGCCGCAAGCGCTTCACATCCTGCTGCGGCGGCGCGCCAAACAGGCGGCTGTATTCGCGGCTGAACTGTGAGGGGCTTTCATAACCTACGAGACCAGAGGCGTTACTCGCGTCAAGGTTTTGGTTGAGCATCAATTGCCGTGCTTCCTGCAGGCGCAGTTGCTTCTGGAACTGCAGCGGACTTGTGCCAGTGCTGGCGCGGAAATGTTGGCGGAAAGTGGAGGGGCTCATATGCGCCCGGGCCGCCAGTTCGTCCACGAGCAGCGTTTGCGTGAAGTTGCGTTTGAGCCAGGCGACTGTTTTCGCAATCTGCTGGCTCGGAGATCCAGCAGCGACGAGGTGCCGCAATCGTGCGCCATGCGGACCCGCCAATAGGCGGATAGTGATTTCTTGCTGAATCAACGGCGCCAGAGCAGGCACCAGGGTCGGCTCGTCCAACACTTCGACCAAACGGATCAAGGCATCGATCAATGGTTCGTCGAGCGGTTCGACCGAGATGGATTGATATACGCGCTCACTCGGGCGCTCGGCGAGGTCCATTTCGGAAACGAGCTGCGTAATGTTGCGCGTGTCGAGTGTCAGCATCAAAGCAAGAAACGGTTCGCGAAGGCTGGCCCGCGCTACATGCGAGACCACCGGCAGATCGATGGTGGTCAACATGGATTGTCCAGCGGAGAAGTTGATCACCTCATCTGAGAGCAGCACCTGCTTGCCGCCTTGCGCGATGACGCCGAGACCGAGGCCGTAAATGCAATGCAACGGCTCGGTGGGTGCGCGGCGGCGGTGGAGACTGAGCGTCGAAATGGCGGTGGCGTGATCGCCGTCGAGTTGGGCAATGCGAGCCATCGCGCGGGCCAGTCTGGCCAGGCCTCGGTCACGGTCCTTTTTGCTTGCCAACTGATTGTTCATGAATGGTTTACGCGAGAGTCGTGCGGCCGATCAAGCGTAGCACTTGCCCGTACTTGTGGCGCGCACTTTGAGTACGAATCGTCGTTTTGGGCAATAACGCCGTCGGAACCGGCAAACGTCTCCGACGCGATGGGACGACACTGGCCACGTCGAAATCAACAGAGCAATCATCATGAAACACATCTCGATCGGCGGACTCGACGTCTCCCGCATAGGACTCGGCGCCATGTCGATGTCCGGCTACTACAACATCGGCGCCGGCAGCGACGCCGAATCCATCCGGACCATCCATCGCGCGCTCGATCTCGGCGTCACGTTTCTCGACACCGCCGAAATCTACGGTCCGTTCACCAACGAGGAGCTGGTCGGCCGAGCCATCGCAGGTCGCCGCGATCATGTTGTGCTAGCGACGAAATTCGGCATCGTCTCTCACGCGCATGGAGGCGCCGGCGTGCTCGATAGCAGCCCCGCGAACATCCGTGTCGCTGTGGAAGGTTCTCTGAAGCGGCTCGGCACCGACCATATCGATTTGTACTACCAGCATCGGGTCGATCCGAAAACTCCGATCGAGGACACGGTCGGCGCGCTGGCGAAATTGGTCGCCGAGGGCAAGGTTCGCTTCATCGGTTTGTCCGAAGCTGGCCCAGCGACAATCCGCCGCGCACACGCCGTGCATCCGGTCACCGCGCTGCAGACCGAGTACTCGTTGTGGACCCGCGACCCTGAGAGCGAGTTGCTGCCGCTGCTGCGCGAATTGGGCATCGGCTTCGTCCCCTACTCACCGCTCGGCCATGGCTTCCTCACCGGCGAGATCCGCTCGCCCGAGCAACTGTCAGACGACGATTGGCGCAAGACGAACCCCCGCTTCACGGGTGAGAACTTCCGACGCAACCTGCGCATCGTCGACGAGGTCAAGGCCGTTGCCGCCGAGGCACGTGCGACACCGGCGCAGATTGCGCTGGCCTGGCTCCTCGCGCAGGGCGACGACATAGCACCGATTCCTGGTACCAAACGCGTCGCCCGCGTCGAGGAAAACACCGCTGCCGACGGCATTGAACTGAATGCCGCGCAGATAGCGAGGTTGAACCATCTCACGCCGGCCGCCGGCGAACGGCACGACGAAGGAAATATGGCCGTCATCGACCGCTGACATGCCACGGGTTGCAACACCGGACCTACGCCGCCGCTCGCATCGATATCGCGGGAGACGGCGAATACCCACCCAATGCGAGATTCATCATGACCACCGAGTCGAACAAGCAGGTAATGTCGCGCTTTCTGGAATTCATCAATACCGCCAGTACGGCGCTTGCCCAAGAACTCATATCTCCCGATGCAGTCTTCCATGTGCCGGGGCGCGCCGATCCCGTGAAAGGACCGGAGGGCTATCTGGAAATCATCGCCATGATGCGTTCGGGCTTTCCTGATATCCAATGGACGCTGGAAGAGGTGATCGCCGAAGGTGACAAGATCGCTGCTCGCTTCACCATGCGCGGCACGCACAAAGGTCCCTTCTTTGGCGTTCCGGCGACGGGAAAGGTGATCCAAGTTCAGGCCATGAACATCTATCGTTTGTCAGATGGGAAGTTTGTCGAAGAACGCGGGCAACCGGATTTGCTGGGATTGTTGCAGCAAATCGGCGCAATTCCGGCTTAGCCTCCAGTGTCCGCTTTGGGCCGATTTGAGTCCTTACGTTTCCTTGAATCGCTGACGGTAGCGCGCCGGGGTGTGGCCCACTTCGCGTCCGAACAAACGCACGAACGTGCTCGGATCTGAATATCCGACGCGATCGGCTACCGCGGCAATGCCGAGGTTATTCGCCACCAGCAGTTGCTTGGCCGCTTCGATGCGCATCGTTTGCAGGCAGCTCAACGGCGAAACCCCAGTCTCCGACTTGAAGCGTCGCAACAGCGTGCGTGTGCTGACATTGAACGCGCGCGCGATTCGCGCAAGATCATAGGGCGTTGAAAGACGTTCGCGCAGCCAGTGCTTTACTGCGTCGGAAAAGGGCCCTTTCGACCGATCCAGCAGCGCAGTGTTCTTGAACGGCGCCTGCGTGCTGCGCTGAGCATCGAGAAATGTCATGCGCGAAATCATGCGCGCGACATCGATCTGTCGATTGCGACGAAGCAGGTGGACGGCGAGATCGAATCCTGAGCTGAAGGCGCCTGTCGTTATCACGCCGCCGTCTTCGACGAACATCGCGTCGGTCTGCACATGCACGAGTGGATATAGGCGCGCGAGCTCGTCGGCGAATAGCCACGCCGTGGTTGCCCGGCGATCGTTCAGCACGCCGGCTTCGGCCAGCAAGAAGGCGCCGACGCAGATTGCAGCAATGGGCGTGCCCCTGCGAAAGACCGAAGCGATGTAGTTCGCCTCCGGGCGCAACGCTTGCAAACGGGAACGGATTTGTGCGGTGCGTTCGAATTCGAAGCCGGACACAACCAGAAGGTCGGGGCGGCGATGAGGCGGCTGCAGTTCGATGCGCACGTCATTGGCGATGCGGACCGTTCCCCTGTCCACACCGATCAGGCGGGTGGCGAACGGCTTGAAATCTCTAATGGATGTCGCCTGTGCCAGTCGTTGCGCGATCAGCAAGGAGTCGGTGAAGCCGAAAATCTCGGCGCCCAGACAACCTCGATAGGCGAGCACGTTAACTTTCATGATCTGAAGCTCGGCATGGCGATATCGGCCTAGTTATAGGCGATTTCGCCACAGCTATTCAATTTTTTCCGCGCCAGAATGAACACCTTCATCGGCGAGAGAGACGACTCCATGCACCGTTCGATCACAATCTTGTTCACCGTTTATTGTGTGGTGTCGGCCGCTCCTTGCCTGGCACGCGAGCCCTCGCCGAAGACCGTCGTCGAGAACCGCTTCGCCGCGGTCCGACGCCATGACGTCGAAGCGATCGTTGCGCTCTATGCGAACGATGCGGTGGAAACGTCGCCGGCGTTCTGCACCGAGCGCAGCGGCCCTGAGGGAGTGCGTCGGACCTACACCGAATTGTTTCAGGCATTCCCCGCCATATCCGACGATGTGACTTCGATCGTGGTCGAGGGCGAGCGCGTTGCCGTGCAATTCATCGCGCGCAGCAAGAAGGCCGATGGCAGCTATGCGTTCGAAGTGCCACTGGCGAATTTCCTGGTCGTGCGTCACGGACGCATCGTGCGCGACGATACGTATTTCGACGCGCACGGAAGACCGTGTTCTTGATCGAGTTGGATGGACGAGCCCTCGCGATCAGCGAGGGCTCCTTCTGAGCTTCGGTCAAATCCAGCGCAGAGAACGGGCAGCGGCCGCCACCAAGCCGAGCATCGTCAGCAACGGCATCCAACGGCTGTTGACGGGTGTATCCACGACCTCGCCGCTCGGCGCATTGACGCCGACCACGACCGTCGACGAGCACGGCGGCGGCGTGCCCGAAGGCGCGCACGTGCCGAGGCTTGGCGGCGTCACGCTCGCGACGTTCGCGATCGCTTGATGCTCAACACCGCGCGCTCGCGCATCGCATTTTTCACGTCAAGACCTCGTGAAGGGACAGACGCACAGCACGGCTCGTCGTCTTCGATCACGCCGGCGATCTCCAACACTCTCCGTAACTCCCAAACGCTCGACATCGATCTGGATGCACTCGTGCAATGGAATCGCGAGTGAATGCATTTCCTACACGCGACTTTCTGGAAACTTGCAAAGATCGGGCAAAAGGCGGAGGCGAATGACAAATTTGCTCTCTATACTCGCGCGCCGAATGCAACGCGTCGATGGACGATGCGGCTTAATTTTTGGGGGATATGATGTTGCCATTGATGTCGGGCGCGAACGGCGCGCTCATCAGTATCGCGAAGCGTATCGGAATCGCCGCCGCGCTCTTTATCGCGTCCGCTGTAACGGCTACGCCGACGCATGCCGAAGGGAGTCGCTCTCTGTATCCGGCGACCTACAACGCCACCGGCTTCCGCGCAGACCTCGATGTTTCCGACCCGACCACGCTTTATCTCAACGTCATCAAACGCTCCGCGTTTCTCTACGTCTACGCCCAGGCCGGCGAGTACATCACGCTCGGCTCGCGCAATCGCGCGAACGGCGGCGACGTGCTGGTCTACAACCCGCAGTCGTTTGGTCAGCCTGCCAATGAGACCGTACCGGCTGCCCCCGATTTCTCTTGCGCGACCGGATCGGTCCAGCCGGGCACGCACTATTTCGGCGGCTCGCGCGGCGTCATCGGTTCACGGGCTGCAGAACTTGCAGGACCGAACAGCGCGGACAACGGCGCGACGGTAACCAACGGATTCGCGCCATGCGCCTATCAGGCGCCGGCGACCGGCATTTACGGCGTGCGCCTCACTGCTGCGACGAGCGGTGGCAGCGGAGCCAGCGGCAGCGTCGGCACGCCAGGCATCGGCAACGGCACAATCTCGGCCTGGGACGTCACCGTGCGCGCGGATGCAACCTCGCTGGTCGATCTCAATGCGCGGCTCTTCAGCTACGCATTCGTCGGCTGGACCGGCGGCAATTCGCGGCCGATCTACACGACGCTCTATTACGTGAGCCAGGACGGCTTTCGTTATCGGCAGGCCTCGCAGGGTCTCGATCCGAACGGGTTTGCCCTCTTCGCGAACTTGAGCGGCTTCGTCGATTCCGGCAATCCGCTCTATAAGGATGTCCGCGGCAACTCCGCCGCGGTCACGACGTTCCCGGCGAACGTCAGCGCGCAGCGCGCGCAATATCCGATCTTCTTCAGCGACATCAGCCCGACCGGCCCGAACACAGCACAACTCGCGCTCGTGTTGCAGGCCTTGGGCATCACGGCCGATCCGCCGAGCGCGGCGGTCACGGCGTCCGACTATGCCGGCAACGTGGGCGGCAATACCTCGACCGTGTCGGCCGGCGGCGATTTCCATTTCACCACGCAAAACACGCTGACGTTCCAGATCGTCATCAGCCGCGACGGCGTCGATTTCGATCCGGCCAATCCGCAGAATCGCGTGTTGAACGGCCTTGCCGCGAGCGGCGACCACACGGTGCATTGGGACGGCCGGGACAACGGCGGCAACGCATTTCCCACGGGCAATTTCCAATACCAGCTGACCGGCCGCAACGGCGAGCTGCACTTCCCGATCGTAGACGCCGAAGGCAACGCGAACGGCGGACCGACGCTGACCGTGCTGAACGGCGATAACGCAACCAATCCAGCGCTCGCGAGTCTCGTCTACTTCGACGATCGCGGCTACAAGACGCGAAGCGGCACCACAATCGGCACGCTCAACGGCTTCCTCTGCGGCGCCGCGCAGCCGACGCCGCCGACACCGGACCACTCGCTGATCGGCGTCGACTCGAGCAGCGCAAGCTTCGGCGGCAAGTACTACCGGAACTGGCCGGGCAGCGTCAATTCGAACACGGACTGCTCGACGACCGCAGGGTTCGGCGACGCGAAAGGCTTGGATCTGTGGTCCGCGCAGTCCTCGCCCGTTGCGCAGGACGCGATCGTCATCGTCCCCGCGCCGGTGACGCCCGATGTCGGCACCAGCGCGACAGCCGACAGCTCCGCATTCCCCGGACAAACCGTGTACGGCTCGTTCGTGTTCCGCAACGATGGCCAGACGACCGCGACCGGCGTCACCTATTCCGCCACGATCGGCTCGCCCGGCAACTATCCGGCGAGCCTCGTGTTCACGCTGCTGCCGGCAGGCGTCACCGCGAACTACGACCCTGCGACCGGCATCGTCACGTTCACCGGCATGCCGGCCTCGCTGACGGCGAATCAGGCGCTCGCGTTCAACTTCAGCTATCCCGCACCGGCGCCCGGCGTCGTGCCGATCGATACGACGATCTCCGCGGCGAACGAATCGCCTTCGCCCGGCACTTCGCCGAACACCGCGACGGCGGACACCGTAATCACGATTTCGGATGTCGCGACGACAGTTTCGGTGCCCGCGACGGCTGGTCCAGGCAGCCTTGTCGACGGCACCGTGACGTTCTCGAACACCGCGGCCGCGACAGCGACTGCGGATCACGTCGTCTACACGATCACGATCGGCAGTCCCGGCAACTATCCCGCGACAGTCACGTTCTCGACATTGCCCCCCGGCGTGACGGCGAGCTACGACCCCGCAACCGGCGTCGTCACGCTGACCGGCATGCCGACGGCGCTCGCGCCGAACGATCTTGCGACGATCGGGTTCGAATACACGGCTCCGGCGAGCGGCACCGTGCCGGTGACGGCGACGATCTCGACGACGACACCGGAATCGAGCACTGCGAACGACAGCGCGAACGCCTCGACGGCGATCGTCGCCGACGATCCGTTCGCGTGCGACGGCACGTTCTATCAAATCCGCCAGATCGGCGCGACGAGCCAGTTGTTCCGCCTGGACCGCAGCACCAATCCGTACACCGCGATCTCGCTCTACGACGCCGGCCTGCCGGCGAACGCGATGGGCTACAACGCCATCGACAATCATCTCTATGCGCTGCGCAATCCCACGACTTCGTCGGTCGCGTTGATCCGTTTTGGCACCGCGGGCGCCGGCGGCCTGCCGGCGACGCCCGTCAGCGGTCTTCCGGCGGCGGGTTTCGACGGCGGCGACTTCGACAAGCAAGGCAACTACTTCGTCTCGCAAGGCGGTTCGGGTCCGCTGTACCGCATCGTCAACGTGACGGGGGCGACGCCCGCGCCGGTCGCGATGCAAGTGCCGCTTTCGGCCGATGCTTCGCCGCCCGCCGGGTACACGGGCTTTGCAAGCTTCCTGATTGGCGACTTCGCCGTGCGTCCCGGCGAAAGCACGCCCGCGCTGACCGTGATCTACGGCGTGCGCGCAGCCGCGGGCGGTGTCGTCTATCTCTATCGCATTGCGGTCAGCAATCCTTCTTCGGCAACGCCGACCGCGAGGATCTCGCGCATCGCGACCGATCTTCCGAGCACGACGTTCGGCTCGGTGTTCTTCGACGCATCCGGCGCGTTCTACGCCTACGACAATTCCGCGAACGCGACCGCCGGTTTCTACACGATCGACGTGCAGACCGGCCACGCATTCAGCGTCAGCGGCGCGAGCAGTGCGACAGCGAGCGACGGCGGCTCCTGCGTGTTCCCGCCGCAATCGATCGACGTCGTGAAGACCGCGGGAACCGTGACGCAGATCGATGCGGTCACGTTCGATGTGCCCTACTCGATCACGGTCGGCAATCTCGGCACGCAGCCGACGCCGAACGTGCAGGTCAGCGAGAATCTCTCGCTCACTTTCGCCAGCGGAACGCCGACGATCACGATTCCGGCTGCGCCCATCGCGAGCGCTCCCTGCACGGCCAACGCAGCCTTCAACGGCGTTTCGAATTTCGCGATGTTGTCGGGCAGCGATCTTCTGAACCCCGGCATCTCGTGCACGATCACGTTCACGGCGCGTGTCGCGTACTCGTCGGTCGCCGCGATTCCATCGGCACCGCAGCTCAACACCGCCTATGCGAGCTCCACCGCAAACGCGCCGAATCCGGGCTACACGTTCCCCGGCGGCGTGCCGGTGCCGCCGGCCGGCCTGATCGGCTCCGACGCGTCGACGAATTCACCGACGCTGCCGCCGAGCGCGAACGGCGACACGCCGTCGCCGACACCCGTACAGCTGCCGACACCTGCGCGTATCGGCATCACGAAGACGGTATCTCCCGCGGGCGCGCTGACGCCCGGAGCTTCCGTCACGTACACCGTCACCGTGACGAATGCCGGAGCTTCCGATGCACCCGGCACGACCGTCGCTGACACACTGCCGGCGGGCGTCATCAACGGTTCGTGGACTTGCGCGACCGGCAGCGGCGCCGCGATTTGTCCGAATGCGAGCGGCACGATGCCGATCGCCGAGACGATTGCGACGTTCCCGACGGCCAGCAGTCTCGTCTATACGATTACTGCAACCGTCGGCGCGAATCCGCCTGCGACGATCGACAACACCGCGTCCGCTTCGCCGCCGAACGGCCTGTGCTCGCCGGGCGACACCGCACCGCCGTGCACGGCGACCGCGACGAGCACGGTCACGCTCGCGTTCGGCGATCTCGTCGTGACGAAGACCGTCGGCGGTGGCCCGAGTGGATACAACGCCGACTTCCCGGTCAGCGTCGCCTGCCTCGTCGGCACCGATCCCGTCATTGGCATCCAGCCTTCGGACACGCAGACGATCACGGCCGGCACCGGTACGCCAGGCAGCGCGACATTCACGAATATTCCGCAAGGCGCGGCCTGCACGGTCAGCGAAGGCGCTCTGCCGGCGCCACCCGGCGGCTACGCGTGGGGCACGCCGGCGATCACGCAGCCGGCGCCGATCTCGGGCACGCCCGCGAGCGCGACTGTCGCGAATACGCTGACCCGCGGCACCGCGAGTCTCATCCTCACCAAGCACCTCACCGGTCCAGCCGGTGCAATCGCGCTCGTCAACGGCGCATTCTCGTTCGGCGTCGACTGCGGCGCGGACGGCACGTTCACGGGCAGCGCGACCGTCGTCGGCGGCGCCGACGCAACCGCCACGATCGCGAACGTTCCGGCCAATGCGGTCTGCACCATTTCGGAAACCGCGACCGCGGCACCACCGTCCGGTTACGAGTGGGGCACGCCGACGATCGCTCCGAATCCGGTGACGATCCCGGCCAGCGGCTCGACCAGCGCGACGGTGACGAACCCGCTGCAGCAGACGCCGGCCGACATTGCGGTCACGAAGATTGTCGACAACGCGGCGCCGAACGTCGGAGAGACCGTCACGTTCACGGTGACCGCGACGAACAATGGGCCGGCCGATGCGACAGGCGTCGCCGTGACCGACGGTCTCCCAGCGGGACTCACATTCGTTTCGGCGACACCGTCCGGCACGACGACGTACACGGCTGCGACCGGCCTCTGGTCGATCGGCGCGCTCGCAGTCGGTGCGAGCGAAAGCTTGCAGATCGTCGCGACCGTGACCGAACCCGGCCTCATCACGAACACGGCGACTGTCACCGCATCCGATCAGCCCGACCCGGTCGACAGCAACAACACGGCGGGTGCGAGCCTCAATGCGAACGCGTCGGCCGATATCCAGGTCACGAAGACCGTCGACGATGCGACACCGCTGGTCGGCGCGAATGTGACCTACACGATCCTCGCGCAGAACAACGGACCGGACGATGCGACCGGCGTCGAGATCACCGACGCGCTGCCTGCGGGCGTCACGTTCGTGTCCGCAACGCCGTCGGTCGGCTCCTACGATTCGGCGAGCGGACTCTGGACGATCGGCGATTTCGCAAACGGCGCGTCGGCAACGCTGACGATCGTCGTCACCGTCGAGAGCCCCGATCCGGTGCTCAACACGGCGACGGTCACGCATTCGGACCAGTTCGATCCTGCACCGGGCAACAACTCGTCCGGCATCAGCCTCAACGGCCGCCAGATCGACATCGCCGTGCTGAAGGTTGTCGACAACACGGCGCCGAACGTCGGCGACACGGTGACGTTCACGATCACGGCGCACAACAATGGTCCGGACGATGCGACCGGTGTCGAGATTACCGACGCGCTACCCGCGGGTTTGACGTATCTGTCTTCTCTGCCTTCGCAAGGCAGCTACGACGATACGACGGGCGTGTGGACGGTCGGTGATCTGCCGGCGGCCGGTGCCGGCTCGACGGCGACGCTGTCGATCGCGGCGCGCGTCGATCAGGCGGGATCGCTGACGAATACGGCAACGCTGACGGCAAGCAACGAGCCCGACTCGAACGGATCGAACAATTCCTCGGGCGTTTCGCTCAACGGCAATCCGCTCGCCGATCTAGTCGTCGTGAAGACGGGACCTGCGACGGTCAATCCGGGCGGCACGATCACGTACATGGTGACCGTGCAGAACCAGGGCCCGAGCGATGCAGCGAACGTCGTCGTCGCGGACACGACGCCGCCCGGTCTCACATTCGTCGGCAACGCAGGCGATTGCACGAGCGCGTATCCGTGCGCGTTCGCGACGATCGCCGCGGGCGCGCTCGTGACGATCGATTCGACCTACGACGTGCCGGACGACTATGCCGGCGCCGATCCGATCGTGAACACTGCAAGCGCGACGAGCGACACGCCCGATCCCGATCCGAGCAACAACTCGAGCACCGCGCAAACGGGCGTGGGCGCGGGCACGGCCGATCTTTCGATTCTGAAGTCGGGTCCAGCGAGCGTCGCCGCGGGTGGCAGCATCACTTACACGCTCGCAATCACGAATCTCGGTCCCGGCCCCGCGAACGGAGCGAGGTATGCCGACGCGCTGCCGGCCGGTCTCACGGCTATCTCCGCCACGTGCGGTGGCGAGAGCGGCGGTGCGGCCTGCGGCGGTCAGCCGAGCGTCGTCGGCAACACGGTGTCCGGCACGGTCGGCGCGCTGCCGAATGGCGGCGGCGTGATCGTCACGATTACCGCGACGGCGCCGATGACGGCCGGCACGCTGACGAACACCGCGACGATCGATCCGCCGGCCGGCGTCGTCGATCCGAACAATGGCAACAACGCTTCGGAAGTCGATACCGAAGTCGTGGTCGGCGCGACATCGGCGGATCTCTCGGTCGTGAAGACGGGTCCCGCCTCTGCCGTCGCAGGCGGTCAGGTTACGTATGCGATCACCGTCACCAACAACGGACCTGACACGGCCATCGCCGCGACGCTCGACGATCCGACACCAGCCGGTCTGACCTTCGTGTCGGCCTCGGCGCCGTGCGCGAGCGGATTCCCGTGCGCGCTCGGAGATCTCGCATCGGGCGCGAGCGTCACGATCGACGCGACGTTCGCAATCGCTGCGAGTGCAAACGGCTCGGTCGTCAACACCGCGAGCGTCGGCTCGTCGACACTCGATCCTGATCCGAGCAACAACGAAAGCTCGGTGACCACGCCGATCGAAACCGGAACGGCATCGGCGGACCTCAGCATCCAGAAGACCGGGCCCGCAACGGTCGACGCCGGAGGCACGATCGTCTATACGCTCGTGGTCTCGAATCTCGGACCCGATGCGGTGCCCGACGCAGTCGTGACCGATCCGACGCCGACAGGTCTCGTGTTTCAGTCCGCATCGGCGCCCTGCTCCGGCGGATTTCCATGCGCGGTCGGCGCGCTCGGCGCAGGCGCGTCGACGACAATCACCGCTACATACGCCGTCGCACCCGGCTTCGGCGGCGGACAAGTCATCAACGTCGCCAGCGTCGGCTCGCCCACGGTGCCGGACCCGACACCGAACGACAACACCAGCACCGCGGCGGTCACCGTCATCGGCGGTGGCGGGCCGCCGAATGTAGTCGCGACGCCGGTCAACGCCCGCTGGGCGCTTCTTGCGATGGTCGGGCTTCTGATGATGTTCGGCGCATTCGCAAGCCGCAATCCGTCGCGCAATCGGTAAAAGCTTGCCTTGCAGATGGTCGGCTCTCGACGTTTGAGAGCCGGCCCTTTTCCGGCCGTCGCTGGCATGTCCAAAGCATTCGATTCACGACCGCTGCGCTTCTACAAGAGCGAACGCGCGCAGCCCGAGCCGGGCGCGAATCGAGCACCCGGCTCGAACTTCAACACGCCTCTCAGTTCGCGAGCGATGAGTTGTCGATCACGAAGCGATACTTGACGTCGCTCTTCTGCATGCGGTCGTAAGCTTCGTCGATCTTCTGAATCGGGATCATCTCGATCTCCGAGACGATGCCGCGCTCGGCGCAGAAGTCGAGCATTTCCTGCGTTTCGGGCAGCCCGCCGATCAGCGATCCGGCGATGGCCTTGCGGCCGAAGATCAACACCCCGGCGTTCGGGCTCGGATGCGCATGCTCGGGCACGCCGACCAGGCACAGCGTGCCGTCGCGTTTGAGGAGCTTGGTGAACGCGTCGAGATCGTGGCTCGCGGCGACGGTGTCGAGGATCAAGTCGAAGCTGTTCGCGTGCGCGCGCATCGCATCGGCGTTGCGCGAGACGACGACTTCGTCCGCACCAAGATCGAGCGCATCCTGGCGCTTGTTCTCCGATGTCGTGAACGCGATCGTGTGCGCGCCCATCGCGTGCGCCAGCTTGATGCCCATATGGCCAAGACCGCCGATGCCGACGATGCCGACCTTCTTGCCGGGTCCGGCGTTCCAATGCCGCAGCGGCGAATACGTCGTGATGCCGGCGCACAGGAGCGGCGCGACCGCGGCGAGCTGCGCTTCGGGATGGCGGATCTTCAGCACGAATTTCTCGTCGACGACGATGCGCTCGGAATAGCCGCCGAGCGTGTGGCCGGGTGCATCGGCGGTCGGACCGTTGTACGTTCCGACGAATCCGTTCTCGCAATACTGCTCGAGCCCTTCGGCGCACGCATGGCAATGCTGGCAGCTTCCGACCAGGCAGCCGACGCCGACGGTGTCGCCTGTCTTGAAGTTCTTGACGCCTTCGCCGACCGCGGTGACGCGCCCGACGATTTCGTGTCCCGGCACGCACGGATACAACGTGCCGCCCCACTCCGAGCGCACGGTGTGCAGATCGGAATGGCACACGCCGCAATACGCGATCTCGATCTGCACGTCGCGCGCGCCCGGCGCGCGGCGCGCGATGTCCATCGATTCGAGCGGCTTGTCGGCGGCGTACGCGCCGTAGGCTTTCGTGTTCATGCAAATCTCCTGAGGTACTTCAAGAAGGGAATCGACCGCCTCGATGCGTCACGACTTGTTCGGTCCGACGAGATACTGCTCGTCGGTAACGTGCTCCATCCAGTCGACGAGCTTGCCGTCGAGTGCTTCCTGGATCGCGATGTGGGTCATCGAAGTCGTCGGCGTTGCGCCGTGCCAGTGCCGGTGACCCGGGGGACACCAGATCGTGTCACCGGCGCGGATTTCCTCGATCGGGCCACCTTCGCATTGGGTCCAGCCGCAGCCGGCGGTCACGACCAGAATCTGGCCCAGCGGATGCGTATGCCACGCCGAGCGCGCGCCGGGTTCGAACGTGACGCTCGCGCAAGCGACGCGCGCCGGCGACGCCGCGGTGAACAGCGGATCGATGCGCACCGATCCGGTGAAATATTCGGCCGGCCCTTGCGCCGAAGGCTGCGAGCCGTTGCGCTTGATCTGCATGTGCCACCCCGTGGGTCGTTGTGCCTAGTGTGGGGACGTCCCGGCCGTTCGATTAGCGGGCGGTGTTTGCATGCACTTGTTACTTCCGCTCATGAATCGCGAGGCTGCGACAGCGTTGTGATCAGCCGGCGGCGATGCGATCGGCGATGCGCGCGGACTCGATCCCGATCTGGCGAATAAGGCCTGTCGGCACGAGATCGAAGCCGCAGAAATAAAGACCCGTTGCCGCTTCGCGCCCGCACACTTGCGGGCGCCCGCAGCGATCGAACAGCACGCTTTCGTTGGGAAACATCGCCGGCAGTCCGGTCTCGAATCCGGTGGCGAGCACGACCGCATCGAACGTTTCGGATCGTCCATCGACGAAACGGATCGCGTCGCGCGAGAACGATTCGACGGCCGGACGCACTCGGATTCTGCCGCCGCGTATCGCCGCGATCGTGCCGACGTCGACTACCGGCACCTGGCGGCTTTTCAGGATTTCCTCGGATGGACCGTCTTTGCGCTTGACGAGACCAAGGCGCGCGAGATCGCCGATCGCGACACGTATCGAAAGCGCGTTGAGCCGATCGGCGATGCGCGGCGGCAGTCGCCGCGTCGCGAGCGCGAACGACGTGACCGGAATGCCGAGGATATCGCGCGGCACGACATTGACTGGACCGCGCACCGCGACCGCGCAGTCGGCGCCGCGCTCGGAAAGATCGAGCGCAATCTCCGCGCCCGAGTTTCCGAAGCCGATCACCAGCACGCGCTGCGCACGGAAGGGATCGGCGTTCGCATAGTCGGAACTGTGCAGTAGCGCGCCGGCGAAATCATCGAGGCCGGGCCACCTCGGCAGGCGCGGCACGCGGTTGAAGCCGCTGGCGACAACGAGATGGCGCGCGCGACGCGAGCTATTGTTGGTGTCGATTTGCCACGCGTCATCCACCGTTCTCGCGCAGCGCGTGACGTCCGCGCCGAATGTCGGGCGCAGATCGAACTGACGTGCGTAGGCTTCCAGATACTCGACGACCTGATCGCGCGATGGATAGCGCGGGAATGTTTTGGGGTACGGCAGGAACGGCAGCGCGGAATGACGCTTGGGCGTGTGCAGATGCAGGCGATCATAGTGCCGGCGCCACGACGCGCCGACGCCGTCGCCGCGATCGAGAATCTCGAACGAGACGCCTTTTCTGCGCAAAGACGCGGCGACGGCGAGACCAGCCGGACCCGCGCCGACGATGATCGTGTCGCAGTCGTCCACCGGAGCCCTCCTCGCGCGCGCGAGACGGACATCTTATGCCATGCGCGCGTGCTCGGCCGAGCTTAGGGCATGCGCTGGAATTCCATGATCCAGTTGGTCTCCCAGGTCTTGCCGCCGTCGGAAGAATAGGCCTGTTCCCAATGCGCGGAAGCCGCCGCAGCGTGCGACCAGGTGTAGCGCGTGCGGATCGGTTTTCCGTTCAAGGTGTCGTCGGAATAGAAATGGCCGACGCCGTTCTCGAAGCGCCCCTTGACCGCCGGATCGAGCGTGCCGAAAGGATTGCGGCCGTCCAGCCACCAGATCGCCCACTGGCCGGTCTTGGGATCGTAGGCGCGAAGGCCGACTGCGCGATACGTGCCGCTCGGCGGATCGAGCACGTTGTCCTCGACGTTGCCCCATCCGTCCATCAGCTTGCGCGTGCTGCTGGTGCCGTCGAACTCGACCCATCGGCCGGTGTCGGGCTTGAGCACGCGGTGATGCACGCGCCATTGGCCGATCAGAAAATCGAAATCGCGCAGGCCGCTCACATCGCCGGGAGATTGCGCGGGTTTCGGACTGTCCTGCGAAGCCCGGACGGCGGTGATGGACACCGATACGGCAACGGCGAAACCGATGGCCGGCAGGCCGCGTGAAAGAATTCTCATCTTGGCGCCGCTCCACGAGGATCCCGGCATTAAGCGTGTCGGAGAGTCGCCGCCCGAATAAGAGCCACTTGCGATCGCGTCCGCGATGCCACTTGCTCGCTTACGCGCCGTCGGCGACGCAGACTCGATCGCGACCGCCGTGCTTGGCCGCATACAGCGCGCGATCGGAGCGGCGCAGGAGCTGCTCGGGCGTGTCCCCGTGCAGTGGGTAAGAAGCGATGCCGATCGACACCGTCACCGGCTTCAGCGCCTGACGCCTGTGCTGCACTTCCATGCGACTCGCCGCGCGCCGGATTTCCTCGGCGCGATCGAGCGCAAGGCCCGCGTCGGTTTCCTGCAGCACCATCGTGAATTCCTCGCCGCCGTAGCGGCAGGCGACGTCCTCGCTGCGCGCGAGCGAAGCGAGCAGCTCGCCGAACCGCGCCAGCAGCGCATCGCCGGCATCGTGGCCGTAAGTGTCGTTGAAGCTCTTGAAATGATCGATGTCGAGCATCAGCACGGCCAGCGGCTGGCTGCGGCGGATCGCCTGAGCAAGGTCGCGCGCGAGCGACACTTCCAGATAACGACGATTGAAAAGACTCGTGATCGGATCGCGCAGCGACTGCGTGCGCAGTGTTTCCTGCAGGCGAAGATTGGCGATCGCGAGCGAAATCTGCTCTGCCGCCGCCGTCGCCGCGCCGCGTGTTTCGGTCGCGATCGGTCCTTCGGCGGCGATGACGAGCGTTCCGAACATCGCGCCTTGCGCGATCAGCGGCACGCACACCGTGCTGCGCACGTCGCGATCCGGATCGTCGCCCAGATGCTTGCAGGTGAACGCCGGCGGCGCGCCGACTTCGGGATACGGACGTCCGCGCCTGAGCGCCCAGCAATCGTCCGGCGCGAACACAGAATCGCTGGCGCTCGGCGTGCCCCAGCCGACCATCGGCGCGACGAGATTCTGCGAGGCGTTGATGAGATTCAACGCGCCCGATGTCACAGGAAAGAGATTCGCGAGCGCGACCTGCAGCCCGACCGCGGCTTCATCGAGATTGCGGCAACCTTGGAGCATCTCGCCGAGATCGGAAAGCTGGCGCAACGTGTCGCCGAGGCGGCGCGATTCTTCGAGGCTGCGCGCAAGCTCGCCATAGGATGCGATCGCGCGATGCTCGCTGACCAGGCGCCTGCGCTGCTCGCGCAGGATGACGACGAGCGCGATGGCGAGCATGACGAAGCACAACGCGATCGCGCTCACGGTCAACAGGCGCGTCAGGCTCGCCGATGCGACGCTGGTCGCCTGCCGGTCGACCAGGAGCTTGTCTTCGATGGCCAGCATGCGCGCCATGATCGTATCGACTTCGGCATCCTGCTCGCGCGCCATTGCGAACTTCTTGTCGCCGCGCAGCGTATCGAGGCCGCCATCCTGGAACGCCGCGATCGCGGTCGTCATCAAGTCGCGGCGCGCTTCGAGCGCAACGCCGAGATCGTTCGCCGCCTTCATCTGATCCGGATTGTCCGCGACGATGTCGCGCAGCCCATCGAGGTTTTCCTTGAGCTTGGGCAGCGCCGCGTAGTAGCCGGCGAGACGCGAGGTATCGCCGCCGAGAAAGTACGCGCGCTGGGCGGCCTCGGCATCGCGCAGCACCGCGACGGTCGCGACGATCTGCTCCTTGACGCGATGCGTGTGCGCAACCATGCCGCCTTCGTCGACGAGATCGCCGACCGTCCTGTAAACCTGAACGGCAACGATCACGAGGATGACGCCGAGCGCTGCGAACAGCGCGATCATGCGGATCGCGAAGTGCGCATATCCGCGAATTGCGGGCGCGCCGCTAGCGTTCATGCCGTTCCAGTGGCGAGGACGGATCTTGCGACAAGAGATGCGTGTCGGTAGGCAGGGTCACTCTAAGATAATAAAGAGTGGCAGCCTAGCGATAGATGCGCATCCGCGCCGCCTGTCGGCGCGGGCAACCGCCCGTCAGCCCCTGTCGATCCGTAGCGGCTGCGCGCCTTTCCACAAAAGAAGCTTGCCGATCTCTCGCAATTGCGCAGGATCGGCGTTCAGAGTCGCTACGGGATTCCCGGCGAGCGTGCCCGCGCGGCTCGCGAACGCGCAGGCGCCATAAGGAATCAGGAGCTCGGATTCGCTCTTTTTCCCCGCGTAAAGAAGGATCTGCCCCGGCTGCGGATACGCCGTCGCGTTCTCAGGGGACAACGCGAGGCCGGCACCGAGCGGAACCCACGCCGCCTCGCCGCTCCAGCGCGCGTGCAGCAGGGGCCGCTCGAGCGGCAGCAGGCTCGCCAGGAGCGCGGCGGATTCCGGCGCGAGACCGGTTTCGAGCCGCCCGGCAAAACGGAACGTGGCGATCGTGAGGCGGATCGACGGTGAGGCCACGTCGCTCATCGACGAGAAGCCTTCTGTTGCGCCTGCTTCGGAGTGCATTCCGCGCCGGCTCGTGCGGCGATGTCCTTGCGCACGGCATCCATCGCCGGATCGGATTTCGCGAAATAGGCCTCGGCGTCGAGACGCGCGGTGATCGCCGGTTGCAACGACACGCCGTTGACGTCGATCGGATAGAGATCATCCATGCAGCGCGGCGCGCCGGTGCAGCCGTCGACGATATCGAACTGGCCATCGGTGTAGCGCATGCCGAGATGCGAATTCGGCAGCGCGATCATCGCGCCTTCCGACCAGAAATGAAGGCGGTCGCCGACCGGCTCGCCGACGATCGTGACGCGCTTCCCTCCGTGCTTGGCGATCGCCGCGGCGGAGATGATGCCGGCCGAGAACGTGTACGGTCCGATCAGGAGATACGTTCGCGTTCGCGCCAGCGCGGGCACCTGGCGCATGAATTCGAGCGTCGTCAGCAGATTCCCTCCGACGTCGAAGCGAAGATCGACGATGAGATGTGCCGGATGCGTTTTCGCGACCGTCGCGCGCACTTCGTCGACGAACTTCGCGATCGGAGCGCCCTCCTCGTCCTGATTGGAGCGGAACTGCACATAGAGCGCGTGCACGTCGTCGAGCGCGACCATCCGGAACGGACGGTTCGCGTCGCGCAGATACAAAGGCAGCGCATCGACGCCAAGCGCGGCTTTCCAGCCGCGCTCGTTCGCAATCGGTTCGGGTGACCACAAGCGTTCGAGCTCGGCCGTCGGCGTCAGATCCGCGGCGCGCACCATCGCGATCGTGCGATCGACGCTGCGGCCGTCGGAAAGCCGCAATGTCATCGCCAGCTTGTCCGGCGCGTTCGCGAGACCCAGCGCGTGCAGCACGCCGGCCGACTCGATCAGATCGGCGAGCCAATGCTTGCGTCCGGCGTCGTTGCCGCCGAGCAGGACTTTCGCGCCCTCGTACATCGCCGCCGGCGTGCGGCCCTCGATCTTCAGCACGCGAGCGCCGGCGAGATCGGCGGCCGCGCCGGTCGCGCGCGCGACGATGAGCGTGTCGCCGAGCCAGAGCAGGCGCAACGGAAGACGCGCTTCGGGCTCCGCGCGCGGATCGGAGATGCGCAATCCGCTGTGCGCGTTGTCGGTCAGCGCGCCGACCTTTCTCAGGCCGACCATGAACTCGACCGGCGACAACGTACCCGCATCGCTCGCGAGCTTGTCCAGCGCGAGCTCGGCCAGCGCGCGCGCTGCCGGCGAATACGCCATCTCTTTCGCAAAATACTGCGTGCGCACGACCGCGATATCTTCGAGCTGCTGATCGCGCAGCGATTGGGTGTCCTGCGCGCCGACCGCCGACGCGGCAGCGATCCCGATCAACGCGGCCATGACGCGGCACGCCGCACTCGCCTTTCGCACCTTGTTCATCTCGCGCCTCGCAATGGCCGTCATGGGACGGCTTCGAGATGCAGGCTAGCGTGCGCAACCAGTACAGTCCCGATACACTTTCCGCCATGGCGAGCAATACACCCACGACCCAAGTGGCGTCGGAGCAGACGCTCGTCGACGACTGCATCGAATGGGCGAAGAGCCGCATCGCAGGTCAGGTTTTCCGACCCGGCATGCGCCTGCCGTCGATACGCGCGCTGGCGAACGCGCGCGGCGTATCTCCGTTCACGGTCGCCGAAGCGTACGGCCGTCTCGTCGCGGCCGGCGATCTCGAAGCGCGCCGCGGATCGGGTTACTACGTGCGCCAACCTGCTCCGGAATCGCGCCTGCGCACGCAGCGCGCCGATTCGCGCATCGATCTTCGCTGGCTGATGCGGCACATGCTCGAAAGCGCCGCGCCGGCGGGTCCAGGGCTCGGCGTTCTTCCGCCGCTGTGGCTCGATGGCGCTCAAGTTGCGTCCGCGTTGCGCTCGCTCGGTCGCCAGGGCACCGGACGCTGGCTCGACAGCGGCACGCCACAAGGATTCGAGCCGCTGCGCTCGGTGCTGCAGCAGCGACTCGCGACGCTCGACATCGTCGCGCGCGCCGACGAGATCGTGCTGACGACCGGCATCACGCACGCGCTCAATCTGGTGTTGCGCGCGACGATCGAGCGCGGCGACACGGTGCTCGTGCTCGATCCGTGCTGGTTCGGCGCGCTCGGCGTGCTCGCCGCGCACGGCACGCGCGTCGTCGGCGTGCCGTGCACTGCGTCGGGACCCGATCTCGACGCACTTGAGAGCCTCGTCGCGGAAGAAAAGCCGCGGCTCCTGGTCGCGAGCTCCGCCGCGCACAATCCGACCGGACTTTCGCTGTCGCGCGAAACCGCCTCGCGCATCGTCGACATCGCGGCTCGATACGAGCTGCCGGTGTTCGAAGACGACGCGTACGCCGATCTTTGCGCGACGCCGGTCGCGCGGCTCGCTGCGCTCGATCGCTTGCGTCACGTCATCTACGCCGGCAGTTTTTCCAAGACGCTCGCCGCGAACATCCGTGTCGGCTTCCTCGCCTGCAGCGCGACGCTCGCGCAGAAGATCGCCGACGCCAAAGTGCTGACCGGATTCACGACGCCCGAGCTCAACGAGCGCCTGATCCACAAGCTTCTGGTCGAGAGCCGCTACGATCGCCACGCGCGCACGCTGCGCGAGCGCCTCGCCGATGCGCGCCGACGCGCGAAGAAACTGCTCGAAAGCCGCGGCATCGAGATCTTCGGCGCGAATCAGGAAGGTCTTTTCCTGTGGGCGAACCTCGCTACCGATACGAATCGACTCGCGGCCGCGTGGCGCGAGCGCGGATACCTGATCGCGCCCGGCAGTCTCTTCTCGCCGCAACAGGCGCCGACGACGTTCATGCGGTTCAACGTGACGACGCCGCTCGATGCGAAACTCAAGGAGTTCCTCGACTCGCTCCGCTCGTGATGTGCGCGGACGCATTCGGAGTTATCTTGCGGCATCGCCACACCTTCAAGGAGAACGCCATGTCCGACCGGACGCTGACCATGACGGACGAGATCGAACGCTACTTGCTCGAACGCGGCGTTCGCGAACCGGCGGTGCTCGCGCGTCTTCGCGAGGCCACGCGCTCGATGCCCGACGCACGCATGCAGATCAGTCCCGAGCAGGGCCAGCTGATGGGCATGCTCGTGCAGCTGATGGGCGCGAAGCGCTGCATCGAGGTCGGCGTGTTCACGGGTTATTCGAGCCTTGCCGTCGCGCTCGCGCTGCCGGACGACGGACGCCTGCTCGCGTGCGACGTCAGCGAAGAATGGACCGCGATCGCGCGGCGTTTCTGGCGCGAAGCCGGCGTCGAGCACAAGATCGAGCTAGTGCTCCAGCCGGCGGAAACAACGCTCGAAGCGCGCATCGCCGCGGGAGAATCGAACCTCTACGATTTCGCCTTCATCGATGCGGACAAGGGCGGCTACGCGACGTATTACGAGCTCACGCTCAAGCTCCTGCGCCGCGGCGGATTGATCGCCGTCGACAACACGCTGTGGTCCGGAAAAGTCGCCGAGCGCGGCGCGGCCGACTCGACGACGCGCACGATCCGCGCGTTCAACGACAACATCCACGCCGACGATCGCGTCGACATGGTCGTGCTGCCGATCGGCGACGGCGTGACGCTTGCGCGAAAGCGTTGACGCGTATCGCGCAGCGCGTTCGCTTCGATCAGACGAAAAGATCCTTGATCGCGACCAGCGAATTGCGTACCGCGGGACCGCCGGCGTAGAACGTCAGTTGCAGGATCGTCTCGACGATCTGCTCTTTCGTCGCTCCGACTTTCAGCGCGGCTTCGGCATGCGCGCGCAGCTGCGGCACCGCGTGGCCGAGCGTCACGCACGACGCGACCAGGATCAGCTCGCGCGTGACGAGATCGAGCCCGGGACGCGCCATCACGCCGCCGATCGCCCATTCGATCGTCATGTCCGCGAAATCCGGACACACCTCCTTCAACTCGGCGACCATCGCGGCGCCCGCGTGCCCGCCGTGCAGTTCCTCGAGCAATTCGAGTCCGCGGCGGCGCAATTCAGGTTGAGACGAAAACATCTTCGGAATCCTCAATCAGTCGTTGCGATCGGCGCGCACTATGCTCCCGCCGCATCCTTCGCTCATAAGCCGATCGTCATGGGTGTCTCGTTCACGCGCGCGGTCCGAATCCGCGATACGGCAACAAGGGAACGATCGCGACGGTTTCCTGCTTGCCCGCGGCGAACAACGGCAGGCTCGCCAGTAGCACGCGTACTTCGTCTTCGCTGTCCGCTTCCATGATCATGCAGGCGCCGCGCACGTCGCCGCGCAGCCAGATCTGGCGCACTTTGGCGTCGATGTACAAGGCGCGCACGCGCTCCGCTTCGGCTTCGAGCGCGTCGGGCGAATAGGCGTCTTCGCCGAAGAGCTCGGTGCGGCGCCGCGATAGAATCATGAACTGCATCGTGTTTACTCCATTCATTGGCGCCGATCGAAGGCGCGGCCCAATCGCGCGCAAGAATACCCGTGGAGAACGGCCGCCCAACCCGCGACATCCGTGCGGCGATCAGAAATTCACGACTTCGTTCGAAACCGGCCGCTCGTGGCTGCGCATCGACCGCGTATCGCGCGGCAGCGGCTGCCAGGGTTCGCTGCCGAGCTTGGCGATGTCCGAATAGAGCCCGATCGCCTCGAAGCGATCGAAGACGAATGGAATGCCCTCGGCTGCCAGCGGCGAAGGTCCGTCCGCGACATGGAAATGCAAATGCGGCCCGGTCGAATCGCCGGTGAATCCGAGCGCGCCGATCACTTGTCCGCGACGCACGACATCGCCCGCCTTGACGCGCACGCTACCGGGTAGCAAATGCTCGTAGAACGCGTAGCGATGTCCGCCGAGATCGAGCACGATGTAATTGCCTGCGGCATCGCCGATCGCGTGATGGCCGTTGCCCGCGACCGAAGCGCTTTCCGCGATGCCGTCGCGCACGTCGGCGACGGTGGCGTCCGCGACGGCAATCACGTCCGCGCCGTAGCCGAGCGTGTTGCGCGGAATGTCCGCATCGCGCTTGTTGATATGTCCGCCGGCATCGACCTTGACCCAATCGATCGCGAACCGCCCCGGCAATCGGGCGCGACCGTCGACGGCGTAGAAGACGCGCCGATGTCCTCGCGGCCAATCCGGCGAATAGACGGCGACCCACGGCCCTCCTTTCAGCGGCGGACCGAGCGACGGCGGATCGGCGCGATCGACGACGACGTGCGGTCCATCGATGGCGAGTTTTTCGTCGCGTCCGGATTCGGAATATTCGATGCGGTGATCGAGCGCCGCTGGAACTTCTCCGTCGCGCACGTCGAACTCGACGAACACAACGCCGCGTTGCCCAGACGTGAGCGCAACATCGGCGCCTGGCTTGCTTCCGACGATGCTGAAACGCCGAGCCAGCTCAGCGCCACGGAATTCGCGAATCGTCGCGTGTGTGCCGGCATCGATAATCTGAAGCGCTTCGATCGAGAGATCGCCGCCGCTGAAGTTCGTCAGGTGGATCTCGTAGACGAGCTGGCGCCGTCCATCGACGGCGACCGGAATCGGCGCTTTCGCGACCGTCGCGTCGAACGATTCGCGCACCTCGCCGGATGCCGCAGCCAGCAGCACCGGCGCAAGCAGGATCGCGACACCCACCGCGATCCTGCGCATCTTGTCGAACGACACGTATCCTCGCTTCCGCTGCGCGCGGACGGTTTCGAGCCTGCGACACTATAGCGTCGACCTCGCGCAGTGATCGCGCGATGCTCACCGGCATCGCACGGCGCAAAAAAAAACGGCCCCGACGCGCGGGGCCGTTCCTCGTCGATTTCCGCCGTCTCAGCGGATGCCGCGCAGGAAATCGCCGTCGACCGCCTGCAGGAAACCGCTCGCGTTGAGCTGCAGCCAGCCTGCGCCTTCCGGATTCTCGTAGATGTCGGCGCCGTCGCCCTGGATCGCGTCGATGATCTGGCCGCCGACCGGCACCTGATCGATCTTGAGATCGCCGAGCTTGTTCTGATCGAGTCCGCTGACGATCATCGCGCGATCGCCTTGCGTGATCGTGAGGCGGCTCGACAGCGTCATGCCGTTGCCCGCGCTGTACGGCGTCGTATTGATCGTGATCTTGGTGCCGTCGTCGAGGTTGAGCGTCATCGTGCCGTAGAAATCGCCGACCGCCTTGCCGTCGACTTCGACGTGCGGGTCGCCCCAGATGCGCGTCTTCTCGCCGGTCGCCTTGTTGGTCAGGATGAACTGCGAATTGCCTTCGTCGAGATCGAGCGTGTAGTTGCCCAGATCAATGTGCGCCTGGCCGCCATTCTGCTGCATGCTCCAATCCGAGTTGGACGGCGGCACGATGCCTTGCGCACGATCGAGATAGTTGACGATGGCTTTCGATTCGACGCGGCTGATGTGTCCGTCCGCGGAGGCAAAGCCGATCATCGACATCACCGTCGAGCGCTCGCTCGGGCTCAGCTTGGAAAGATCGGCGCCATACAGCGCCGCGCTGACTTTCTGCTGGTTCGCGCAGCCGTCGCACGTGCCGAGCATGCCTTGCGTGGCGCCCTGGAACAGCGCGTCCTTGAAGGTCTGCACGATCTTGTCGACGAAGAAGCCGAGCAATCCGCCGAACAGCGGGCTCGGAACATAGCGCTGCGTCGTCTGCGTCGGCGCGAGCAGGAAATTGGTGTGCGCATCCGGAATTTCGAGCTTGCCGCGATTGCCGCCGGTCAGCGTGTCGAAGAAGCGGCCGCTCGATTCGAAGTTCGAGATCATGCCGCTGATCACGTGCGCGTCGGAGCTCGAGAGGTAGCCGTCGGCGGCGAGATTTTCCGCGACCGACAGCAGCACGTTCTTTTCCTGCGTGGAGAGATTGTTCAAGTTGGCCGAATCGAGCGCCGCGCGCACTTGCGTCGCGCCGAGGCTCGGGTCGACGCGCGCAAGCGTGGCGTCGATCGCACCACGAAACTGCGTGTTTTCCGCAAACGTTCCGAAGATGGACATGGGATCCCCTTGTTCCATTGATTGGGTGGTAGCGCGCGAGAGATTCTGCGAACGGCGCCTCGTCCAAACCAGTCGGAAATTCCCTAGCTAGGGATTACCCTTGAAGCCGCGCGCGGTCGATCAACGCTTTTCGAGCGGCACCCAGAGCGCATAGACGACGAAGAGCGCGACCACGTCGAGCGCGATCGCGGCGAGGCCGAGCGCAAGATCCGGCGATGCGGGCGCCGCGACGATGACGAGGATCGCCGGCAGCATGACGAGCCATGCTTTTCGTTTGTCGACACCGATGAGCTGGCCGCACGCGCGGCATTTCGCGGTGGCGGCAGGACCGAGCAGAAGCTTGCGCCAAGTCGGAAACGCGGTGTTACCGCAATGTGGGCAGCGGTTGCGCACAAACCGTCATCCCGGCGAAAGCCGGGATCCATTTTGCTCTTGCCGGAAGATCAAAATGGGTCCCGGCTTTCGCCGGGACGACGAGATGTTCATTCGCTGCGACGGTCCATCTACCAACAACGACTACTTCGCCGCCGCAATCTGCGCCAGATATTTTTGCGCATCCGCGTCCGACACCACGCCGGCATTCTTCGCCGACTGGATCGCCGATTGCGCTGCTTCGGGCCATCCGTTGTACGCATAGTTGCGGCAGATGGAGTCGACCCAGATGCCGAGCGTGCCATCGTCTTTGAGGCGCTTGACGATCTCGGCCTGATACGCGGGCTCGTTGTGGCTCTTGACGAGATTCGCAACCGACACCCACGGATCCATGCCGCCGCGATTCTCGTAGTCGCTGTCGGCCGCACGGCGTGCGTTGGCGTCGGCGCCGAAGAGCTGCGGCGAATGCTGCTGCACGTATTTCGCCGCCGTCGGATAACGCGCCTGGATCAGATCGACGAGACCGGCGTTGTGATTCGACTCGTGTCCCGCCGTCTTCGCGCTGAGCTGAGTGAAGAAGTCGCTCATGTAATTCGGATTGTCGCGCGCAACGGCATCGATGAACGGATTGACGTCCGCGCCCTTGATGCCATTCGCCGACGCGACGTCGATGAACGCCTGCGCGTAACCCGGCGCGCCGAACACATCGGCATGATTCTTCGCCAGCGCCTGGATCTGATCGGGCGCAAGGCCGAGGCTCTTTTGCAGATTCGCCGTTTCCGATCCGCCGTGGCCGAGCGTCTGCGCCGCGTTCGGATCGATGCCCGCGCCCTGCAGGAATTCGGTCGACGCTTTCGCCTGCTTGTCGGCGTCGCGCTTGCCGTCGATGATCATCAGGCCCGCGGTCGATACCGCGACGAGGCCGATGCCGACCGGTCCCGCCCACGCGCCGATGCCGAGCGACGCCGCAAACTCCGTGCCGGACAATGCCGCGAGCGCGCCGCCGGTCGCGCCGACGCCGTACAGCGTGCCCTTGCCCCAATCGCCGTTCGCGAACGACTCGCCGGCGCTCCACGCATCGAAACCAGCGGACAGGAATCCGAACACGCGGCCCGACGCGGTGCCACCGAATTTCCCGAACAGCGATTTGCTGTCGATCTTGCCGAGACCGACCATCAGCTCGGTGCCCTTCTGTCCGAGCGCCGCCGCGTCGACCATCGCCTTCAGATCGTTCTTCAGCGTCGGATCGTTGATCGCCTTGTTCGTCGAGTTGAGGAAGCCGACGCCGGCGAACGAAAGTCCGAGCATGCGCATCAGCTGGCCCGCCGGCATGCTCTTGTCGAACGCCGGCTTGAAGTCGTCCGTGGTGACCTTGCTGCCGAGATTGTTGAGCGTCTTCGCCTGGCCTTCGAGCTTGGCCACGACATCGTCGATCGTGTCGCCCGGCGCCGGCAGCGTCTGCTTGAGGTTGTCGACGACGGCTTCGTAGTTCTTGAGCTTGCTGCCTTCTACATCGACGCCGATGAGCTTGGCGAACGTCGAGCTCTTGAGCTTGTCGATCGCCGCCTGCGCCTTCGCGACGCTGGCGGCATCGTTCGGGTTGAAGTTCTGCGCCGACGGCAGGACATTGTTGCGCACATAGGCGTTGGCGAGCTCCTTGCCGAGCTTGTTGCCCTGATCGCCGAGCTTCGCGCCGTACGCGATCGTCTGCATCAGGCTCTTGCCCGACGCGGTCTCGACGTACTCGGGATGCTTGGTCAGCGCGAGGCTGATCGCGTAATCGGAATTCTTGTCGCCGAGAATGCCCTTGATCGCATCGTCGCTATGCGCGCGCGCCGCGACGTCGGGTGGCAGATTGCGCAGGCTTGCGATCTGGTCGAGGAGTTTCTGGCCGTCCTGCGCGACCTTCTCCTCGAGCGCATCGGTCTTCTGCTGCCACTCGGGCCCTTTCGACTTCGTATAGCTGTCGATCGCCTGCGCGAGCTGCTCGGGCGTCAGCGCGCCGCTGTTGAGCGCGACGTCGCGCGCGAGCTCCGAGGTCTGGTTCGTATACGCCTCGATGTCGCCCTTGAGCGTATTGTTCTGGTAGTTCTGCACGCCGCGGATCGCGGAGTTCGCGATCGCGAACGCATCGTCGGCTTTGCCGGCCGCGCTGAGCTGCTTGGACATCTCGACCGCAAGATTGGCGCTCGCGCCGTCGCCGACGGCTTGCGCGACGATGCCGCCGTTCGGGTCCTCGAAGAAGCCCTGCCATTTTTCGAGCTGCGGCTGATACGCCTTCGCGATCTCGGTCGTCAGCGCCTTCGCCTGTGCGCTGTCGCCCATCGCGCCGACGGCTTTCGATACGTTCTCGAACGGCGTCGTGCGCACCTGCTGCGCTTCGGCCGATGCGATCTTCTGGATCGTCGGCAGATTCTGCTGCACGACTTGCGTCGCGAGCTCAGGCGGAAGATTCGAGGTGAGATCGGCGAGCCGCTTCGATGCATCCGTCGCCTGGATTCCGGCGTTCGGCACATCCTTGTCGGCAACGCCCTTGTACGGCTCGGCGACCCAACTCGCCGCATCCTTCAGCATCGACTGCACGTGCGCGTTCGCGAGCACGCGATCGACGATCTCCGGCGGCTGGCCCTTCAGCGACGCGCCGAGCGCATCGAGACGGTCTTTCGGCGTGACGCTGCTGCCGTAGACATCCGTCGCGGCGATTGCATCGGCCTTGCGCTGCACTTGATAGTCGCCGATCGCGCTTTTCAAAACGTCCTGCGCGGGCGCATCGCCGTTGTGGCGCTGCAGGATCGCGTTGCCGTAGCTCGTGATCAGCTGATCGCTCGGCACGTTCGCCTGCGGCGGCACCGCATCGACCTGCGGCGCGATCTCGTTGCGCACGGCGGTGTAGAGATTCTGGCACGTGTCGCTGATTGTGCGATCGTATTCGCCGGAACGAAGATCGGCGCGCACCGCGCCGTTGGTCGGCGCATCTTTCTGCGCCTGTTTCTTCGCATCGAGCGCCGCAGTGTAGTCGGCCAGCGCCTTGTCGGTCGCCTGCGCCTGCGGCGAGCGCGCATCGTTGACGACCGTGTTTTTTGCGGCGGGCGCCGTCGTCGTCTGCACGTCGTCGACCGTGGGCTGCGGCAGGTTGATGCGCTCGCCCGGATGAATGACGTTGATGTCGCGGATCTGCGGATTAAGCTGCTTCAGCGAGCCGACGCTAGTGCCGTGCTGCTTGGCGATGCTGGTGACGCTCTCTCCGCGCTGCACGACGTGCACGGTGTCGTGACGCGGCGGCGGCGGCGGAGGGGGCGGCGGCGGGGTTACGGTGGCGCTGACATCGCTCGAGTCCAGCGGACGCATGACGGTACTCCGGCTGATTCTGGAATGCTCCGATTGGAACAGTCCGCCGGCGCTCGCGCGATTGGGGAAAACCCGAGGCGCGCCGTCACGCGAATGTCATGAGCCTCGCTTCAATGCGGCGCCCAATACTTGTACAGCGCATACAGCGCGAACACGCCGGCGAGCAAGGTCACGCCGACGCCGATCGCGGCAGCCGTCGCGAGCAGATCCGGCGCTTCGTCGATGCGATCCTGGCGATGCGCGCGACGAAGCTTCGCCAGCTGACCGACCCAGTCGAGCATCCATAACGATTCGCCCGAGCGCCGAGCCGCGAGTCGCGGATCGCGCTCGGCATCGCCGCTGCCGCGCGTCTTGACGGGTTCTTCCGTCGCGAGTGTCGCCGGCGCGTTGGCGATCGCCTTGTCCGAACGCTTGAACAACGGATCGGTCGATGCGGGATTGCGCTGCTGCGTCTCGGCGGCGGGACGCGCATCGCTCAACATACGCGCCTGCACGTCGCGCAGAAGCTTGGCCGGATCGCGCGCGGCATTCTCCGCGCCGTTCGGCGTTTGCGTCTGCGCGTGCTGCGCGTCGGTGAGCTTCGGCGCATCGCGCGGCGTCGTCGATGTCTGCGCGGTTTCCTTGCCCGGCATCGCGCCGAGCAGCGCATTCTCCGCGAGCGAGCGTGCCAGCACCGGCACGTCCGCACGCTGCGGCACGGTCTGCGCGAGCACGACCGTTGCAGTCGACGCGGCGAGCGGCAACGACGTGCGCGGCGCGGTGCCGGCGTCGCCGCGCGCGAGCAGGATCTGCGCTTTGTCGATGACGACCGTCGCCGCGTTCGGCACGGATGAAGGCGTGTTCGTCGCGCCCGGTGTCGTCGTCGCTTGCGTGTTCGTCGACGACGTCGGCGCGGTATTCGACGGCGTCGCACGTACGTCCGGCTGCGCGTTCGTCGGCGCCGGCAGCGTCGGCTGCGGAGGCTCGTCGTAGCGCAGCGGCGGCGGCGGTTCGCCGGGATTGTTCGCGATTGGCGGCGGCACGTTCGCCGAATCGTTGAAATGCGGAATGTCGACCGGCAGCACGTCGTTGCCGTGCGAGGCCGACATGCCGGGGTTGTCGTGCGGCATCGGCATCGGCGTCGCGCTCGGCAGCGACGAAGGCCACGTCGTCGGAATCATCGAGCCCGACGGCAACGGCGGCAGCGCGCGCGGCAACAAGCCGTCGACGAGCGGCGGCAGCAAACCCGTCGGCATCGACGCGGTCGTCGGCGGCGTCGGCGTTGCGTACGCCTGGCCGCCCGGCATTCCCATCGGATTGCCGTTGTGGCCCGGCGAGGACGTGTTGCCGGTGCCCATCGGAAGATTGACCGAGTCGCCGACCGCGAGACGTCCGCCGTCGCGGATCTGCGGATTGATCGAGCGCAGCGCGTCGGTGCTCGTGCCGTACTGATGCGCGATGTCGCCGAGCGTATCGCCATCGCGCACGGTGTGCGTATCGCCGCCGCCGCCGGGCGACGTAGGCCGCTCGGTTACGCCTTGCATGCGCCCGGGCCACATCATGGGAGCTTCCATCGCACGACTCCTGCCAGTGCCGCGCGGCCGTTGCGTGCCGCCGCCTCGGCTTCGCCGAGGTCGCACGCAAACGACGCGCGCGTGCGGCGCCTTCATGCGGCGCCGCGGATTTTTCTCCGATCAGTCAATAGCACCGCGGGATTCGTACGACGACTAGGGAAAACCCGAGTTCTGCGAACGCGTCGACGAAAATCGATGCCGACGCGCTTGCCAAGCCTCAATGCGGCGGCGTCAGCACGACCGCGCCGTGCTGCATCGCCCACGACGTGCCGCTGGTCGTGATGCGCTGCGTGCCGTCGGAATTCACATTGTTCGACCCGATCAGCGTGACCTTGCCGTGATCGTTACTCTGCACCATCACCGTGTGCGATACGCCGCCGCCCTGGATGATGACGACATCGCCCGGCCGCGCCTGGCTCATGTCGACCGGACGCCAGCCCATGCCGCGCAGCGTCGAGTTCAGCGTCGCCACGCTGTCAGTGTGCTTGTTATGCGGCAAGAGGCCCGCGCGCTCGAGGCAGGCGCTGACGAAATTCGCGCAACACACGTCGCTCGGCACATTCGGATTCATCGGCAGATCGCCGCTCTTCTTCAGCTCCGACTCGTTGCGGTTGAGGAACTGCTGCGCGATCGCCGCGGCATTGTTGCCGGTCGCGGTCGTCGAGCCCGGCGTCGGCGCCTGCGTGCCGCTCGTGCCGCCGGTCGCGTGGCCGCCCGGAATGTGCACGGTCTGGCCGGGATAGATGAGATTGGGATTGCGAATCTGCGGATTCGCCGCGATCAGCGCGTTCAGCGAAACGCCGTTGCGCGCCGCGATCGCGGACAGCGTGTCGCCGCTCTGCACGCTGTAGCTGGCGGGCGCTGCGTTGTTTGCGCTCGATCCACCGGGAATGTGAACCGTCTGTCCCGCATAGATGAGATTGGGATTTCGGATCTGCGGATTCGCCGCGATCAGCGCATTCAGCGAAACGCCGTTGCGCGCCGCGATCGCCGAGAGCGTATCGCCGCGCTTCACGGTGTAGTCGCCCGCGTGCGAAGGCGCCGGCGTCGTCGTGCCGCCGTTCGGCGCCGAAGGCTGCGGCGCCGGCGCGCTGCCGTTCAATTCGCCGGAGACGCGCGCGCGCACGGCGGCAGTCGCCTCGCCCGACGTGATGCGACCGTCGCCGTTGTGATCAAGCCCGCGATTCGCGTTGTACGCGGCGCTCGGCGATGCGAACAGCGTCGAATTCGGATCCGGATGCGGACTTCCCGCGAGCACCGTCGAATAGACGCCTTCGAGCGTGCCGAGGCGTCCTTTGTACGGCTCGAAATATTGTTCGACGTAACGCAGCTGATCGACCGACGACATGCGCGAAAGCTCGGCCGTGCTGGTGCCAAGGCCGCGCGCGGTGTTCGGCATGAACTGGATCAGGCCGGTCGCGCCGCTGCCCGCGTTGTTCTTCTGCGCGGGCGAGAAGCTGCCGCCGGTCTCGAAGCTCATCACTGCCATGATGTATTCGGGCCGCGTGCCGAGTCGAGCCGCCATCTGCTCGACGCCGTGGATGAACTCCGGCGTCACGTTCGGATTGCCGCGCACGCCGGCGATGCGGTTGTAGTCGAATGCGCCGCCGTCGTTCGAAGCCGCTGCCGCCGGCGCGTCGACCGTCCTGGTCGAAACGGTATTGATCGAGCTCGCGCCGGCGGTGCGACCGCCGTCTGGAATCGTGATCGATTGACCGGGATAGATCCGGTTCGGATCGTGGATGTTCGGATTGGCGCTCATGAGCTCGGCGACGGATGTTCCGTAGCGGCGCGCGATATCGGACAAGGTGTCGCCATGCTGGACGGTGTGCACCGTCTCCGACGATTGCGTGGGCACGAAGGTGTTGCCGGAAACTGCATTGACCTGCGTCATGGCGACCTCGGAAGCAGGAAAAGTGGAAAATCTCGCACCTATCGGCACGTTCGCGGCGATTACAACAGTGCTGCGCGTGCGCGCCCATTAGGTATGTCCCGAGCTAGGGGAAACCCTTGGGCGGCTGGGGGCTTATTTCGCCGGCGCGAGGGCGCGGAATTTCTCGACGCGCGGCGCCTGACCGTCCTCGCAGGCCGCTTTGTAGCGCTGCGTCGCGATCTCGGGTTGCGCGTGACCCGCGACATGACGGATGCGGATCACCGACGCTTCGACGTCGCCGCCGAAGCGCGCATCGCCGCAACGGTCGACACGTGCCTCGGCAATGCTGGCCAGCACGTCGACGCGCTCGCCGGCGAGGCTGACGAGCGTAATGCGCGTCGTCGCGACGCCCATCTGGTAACTCTCCGTGGCGAGCACGAGCTCGTCGATGCCGCCCGTTTCGATCGCGGCCGCGATCTTGTTTCCCGCGTCGGTCGGGAGGCGCCTCGCGAGACGTCCGTCGCGAAGGATCGCGAGCTCCACGCCTCCGGGTCCCATCGGATCGGCCGCCTGCGGTCCGCCGCGCTGCACGAGATACAGCGTCTCGGCGCGGCCCTGCGCCGTGAATGCGCCGTGCATGATTCCGTTGAGGCTCGTTGTGTCGTCCGCGCCGATTTGGTCCAGAAGCTTGCGCGCGTCCGGTTCTTTTAAATCCGGCAGCCACGACGCGTCGCGCAAGTCGAGCTCGATGGTGTCGCTCGATCCTGCACTGTCGGCGTCGACGGCGAATGCGCACGACGCTTGCGCCCCCGTGAGGACGACCACAAAGCAGAGACGCGCGAATGTCGTACCGATCAAGAGCCGCGCCGCGCGTTGCGTTCCGCCGTCGTCGGCACGCGCGACGAGGGCAGATCGGCCTGGTCGTGGAAAATCGGCTCGATCGTCAAGTCGCCGAGCGCGCCGTCCGCAAAGCGCCGGATCAGATCGCCACTGCCTGCGATGAGCGCATCGTAGGCATCGCGCGAGCGCACGTCGGCGCGCAGCGACCAGCCCGTTGCCGTGCGCGCAAGCCACAGATCGGTGCCCGGCAGCACGTCGTCCTGCATGCGCAACAACACTTCGCGAGCGCGCAGGCGCGATCCGCGCAGGTCGGAAACCATCATCTGCTTGACGTGCTTCTCGACCAGCTCGGCCAGCGCAGGCGCCATCGCCTGCGCCGCAGCAGCCTGTTGCGGCGCCTCGGCGGCGCTCCGATGCGCCTGCACGAACGAAGCGGCCTCCGCGGAAATCTGCGTCGGCACGGCGAGAGCGCTCGTCACCGATGGCGTTCCGCCGTCGTCGCCGCTGCTCGATGATGTTTCGTCGCGATGCGCGCCCGCGACCGCGGCGCGCGCGCCTTCGTTGTCCGCTTGCGTCGCGCGGCGGGCCGAGGCCTGCGCGTCGTTCGGCGCATTACGCGTCGTCGTGTTGCGCGGACCTTCCGAGGGTGCAGAGTCGTCGCTCGATTCACTTTGAGCCGGCGACGAAGCATCGCGCGTCGGACTTGCGCGCTCAGGCGCGCGCGCCTGCTTCGGCTCAGACGTCGCCTGTGGCGTTTCGTGTTCCGGATCGGTCGATGCCGTCGCGTCGGCCGGCGCGCTTTGCGAAGTTCCTGCGCCGCCGCGCTGCGGACCGCCGCGAAGCAGCCGCGCGTCTCCCGATGGCGATTCGCCGCGCGTGCGCACAGAGTCACCACCGTCGTCGCGCGCCGGCGCGGATTCTTGTTCGCCCTGCGCGCTCTCCGGAGCCGACGCGTTGCGCGGTGCGGAATCCTGCGGCCGCGACACGAGCGCGCGAAAGCGATCGACGTCGGCTTGCGCCGGCGCGTCGCCGCGCGCGCGCACGACGCCGTCGTGCAATTCAACTTCGCGCGCCACGCGATCGAGCCGCGCGCGCTCGCCGTCGTCGCGATGCGGACGATGTTTTTCGTGCGCCGAAACCCAGTCGCTCGAGATCATGCTCACCTCTTCATCGACGCGGCGAGATAGAGCTCTTCGCCGGCGTCTTCGTCGCGACGGTCCTTGTCGTGCTGCTGCTTGCGGCGCCAGCCGTCGCGGAAATTGTCCAGCGCGTCGACCTTCGACTGAGCGCGGCGCACCGCCGCGAATGCTTCGCCGAACGCCTGGCGCGTGCGCTCGAGCTCTTCTTCCTTGCCGCGCAGCAAACCTGCGGTCTTGGCGATCTCGGCATCGATCAGGCTGCGATGCCGATCGGCCCGGCCGAGCCAGATCACCGCGATCGTCTCGGTTTCCGTCGCCGCGCGCGCGCATTCGCGCTGATGGCGCGCCCGCCATTCAACGGCTTCGGTCCACGCCTCTTTTGCCACATCGCGGCGGCGCAGCGCTTCTTCCATCTCGGCGCGGCGCTCGGCAAGAATGCGTCGCGCGGCATCGAGGCGCAGATCGCGCACCCGGCGCAGCGGTTCGAGCGGGAATCGCTTCATTGCATGATCCTGATCAGTCGGCCGATCGTGTCGTCGTAGTCGGCAAGCTGCTCGGCCGGTTGTCGCAACAGCGCGTCGATGTCGCCGATCTTCGCGATCGCGGTGTCGGCGTCGGCGTCGTTGCCGGCGCGATACTCGCCGAGCTGCAGCAGCAGTTCGATATCGCGGTACTTGGCGACGTAACGGCAGAGAAGCCCTGCGGCTTCTTGATGTTCGGGCGACGTCACGCGCAGCATCACGCGGCTTGCGCTCGCGAGCACATCGATCGCCGGAAAATAATGGGCGGACGAGAGTTTCTTCGACAAATAAATATGCCCGTCGAGGATCGAGCGCACTTCCTCGGCGATCGGATCGCCGCCCTCCTCCTCTTCCATCAGCACGGTGTAGAACGCGGTGATCGTGCCGCGCTCGTTGGTGCCGGCGCGCTCGAAGAGGCGCGGCAGCGCCGAGAACACCGACGGCGTGAAGCCGCGGCGCGCCGGCGGCTCGCCCATCGCGAGACCGACATCGCGGAGCGCACGTGCGAAGCGCGTGACCGAATCCATCAGTAGCAGCACGCGCATGCCCTGGTCGCGGAAATATTCCGCGATCGCCGTGCCGACATAGGCGACGCGGCTCCGCTCCAGCGCGGGACGATCGGAGGTCGCGACGACGACGACGCTTCGCTTCAGCCCTTCCTCGCCGAGATTATCGTGGATGAATTCGTTGAGCTCGCGGCCGCGCTCGCCGACCAGCACGATGACGTTGACATCGCTCTGCGCGCCGCGCGCGAGCATGCCGAGCAGCGTGCTCTTGCCGCCGCCGGCCACCGCGAAGATGCCGACGCGCTGGCCTTCGCCGACGCTCAGCACCGAATCAATCGCGCGCACGCCCGTCGCGAGCGGCCGATCGATGAGCCGGCGCTTCAGGGGATTCGGCGACGGCGCATACAGCGGCACGCGCTGGCGCGTTTCGATCGGACCGAGTCCGTCGAGCGGCTCGCCTTGCGCGTCGAGCACGCGGCCGAGCAGCTCGGGACCGACCGGCACGCCGGCCTGGCGTCCGCTTGCAGTCACGGTGGTCGCGGCGGAAATGCCTTCGAGCGGACCCAGCGGCGTCAGCATCGTGTGACTGCGCGAAATGCCGACGACTTCCGCCGGCATCGAGAAGCCGCTTTCCGCATGCTCGAGCAGGCACAGCTCGCCGATCGCCGCGCTGATGCCCGTCACGCGCACGAGCGTGCCGTACGCCTCGGCGACTCGGCCGACGCGTTGCAGCGTTTCGTGTCCGGCCAGCGCGCGCAGCAGCGGCTGCGTCGCCGCGGCGGCCGGGTCGCGAAGATCGTCCTCACGCACGGCCATCGTTGCCTTCCTTGTCCGTCGTCGCCGTTTCGCCGCGCGCAGCTTCCTGCTGCGCGACGGCGAGGATGACGCGCACTTGATCGAGCTGCTCGCGAAGGCCCGCGCGCACCACGCCGCCTTCGGTTTCGATGACGCAATCGAATTCGCCGAGCTCCGGCGTCGCGACGATCTCGATCGGCGCCGCGCCGACACCGAGGCCTTCGTGCGCAACATGCTGGCGAACCGCATCGGCGATGTCCGGATGCACGCGCACGAAGAGGCTGGGCTCGAACGCAAGCTGGCGCACGGCTTCGGCGACGAGAGTCGACACGAGTTTTTCGGCGCCGAGCGCGGGCGCGATGCGCTCGACCACTCCGACTGCGAGCTCGCCGACCTGCACGCGCATTTCGTCGCCGAGGCGATCGCGCGCTTCGCGCAATGCGGACAACGCGCCTGCGAATTCGGCAATCATCGCGTCGCGGCCTTCGGCGCGTCCGCGCACGCGAGCGCGTTCGCGCTCGGTTTCGAGCTCCGCGTCGAGTCGCGCAACCGCTTCGTTGGCCTGATCGACGAGATTCTGCGCGTCGTGAAGCGACACCAGCGCCGCCGCAGGAATCACGCGCTCGGTGAGCGCGAGCGAATAATGCCGTCGCGTATTGACGACGGCGCTCATGAATGTGTCTCCGGCGCGCCGTCGTTCGCGGCATCGAGATAGCGTGCGACCGCCGCGGGCGGCAGCCACGCATCGCTGCGCTCGCCCGCGGTCAGCGGCGCGAACGCGAGCTTGACGCGCTCGCCGAGCAGCGGATCGAGACTCGACGAATACGCATAGAGCTCGATGCGGCCGCGATGGCGGACGCGATCGGCGAGCGTTTCGGCGTCGACCATCGCGCGCGCGAGGCCGGTCATCGCGCAATGGCGTACCGCTTCGGGCACGCCTTGCGGCCAGGGATCTGCGGATAGCACGAACGATAGGCGCGCGACGCCGATCGATTCGCGCATCAGCAGCACTTCGTCGCGCGCGACGCGCGCACGGAGCGCCGGCGCGAACGCGAGCGCGCCGAGATCGAACGCGGCACCCCGCAGGCGCTCGCCGGAAAAAAACGCGATCGGATGCTGCAAAGCCGCTTCGCATCCGCTTGCGCTCGCGAGCGCGAACAGGGGCTGCGATTCGTTTTCGAGGCGCCGCGCGAGCATGCGCCTGCCGAGCGTCGAGGTGCGCGCGCGTTCGATCAGCGCAGGCGGCACGCCGAACCGATCGGCATGCGCGCCGTCGAGCGCCGAGCGCAGCAGCACGGTCCAGGAAGCGTCAACCGACATGCGTCCTCTCGTCCGACTGGCGGCGTCCGCCGACGACCATCGAGGTCAGCGACGAGCGGTTGAACCAGAGCAGCAGCAGCGCGGCCAGCATCGTCAGGATCGCGAACACGACGAGAAGGCTGCCGCCGATGTCGCTGCGCGTCGCGAGCCTCACCAGATCGAGCGGTGCCGCGGTCTCGCCGGCTTTCGCAGTCGTCGGCGCTGTCGGCGCGCGCGTGAAGAACTTGACGGTGACGTGATCGGGATTGTCGAGCCCTTCGACCGCGTCCTTGACGATCGCCTTGATGTCGGTCTCGCGCTCCTGCACGTGCGCGCCGGGTTCGGTGACGATGACGACGGACGCCGAAGCCGATTCGGTCTTGTCGCCGATCAGATCCTTGTCCGGCAACGCGACGTGGACGCGCGCGGAGACGACGCCGTCGATCTGATGCAGCGTGTCGGACAGCTCTTCGCTCAGCGCGTAGAGATAACGCGCCTTGTCTTCCGTCGGCGATGCGACGAAGCCTTCCTTCTTGAAGACCTCGCCCATCGACGGATGCGAATGGCGCGGCAGGCCCGCAGCTTCCAGCAGCGCGACCGCGGCCGGCAGATCTTTCTTCGCGACCAGAACGGTCCACTCGCCGCCGCGCTCGGCCTGTTTCTTGTCGATGTCGATGTTCGATCGGAGCAGCGCGGCCGCGACTTCGTTCGCCTGCGTCTCGTCCAGATGCGAGTACAGCACTTCGCGATCGCAGCCGGCGAGCGCCAAGAACGCGACCAGCGCAAGCGCGATGCGCACGATGTTCGACGCCGGGCGGCTGCGGAAGGCCGGTCGCGAGACGACCTTCCGCAGATCCACCGGTACCGTCGCAAGCACGAGACGGACACTCATAAGAACCTCAGGACTGCTGGCGGAACAACTGCTGGATACCGTCCGACGTGCGGTTGGCGACGTTGGAGGTGAGCTCGGCGTGGAACAGGAACTCGTGGCACTTCACGGTCAGCTGCATCATCTCGCCGGGTGTCGGCTCGCGGCCTTCGCCGATGCCGGCGGCAAGCTCGCCGAGACTTCCGACGCGGCCGTTGAGCGATTCGAAATTCTGCAGAACCGCCTTGAAGCCGGGCGAGATCGCTTCGACCGCCATCGGCGTCGTCACCTGCGTGCTGGCCGCGTTGGCGTACGCCTGCTGGAAGCGCGCGACGTCGTAGACCGAAACCTGCGTCGCCGGTCCGCTCACGTTCGGCGCGTTCGCAAGCGCCGCGAGATCGAACGATTGGATGGATGCTGGCGTCATGGACGCATCTCCTCGATGGTTGCCTCTCGCAACGCGGCGGGCTTTCGTGCGCGCAGGGCGGCGTGCGCCTGGAAGGCGCAGCCGACTCTTCCGCTCACGCGGACATCGCGCGGACGCAAGCCCGTCGCCGTCGCGAGGCGGCGACGGAATTACTGCTTGCGACCCAGCGTTTCCAGCGCCTGACCGACCGAGTTGTTCGAGGTCGATGCGTTGGTGGCGAGGAACTGCATCTGCAGCGATGCCGTCGTCAGCAAGGTCAGCGTGGAAGGCTGATCCTGTCCGCCGTTGGTGATTTGGTCCGAAAGCTCGGTGATCTTCGCGGCCTGCTGATCGAGCGCGCTGCCCCACGCCTTGGCCATCGCTTCGAACCAGCTCTTGGCGTTCGCTTCGGTGGCTGGGCCCGGCAGGCCGTTGCTCGGCGGATTGAACGAGTTGTTCGGTGCCGTCGTTTGCGTCGGCGCGTACGCGGACAACATCAGGTTCGGGTTGGTGCTGCTCATGCTCATCTCCTCACAGTTAGGGGTGTCGCGGCTGTCCTATTCGAACTTCCGCGACGAGGCGCATCCGCATGCCGCGAATGCGCCGCTGCGACGGATCGCGCGCTATGCGCCGATCCGATGTCGGTCCGTCCATGGACCGCGGAACGTGCGGCGGGGAGGCCGCGGCGTTGAGGGCATGCGATGCGCGAGACATCGCGTGCATCCGTGAAGCGTTCCGCTGTTGCGAGTCGTTTCATTGCAATTCGCCGTCGGTCACGGTGTCGCGCGGAATCCTGCGGATATCCGCGTCGTACTGGACCAGCACGTCGTCGTTCTCGACGCCGACGAAGACGCCGCCCTGCGGCAGCTTCGCGCCGCGGTAGTAGCGCGATCCGTCGACGGTGACGAGATACGCATCGTTGCCTTCGACGACGCGCCGGATGCGCTTGCCGTCGGGCACCGCCTTGATCTCGGGTTGCGGCGGATCGAGGTTCTCGACCTCGACCTTGAGATTTAGGTTCGCGTTGAATTCCTGCATCGTGCGCGACGTGAGCACGCTCTTGAGCTCCTTCTCGTCGCCGAAACGGCCGCGCACCTGCACGTGGCCTTTGCCGTTCCACTGCGTCGTCGCGTGAATGCTGTTCATGCGGAAGAATTCGCCGATCTCGTCCGCGATGCGCGGGCCGCTCTTGGCTTCGATCTTCGCCGCAAGGCCGCGCTGTGCGATTTTCGCCTTCAGCGCGTCGAGATCGTCGCCGTGCTCGACGTAGCCGTCGACGACGAACGCGCCATCGGCTTCCCTGTGCAACATGAGCCCGTTCGGCGCGATGCCGGCGATCAGCGATCGCAGTATCTGCTCCTGACTCGCGGCCGGCATTTTCGGCGGTGGCGCGTCGGTGCGATGCTGCGCGAGCACGAGCGCACCGCCGCTCGCGATCAGCATCAGCGCGGCGGCCCAAAGCGCGGCGACCTTGCCGCGTCCGATGCGCCGGTTCGAAGGCGCTGTCGCGACGGCAGTCTGGTCGACCTTGCGCAGCACGCTCTGCCAGCGCTCGCTCCAGTGCGGACCGATGGCGAAGCTCGCCGATCCGATCTGGATGGTCGAGAACGGCGCAAGCGGCTGCGCGTCGCCGGGATGCTGCGGACGATCGTCGACGCGCACGTCCGCATCGATCGCGCGCACCGAGAGCGCGCCTTCGGCGAACGTCAGGATGCAGTGATGCGCGAGGACGCCGGCGTCGGCGAGGATGATGTCGCAGTCATCGCTGCTGCCGACCAGCAACATGCCGTAAGTATCCAGGCGACGCTCCGCGCCCGCATGCATGCCAGACAGGACGCGCAAAGCCCACGTTTCCGCGACTGCCTTGCCCGCGCCCGCCCGCTCCGCTCGCGGACCGTTGCCGGCATCGTGCGTGCGTTGCGGCCAGACTTGCATCAGTGGCTTCCTCCCTGTGTCGCGGATTCCGCTGCCGGCGCGATCGCGTTCGATTGCAGCGATGCAGCGGGGCTCACCGCGGCGGGTTGTCCTTTCGCGTCGGACGACCACGGCTGTCCGAGTTTTTCCTGCGCTTCCTGCTGCTTGCGAATCTCCTCGATGCGAAGCGCGGGATCGCTCGGCACGTCCTGGCTCGTGATCTCGTTCGCCGCGACCAGGCGCGGCGTGATCAGGAACAGGCGCTCGGTGCGGCTCCTCTCCTTGTCGATCTGCTTGAACAGATTGCCGAGCAGCGGCACGTCGCCGAGGATCGGAATCTTCTGCTCGTGATTCTCGACCGTGTCGGAGATGAGGCCGCCGAGCAGCAGGCTTTGCCCGACGTCGATCAGCGCCTGCGTGTTGACGGCCTTGCGCGTGACCAGCGGAATCGTGACGTTCTGGCCGGTGCTCGCGGTCTGCTGCAGCTCGACGCCGCCGTCCTCGACCTGCACCATCATGCGGATGCGCACGTGCTGGCCTTCGTGCACGAGATGCGGCGTCACGCGCAGCACGGTGCCGGCGACGACGTTGAAGAGATCGACGTCGTACGCGCCCGCGACCGGCACGTAGATCGTCTGGCTGTTCTCGATGACCGCCTCGGTGTCGTTCATCGTCATCACCTGCGGACGCGAGATCACGTTGGTGATGTCCTGCGTCGCCAGAGCGTTGATGCGCGCGATGAACTTGGCGCCGTCGCCGACGATCGCGCCGATCTGGAAGCCGGTGAGCTGATTGAGGAAGTCGATGTTGTCGGCGCCGAGCGTGCGCACGAAATTCTGCTTGGCGCCGTCGCTGCCGAACATGACTTCGGTGCGGCCGTTCTTCCAGCGCCAGTCGACGCCGAGCTTCTTGATCTTGCCCTTGTTGATGTCGATGATCGTCGCTTCGATCTCGATCATCTTCGGCTCGACGTCCAGCGCTTCGATGAGCTGGTCGTACATGCCGATGTGATCGGGCGCATCGCGCACGATGATGGCGTTGCGGAACGTGTCGGCGACGATGCGCGCATTCGGTCCGGCATCGACGACGGCGACGGGCGGCGGCGCGGGCGTCGCCGGAATGTCGCCGGCGTCGTGCGGCACGTCGCCGCTCGACGGCGGTGCGAGCGGCGGCGGCAGGTTCTCGCGTCCGACCGACGCGAGACCTTGCCCGCGAAGCTTCGTCGACGTCGGGCGCAGCAGTTTTTCCTGCGCGACGGCGGCAGGTTCCTGGCGTCCCGCGCCGACGAGATCGCGCAGAAGACTGGCGACGCCCGGAACCGTCAGCTGGCGATTGCCGACCGTCATCGTCGTGTCGGCCGCCCACGCGTAGCGCAGCGGGTAATACTTGAACACCGTCGCCGGGCTCGGCACCTGGCCGTTGATCGCGTCCGCAAGCTGCTGCACCTGCTCGACGAAGCGCGGTGCACCGGTGATCATCACGAGGCCGTTGCCGGTCGTCGCCGTGAACGTGTTCGCTTCATCGCCGAGCTTCATCTTCGAGAACGCGCCGGCGAAATCCTCGACGCGCGGCGGTGGCAGCGTGGCGTAGCGCGTGGTGCGCTCGCGCGAGAGATACACATAGACGGCCGAGCCGTCGTAGTACGTGATGAGGTCGTTCGACGTCGCGATCGAGCGAAACACTTTCGCCGGAGTGCCGCTGCGCGGACCGTTGACGGTGCCGCCCTGCGAGCGCAGCTGCTGGCTGACGACCACGGCGAGGCCCTGATCGGCGAAGAATTCCTGGAGGAAATCGACGAGCGGCTGTTCCTGCGGCTTGTAGGTCACGTTGCCGGATTTGTACGGGATCGGCGCGGCATCCGCCACGCTCGAGAACAGCGATCCCAACATCAGCAATGTCATGACCCATCCGGAAAACTGCGTGAATACGGCCCCAGCCACCCTGTTTCGCATCCGCTACCCACTCCTCGCACGTTGGTTGTCGTTCCGCTTTCGATACTTCGCTAACGCGCTCCTCAGACGGCGAGTTGCCCCACCGGCACCAGCTTCACGTCCGGCACCAGCTCCTGATACGAGAGCACCGGCAATTCGGGAAATTCGAGCTCGGTCAACTTGCGCAGATGACGGCGCACGTCCATCGAGCACAAGAGCGCAAGCTTCGCCTCGGCCGCGTGCACGCGTTCGCGCATCTGATCGAGCAGGCGCTCGGCGAGCTCAGGCTCGACCGCAAGCTGCGTGCCCGCACCGCTGACATGCACCGATCGGCGCAGGCGATCTTCGAGCTCGGGATGCGCGACCAGCACCGGCAGCGTGCGGTTCGATCCTGCGTATCGGTCGCTGATATGACGGCGCAGAGCAATGCGCACGTACTCGCTGACCAGCACGATGTCCTTCTCGCGGCTCGCAGCGTCGGTCACCGCTTCGAACACATCGCGCAGGTGCCGCACCGGAATGCGTTCTTCGACGAGTCGCTTCAGCACGTCGGCGACGCGCTGCGGCGAGACCACGCGCAGCATCTCGCGGACCAGATCCGGATAGTCGCGGCTGAGCCCGTTGAAGAGGTTCGAGGTTTCCTGGATGCCGACGAAAAGGCTGAGATGCTGTTCGAGCGCGCCGCGAAGATGCCGGCGCAGCACGTCGATCGCTTCGATCGCCGCGTCGCTCAGCGTGTTCGTGTTCGCGGCGTCGACGTGCGATTCGCGCCACTCGCCGGGGAAAGCCGGCAGATAAGCGGACTCTTCTTCAATGTGCGCAGCCGGCAACGCGGCGCGCGGCGTGCGCGCGCTCGGCAGGAAGCGCGCGCCCGGCATCAGCTTGCCGCTGCCGATGCGAACGCCATGCGCGAACACGCGATACGAATTCGGCGCGATGCCGACGCCGGCACGCAGCGCGGGCGGCGGTAGCGGCACGCCGTACTCCTCGCGCATGAAGCCGACCGTTTCGCGGAGCGCAAGCCGGATCGCCGCGGGTCCGAGCGCGCGCAGCATCTGCGCGTCCATCTCGATGAGGAGCGCCGGCGGCGGCGACAGCTCGTCGCTGGCGACGACATCGATCGGCTGCAAGTCCTTGCTCGCGTCCGGCACGCGGAAGAGCTTGCGCAGGAAGCCGACGCTGTTGCGAAAGCGCCAGGAGCCGATGCCGACGAAGACGAGGCCGATCAGGAGGAACACGATGACCGGGAATCCCGGCACCGTCATCATCAGGAGCGCGATGAGCCCTGTGATCATGATCACGCGCGGCTCGTTGCTGATCTGCGCGGAGATCGCGGCGCCGAGATGGCTCGCCTCGCCGTCGTGCGCGGTGCGCGTCACGATGAGTCCGGCGGACATCGAAGCCAGCAGCGCCGGAATCTGCGCGACAAGCCCGTCGCCGATCGTGAGAATGCTGTAGGTGTGTATCGCATCGCCGAGCGTTAAATCGCGTTGCAGCATGCCGACCGCGAGACCGCCGAGCAGATTGATCACGATGATGACGATGCCGGCGATCGCGTCGCCTTTGACGAATTTCATCGCGCCATCGAGGCTGCCGTGGAGCTGGCTTTCGATCTCGAGCAGGCGCCGGCGCCGCTTGGCTTCGTCCTTGTCGAGGATGCCGGAGCGAAGATCCGAATCGATCGAGAGCTGCTTGCCGGGCATCGCATCGAGCGAGAATCGTGCAGCGACCTCAGCCACGCGTTCGGCGCCCTTGGCGACGACGATGAACTGCACGACCGTGATGATCAGGAAGATCACGAGGCCGACGACGAGGTTGCCGGAGACGACGATGCGGCCGAACGTGTCGATGATGTGGCCCGCATCCGCGTGCAGCAGGATCGATCGCGTGATCGCGATCGACAGCGCCAGCCGGAACAAGGTCGTCAGCATGAGCACGCTGGGGAAGCTCGAGAACGCGACCGGCGTCGGGATGTAGATCGCGATCAGCAGCAGCCCGATGCCGATCAGGATGTTGACCGCGACCAGCGTGTCGATCGCCGCCATCGGCAGCGGCAGGATCATCAGCGCGACGATCGCGACGACGCCGAAAACCAGCACGATATCGCTGTACGAGCGCGGCCCGGCGAGGCGAAGTCTCGCGAGGGAGGCGCTTACGCTCATGCCGGCGCTCCGTCGCGCCGGATCTTCGATGCGCAGCACGAATCCGCATGCGCCCGCACGTCGCCGCGTGGAACCGCGGTGCGCGCTTCGAGCTTCGATTCCCTAAGTGTCATCCCGTCCACGAACAGTTTTCGTCCAGCAGTCTAGACGTCCAAACTATCCTGTGCATCCCATGCCGCCGGATGTCGCCCAGGGACGTGACACTAGCAGACGAAAATGACGCTCCGGCAAAACCTAGGGAAAACCCTTGGGCACATTTGCGGACTGATCGTTAACCTCGTGTCAATGCTTCGTTGTGTACAAGTGAAGAGGTAGCGCGCGACGTATTGGTTGCGGCATGCTCCGCGTCGAGGTCCGCCAATAGACTGATTGTGGATTGCGTCACACCGAGCAAGAATCGCCGCGAATCATGCTCAACCACGAGTACACGTTCACGAGGTCCGACGCCGAGCACCTGGACGATGCGCAGGGGTCCGGCCGTGCCGCTGCGCGCCGCGTAGCGACGCGACATCCACCACAGCGCGGCGAGCGCGATGGCAACGGCGAACAACGGAACGATCAACGCGATCAGCGTCGTACCCGATCCGTCGCTCGCCGTATCCGCATCGGCGGCGCGGGCGAGACCTTGCAGCGAACACAGCAGGAGAAGCATCACACAACGGCAAACTGATTTCATAAAGATGTTCCACATTGGGACTGGATCGCGCGGCTCACGTACAGGGGCGTGAAGCGCGAATAGGATAACGACGATGTCGACGACTGGTTGCGAGTCCGTCCACACCGTCTCGACCTCCCCTGTGTCGAGAAGGGTCGGGCGATCAACGGATCCACTGTACGCGTTGATCGAGGCATTTCCGCTGCCGTGCGCGGTGTTCGACCGCGAGCACGGCGATGCATTGCTGGCCAATTCCGCGTTCCGCGAGGAATTCGCGCATCTCGAGCGCCTGCCGGCGCGCGCCGATTTCGAGGCCGAGTTCGAGTCCTTGCGCGAAGGCGTCGAGGGCACGGACTGCTACGCGCCGCGCTCTCGGCGCTGGTATCGGCTGGTCTGGCGGCACCTCAAATGGGCCAACGCGAAGCGCTGCGACATCGTCTTCGTCAGCAACACCAGCGACGAGATCGAGGCGCTGCGCCAGCACAAGACGCAGCAGGAGCAGCTCCTCTTCACCTCGCGCATGCTGAGCGTCGGCGAGATGGCGACCACGCTGGCGCATGAGCTCAACCAGCCGCTGGGCGCGATCATCAACTACTTGAGCACGTGCAACGGCCTGATCGAGCGCGGCGACGAGGCGAATCCGCGCCTGCGCCAGGGCATTGCGCTGGCGCGCAACCAGGCCGAGCACGCAAGCGCCGTGATCGCGCGCTTGCGCGAGTTCGTGCGCACGCGCGATCCGCGCCGCGAGCCGCACCCGCTCGCCGTGCTCGCGCAGACGGTCGTCGAGCTTTTGCGCCTCGAAGCCGAGCAGCATCAGGTGCGCATCCTCGCCGATCTGCCGAGCTCGCTGCCGCGCGTCATCGCCGATCGCGTGATGATCGAGCAGGTTCTGCTCAATCTCGCCAAGAACGCGGTCGATGCGATGCGCAACACGCCGCCGGGGAGCCGCGAAGTGCTGATCACCGCGCGTACCGATCTCGACGGCATGATCGAAGTGCGCGTGCGCGATCGCGGCGCCGGCATCGGCAGCGATTTCGCCGAGCGCATGTTCGCGCCGATGTTCAGCACGAAATCGGACGGGCTCGGCATGGGCCTCGCGATCTGCCGCTCGATCGTCGAGTTCCACGAGGGGCGCCTGTTCGCCGAGCCCAATCCCGACGGCGGCAGCACGTTCGCGTTCACGCTGCCCGCGGAGGCGGCATGAACCGCAGCGCGGCGCGCATCCTCTTGGTCGACGACAACGACGAGTTCCGCGAGTCGACCTGCTGGCTGCTAGAAGACGCGGGATTCGAAGTGAAATCGTTCTCGGCCGCGCCCGCTTTGCTCGAAGCGCTTGAGGTCGAAGCGGCGAGCGGAACGCAGACCTGCATCGTCAGCGACGTGCGCATGCCGCGCATGAGCGGCATCGAGATGCAGCAGGAGCTGCGCCGGCGCGGCGTGGAAATGCCGCTCGTGTTCGTGACGGCGCACGGCGACGTGCCGCAGGCCGTCGAGGCGATGCGCAACGGCGCCGCGAATTTCATCGAGAAGCCATTCGATCCGGCTACGCTGGTGCATGCCTTGCAAGCTGCGCTCGATCGGAGCGCCATGCGCGGCTCGCAGTCGACGCAGCTCGAACGCCTCACGCCGCGCGAGCGGCAGGTGCTCGAGCTCGTCGTCGCCGGCAAGCTCAACAAGACGATTGCCGACGTGCTCGGCATCAGCATCAAAACGGTGGAGCTGCACCGCTCCAATCTCATGGGCAAGCTCGGCGCGCGCAACGTCGCCGAGCTGATTCGCATCGCGCTCGGCCATGAATGACGATGCGCGCTACAGGGAAGGACACGATGACGGACGGAGTCGCTCGTTGAACACCGACACTCGTGCGGGCGTCGGCGAAACCGGCGCAACGGCCGCGACCGCGCTCGGCGCGCGATTGCGCAGGATCTCTCCCGAGCGAGCCGGAGCGGTGACGCGCCTCCTCGTCGCCGGCGAGCAACTTTTGCGCGAAGACGCGCACGGACGACTCGATCTCCGCAACGACGTGACGCAGGCGGCGCCGCACGCGACGACTGCCGTCCTCGCGCACGCACACGGCCGCGTCACGCTGGTGCTGGCGAGCGAGCACGGCACGGGCGCGATCGGCGATCGCAGCTGGCACGATTTCGAGGGCGACGCGCGGCTACTCGCGTGGACGCTCGCGTACGAGCCCTTGATCTCGCGGCTCTCCGATCTTCTCGGCTTGCCGCTGCTGCCCGTCGAGTTGAAACCTGCGCCGGAATCGTCCGACGACGTGTGGCACTGGATGGGTTTCCGCTACGGCCGCGGCGAGCAATTCCATTGCGAAGGATTGTTCGGCCTCGATCGCACCGCGACGGAAGCCTTGTCCGCATTGGCGGACTGGCAGCGCAACGACGGCACCTCGCCGCGCATCGAGCTCGAGCACGTGCCCCTGCCGTGCCGCTTGAGCCTGGCGCCGATCGAGCTTCCCACAGCGACGCTGCGCGCGATCGGCGCCGGCGATGTCGTCGTCGTCGGACGACGCAGCGCCGTGCTCGATGCATTGCGCCTGCGCGCCGACACGGGCGAGCCCGCGACGGATTCGCGCCATGCCTGGGCCGCGCGCGCGGCGGGCGACGGCATCGCGATCGCGCGCGCGCTCACCGAAGCCGAATTGAGGAACGAGGCGATCATGTCAGACGATTCCGCAAGCTTGCCGGTCGAAACGAGTGGCCACGACGACGCCGATCCGCGCGATGCGATTCCAATCCGCGTCGAGCTTGTGCTCGACGAGCTCAAGCTGACGCTGGCCGAGCTCGGCGATCTCGGTGCGGGACAGATGCTGAGCTTGAATCAACCGGTCGAGAACGCGCGCGTCACGCTGCGCGCGAACGGCAGGATCATCGGCACGGGCGAGCTCATCGCGCTCGGCGACATGCTCGGGCTCAAGGTCACGCGGATCGGGGACGCGCGTGGACTTCAGTAGTTTTTCGCCGGCACTCGTCGTCGTCACGGTCGTCAGCCTCGCGCTGGCGCCGTTCGTCGCGGTGATGGTGACCTCGTTCACCAAGATCGTCGTCGTGATCAGCCTCCTGCGCAACGCGCTCGGGCTGCAGCAGACGCCGCCGAACGTCGTCATCAACGGGCTCGCGATCATCCTCTCGATCTACGTGATGTATCCGGTCATCCTCGACACGCTCGACATTGTCAACAAGTCCGCACCGCCGGCGACGACATCGCAACAAGCCGCGCCGGCCGACAAGCTGACGGTCGAGCGGCTGGTGCAGATCGTGACCGTCGGCAAGGAGCCGCTGCGCAAATTCCTGATCCAGCATTCGCATCAGCGCGAACGCGAATTCTTCCTCGAGAGCGCCAAGCGCATGCTACCGCCGCAGCAGCAATCGTCGCTGACCGCCGAAGATTTCATCGTCGTCATGCCGGCATTCACCGTGAGCGAGCTCACCGCGGCGTTCCAGATCGGATTCCTTCTCTTCCTGCCGTTCGTCGTGATCGATCTCATCGTCTCGAACATCCTGCTCGCGCTCGGCATGATGATGCTGTCGCCGACGATGGTGTCGCTGCCGTTCAAGCTGCTCCTGTTCGTGATCCTGAGCGGCTGGGCCAAGCTGATCCATGGCCTCGTGCTGACGTATCGCTGACGATGTACGAGACCGAGATCCAGCTCGCGCGCGAAGCGCTGTGGCTCGTCCTCCTGCTGTCGGCGCCGCCGATCCTGGCAGCGGCGATCGTAGGCCTCCTGATCGCGTTCCTGCAGGCGGTCACGCAACTCCAGGAGCAGACGTTTCCGTACGCGGTGAAGTTTCTCGCGGTGGTGCTTGCGCTCTTCGCCACGGCGACGGTGCTCGGCAGCACGCTGTACAACTTCTCCGATCGCCTGTTCAGTAATTTCGCGACGCTGATCCACTGACGCCGTGACGCCGTTCCAGGGCATCCATGAACAAGTCCTCTCGATCGCGCTGACGTTGCCGCGCATCGCAGCCGCATTCGTCGTCGTGCCGCTGATGACCGCGGAAACCGTGCCGCCGCTGGTGCGCAACAGCTTCTTCGTCAGCCTCGCGATCGTCGCCTACCCGATCGCGATGGCGGCTTCGCCCGGCGGCGCGATGATGCAATCGACGTGGGCGCTGATCATCCTCAAGGAAATCTTCATCGGCACCGCGATCGGATTTTCGTTCGGCGCGATCTTCTGGGCGCTCTCGGGCGCGGGCTACGTCATCGACGTCAAGGTCGGCTCATCGATGGCGAGCGTCATGGATCCGATCTCCGGCCACCAGACCTCGCTGACCGGAATGTTCCTCTCGCAACTCGGCGCGTGGCTCTTCATGGCGACCGGCGCATTCATGATGTTCATCGATCTTTTGCTGACGAGCTATCGCCTCTGGCCCGTCGGCAACGCGCTCCCGCCGCTCCACGCCGGCGGCGTCGCCTACTTCGCCGGCCAATTCAATTTCCTGATGACCGCCGTGCTGATGTTCTCCGCGCCCGCGCTGATCATCACGACGCTCCTCGACATCGCGCTTGGGCTCGTCAATCGCTATGCGCAGCAGCTCAACGTGTTTTCGCTGGCGATGCCGATCAAGTCGTGGTTGTCGACTTGGATTTTGCTGCTGGCGCTCGGGGCGATCGTTGAAGTCGTCGTGAGGCAGCTTGCGCAGAATTCGCATTTGCTGGATGCGTTGATGAAGGTGCTTTGAGTTTCGATCCGCCGTTCGGCGGAGGCCGAAATCCAGCTCCTCACTTTGTCATCCCGGCGGAAGCCGGGATCCAGCTCCTCATCCGTCATCCCGGCGGAAGCCGGGATCCATGTGCTGTTGCTCTTGATCTTCAGCGCTACGCGAAGACCGACTCACGTCCCTGTGTTTTCCACTCGCATCCTGCGAGCGGGTCACTTTCTCTTGCTTGCCCAAGAGAAAGTAACCAAAGAGAAGGGCAGCCCGGGTAGGACGCCGGCTT
>Ga0068862_100000229_pt1 | contig 62419 bp, 55 predicted proteins | sample KBSSwiS52_FD_66598 | JGI IMG/M metagenome (GOLD analysis project Ga0068862, IMG submission 66598) | Switchgrass rhizosphere microbial communities from Kellogg Biological Station, Michigan, USA - KBS Switchgrass S5-2 | ecosystem: Host-associated > Plants > Roots > Rhizosphere > Soil ...
CTGCTCGACTACCTGGCGGACAACGTCAATCCGACGCCCGACGAACAGACCTTCGAGAAGGCGCTCACCGAGGCCATCGAGGAGTCGCTCTCCAGCCTGAAGGAGCGTGAGGCGAAGATCCTGCGGTTGTACTTCGGGCTCGATGGCGAGGAGCCGATGACGCTCGAGCAGATCGGTTCGCTGCTCGGTATCACGCGGGAACGGGTGCGCCAGATCAAGGAGAAGGCGCTCTCACGGCTGCGCCACGTATCGCGCGCACGCGCACTCGAGAGCTTCCTGGGCTAGCGCGGAGGATGGTGCGCTGATCGCATGGGCGGCCCTGCCTGGGGCCGCCCATCGTCCATCCGGGCCGGCCCGGATTAGCATTCACTGCATGTCCTCACTGCCGCGTCCGGGACGCACCGACCAGCCGATTGCCCGAGAGTCTGTCGAGTCGGCGCGCGCCATGGCGTGGCCGGGAATGCGGCGGGTATTCACAGTGCTCTGGCGTGCGGTCCGGCTGCGGTGTCCGCACTGCGGGAAGGGCCCGGTGCTCCAGCACTGGTTCAGGATGCGTCGGCGGTGTGGCACGTGCGGGCTCGCGATCGAGCGCGGGGAGCGGGACTACTTCATCGGCTCGATGCTGTTCAACCTCGTCGTGTCGGAGATCCTGTTCGCGTCCGCGTTCGTCGCGACGCTCCTGATCGCATGGCCTAACGTTCCGTGGGACACACTACAGTGGGTGGCGCCGCTGGCAATGGGTGCTGCCCCGTTCATCCTGTTCCCGTTCTCCAAGCTTGCGTGGCTGGGCTTCGATATCCTGCTGCGCCCCGTCACGGTCGACGAGTTGGGGGGGCAGTAGCGGCTGGCTCTTTGCGATCAGCCATCAGGTACGTCAGCGTTGGCACCGGCATCAAGCACCTCCAACGAGCGACCCGAATTCCACCCGCAACCAGCTCCTGCTCCATGGCACAGCAGAATTCGTTCGACGTCACGACCGGTGTGGACCTGCAGGAGGTCGACAACGCGATCAACCAGGCACAGAAAGAGATCACGCAGCGCTACGACTTCAAGGACGCGAAGGTGTCGATCGATTTCCAGCGCGCCGAGGGGAAGATCCTGCTTGCGGCCGACAGCGATTTTCGCATGCGCGCATTGTTCGACATCGTGCAGGCGAAGCTCATCAAGCGGGGCGTCCCGGTGAAGAATCTGGATGTGGGGGAGATCAAACAGGCGGGCGGCGACATGGTGCGCCGTGAGGTCGGGCTGAAAATGTCGCTCGACGGCGACACGGCGAAGAAGGTCGCCGCCGCGATCAAGGACGCGAAGATGAAAAAGGTCCAGGCCGCGATTCAGGGCGACCAGGTTCGCGTCAGCTCACCATCGCGGGACGAGCTGCAACTCGTTATGCAGCTCCTGCGCGGGAAGGACTTCGGGGTCGAACTGAAGTTCGGTAACTATCGGTAACTATCGCTGAGCGTCGGGCGGTGTCCCCTCGGCCCGGTCTTTGATCCAGACCTCGACCTTCGGTGGAAGGAACATGTCGTCGGCGATGGCCGCGACTTCCTCCGCCTCCTTCCACTCCTCGGCCAGCCGAGTGAGCTCACCTTCCATCGCCCGCCGCTCGGATTCCTCGTGTACGGCCATCTCGAGCGCGAGCCGCTCGACGGGGAGCAGGCTCATTGCCCCCACGCGCCGATACTTCGCCATCATGCGCCGTCCATGGAACCGCGAGAAGCGCGACGCGGTCTTGTACAGGAAGCCATCGGCGTCCCCCACCTCGTCGATCTGATTGACCGCGCGCTGCACCAGGCGGCTCGCGCCGCCGAGCCAATTTGCCCGCGCCAGTAGTCGTCCGCCTGCGGTCAGCGCTTTGTCGCCGTCGTAATGCGTCGCCCCGCCGTCGTGAACGAGCCGGAGGGTCAGCTCGTTGGTATGCCGGGCGGTGTAGTAGGCGGATTCCCAGAGGTGCCTCACGCGTACCGTCAGGGGCTGCCCCTGTGGGCTTTTCACCCGCAGCGCAACGCGTTCCCACTGCCAGTAGTCCTTGATGTCCATCGCGATCATGCCTGGCACCACCCAGAGCGGAGCACTCATGCCAAAGCCAACGAAGGCCGGGAAGATGAGCGGTGCAGCAGCGATCAGCGGTGGGACAGCCACCGCGGCCGCGGCCACGCCTGCGGCTCCGGCGACACCTGCCGCGATCCCGGCGCGGGTGCGTCTCCACTTGAGCATCGAGCCGTACCGCCACGCGGCGAACTCTGGCCGGAGCGGCTTGCCGATCCTGATGAGGTCCACGCCAGCCGGCAGCTGGGCGAGGCCGATATTGTCGGTGGAGACGCGCGCCCGTGTGCTTCGGTAGCGCCGCTCGCACTCCTCGATCGCTTCCCACCGGTCATCGAGCGGCGAGAGGTTCCATCGCCGGCACTCGGGACACACCGCCCAGAGGCGGCCGCGCGCGCTGTCGAAGGCGAGCCGAGATCCGACCGGGAAATGCTCGATGACCTCGTTCTTCCCGAGACGGCTCTGGCAGAACAGGCACGTGCTGAACATGACGCGTCCTCCGAACCGGTGTGTCTAACTATCGAATGTGACCGGCCGGGCTGATCCGGGCCACCTGAGCCCTGTGCTTTTAACCGTTTCCTAATTCGATCAGCCGGCAGCGGGCAGCGCCACCAACGACCAGCACGGTCACCCCGCAACCAGCTAGTTTTGTCGAGATGTCTGACTATCAGGTCTGTCCGTGAAGGTCGGTCTTCTCACGCTCGGCTGCGACAAGAACACCGTCGACAGCGAGCGCTACCTCGCCGAGCTGATCGCCCACGGCGCGGAAGCGACCGGGACCCTGGAGGAGGCCGACGTCATCATCGTCAACACGTGTGGCTTCATTGACGCGGCCAAGCGGGAGTCCATCGACGCCATCGTCCAGGCTGGCCGTTACAAGGCGGACGGCACGTGCCAGGCCGTCGTCGCGGTTGGTTGCCTCATTCAGCGGCACAAGGACGAGCTCGAGGCGGCCCTCCCCGAGGTCGATTTCTTCCTTGGTGCGGCCGAGGCCGACCGGCTGATTCCCGAGCTTGCGGAACGCGGCCTCCTGGGCGACCCGCTGGCCGACCACCCGGGCATGCGCGTCTACTCGGGCGACCGGCCTCACGTCCGGTACCTGAAGATCAGCGAAGGCTGCGATCATGGCTGCGCATTCTGCGCCATTCCGCTCATGCGCGGGAAGCATCGTTCGTTCGCCCTGGCCGATGTGGTTCGCGAGGCACAGCTGCTGGAGCTTCAGGGCGCGCGTGAGATCAACCTCGTAGCGCAGGACCTCGCGCACTACGGACGCGATCGTCGCGACGGCATCGGGCTCGCCGAACTCCTCGAGGCTCTGGTGGCCGAGACCGCGATTCCGTGGATTCGCCTGCTGTACCTCTACTCGGCCGGCCTAACGCCAAAGCTCCTCGAGCTGGTGGCGACGCAGCCACGGATTCTGCGCTACCTCGACATGCCGATGCAGCATGCGTCCGACGATGTCCTGAAGCGCATGCGGCGCCCCGAGCGACAGGCGAGTCAGCGGGAGCGAATCCGGCGCATTCGCGACGTCGTACCCGACGTCGCCATCCGCACGACGTGCATCGTCGGATTCCCGGGCGAGACCGAGAGTGACTTCCAGCAGCTGCTCGATTTCCTCGAGGAAACGCGCTTCGACCGGGTCGGTGCGTTCACGTACTCTGCCCAGGAGGGCACGCGTGCGTGGTCGATGCCTGACGATGTGCCCGATGACGTGAAGCGTGAGCGGCTGGAGCGGCTGACCGAGCTGCAGCGGATCATCACAGCGGAGCGGTACGAGGCGCACGTCGGCGCACGGGTACGTGTGCTCGTCGACGAGGCGGCCGACACGAGCGGACGCGCGCTCGCGCGGGCGCCGTGGCAGGCGGATGACGTGGACGGCGTCACGCGCTTGGAGACCGAGGCACGTCCGGGCGACTTCGTCAGCGCGATCATCGACGCCGTCGAGGACGACTACGACTTCGCCGCCACGGCGCTGGCGATCTCCGATCGCTATCGTCCGGCACCACCGCTGCGAGCGGGCCGCGTACTTCCGGTGACGACGACGGTCGGAAGCTTCGGTCGCTGAGCCGTGCCTCGCATGCGACCGGGTGCAGCGGCGCGAGCGAAGCTGGCAGATCGACGGCGCGGCTGGCCTGGCACGTTCGGCCGCGTTTCGCGCCATGTCGCGCTTCCGGCGGTTCTCACGACCCTGGCCGCCTGTGCGCGCGCCACGCCGCCGGCACCCTCGCGACCGGCAGGCCCGGACGCTCGACACTTCGTCGACGCGAGCGTCGCACGCGTTTCCCTTGGTCAGGTGGCGAGTCCCGTCCTGTCGGCTACGGCGGCCTGGCGGCTGACCGACGCCGACGGCCGTCTCGTCACGCAGGGAGATTCGGGTCAACGGCTCGTGCTCTCGGCGGCGGACGGTGGCCTGCAGTTCATCGCGCCGAGTGGAACGACGCGGGACGTGCGTGGGCCGCTATTGATGTCGACGACGAGCCACGGCGTCGTCGCGATCGGCGGGCGACGCTACCGCGGTGAGCTGTGGCTCGCGAATGGCGACTCGGGTGTGCGCGTCGTCAACCGCCTGGCGCTCGAGGCCTACCTCCGCGGCGTCGTCCCGCGCGAGCTCGGCGTTCGCGGCCCCAGCGACCGTGCCGCGCTCGAGGCACAGGCCGTCGCCGCGCGGAGTTATGCGGTCGTGCGAATCGGTAACACCTCGCGGGAGTATGACCTCGTCGCCACCACGACCGACCAGGTCTACGGCGGTGTGGATGCCGAGAACGCCTTGGCCGATGCGGCCATCGCCGCGACGGAGGGCCTGGTGCTCATGTACGACGGGCGCGTCGTGAGCGCACCGTACTACTCGACGTGCGGCGGCAGCTCGGCCGAGCCGGCGGAACTGTGGCGCTCGCGCAATGAACCGTTTCTGACCCGCGTCAGTGACCAGGTCCCGGGATCGGACAGGTATTACTGCGATATCGCGCCTCGATTTCGTTGGGAGCGGACGTGGCGTGGTGACACGCTCACTGCCGTCGTGGAGCGTTACCTGCGCTCGTATGCCCGGGTGGGCGATGGTCCGGTCGGCGCGGTGCGAGGGATCGTGGTGGACGGGCGGACGCCTTCCGGGCGCGTCGCCGCGATCATCGTGCAAACCGATCGAGGGGAGTTTCGGGTCCAGGGCAACGACGTGCGTTATGTGCTGCGTTCTCCCGGTGGCGAGCTTCTGAACAGTACGTATTTTTCGCCCGACGCGGTCTCGGCTCCCGATGGGCGACTCGCGCGCCTGACATTGCGAGGGCTCGGCTACGGGCATGGCGTCGGCATGTGTCAGTGGGGCGCGATCGGCCGCGCGCGCGCCGGGCAGGACTTTCGCACGATCCTCCGCACGTATTTCCCCGGGACGAGTGTTGCGCGCGCGTACTGATTTGCCGAACCTCACCTTGTTCCTTGGTGCCCTCGTCGCCCTCGGCGTGTCCGTCGCCCGGCCGGCGCGCGCGCAGGCGCAGGGGTCGTGGCTCGAACGGCTCGGCATCGACAAGCTTCGCTTCTCGGCGCTTGGGGCCCAGGTCGGGCGCGTGAATCCGTACGGTATCGAGCCCACGACGTCCTACTCGTTGCAGGTAGACTACGGTGAGCTCAGCCCGGGGTGGCGCATCGTTTTCAACGCGACGTATTGGGGCTCGAGGTTCCGCGACCGAAACGTGCGCGCGTATGCCGATTCGTTGCTCAGTACCATCTCCGATCCGACCGGAGACGCTGAGGTGGTCCTCGGCGATGTCACGGTGTCGGACATCGTGCTCGGTGCCGAGGCGCGGCGCACGTTTCTTCCCAGCGCATGGCTTCGCCCGTATGTCGGTGGTGGAGTTGCGACGCACGTCGTGAATGCGGACGGCCGGCTGATCGATGGCACGTTCGTGGAGCGTGCAACGGACGTCATCGCCGTGGGGATAGCCGGCAATACCGGGGCGGAAGTTCGAGTCGTCCGCCACATCGCGCTCGATGCGCAGGCCCGCTACGATTTTCTGAGTCTGGCTCGCTTCGGCTCGTTGCGCATCGGCGCGAGCTACTACTTCGACACGTTACGCCCTCGTCTTCCATGAAGCCCAACATTCGCGTCGGCGTCGTGGGCGCTGGGGCCATCGCGCAGCTCGCGCACCTTCCGTTGCTCTCGAAGCTGCGCGGCGCGCAGCTCGTTGCCTTGTGTGACAACGATCGACCGAAAGCCCGGGCGCTTGCGGACCGATTCGACGTCCCCGATGTGTTCACCGACATCGAGGACCTCCTCGAGTTCGATGAGCTCGACGCCGTCGTCGTCGCGACGCCGAACCACCTGCACGAGCCGCACGTCCTCGCGGCGCTGGCGGCGAAGGTACACGTGCTGTGCGAGCGGCCGCTGTCGCTCTCTGCGCGCGGGGTCGAACGAATCCTCGCTGCCGCGACTCGCGTCGACCGGAAGGTGTTTGTCGCGAACAATCATCGCTTCCGGTCGGACGTCCAGGCACTCGATCGCTTTCTTCGAGGCGGCGAGCTGGGCAAGCTCACGGGCATTCGCGCCGGCGTGTACCAGCCGCGTATTCGTCACGAGGGTTGGCGCGCGCGTCGCGCCGAAGCGGGCGGCGGCGCATTCTTCGACCAAGGGCTGCCGATGGTCGATCTCGCGATGTGGTTGGCGGACTATCCAGCCCCGGTTCGCGTATGGGCCCACATGGACCGTCCGCGGGGAAGCGCCGTCGAAGAGTCAGCGCTCGTCACGCTGGAATGCGATACCGGTGTGGCATTCACGTTCGATATCTCTTGGGCCTATGTCGGCTATGAGGAGCGCTGGTGGTTCGAGACGCTGTCATCGCGTGGGAGCGCGCGCCTCGCGCCACTGCGTGTCGTGAAGGAGCTGAACGCCAAGCCCACCGACGTTTCTCCCGGCGGCGCGGCGGCGCGGGAAAGCTCGTTCAACCAATCGTATCGCGCCGAGCTGGCGCACTTCCTGTCCGTCGTGCGCGAGGAGACGCCGTACGAAGCGCCGACCGATCAGATCATCCTGCACAAGGTCATCGAGGCCGCGTACCGGTCGGCGGATGAGGGAAAAGAGGTGAAGCTGTGAAGTCCTTCCTCCTGTCTGCGTTTCTCGTTGGGAGCGCGCTTTCGGCTCAGGCGGTGCAGTCGCCAGCCCCAGCTCCGCAATCGACACTCCCGGGCTCCGATCTGACGATCTACCTGATGACTATGGGCCCGGGCGATCAGGTCTGGGAGCGGTTCGGGCACAACGCCATTCGGATCGTCGACGCATCACGCGGGACGGATAGCGTCTACAACTGGGGCACGTTCGACTTCCACCAGCCGAACTTCCTCCGCCGCTTCATGACCGGGAACACGCTGTACTGGATGCAGGGCGACGGTATGCCAGAAACGATGGCGACGTATCAGTACCTGAATCGTTCCATCTGGGTTCAGGAGCTGGATCTGACGCCGGCAGAGCGGGCGGCAGTCCGGGATTTCATCGCCTGGAACGCGGAGCCCGACCATCGCTACTACCGATACGACTACTACCTCGACAACTGCTCGACCCGGGTGCGGGATGTCATCGATCGCATCATCGGTGGCCAGCTCAAGGCGGCGACGAATGCCCGCCTAACGAGCACGACCTATCGCTTTCACACGCAGCGTGCGCTGCAGCTCGATCGCGCCGTCGCCATGGGAACGAATATCGGGTTGGGGGAAGTGGCCGACCGCCCGATTACCCAGTGGGAGGAGGCCTTTCTCCCCGGACGGTTGATGGAGCACGTTCGAGGCGTTCAGGTGCGCGCCGCCGACGGTACCACGCACCCTTTGGTCAGGGGAGAGCAGGTCCTGTTCACCGCGCGCCGCCCACCTGAGCCGACCGCGCCGCCTGACGTCACCTTGCGGAATCTCATCATCGGCGTCGTGATCGCGGGGTTACTCGTGATCCTGGCGCGCGCGGCGCAGAGCGGCCGCCGCGCCGGTCGGCTCGCGTTCACGACGACCGCCACGATCTGGACCGCACTCAACGGCATCCTCGGGGTGATCCTGATCGTCGGGTGGACGGCCACGCGGCACGTCTTCATGGCCCGCAACGAGAACTTGCTCCAGTTCGATCCGCTGTCGCTCGTGTTGGCCGTCCTTCTCCCCTTGGCCGTGAGCCGCGGGCGCTCGGCCTCGCTCGTTCGCTTGCTCTCCGCGATCATCGCCGTCGTAGCGATCGTCGGTCTCGCGATGAAGCTGCTGCCCTGGTTCGACCAGGCGAACGTTGCCGTGATCGCCTTGACGCTGCCGGTGCACCTCGCGCTCGCCTGGGGCTCGAGAACGCTCGTTGCGGCGACGAGCCCGGCTCGGACGGCCGCGGCCGCGCGCCCCGTCGTCTCGCGTTCCGCCGCGTGAGCGGACTCTCGGTAGGCGTCGACGTCGGCGGTACGTTCACCGACCTCGCCGCCGTCGCCGACGACGGCTCGGTCCTCGCGTTCAAGGTTTCCAGCACACCGACGGATCAGAGCGAGGGCGTCGAAGACGCGCTCCGCCGCCTGCCCGATGGCGGTCCATCGGTCAGCAGCATCGTGCACGGCACGACGGTCGTCACGAATATGCTGCTCGAGCGGACCGGCGCCCGCGTCGTGCTGTGCGCGACCGACGGCGCGACTGATCTGCTGGAGCTGCGGCGGCAGGAGCGTGCAGCGCTCTACGACCTGTCCGCCCAGCATCCGCCAGCGCTGGTTCCGCACGAACGCGTTGTTGGCGTCAGCGAGCGGATCGCGCCCGAAGGCATCATCCGCCCGCTCACGGACGCCGCTGCGGCCACCGTCGCCGAACAGGTTGCCGCGCTCGGGCCGGAGGTCGTGGCTATCTCTCTGCTGCACGCGTACGCTGACAGCTCTCACGAGCGTTCGCTCGCGGCGGCGCTGCGCGAGCGTGCACCGGGCATCGACGTCGTCTGCTCGAGCGACATCCTGCCGGAGATTCGCGAGTACGAGCGTACTGCGACGACGCTGTGTGAGGCGTACGTTCGGCCAGGCGTCGGCCGATACGTGGCGCGGCTCGCGTCGCGACTGGAGGCGGTTGGACTTCCGTCGCCAAGCGTCATGTCGTCGAGTGGTGGCTCGGCCCCGGCGGAGGACGCGGCTCGCAACGGGGCGTCGCTCGCGCTCTCGGGGCCCGCCGGCGGAGTGACCGGCGCCGCGCACATCGCACGGACGTTAGGCATCGACAAGGCGCTCACGATCGACATCGGCGGCACGAGCGCCGATGTCGGGCTCGTGCTGGATGGCGAGCCGCTGCTCGAGGCCGGTGGTGCCGTGGCGGGCGTACCGATCGCTCTCTCGCGCGTGCTCGTGGAGACGGTGTCCGCGGGCGGCGGCAGCATCGCGTGGGTCGACGATGGAGGAGCGCTGCGCGTCGGTCCTCGGAGCGCGGGTGCGCACCCCGGTCCCGTCGCGTTCCGCCGAGGTGGAACACTGCCGACGGTCACTGACGCGCACATTGCGCTCGGGAACATCGCCGCCGCGACGATGAGCGATGGCGTCGAGCTGGACGTCGCGGGATCGATCGCGGCGATCGACGCACTCGCTGAACGGACAGGGGCTTCCCGTCAGGCGACAGCCCAGGCCATCGTCGCCATCGTCGACGCATCGATGGCGCGTGCGCTCCGGCGCGTCAGCGTCGAACGCGGTATCGATCCCAGACTCTGCACGCTCATCGCGTTCGGCGGCGGTGGCCCGTTGCACGCCTGCGGTCTCGCCGACCGCATCGGCGTGCGCAGCATCATCGTGCCACCGTACGCCGGCGTGTTGAGTGCGCTCGGCTTGGCGATCGCCCCGCAGCGCTACATGGCTGCCGCAAGCGTGATGCGTACGTTGGCGGCGATGGAATCGGATGACCTTCTGCTCCCGGCGCTGGAAGCCACATTGCGCGGCGCGGCACGGCGTCGGCACTTCGGCGCTGGCACGTCGAAGTTTTTCGCGCGGGCACGCTATGTTGGGCAGGGGCACGAGCTCGACGTCGAAATCTCCCCGGTCCTCGGCCCCGACGCCGTGCGAGAGCGGTTCGTCGCGCGGCACAGCGAGCGATTCGGGTTCACGCTGGACCGCGACGTCGAGCTCGTGAGTGTGCGCTGCATCTTCTCCATTGGCGGACGCGACGCACGGTTGGCGCGACGCGGGGCGTCGAATTGGAGCGACGACCGGCGCGTCGACGATGGCGGCGCCATGTCGGGCATCGTCGTGGGTCGCGCGACCGTCGGCTTGCCTGACGCGACGCTCCTCGTCGCGGATGGCTGGATGGCGACATCGTTGCCGATCGGCGGGTGGCTGCTGGAGCAGTGCGCATGAGCATGAGCACTCGCCAGGCGGTCGACTTCGATCCGCTCGCGCTCATGGTGATGTCGAACGCGGTGTCGATGATCGCGGAAGAAATGGGAGCGGTCCTCGAGCGTGGGGCACTGTCCCCGAACATCCGTGAGCGACGTGACGCGTCATCCGCGCTGTTCGATGCGCGCGGACGGATGATTGCGCAGGCGGCTCACATTCCGGTGCACCTCGGCGCAATGCCGGAATCCGTCCGGGCCGTCATGACGCATCTTCCGGAGGAGGGCGACGTCTTTCTGCTGAACGACCCGTACGCTGGCGGTTCGCACCTGCCCGACCTCACGATGGTCGAGGCCATCGGCGATAGTGGCTCGGTCGTTGGCTTCGCTGCGGTCCGCGCGCACCACGCGGATGTGGGTGGGATGAGCCCCGGCAGCATGCCGCAGGGCGCGACGGAGCTGTTTCAGGAGGGTTTGATCGTCCCGCCCGTTCGCATCGCACGTCGCGGCACTACGGTGGACGACGTGCTCCGGCTCGTGCTGGCAAACGTGCGCACGCCGGGGGAGCGACACGGCGACCTCGCCGCGCAGCGCGCCGCCTGTGCGGCGGGTCGCGACGGCTGGCTTGCATTGCGCGCGCGTGAAACGCACACGCGCCTCGACGCGGCCTGCGATGCGCTGCTCGAGTACACACGCCGCCGTGCCGTCGCGCGCATCGCCGAGCTGGGCGACATTCGCGGCCAGGCGGTCGATGCCCTCGAAGGCGACGGCGTGTCGGATGCCGACGTCGCGGTCGCCGTGGACGTGTCGGTTCGCGACGGCCGGCTCCGCCTCGACTTTTCCGGCACGTCACCCGCCGTTCGTGGAAACGTGAACTGTCCGCGGTCGGTGACACGCGCAGCCGCGGTGTTCGTGTTGCGTACGCTGCTCGACGACGACGTCCCGACGAACGATGGAATCGCCGACGCCGTGGAGCTCGTCATCCCGCCCGGCTGCGCGATCGACGCCCGATGGCCGTCTGCCGTGGCCGCGGGCAACGTCGAGATGTCGCAGCGCATCACCGACACGATCTTCCTCGCCCTCGGTAACGCTGGCGTACCGGTCCCTGCCCAGGGGCAGGGGACAATGAACAACATCACGTTCGGTGGCGCCGGCTGGACGTTCTACGAAACGTTAGGTGGCGGGCAGGGTGCGGGTCCGCGAGGCGACGGGCCGAGCGCCGTCCACGTCGGAATGAGCAACACGCGAAATACGCCGATCGAATCGCTCGAGCACGCGTATCCGATTCGGATCGATGAGTATGCGATCCGCCGCGGCTCGGGAGGCACGGGCTTGCATCGTGGCGGGGACGGCATCGTTCGTCGGTACCGTGTGCTGGAGCGATGCACGGTAACCCTCGTTACCGAGCGGCGGCGGCGGGCACCGCAGGGCACGGCGGGCGGTGCTGCCGGGGAAACGGGTATGAATCTGTTGAACGGCAGACCCATTCCAGCCAAGTGCCGGCTGGAGCTTCAGGCCGGTGACGTCGTGACGATCATGACTCCCGGCGGCGGCGGCTGGGGCGCGCCTGCGAAGTAGCGCCAGCCGCTGGTAGCGACGGCTTCAGATCTCCAACTCGAGTCCCTCGGCGGCCGCCATCACCCGCAGCGGTCTGCCGGATCGGTCGGACGCGGCGCGGCACTCGGCCAGACGCGCGTCGACGTCGTCATCGCTGCGGTCAGGGCTGTGGTGGAACAGCACCAGCGTCTCGACACCACTTTCGAGCGCGAGCGCGACAGCGTCACCGTAGGTCGAGTGGCCCCACCCGCGATGGGTCTCGTACTCTTCCTCCGTGTACGTCGCGTCGTGAATCAGGACGCGGCTCCCCCGGATGAACTCGACGAGCTTCGCGCGCCACCGCTCGTTGGTCGCGGACGCGTCGGTGGCGCGCAGCTCGTTGTCGGAGATGTAGACAAACGCGCTCGTCGATTCCTCGCCGTCTCTCCCACGACCGGCGAAGCGGTAGCCTAACGCGCCACCCGGGTGCCGCACTGGGAACGCGCGGACATCGAATCCGTCCGATGTATGTCGCTCGTCCGTCAGCTCGCGGAACTCGAACGTTGCCGCGAGCTCCTCGAACGCGACGGGAAACACGACGGGGGACATCTGATCCTGCACCACCCGGCGGATGCTCGCGGCCAGCGACTTGGCACCCCAGATCGTGAACCGGTTGCCGGGCTGAAACGCCGGCGCGAAGAACGGGATGCCCTGGATGTGGTCCCAGTGCGCGTGCGTCAGGTAGATGTCGCCCGTGATCGGGGACCCGTTCGCGCGCGCGATCAGCGCGCGGCCCAGCTCACGAATGCCCGTCCCGGCGTCGAGCACCACGAGTGACCCGGTCGGCGTTCGGACCTCGATGGACGGTGTGTTGCCGCCGTATCGGACCGTCGCCGGACCTGGAGTTGGAATCGACCCGCGTGTGCCCCAGAACCGGAGGCGAAAGGACATCTAGAGCCGTCAGCAGTCAGCCACCAGCATTCAGCCGCTGGTGGCTGATGGCTGATGGCCGGTGACTGTGGTGCTTACACCCGCGCCTGTGCGCAGCGCTTCAATGCCGGCCGGTCGGCCAGCGCGATGCGACGTCGCTCCACGTTGATCCAGCCTTGGTTCTGGAAGTCGCGCATGGTGCGAGAGACGGTTTCGCGGCTTGCGCCGATCATGTGCGCAATCGTCTGGTGCGTGAGCGGCTTCTCGATCCGGTCGCCGTTGTCGTCCGACGCGAAGTCGAGCAGCAGGCGGGCGATGCGACCCGGGACGTCCAGCAGCGCAAGCCCGTGAATCTTGCCGTCCGCTCGGCGGAGCCGACGCGACAGCTCCTGCATGAGCACCCACGCGACTGCCGGATTGGCCTCGACGCGGCGCCGGAAGTCGTCGCTGCGCAGCACGAGCACGTTCGTGTCTTCCATGGCGATGACGTGCGCCGAGCGCGGCTGCTCGTCGATGAGCGACAGCTCGCCGAAATGCTCGCCCGGCCCGAGAACACCGAGAATGACCTCGCGGCCATCCTCACCGACCAGGACGACTTTCACCCGCCCGTCGCGGACGATGAACAGGGAATCTCCCGGGTCGTCCTCGAACAGAATGACGCTGCCCTTCGGATAGCTCTTCTCGCGTGTCAGCTCCGCGAAGCGCTGAAGCTCGGCGTCGTCGAGCTTGGTGAAGAGCGGAACAGTCCGCAGGAAGTTGGCGATCTCCATCTGTCTGAATGCTCCGAGAGGTGACCCGACGGCAGGCCCGAACGGCCGTTGCGTCTCGAGTTGGTATTCGCTGGATGGACGCCGACACCGGCGTCGCGTCACGAATAAATGCGACGGCGCGTCACCCGCGAACACCCTGCTTTCGCACGTCGATCTCGACCGGCTCGCATGACGCTGCTCCCAAGTCTATGTCCGCTTGTCTTTTGCGCGAAAAACAGGGTATATTTGTCAGCTATCTTCCAAAGCTACTGAGGTGTTTCCATGAAAGCCGATATTCATCCCGAGTACGCCACTGCGACGGTCACGTGCGCCTGCGGCAACTCGTTCCAGACGCGCTCCACGATCGCTGAGATCCATACGGACATCTGCAACGTCTGCCACCCGTTCTTCACGGGCAAGCAGAAGCTCATCGATACCGCTGGCCGCGTCGAGCGGTTCCGGCAGAAGTACGGGAAGCCGACCTGAGTCTCCGCGATCGACTCGCCGACGCGGTCGCGCGTGCGGCGGAGGTCGAGCGCGAGCTCGTCGATCCCAAGACGGTCCGTGATGCGCGGTTGCTCGCATCGCTCGGACGAGAGCACCAACGACTCTCCAACGTCGTCGCGCTGGCCAACCGGATGGAAAAACTCGATGACGAGCTCGCGCAGGCGCGCGAGCTCGTTGTCGTTGACGACGCCGAAATGGCCGCCGAGGCCAGGGCAGAAGTCGAGCGTGTCGAGCAGGCCCTCACGCAGGTCGCGCGCGATCTCAAGCCGCTGCTGGTTCCGCCCGATCCACTGAACGATCGGCCGGCGATCGTCGAGATCCGGCCCGGCACGGGCGGCGATGAGGCTGCGCTGTTCGCTGCCGACCTGTACCGCATGTACACGCGCTTTCTCGACCGGCGCGGTTGGAAGCACGAGACGATTCAGTATTCCGAGGGCACGTTAGGTGGCCTCAAGGAAGCCGTGTTCCGCGTGACCGGCGACGGCGCGTTCGGCGCGCTCCGCTGGGAGTCCGGGACACACCGCGTGCAGCGCGTACCGGCCACCGAAGCGCAGGGCCGCATCCACACGTCGGCCGCCACCGTCGCCGTGCTGCCCGAGGCCGAAGAGGTGGACGTCGCGATCGACGACAAGGACCTCCGCATCGACGTCTTTCGCGCGTCGGGCCCGGGCGGTCAGGGCGTCAATACCACCGACTCCGCCGTTCGCATTACGCACCTCCCCACCGGCATCGTGGTCTCCCAGCAGGACCAGCGATCGCAGCTGCAGAACAAACTGCGCGCGATGACGGTGCTTCGCGCGCGGCTGCTCGACAAGCGGCTCGCGGAGCAGGAAGCAGAGCGGTCTCGCATGCGCAAGACGCAGGTTGGGACTGGTGATCGGTCGGCCAAGATCCGCACGTACAACTTCCCGCAGGGCCGCATCACGGACCACCGGATCAACCTCACGGTGCACGACCTGCAGCGGATTCTCGACGGCGACCTCGGGCGCATCATCGAGGCCCTGCAGGAGGCGGCCGACGCGGAGAACCTCGGTGACAACTGATACCGGTGCGCCGATCTCGTTAGGCGCCCTGCTCGCGGAGCTGACGGCGAGGCTAGAGGATGGCGGGGTGGCGCTCGCGCGGGATGAGGCGCGAGACATCGTCGCGGCCGTGCTGGATGTCCCACGCTTCTGGCCCGTCACGAACCGTGACACGCTCGTCGATGCCACCGCGGTGGACGAGGCGCGTCGCGCGGCCGTCGTGCGTGCGAAGGGTGCGCCGTTCGCGTATGCCGTTGGGCGCGCCGCGTTCCGCCACCTCACCCTCGCCGTCGATCCGCGCGTGCTGATTCCGCGTCAGGAAACCGAGGTCCTCGTCGATCTCGTGCTCGAGGCCGAGGACGGCGGACGCGGGACCGTGGTCGACGTCGGCACCGGCTCGGGCGCCATCGCGCTGGCGCTGGCCACCGAAGGTCGCTTCGACCGCGTCATCGCCACGGATGTCTCGCGCGACGCGCTCGCCGTGGCCGAGGCGAACGCCGTCTTTCTCCGCGACGATCTGCGCGCGCCGGTGGACTTCCTTCACGGGTCTCGGCTGGCCCCCGTTCGCGATCTGCGGGTGCGCACTGTCGTGTCCAACCCGCCGTACATCGCCTTCGGCGAGCTCGATGAGCTGCCACCGTCGGTGCGAGACTGGGAGCCACCGCTTGCCCTCCTGAGCGCGGACCAGGGTCTCGCTACGACGCGCGCGATCATCCGCGAGGCGCGCACCGTTCTGGAGCCAGGCGGCCTGATCGCGTTCGAGGTCGACACGCGGCGCGCATCACTCGTGGCCGAAGCGCTCGCCGCCGACGATGGGTACCGGGACGTCTCCGTCCATCTGGATCTCACGGGTCGCGAGCGCTTCGTGCTCGGCCGGCGCACCTAACACCGGACCCCGGGCGCGGCACAGTCCTCCCGGTTACACTTCGTCCGAACCCCAACCCCGATCCTCGATGCTCGACGAAAAAGCGCGAGAGCTTGGCCGGCTCATCGGACAGAGTTCCGAATATCAGGCGGTCAAGCGTGCGAACGAAGCGCTGAACGGCGATCGTGACGCAGTCGTGTTGCTGCGTCAGATGGACCAGCTTCGCGACCAGGCGCAGCGCATGATCGAACGCGGTGAGAACCCGACGCCGGAGATGGAGCAGCAGCTCGACGACCTGCTGAGCAAGGTGCAGGTCAACTCCAACTACCAGAGCGCCATCGCGGCACAGGAAAACTTCGACAAGACCATGCTTCAAGTGAACAACTGGATCACCGAAGGCATTCGCAAGGGAGCCACGAGCTCCATCATCACGCTGGGATGACGTCTCGGCGCGGCAAGCTGATCGTGCTGGAGGGCGCCGAGGGGGTCGGGAAAACGACTCAGATCCGGCGCCTCGGCGAGACGCTTTCGGCGCGCGGAGTCGCGTTTGTCACGGTACGCGAGCCGGGGGGGACCCCCGTTGGTGACGCCATTCGCCGGCTCCTGCTCGACCCCGGCCCCGAGCTGTCGTCCCGCGCCGAGGCACTGCTCTTCATGGCGTCGCGGGCCGAGCTGGTGGAGGAGATCGTTCGCCCGGCGCTCGATCGTGGTGCGGTCGTCGTCGCGGATCGGTTCTTTTTCTCCACCTACGCGTACCAGATCGCCGGCCGCGGACTGCCAGACACCGAGGTCACAGCAGCGAATCGGTTTGCGACTGGCGGGCTAGTCCCCGATCTTACCATCCTGCTCCGTCTGCCGGTTTCGGCAGCATTGGCCCGGACGGACAGTCGGGGGTCTCGGGACCGAATCGAAGCCGCCGACGACGAGTTCCACCACCGTGTTGCGGCAGCGTTTGACCGGTTCATGGACCCGGCGTGGCAAGGAGAACACCCCGAGTGCGGGCTCGTCATCGCCGTCGACGCTGCCGGCTCGCCGAACGACGTCGCCACGGCTGTGATCGGTGTGCTGGACCAGACCTGGCCTGAAACTTTCCGACCCGTCATTGGGTCTCATCCCTGATCCACTGCAGTAGTCCAATCAACGGGGGTGGCATGCGCTCTCGCGCTTTTGTCGTCTTGGGAGTTCTCAGCACCGCGCTTGTGACGGGTGGGTGGTTTTTCGAGCGCGGGCTCGACAACGGATCCGGCATCAGTGGACCGCGTCTGTTCGACGAGGTCATGACGCACATCGAGCGCTACTACGTGGATTCGGTCAGCACGTCGGACCTCTACGGCAAAGCCATCGATGGCATGCTCGACGAGCTGCACGACCCGCACTCGGTTTTTCTGCGTGCGGAGCGGCTGGCGCGCCTGAACGAGAACACGACCGGGAACTACGGTGGCGTTGGCATCCAGATCGATGTCCGCGACGGCTGGGTCATCGTCGTGTCCCCACTTCCGGGGTCCCCCGCCGAGCGCGCCGGCATCGAGACGGGCGACCGCATCGTCGAGGTCGCCGGGAAGTCCGCCAAGGATTGGACCATCGACGAGACGCGGATCGCGTTGCGCGGTGCGCCCGGGACGTCCGTCGCGATCGTCACCGAGCGTGCCGGCACACGGCGACCCGTATCGCTCGTTAGGCAGGAGATCCACCGCAGCGCGGTGGGGCGGTCGCTGCTGTTACCGGACGGCGTCGGGTACGTGGACCTCGACGTCTTCAGCGATTCGACGGAGAAGGAGCTCGCCCGATCGATCGATTCGCTCGCCAAGGCGGGCATGCGCTCGCTGGTGCTCGATCTGCGGGCGAATCCGGGCGGGCTGCTGACGCAGGGCGTCGGGGTGTCGGACCTCTTCCTGAACCGCGACCAGGCGATCGTGAGCATGCGCGGCCGCGTTCGCGAGACGAACCGCGAGTTCAGGGACGGCAATGCGCAGCCATGGCCCGACCTCCCGATCGTCGTGCTTGTCGACGAATACTCCGCGTCCGCGTCCGAGATCGTCGCGGGAGCGCTCCAGGACCACGATCGCGCCGTCGTCGTCGGGCACACGTCGTACGGGAAGGGCAGTGCACAGACCCTGTACCCGATCACGGGCGGGAGCGCGCTCAAACTCACCACCGCGAAGTGGTTCACGCCGTCGGGCCGGTCGATCTCGAAGCCGCACACCGCGCAGAGCGATGAGGAGGACGCCGAGGAGTCGAAACCGGTTCCGCTGGCGCAGCGGGAGAAGTTCAAGACGGATGCGGGACGCGTCGTTTACGGTGGCGGTGGGATCACACCCGACATCTTTGCTGGCGACACTGTCGTCCCGGCGAGCGAGCTCGCGCTCCAGAATGCACTCGGCAAGAAGATCCCACAGTTCCGCGACGCGATCACAGATTACTCGATGAGCCTCAAGGGCTCGAACATGGTGACGTCCCCCGACTTCGCGGTGACGGACGCCATGCGCGAGGCCGTGTGGCAGCGGATGCGACAGCGTGGCATCGAGATCGATCGCGGCGTGTACGACGCCGCCGCGCCGCTCGTTTCGCGGTTCATCTCGTATGACGTCGCCCGCTACGTGCTTGGCCGCGCGGCCGAGCAGCGCCGCGTCGTGCTCGACGCCCAGGAAGTGCAGAAGGCAGTCGAGCTGCTGCGCGGCGTGAAAACGCAGAAGGAGCTGCTGGCGCGGGTTGGCGCGCAGCAGGGTCGCCGCGGCGAGTGAGCTCTTCGGCCGCCATCGGCGGCGCCGGGAGAGTGTTCGTGTTGGGCGCGGGCAGAGCGGGTCGATCGCTCGCCCGCGCCTTCGTCGTTGCCGGCATCGACGTCGTCGGCTTGCACGGCCGGCACGCCGAGCCGACTGCGTCACCGCCCATCTCCGCCGGGTCGCTGCCTCCGGCGTTAGGCACCGCGACCGTCGTGCTCGTCACGGTTCGCGACGCGCAGCTCGGAGACGCGCTGCGTGAACTCGCCGATGCGTCGCTGGCCCCGCGTGCGGTGGTGTTGCATGCGAGCGGCGCGACGGACCCGGCGGAGGCGTCGGTGCTCCGATCCCGCGGGTATCCGGTGGGCACGATGCACCCGCTCGTGCCGCTCGCGAACCCGGATCGCGCGGCAGCCGTCCTGCGCGACGCGTGGATCGGGGTCGACGGAGATCCGGAGGCAATCGCTGCGGGAAGAGCGCTGGCCGACGGTATCGGAGCACATGCGCTGACCATCCCGCCGGGCGAGAAGCCGCGCTATCACGCCGCGGCGGTCTTTGCCGCGAACTTTCCGGTCGTCGTGGCCGCGCTCGCGGAGCGGCTGCTCGTGGAAGCTGGAGTCCTGGAAAGTGAAGCGCGCGCGGCAACACTCGGGCTCATGAGCGCGGCCGTGTCGAATCTGGAGACCGGCCGCCCGCACGATGTGCTGACGGGTCCGATCGCGCGCGGGGACGTCGCCTCGGTGCTCGGGCACCTCTCGGCCCTCGCGAACGACGCACCGGCGCTCGCCGCCTACGTCACGTTGTCGCGCGCTGCGCTGACCCTGGCTCGCGAGCGGGGCACCTCAGCCGAGCGCCTCGCCGAGATCTCGGCGGCGCTCGACGAGGTGGCGTACGTTCACCGGCCGCCCAACGCCTTCTGATCGACGACGCGCGCCCCCTTCGGCGGCGTGAAGCTGAAGGACTTGGCGTTCACCGGCGCGTTAGGCGTCACCGCCGTGATCGTCACCAGGCGCGTGATGCCCGAGAGCTCGAGCGTCTCGAACTGGCGGAGTGTGCCGTCCGCGGCATCGATCCAGACCTTCGCGCGAGAGAAGGGCTCGCTGCTCGCCTTTGGCGTGAGCGTGAGGACGCGCGTCGCGCGCCCGCCAACGGTCGCCGTCCCGCCATCCGTGATGGCGAAACGAGTCTTGGGCGAGTCGAAGAACCGCGACGCGAGGTCGAGGCTTCCGGCGCCTCCTTCCGTCATCGGGACCTTGATGACCTGCCCCGGCGTGGAGCTGGGCAGATACACCCAGAGCCACTTCCCGTCGCCGATGATCATGTCGCCCTTGGGTTCCACGAAGCGGAACGCGAAGCGGGCGGGCTGGCGCTGCTGCTCGAACTCACCGCGGGCCTTCACCGTGGACCCCGTGAGCGGATTTGTGATGGCCTGCTCGAAGGTCCCTTTCGACGTACGGGTCTTCGTGTACGTCTCGACCGCCTTGTCGATGGTCGAGTCGACGCCCTGCTTTTTCGGTGCGCCGAACGCGAGGATCGCGCCGACGGCGACAACATGTATGTGATTCACTCTCGCTCCTCCATTCGAAGTCGAGGCCGGTACAGGGCAGGATTGGAGCCATTCCAACCTCTGAGGCGTTACGGGTGTCGGAATCCGCTCCCGTTCCGCCTTCCCGGCTCTCGTTTGTTTAACCCACCTCGATAGGAGCGGTTCCTGGGGACGGCGCCACGGCACGGTCGATCGCCCGCGCAATCAGTCGGAGCTCGGTGACGAGCTTGGCGAACTGATCCGGGAAAAGCGATTGTGCTCCGTCGGACAGCGCCCGATCGGGATTCGGATGCACCTCGACGATGACGCCATCTGCGCCGGCCGCGACGGCGGCTCGAGCCATCGGCGTGACCTTGTCGCGCAGGCCCGTGCCGTGACTCGGATCAGCGACGATTGGCAAGTGCGACAGCTTGTGCACGATCGGGATGGCGTTCAGGTCGAACATGTTTCGCGCCGCGCTGTCGAAGCTGCGCACTCCACGCTCGCACAGGATGACCTGCGAGTTTCCCTCCGCCAGGATGTACTCGGCGCTCAACAGGAGATCGTTGATCGTTGCCGCCATTCCTCGCTTGAGCAGCACCGGCCTGTTGATTCGGCCAACGACCTTCAGCAGCGAGTAGTTCTGCATGTTGCGCGCGCCGATCTGGATGCAGTCGGCGTACTCGGCGACGAGATGCGCCCCCGCCTCGTCCATGGCCTCGCTGACGACTGGCAGCCCGGTCTCGCGACGCGCGAGTGCGAGCAGCTCGAGGCCCTGTTTGCCGAGTCCCTGGAACGAGTAGGGAGAGCTGCGCGGCTTGAACGCGCCGCCGCGAAGCGCCGTGGCGCCGGCCGCGCGGACAGCCCGCGCTGCGGTCACGATCTGCTGCTCCGATTCGACGGAGCACGGGCCCGCGATCACCACGACCTCGTTGCCACCCACGCGAACCCCAGGGGCGATCTGGACGACCGTGTTCTCGGGTCGCCACTCCCGCGACACCTGCTTGTACGGCTTCGAGACGTGGATGACCTGCGCGACGCCAGGCAGCGCCGAGATGCGCGAGTCGTCGACGCGGCCGTCGTTGCCGACGAGTCCGATCGCGGTGCGCTGCCCCCCGGGCATCGGCACCGCTTGATATCCCATGTCCGTGATGGCGCCACACACGCGGTCGATATCGACCTGTGTCGCGTCCGTTTGCATGACGACGAGCATTACCGTTCCTCGAGATCGAGACTCCACCCATCCGTGGTCAGCACGACCGTTCCGCGGAACTGTCTGCCGACTTCAGCGCGAATATCCACGGCCTCGACGGGTGGGTAGAAATGCGTGAGCGCCAGCACGCCTGGTTGTGCAGCCGCACCTAGCGCGGCACACCCCGCCGGCGTGAGATGGGTCGGCATGGCCATCGATTCCGGCAGCGAGCACTCGGCGACGAGCACGTCGCACCCCGCCGCCCAGCCTCCGAGGGCGTGATCCGGCCCCGTGTCGCCCGTATAGACGATGCGGCGCCCGCCGCGCTCAACGGAATATGCCACGCTTTCGTCCGTGTGTGGAACCTTGAGGCAGCGCAACCGGACGTCGGGCCCCAGCGCGACCTCATCGCCGGGCTGGATTTCGTGCACCGAGATCGGGAAGCCGAGCGACAACAGGCCCTGGCCGAACACGCCCGCGAAGGCGGACAGCAGCCTCAGCGTGCCGACGGGTCCGATGATCTGGAGCGGCTCGGACCGCGGCGGCAGCTGCCCGTATCGCCATGCGTACAGCATCGTCGGCACATCGACGACGTGGTCCGCGTGAAAGTGCGTGATGGCCAGATGAGTGATGCGTTGCCACGGAAGGTCCAGGTCTGCCATGCGTGTCGTGATGCCGCTGCCGCAGTCCATGAGGAGCTGCACGTCACCCGCGTCCACGAAGTAGCCACTCTGCACGCGGGCGCGCGATGGCGCGGCGGTTCCGGTCCCGATGGTCGTGAGGCGCATCTTAGGGTCCCTGGAAGACGGCCTTCTTGATCGACTGGATTCCGCCCGCCCGCAGCCGGATCAGATACACGCCGCGGGGGACGGTGGACCCGTCATCGGCGCGTCCATCCCACATCGTTGCGGGATCGCATCCGGTGTCCGCCGTGGGTGTGGCGCGGCCGTAGCGCCCGGGAGCGAGAAACGGCGGCGTCGAGGCGTTAGGCAGCAAGGTCCGCACGAGATTTCCCCGGACGTCGTGCACGGTGAGGGACACCGACGTGTTCCGGTTCAGATCGAACCAGATGCACGTTGCGCGCGTGTCGGCCGTCGGGAACGGATTCGGAAAGTTCTGATAGAGCAGGGTGACGGCCGGTCGCGTGGTATCGGCCGCGGCGGTCGCGACCCCCGGCGGCGCACCCCGCTGAAACGGCATCGCCGCGGCCATGGCCGCGGCGACCCCCAGGCATACGAGTGGAGCGGTGTTCGAGTGACGGCTCACGCCGACGCGGCCGCCACGGGTTCGGCGCCATTGCCGAGAATATCCGCGAGCTCCTCGACCGCGGATCCGCGCATGCGTACGCTCACGATCGACGACACACCCGGCTCCTGCATGGTGACACCGTAGACGGCGTCCGCCGCCTCGGTGGTCGTCCGCGGGTTGTGCGTGATGACGATGAACTGGGTCTTGCTCTTGAACTGGTTCAGCATGCGCACGAAGCGGCCGATGTTCGCGTCGTCGAGCGGCGCGTCCACTTCATCGAGCAGACAGAACGGGCTCGGCTTCGTGAGGAAGATGCCGAACAGCAGGGAGAGTGCGACGAGCGCCCGTTCGCCGCTCGACAGCAGGTGAATGCGCTGCGTTCGCTTCCCGCGTGGCGAGGCGTGGATTTCGATGTCGCAGTCGAGCGGTGCCTCGGGATTCTCGAGCCTCAGGTCGCACTCGCCGCCGCCGAACAGCGTCATGAAGATCTGGCGGAAGTTCTCGCGGACCTGCGTGAACGTGGCGAGGAACAACTCGCGGGCCGTCGCGTCGATCTCGCGGATGGCCAGCGCCAGCGAGTTCTTCGCATCCGCGAGGTCTGCGCGCTGCGACGTCAGGAAGTCGAGGCGCTTGGTCTCTTCCTCGTGCTCCTCGATGGCGAGCGGGTTCACGATGCCTAACGACTCGAGCTGCGCGCGAAGCTGCTCGACCTCCGCGCGCAGTGTTTCATCATCGATCTCGACTGGTGAGAACGACTGCATCAGCTCGTCCAGCGGCTTGCGCCATTCGGTTTCGAGCCGCTCGCGAATGGCCGTACGACGGCCCGACAGCTCCGTGTACCGCAGCTCGGCGTGGTGCAGCTCGTCCGCTGCCTGGTGCGCGCGACGCCGCATCTCGTCGAGCGCGTGCTCCGCCTCGGTCAACGTGAGGTCGGCCCTACGCACCGCTTCCTCCGCGGCCGCAAGCCGGTCATCGGTGTCCCGGAGTGTGGCGTCGCGGGCATCGAGGTCGAATTGCCACGCTGCCATCTGCTCGGCGAGCGAGCGATCGGCGTCGGCCAACGTGCTGAGCTCGTGCTCGAGCGACGCGAGCCTCGCCGACGCGGTGGTCAGCTCCTCCGCGAGGCGCCGCTCCCGGTCCTGCGCGACCTGCAGACGTGCCTGCGCCTGGGCCTCCGCCACCTGGCCCGCGGTTCGCCGCTCGCGAGCCTCATCCTGCGCATGTTCCGCTTCGGTGAGGCGGAGGCGGGCGTCGTTCGTCCCCGCGTCGCGCTGGGCGATCGTCTCCGACAGCTCGCTGGCCGACGTGTCGAGGGTCTCGATGCGCCGGCGCAGGTCATCCGATCGCGTCTGCAGGCGACCGGCGAGTGCGGCGGCCTCGGCGAGCTCGCGCTCTGCCCGCTGCAGCCGTCGTGTGAGCTCTGCGCGCTGTTCTCCGGCGCGCCGGAACGCCTGCTGGACGGTCGCCGCTTCTTCGGCGGCTGCGGACGCGCGATCGCTGGCGGTGGCCAGTGCCGCCCGCGCAGAGTCGGCCTCCGCAGAGGCGGCCTGGCGCGCAGCCTCGCTCGCGGTGAGCTCGGCGCGCAGCGCGAACAGCTCGGCGCGTCGCCGCAACGGCCCCGGGCCACCGGTTGCACCGGGCAGCCACACCGCCCCTCGCGCATCGACGAACGCCGCACCGTCGTCCAGCGCGCGCACGTTGCCTAACAGGGCGCGAACCCATGCCTGGGCCGGCGCGGCAGCGTCGACGTCGGCGACGAGCTCTCCACTCGCCGCGGCGTCGTTCGCCTCCTGCACGGCGTCGAGCGGGAGGAGCAGGAGGGCGCCCGGATTCGTCGTGGCGTGCCAGCGACGAATGACCTCGGCGGACTCCCGGTCTCGCACGACGACCGCGTGTACGGTCGCCCCGAGATAGCGCTCGACCAGAAGGGCGGACGTGGCGCTCGCGTTCACGAAGTCGGACAGTGGACCGAGCACGGCACCGTCACCAAACTGTCCCTTCTCGCGCAGGAGACGCGCTGCCGCGGGTGCGAGTCCCACGCGCTCGCGCTCCAGCGACTCGAGGGCACTGACCTTTCCCTGGAGAGCAGTCAGCGTCTCATCGGCTCGGAACAGCTCGTGGCGTGCGGTCGCCTCGTTGCCCTTCGCCTCGGCCATTACAGCGCGTGCCGTCGCGAGCGCCGCATCCGCCTGCTCGACTGCGGCCTGGGCCAGCTCGACGGCCTCGTCGGCGGTCGACACTTCCCTCGCGACCGCGTCGACGGCGTCGGAGAGCGATGCGCGTTCCGTCTCGAGTGCCGATGCACGCTGCTCGACTTCCGACAACTCCCGGATGGCGCCTTCGCGGTCGATCTCGAGGCGTCGCAGCTGGTCCCGGCTGTCCCGGGCGAGACGGTCGGCACGTTCGACGCTCGCTCGAACTTCCGCAACCGTCCGTCGCGCGGCTTCCTCTTCCGTCGCGCGACGTGCAAGCTCCTCGGCGGCCTCGCGCACCTCGGCGTCGAGCTTCGCGCGTTCGGCTACGGCGCGCTCGCGGTCCGCGTGGACCCGCGAGCCTAACGCTTCTCCCTCGCGCTGTTCTTCTTCGGCACGTTGACGACGCATGAGCGCGTTGCGCTGCCGCTCCTCGGCCACCGCGATCTCGCCGCGCAGGCGCTGCGCGGATTCGCGCTGCGCCGCGGCCAGCCGCGCCAGCTCCGCCCGCTGCGCTTCTGCCGCGGCACGCGCGGAGTGCGCGACGTCGCGCCCGACTTCGTGCTCGCTGACGTCCGCTTCGGCCGTCGGTGCGAACTCCCGCAGCTCCGCCACTCGCCCCTCGAGCATCCCGAGCTCTTCGTGCCACGCCTGCATCTCGCGCGAGGCAAGCGTCAGCTCGACCGAGAAGCGGCGTCCCATGAGCTCTGCGTGTCGCTCAGCGCGTTTACGTTGGCGCGCCAGCGAGCGAACCTGACTCTGGACCTCGCCGATGAGGTCATCGATGCGCGAGAGGTCGAGCGTCGTTTCCTCGAGCCGACGCTCGGTGCTGCGCCGCCGATCACGGTACAGACCGACACCGGCGGCCTCCTCGAACAGCTCGCGCCGATCGTCCGGGCGGTCCGACAACAGCGCGTCGATGGCCTTTGCTTCGATCACGACGCCCGAATCTCCCCCGAGACCCGTTCCGCGCAGGAGGTCGTGAATGTCGCGGAGGCGGCACGGCGATCGATTGAGCAGATACTCGCTCTCGCCGGAGCGGGAGAGGCGCCGCGTGATGACGACCTCCTTGAACGCGATGGGCAGCGCGCCCTCGGAGTTGTCGAAGTGCAGGGAAACCTCGGCGAGGTTGACGGCGCGCCGCGCGGACGAACCCTGGAAGATCACCTCTTCCATCTTCGCGCCGCGCAGCAGTCGGGCGCGTTGTTCGCCGAGAACCCAGCGAACCGCGTCAGACACGTTCGACTTGCCGCACCCGTTCGGGCCGACGACCGCCGTGACGCCCGGCTCGAACGCGAGCATGGTCGAATCGGCGAACGACTTGAATCCCTGTAACTCCAGCTTCGTCAGTCGCACCTAGTAGGCTCTCCCGACCCGATAGACGAGGGTCGCATCGATGTTCTTGTTTCTCAACAGCGCCAGCTTGGCGGGTGTGGCCTCATCGGGTGTCTCGAACGCTCCCGAGTAGATCCGCACGGAACCATCGCGTTGCAGCAAACCGTAGACGGGCACCTGTCGCGACTGAAAATCGGCGATGAGCGCCGCCGCTTCGGTCGTCGAGGGCGCGGACGCGATGCTCAGCGCGAACGGCGCGCGGATCACGGTGCCCCAGCCCTGCGGCACGACACCGCGCGTCCGAAGAAACGACAGCAGCTGCACCGCGCGCGCGCGATCCGTGTACGCGCCCGTCACCACCTTGTACCACATGCCGCCATCGGCACCGCGACTGACCGGCGCGAAGGTCGCGACGGGAAAATCGCCGCCGCCGGAGCGCACGCGAATGGCCGCGCCGTCCTCCGTGTCGATCATCGCGATCTGTACGGCGAACCGCGACGCGTTGGCGGAATCCCCTGGATTCGCGACCGCGAGCGGCGGCGACGAGTCGACCGCAGGTGGCGTGGTCGCGACCAGGCTGTCCGACGCCGCTGCGGAATCGCGTCGGAGTGCAGGTACGGGACTCTGGGGGCGCGTCGGATAATTGCGAGTCACCAGCGCCGCAACTGCGGCAATGGCGGCCACGGCGGCCACCGGCACCATCCACTTGCGCCGACGACCTGGCGATGCCGCCGCGACCCCCGTTTTTCGCTGCAGGGGCCGAGGCCCGGGCCGACGCGCGGCCGATGAGATGTCCGCGAACACGCGCGCGTTAGGCACCGGGCTTTCCACGCCGCCAACGAGCACGACACCGTCCAGCATCCCGATCAGCGCTTCGACGCCGGGAATGGCCGCCGGCGCTGCGACGAGCAGCAGCGCGCCCACCTCGTGGAATCCACCCGCGAGCCGACGCCACCGATCGTTGCCCAGAATGTCTTCCTGGACGACCGCCTCACTTCCAGTCGGCAAGAGGTGGAGGTTGCCCGCGGTGTCGATCTGGCGCGCGATCTTCGTGAACGACACGCCGTACAGAAACGCGTCCGTGATGCCGTGCGGGTCATCGTCCGTCACGAGCTCGTGCAACGGCGCCACGTCTCCGATGAGGTCACCGATAGCCACGCGACGGTGCGAAGCCTGCGCGCGGCCAATGCCGAGCGCCACCGACGCGGTCGCGATCGGATCGTGCCCGAGCACGACGACGGCGCTCGCGTGATCGAGCGCGCCGGCAATGCGGCTCCCCGCTGCCTCCCATACCGATTCGAATTCGCCCACAGCCTGGTCGGTCAAGGGTTGCCTTCGTAGACCCAGAAAGACTGTCCCGATGCGCGTCCGATGCGCTCGGCGTCCGCCCGCGTCGGGTACGGCCCAAGTACGACGCGGTAGACGACGGTGTTGGTGCCCGGTGTCTGGCCCGAGACGACGCGAGCCGTCTGGCCGTCGACGGAAATGCTCGCGGCCCGCTGCCGGGCAGTTGCCTCGGAGAGAAACGCGGCAAAGGAGACCGTCCACCCTCGTGCTCGCGCCAACTCGCCGGCGGCGGTGTCGGCCGGAAGCCGCGGCGGGATCGGGCGTGGAATGGGCGCACGCGGTGGGCGGGCGGTGGTCGTGTCGCCGGGCGCGGGTTGCGAGGGAGTCGCGACCGCGACGCTATCGGAACTGTCCGGCTGCACGCTGGTCGAATCGGAGCCACCGAAGGTCACCGGCTGATCGAGCTCACCAGCGCGCGGGCGGAATCCGTTCCAGATAATGATGTGCCAGAAATCGTCGGCGCCATCACTCACGACCGCGCGCTGTCTGAGCGTCTCGCCGTCGACGATGCGCACGTCGCTGTCGTCGGAAAGGAGCAGCGCACCGTCCGGCGCGACGGTGGGCAGGTCCTCGCGCCACGTCGTCGCGACGCTGCCGATAACGCGCGCGGTGCCCACAGCGATCACCCAGGCCGAGTCACTGTTGGCTGCTCGCGCCAGCACGTAGCGGCCGAGCGGATCCATCCGCAGCGCGCCCACGGTGCCGGGCAGCTCGATCGTGCGCTCCAGCTGATCGCGATACCGGTCCACGATGACCACGCTCCGGCTCGAGTCCGTCGCCACGAACAACCGATCGCCGCTCGGCGTGGGAACGATGTCGCGGACGCGGCCCGTGAGCTGGAGGGCGGGTGCCACCTCCAGAGATCGGCCCCGGAGGGCGAAGACCGATGAATCGATCCCGAAGTACACGCGGTCGCCGGCTTGCGCGTGAGGAATGCGGGGGGCGTCGGGAACGGCTGCGCTGTCCGTCACATCGGTGTCGGGGGGACGCACGCGAATCACACCGAGCGTGCCGTCGGCGTCCGTCAGGACGATGAGCGATCCGTCGTTCTGGGGAAGCACGAGGCGCGCACGTTTTGGCGGCGTGTAGGACCAGTCGCCGGTTGGCGTGAGACGTGTGACGCTCCCGTTGGCAGCAATCCCGTAGATCGCATAGCCATCCGCGGACGCAAGGGACGACAGCTTTGCTCGCGATGCGACTCCGACCGTTCCGGATCGGAGATCGATTCGTCCGGGAATCCCTTTGCGGTCGACGTAGGCAATCGACCCCGCTTCCGCGTCGAACGCGAGGATGCGACCTGGGGGTGACGCTTTGGCCGTGGATGTCCAGACGAGGGAGTCGAGCTGCGGATAGCGAAATGCACGAACGGCCCCGCCGCTCCGCGCAATGCGGAGAATGATCTGGTCGGGGCCGGTCGATGAAGAGGCGGACGGAGCGTCGTGCCGCGCGGGGGTTTCGCGGCGATCGGAGGGGCCGCACGCAACGAGCACGAACGCCAGGACGACGATCGTACGCACGGCGGTAAGCTAGGGCGGCGGTAGGGAATCGGGAATAGGGAATCGCGAAACGGGAGACGGGAAACGGGAGACGGGAGACGGGAGACCGGAAGAGAAGAACCCTCGGGATGCGCTCAATTCAACTCGCTCCCGAGGGGTCTTCTCTTACGTCTCCCCTCTCCCGTCTCCCGCTTCCCTAGAAGCTGGGCCCCAAACTCCAGGTCCAGTATCCCTTCTTTCCGCCGGGACGATCGAGCGCGACCGCGTAGTCCCAGCGCAACAGCGCGAAGCCGAACAGGTTGAGACGAATCCCGGCACCATAGCTGTGGACCGGCGCGCGCGTCGTCGCGATGTCCTGGTTCACGGAGTTGTCCCAGACGATCTTCTGGCCGTGCGACCACGCCAGCCCGATGTCATAGAAAATCAATCCGTCCACTGGTGGCAGCGCGATCGGGAGCAGGCCAAGATCGAAACGCCTGACGAGTGGGAATCGCAGTTCGGCGTTCCCAAACGCGACGCGGCTCCCGAGAAGCTGAATCGCGCTGCACCCGCCCTGCTGGTTTGGGTCTTGTGCGACGCCAGGAACGCCAGTGCAGGTGAAGCTGTATTCCTCGCGGTCATAGCCGCGGACGAACTCGGGACGGCCGATGTACTTCTGCAGCACCATCTCGTCGCGACCAACCGAGATGCTCGTCTGCCCGCGGAGGGCAATCGTGAGGAAGTTGAAGAGGATCGGGAAGTAACGGCGATAGTCGGCCTGGTACTCGACCCACTGGTATGAGCCGAGCGTCGGCTCGATCTGGAAACGATAGCGCCGGCCAGAGATGGGGCCGGTGTAGCCGAACAGCGTGTTGTCGGACACGTAAGCGAAAAACGGCGCGCCGTATCTGAGCCCGTTCTTGCCCGTGATGCTGTCGACGAAGAATCCGCTTGCAGCCTGTTGGATCGGGTCGATGCGCCGGCTGTACCACTCCGTGGCCTGATCGACGAGGTTCAGGCTCCCGCCGAACTCGATCCGCGTGAACCGATTGAGCGGATAGGCGCCGATGCCGAACGCCTGGCGCGTCACGAAGCGGGTGACTGCCTGCGACTGGATGTAGGTGCCGTCGGGCAACGGCTCGTAATTGTCGTACGTGAGGTACCAGACCGGCTGCTGCATGAGACCAGTGGTGTACTGCGTGCGGCGGCCCATGCTGGTGTACGCGGCCAGCAGGTACGCCTCACTCAGCCGGCCGTTGACCTGGCCGGCGAACGCCAGCCGGTGATCGCCGAGCAGGTCGCTGAGCACGATTGTCGTGCCGCCGAACACGCCACGCCCGAAGTTGTCCTGCGCGTAACCAATGCTGGGGCGCGAGATGTACTCGGGCTGGAAGCCGATCTTGTAACCATACCGCTTGAACGTCGACGTGTCGGGCAGTGCGATCGCTGCGCTGTCGAGCAGCTGGGCAACGCTGACTACGGTCTCCGCGCGTTCCGGACTACTCGGCAAGTCGGACGAGGCACGGATTCCCGCTGCGCTCCGGTAGATCGAACGGTCATGAGCGACCGAGTCGCGATTCGCGAGCACCTGTGGCGCGAGCGCCGATGTGTCGACCCGTGCCGGCGGCGCGACCTTTGGCTGATCGGGGGTCACGACAGCGCTCGGAGGAACGATGCCCGGCGCGCGCATCGCCGCGCTATCGACGCGCTGGCCAGCCTGGGCGACCGCTTGCGTCTTCGGCACCATCGTGGAATCACGATACGGCTCTTTCATCAGTCGGCGCGGATTGTTCACCGACCACACGCTGTAGTCGCCGTTCTCGTAGTATCCGAACGCGAGCCGGTCCGCCTGACGCGCCCACGTGATGACGGGGCTGTACTCCGTTACGGCGAGCACCGCACCCACGACGTTCGTGATCTGGTAGTGATCCTTCTTTTCCAGATCGTAGATGAAGAGGTTGGGGATCCCGGTGCGATCCGACACGAACCCGACCGACTTCCCGTCGGGTGCCCACATGGGATTCAGGTTTTGCCCGGCCTGTCCGGGTATGACGGAGACCCGGCCCGACTCCATGTCGTACAGGGAAATCTGCCAGCGGCTGAACTTCAGGTTGTCGAAGTCGGTCTGTGGTCCGCGATCGGACGCGAACGCGATCGTCCTTCCGTCCGGCGACCACTGCGGCTGCGTGTCGCCGTGGCGATCGTTGGTGAGCCGACGGAGGTTGCGTCCGTCGCGGTCCACGACGTACAGGTCCGTGATGCCGCCCTTGTTCCCACTGAACACGAGCTGGCGGCCGTCTGGCGACCAGTTCGGACTGGTCACGCCTTCGAGGGGCAGGTCGAATCGGAACGTTGCCTTTCGCTTCCGAACGTCGAGCAGGTAGAGCACGTCGCGCCCTTCGCGCTGCGCTGTGAAGGCGAGCGTCTTCCCATCGGGCGAGAACGAGCTCTGGGAGTACAGTAACCGAAGTTCCTCGAAGTTCGGATTCAACGTCGACCTGACGAGCCGTTTAATGCGTTTCCCCGTCTCCCCATCGCCAAGCCACAGGTCGGGGAAGACCTCGCCCTTCAGGAAGTTGCCGATAGAGACGAACGCGATGTACTTGCCATCGCTCGAGAGGGAAGGCGCGAGGAAGAGACTGCCGCCGCTGCGGCGTTCGCTCAACAATGCCTGTGAGAACTTTCGCGCGCGGTCGAGCCTCGCGATCTGCGGCAGATGCTTCGTCTGCATCGCCTCGCGCCACTCGTCGCTCAGGTCTTCCAGCGACAGGCCGGTCTCACGCTTGAACGCGCGCTCGATCCCGACGTTAGGTGCCGAGTTGAGCACCTCGCCGATGATCTCGTCGCCCCATCGATTCCCGACATACTCCCAGAGCGCCTCTCCGTAGCGGTAGGGGAAGTACTGGTCGGGACGAACGGTCATCTGCTCGATCGTCGGCAGGTGTCCGTTGATCGCCGCATCCCGTACCCACGCCTGCGTCAGGATGTGGTTCGGGCCGCCCGCGAGGTATTCGGCCATGCCCTCCATGAACCACAGCGGCGGATCGACCTGGGCGAGCGTCTGCAACCCGCCGCCCGCGCGGCCCCGTGCGAAGATGTCGTACTGGAACGCGTGCACCAACTCGTGCGCGAGGACGTGCTCGAAGCTCTTGTAGTCCCCCGTAAATGGGAGCAGCACGCGATGGCGCAGCGCTTCCGTCACGCCGCCCGTGCCCTCGCCCAGATCTCCGGTGACGTTGTTCTGCCCGAAGTCGCCGCGCGATGAATAGAGAATGAGCGGCTTCTTCTCCCGGAACTGGTGATTCAGCAGCCGCGACAGACGCGAGTAGGCACGCTCGGCCATACGGGCGGCGTCCATGGCAGCGACGCGTTCCTCGGGGTAATAGTGCACGAGGAAGTGCTCGGTCTCGGTGACTGACCAGCGGAACCGGTCATACTGGACCTGGTTCTGACCGAAGTATCCCTGCGCCTCGAGCCGCGCCGCCCCGGCAACGACGGCGGCGAGCGCGGCCGCAGTCGCGCCCGCCCTCACGAGTCTCATTTGAGTGCTCCTTGCTGCTGATCGACCGCGACCACGGCCGCGTCGCTCCAGAGTCGTTCGAGCTGATAGAACTCGCGGAGCGTCGGGTGAAAAATGTGGACGACCATGTCCACATAATCGAGGAGAACCCAGCGTCCCTGCTGGACTCCTTCAACGTGATGAGCGCGGGAGCCTTCCTTTCGTAACTCCTCGAGCACGTGCTCCGCAACGCTGCGGACGTGCGTGTCCGACGTCCCGCTCGCGATCACGAAAAAGTCGGTCATGTCGGTGACGCTGCGAACATCCAACACGACGACGTCATTGGCCTTGAGGTCGAGGCACAGCGCTGCCGCGCGCTGGGCGAGAGACGCCGGAGCGGGCGCGGTGGGTGCGGTCATGCGGGCGGTCGGGTCCGATGCGAGTATGGTAGCGGAGCGCGAGGGCAAGGTTCCACGTCGCTTCCGCGCGGACAACGCCTGTGCGCGCTGATGCACGGAGCGCCTCGTCGTCATAGCATAATGTGCGTGCACGGCGGACGATACCCGACGCTTCGGCGAACGAAACGCAGCCGGCCCGGGTCGCACGTGCGACCCGGGCCGGAACCACTGGGTGTGAGCGACCGAGCGAATCTTTACTGCTTGATCACCCAAACCTTGATCTCGGGCTTCACATCGGCGTGCAGACGAACGGGCACGCGATAGACGCCGAGCGACTTGATGGGCTCGTGCAGGTCGATCTGACGCTTCTCGATCATGTCGAAGCCCTGCGCGTGCAACTGCTCGGCGATGTCGGACGCCGTAACCGATCCGAACAGCTTGCCCTCTTCGCCCACGCGCGCCGAGAATGTGAGCGACACGTTCTCGAGGCGGCCGGCGACGCCCTGAGCCGAGCCACGGCGCTCGTCTTCCGCTGCCTCCAGTCGCGCCTTTTCCTGTGTGATGCGCTTCAGGTTCCCGGGCGTGGCGGCGTAGGCAATCCCGCGGGGAAGCAGATAATTCCGGGCGAACCCGGGCGAAACCTTCACCACGTCTCCGGGCTGGCCGAGCTTCTCGACCGCCTGGCGCAAGATCACGTCCATGTTGACTCCAGTCGTTATGTGGTCGGGCGCGGGCGACTGCGCCAATCGAGCCAGGTGTCTCCAAGACCGATCCCCAGGGCGAACACCCCAAGAAGCGGCCACATGAAAATGGCGAGCCCAATCGTCAACGCTACCATCAGACGGCCCGGCGCGAAGAACCACGTCAGAACGCCAAGCCCCCGGAGCGCGTAGAGCGCTCCGAAGAACACGAGGAGGTTGAGTCCCACCACGCGGAACGCCGTCAACGTCGGGACTGCGACGGCGGTGATACCGGCGACCAATCCCCAGACCAGCTGGTCGTTGAATCGAAACTCTCTCAGCGGTGCGAGCGGCGGCCCGATCCGCGCGCGACTCACTCGGTGAAACAGGCCCCATGCGAGCGCGAGGACCGCAAGGGATTCCAGCGCCAGCAGCGCCGGGTATAGCCGAGCAGTGACGGGAGGCAGTTTTCGCAACTGGTCGGAGCTCTCGCGAGCGAGCGTTTCCATGCCCGGATTGTCTCGCGTGAGCTGCTGCCATTCACGCGTCTTCGACACCGACTCCCAATCGGCGAGCCACGAATCGACACGCCGGGCATACTCGGCGCGCACGGTCTTCTCGATGCTGTCGGGCCGCTTCGCCGAAAAGAGGACGAGTGCGAGCCCGACCGCGAACGACAGCCCGACCGCCGACAATGCCCGTGGGAAGAAGGGCTCCCTCGGACTCATGATCGACACGACGCCGAACGTCGCGACGACCAGCAACGCCCACCCCTTCGACGCGGCGACGAATCCGGGCGTGCCGGGCAACGGCGTCACGAGGATCCAGACCGCGAGGGTGACCCAACTGAGCGCGAGGAAGATCCGTCCTCCCGCCCACCACCCTACCAGCGCACACACTGCCAGCGCCGGTACGATCAACAGCAGTGACTGCTCGATCGGCACGACGACGCGAAGGAGTGGAACAAGCGGAAGCAGCACGAACGCGAGAAGAGCAAGGATGATTCTCCGCCATCCTTGCTCTCGCGGCGCAGGAGCTGGGCTCGCCTGCGTGCTCGCCGACTCGTCGTTCTGAATCGTTCCTCCGTTTCGCCGTACCGTCAGGCCCCGCGGCCGTCAGGCCTGGTGGCCGCGGATGTACGGAATGATCGCGAGGAAGCGCGCACGCTTCACTGCGGTCGAGAGCTGGCGCTGGTGGCGTGCGCACACGCCACTGAGCCGGCTCGGCAGGATCTTCCCGTGATCCGTGATGAAGCGGCCGAGCGTGCGGTCATCCTTGTAGTCGATGAACCGAACGCGCGTCTCGCAGAAGGGGCAGGATTTCTGAGCTCGGCGCATGGTTAATCCTCGTCCTCATCGTCTTCGTCGCGGCGACGCGCGGCGAGCATCTCTTCCTCGGACATCGGCGGCGCACCGACCTCGTGCTCGTGCAGCGTGACGAGGTAGCGAACGATACCGTCGTCCAGCTTGAGCGCGCGCTCGTACTCCGGAAGTGTCTTGGGATCGGCGTGGAAACGGGCGATGACGTAGTAGCCGTTTTCGCGCGGGCCGATGGGATAGGCGAGCTGGCGACGGCCCCAATGGTCCGTCTTGATGTCGCCCGCGGCGTGGAGCAGCCCGTGATAACGGGTCAGCTTGTCGTTGATGGCGGCATCTTCGAGCGTCGAATCGAAGATGTACACCGCCTCGTAGTCGCGAGACACGTGTCGGCAATCCTCCCTGTGGTCTTGGGTCCGCCCCCCGTCGGTTGCCGGAAGCAGGGGGAGGGGAATGAGGGGCCACGGTACTCGGGGCCCGTTGTGAAAAGCCTTGCAACTTAATGGTTTCGGCTAGCCGGCGACAATGGGTGGCGGAGTGTTTTTTCGCGCCGGTCGACGGCGGCCTCAATCCACGCTCAGCACCCGCTAGACATTGAAGCGGAACAGCATGACGTCGCCGTCGCGGACGACGTATTCCTTCCCCTCCGACCGGACGACGCCTTTCTCCTTCGCCCCCTTCCAACCGCCGGTCGACACGAACTCGTCGTAGCCGACCGTCTCGCCTCGGATGAACCCACGCTCGAAGTCCGTGTGAATCACGCCAGCCGCGACGGGTGCGGTGTCACCGTGATGGATCGTCCATGCCCGAACCTCCTGCTCGCCGGCGGTGAAGTACGTTTGCAGACCCATCAGGTGATAGCCGGCGCGGATGAGCCGGTCGAGACCCGCAGACTCGAGGCCTAACGAGGCGAGGAAATCTGCCCGGTCCTCCGGCGGAAGCTCCGCCAGCTCCGCCTCGATCTTGGCCGAGAAGGGAACGATCTCCGCGTGTTCGCCGCTCGCCGCAACGGCGGCACGCAGCGCCCGGAGGTGTTTGCCTTCCTCGCCCGACAGCTCCGCGTCCGTGACGTTCGCGGCGTAGAGCACCGGCTTGGCGGTGAGCAACGCGAGCGGCGCCAGCGTCCTGAGGTCTTCCGGCGAGAGACGTGCCTCCCAGAGGCCTTTCCCTTCACCGAGGAAGCGCTGCGCCTTCTCGAGCACCGGCAGTTCGGCCACCGCGTCTTTCTCGCCCGACTTCGCCGCGCGGCGCGTACGGTCGAGCCGCTTCTCCACCGTCGCGAGATCCGCGAGCGCGAGCTCGAACTCGATCACCTCGCGGTCGCGCACCGGGTCGACGGCGCCCATGACGTGCGTGACGTCGGGGTCCTCGAAGCAGCGCACCACCTGCACGATCGCGTCTGTCTCGCGGATGTTCGCGAGGAACTTGTTGCCGAGCCCTTCGCCGTTCGCGGCACCCTTTACGAGGCCGGCGATGTCCACGAACTGGACGGCGGCGGGAACCGTTTTCTTAGGCTGGACGATCTCGGCGAGTTTCACGAGGCGTGCGTCGGGAACCTCCACCATGCCGACGTTAGGCTCCACGGTGCAGAAGGGATAGTTGGCGGCTTCGGCCTTGGCTGCCGTGAGCGCATTGAAGAGCGTTGATTTGCCGACGTTCGGGAGACCGACGATACCGAGTTTCAACATGACGGGGATGGGGCAGGCCACCGCGTCGTACCGCGGTGGCGATGTGGGTGGGGCCGCAACGCCAGCTATTTGGCGTCGCCGTTGTGTGCGTTCATTGCCTTGAGAATGCCGTCTCGCAGCCAGATCTCGATGGCATCCTGAAACCTGGGCATCAGGTCCAGCACAACACTCCGCTCGTCGCCGGAAAACCGAGACAGCACGAAGTCGGACAGGTTGCCGACGCGGCGCGGGTCCTCCGGCTTGATGCCGATTCGAAGCCGCGGGTACTCCTGGCTGCCTAACGCTCGCTCCACGTCCTTGAGCCCGTTGTGCCCGCCCGCGCTGCCGCGCGCGCGCAGCCGGTAGGTACCCACCGGGATGGCGACTTCATCGACGACCACCATCAGGTCCGCGGATGCCGACCACGCTGGGCGGCGAAGATAGGGGCGAAGGACCTGACCACTCAGGTTCATGTACGTGAGCGGCTTCACCATCCGCACCGGCTGCCCCGCCACGTTGCCGGACAGCGCGAGCGTTTCGCCATCCCGGCGCCAGCCATCCAAACGCCAAACGTCGGCCAGGTGGTCGAGGACCCACCAGCCGACGTTGTGACGCGTGTGTTCGTATTCGCGCCCGGGATTCCCCAGGCCAAGAATCACTTTCACCGGCTTCTATGCGAAGACGGTGCGAGTCGTTACTTCGACTCGCCCTCGCCCTCCTCCTCGTCCTTCGTCTTGCGGATGAGCTCAGGCTCCGCCCCAGCCTCCGCGGCCTCGGGCGCAGGCGTCGGCTCGGCCTCGACCTTCGGGGCCGACACGACAGCGATCGTGGCGTCCAGCTCGTCGAGAATCTCGACGCCCTCGGGCACCTTGAGGTCGCTCACGTGCAGCGAGTGACCGATCACGACGTGCGTCACGTCCGCCTCGATGCGCCGCGGAATGTTGACGGGATCGACGCGAATGGCGAGCTCGGACATCACCTGGCTCAGGATGCCGCCAGAAAGGCGGACGCCGTCCGGCGTGCCGGTGAGGACGATCGGCACGTTCACAGAGACCTTCTCACCGGCCACCAGCTCCTGGAAGTCGATGTGAAGGATCTGCTTCTTGAACGGGTGCCGCTGGATCTCCCGAATCAGCGTGCGTGCGACACCGCTCGCGAGCGTCAGCTCGATGACGGTGCTCTCGGCGGACACGCGCTCGAGGAGCTTCTCGACCTCGCGTGCCGGGATCGCGAACGACAGCGGTTCGCGGGCGTGACCGTAGATGACGGCCGGGATCTGGCCGGCGCTGCGAAGCTTGCGAGCGGCGCCTTTGCCGACGGTGGTGCGCGGGCTCGTGGAAAGTTGTGCGGTGGCCATGACGGAATTACCTGCGGTGTGCGTGTAACGTGTTAGGCAAGCTTGCTCGGACCGCTGCCCGGTTCGTCGAACAGCGAGCTCACGCTCTGCTCGCTATGGGTGAATCGAATTGCCTTCGCCAACAGCTCGCCCACGGAAAGCACTTTCAGTTGCGGGAAGTGCCGTTCCTCAGGAATGGCGATCGTGTCCGTCACGGAGACTTCGACGATCGGTGCCGCGCAGAGCCGCTCGACGGCCGGGCCGGAAAGCAGCGCATGCGTGGCGCATACGTAAATGTCGTTCGCGCCCAGCTTCTTCAGCGCGCGGGCGGCTTCCGTCACCGTGCCGGCCGTATCGATCATGTCGTCGGGGATGAGACAGTCCCGCCCCTCGACGTCACCGACCACGTTCAGCACTTCTGCCACATTCGCCGTCGGGCGACGCTTGTCGATGATCGCCAGCGTGCCGTTGAGCCGCTTCGCGTAACCTCGCGCCATCTTCGCCGACCCGACATCTGGTGCGACGACGACGACGTCCTTCAACTGCTTCTTTCGGTAGTGCGACACCATTACCGGCGCGGCGTACAGGTGATCGACCGGAACGTCGAAGAACCCCTGCAGCTGGTGCTGGTGAAAATCGATGCCGAGGACGCGATCGGCGCCCGCGGTCTCGATCATGTTGGCCAACAGCTTTGCTCCGATAGCGACGCGCGGCTGGTCCTTGCGATCCTGGCGCGAATACCCGTAGTAGGGCATCACCGCCGTGATCCGCGCCGCCGAAGCGCGCCGCGCAGCGTCGATCAGGAGCAGCAACTCCATCACGTTGTCCGCTGGCGGATTCGTCGGTTGGACGATGAACACGTCCGCACCACGAATGTTCTCGTCAATGCGAACGAAGATCTCGCCGTCGGCAAACCGACTGCACGTCACTCGGCACAATTCGACGCCGAGCTGTCTTGCGATCTCCTCGGCGAGCGCCTGGTTCCCGGTGCCCGAGAGGAGCTTGAATCCATGCTTCGGTACGGACAAGCCGTCCATTGCCGCAGCCTTGTATCGTAAGAGGAGCTAACGAGATAGTCAATTCCGGCCGCTCCAGGCCACGTAGCCCGGAGAGCCCCCAATCTTAACCGGCACCGTCCCGACACGCTACGAGGCGGGCTGGGCGAAGGCGGACGTGGCAGCCATTCAGGGGGATGGATCCGGAACCAGGGCCTCGAAGAGAGACGTCGACAGATACCGGGCGCCCGAATCCGGCGCGATCATCGCGACACGGCGACCGGGGCCCAGCTCGCGCGCGATCTGTAGCGACGCCCACGTGATGGCGCCCGTCGACATGCCGACGAACAGTCCTTCTTCCCGCGCGAGGCGTCGCGCGAGTGGGAACGCGTCTTCTTCCCAAGCCTGGACGACGCGATCGACGACGGTGCGATCGAAGTTTGGCGGAATGAAGCCCGGTCCCATGCCTTGAAACTGGTGCTGGCCGCGATCACCGCCCGACAGCACCGGGCTCCGCGCCGGCTCGACGGCGACGACGAGCGCGCTCGGGTTGCGTTCTCGGAGAAAGCGCCCGACGCCGGAGATCGTGCCACCGGTGCCTGAGCCGTAGACGAACGCGTCGAGGCTCCCTTCGAGCTGGTGCCAGAGCTCGGGAGCGGTGGTCTCGTAGTGGATACGGGGATTGGCCGGATTGGCGAACTGATTCGCCATCCACGCGCCGGTCGAGTCGCGGATGCGCTCGGCCTCCTCGATCGCGGCGAGCATCCGGCGCTCCGGGTCCGTCAGCACGAGGCGGGCGCCGTACGCGAGCAGGGTGCGCTTGCGCTCCTCGCTCATCTGCGCGGGCAGGCAGAGCGTCAGCGGGTAGCCTCTCGCCGCGGCCACCTGTGCGAGCCCGATGCCCGTGTTCCCGGAGGTCGGTTCGACGATCATCTGGCCAGGACGGAGCGCCCCGCTGCGCTCAGCGTCCACGATCATCCCGAGGGCCGTGCGATCCTTGATCGACCCGCCGGGATTCATCCCTTCGATCTTGACCCACACCTCCGCCATGCCCGGGTCGACGACGCGCGTTAGGCGGACGACCGGTGTCCCGCCGATGGCGGCATCGATCCGCGGGCCCGCGTCGACGGCGCGGACGCGCAAGCGTTCAGGAGCGGCCATGTGTGGGGATCGGTCGGCGGAGGGAAGTTCGAGCCGATTGCCCCTCGTGGAATCGAACCACGATTCACGGCTCCAAAGGCCGTTGTCTTACCGTTAGACGAAGGGGCAGCAACCGCCCGTAACCTAGTCCGACGCCTCCACGCCAACAACACGCGTCGCGGTACGGGTCGCCACGATGCGAACCTCGCTGTCGCCGACGGCATCAGGCGGTGGCATGTCGCGATCGGCCACGGCAAACACGGTCGAGCCCGAGCCGGCGAGCATGGCGAAGGCCGCCGCATCGTGCTCGTCGTAGAGCGACGCGCGCCACCGCGCCAGGGTCTCCGCGATGACCGCGAACCGCGGAACCACGACGCGCTCGAAATCGTTATGCGCGATGGCCGCCGTGCGCGCCCACGACGTCAGGTCGGCGACGCCGACCGCCGATGCCGTGTGCCGTTGTGCCTCCGGCGCCTCGTCGAGCCAGCCGTACGCGGTGGGCGTCGAGACGCCGAACGGGAAACACGCGAGCGTGACGTTGCGGCTCGGGAGGCAGGGAAGGGCGAGCATGCGCTCACCACGCCCCCACGCCAGTGCGAGCGGGGTATCCAGGGTCAGAAACGGCACGTCGGCGCCGAGGGCTGTCGCGAGCGCGAGTAGGTCCGCGGTGAACAAGGGAGACGGCGCGAGCGCGTTCAGGCATCGGAGTACGGCGCCGGCGTCAGCACTGCCACCGCCCAACCCTCCTCCGATCGGGACGTGCTTAACGATCTCTATCGACCAGTCGTTAGGCCAACCGGCGGCGTCCGCGTAGGCGACGGCCGCGCGCCACGCGAGGTTGCGCTCGACCGGCCCGAGGCTGGCGTCGCGTATGACGTCACCCGTGCAGTCGAGCGAGCGGCCGCGGACGTTCGTACGCACGACGACCTCGTCTCCGAGCTCGAGGCGGCAGAACAACGTCTCGAGCTGGTGGTACCCGCTGGCTTCGCGTGCGAGCACACGCAGGAACAGATTCAGCTTGGCCTGCGCGCGCGTGCGCGCCGTCGTGGCCCGCGAGGGCCGGCCGTGAGCGCCGCCTCGGGTCATCGCGTGTCGGCTGGCGTCGTCTTGAAGTCGCTGAAGTGCAGACCAAGGCGCGCGAAGTAGTACAGGCCGATGACCGTGATCGGGATGAACGAGAGGATGTGGAACCCGATGGCCCAGCTCACGGCTTCGCCTCGGGGCACTCCATAGACCGCGAGCCCGACCACCGCCGCGGCCTCGAAGAACCCGAAGAATCCGGGCGAGGAGGGAAGCGCGACGCCGATCGCGATGATCCCCTGCAGGAAGTTCGCGGCGCTGAAGGGCGCGTCGATCCCCACCGCCCTGAACGCAAGCCAGAACGCGAGCCCGTTCACCAGCCAGTGCACGAGGGCCCAGAAGAAGACGGCGATGAAGCGGGTCGGGCTCCGAAGCACGCCCAGCCCTTCGGAAAACGTGTGAATGATCTCACTGCCCCGCGCGGCCGCTTTCGGAGAGACGCGTCCGGTAACCGTCGCGTACAGCCGAACAAGCCGCTCGGGAAACGTGACGATCGAGTAGAGCACGACGAACAGGCCCACGGCGCCCGCGGCGAAGATCGCGGCACCACGTTGCACCGGCTGGCCGCCGATCGTGACGCCCGTCGGGAATGCCGGCGACAGCATCGCGCTCACGAGCAACAGCATCAGGCTCAGCGCGTCGAACACGCGGTCGACGGCAAGCGACGCGACGGACCCCGTCAGGCGGACGCGGTCGGTCTCGCGCGTCAACGCGTAGGCCCGCGCGATCTCGCCAAGGCGCGCCGGATAGATGTTGTTCACCATCATCCCGATCGCGATGGAGCGCCAGAGCGCACCAAACGGCAAGCCGGGAGCGGTCGGCGCGAGGATGATGCGCCAGCGTATCGCCCGAATCGGGAAGATCGCCGTGGCGACGACGACGGACAGGAGCAGCAGCGGAATGTTCGACTGCGAGATGACGGCCCAGATCTTCGCGGGCGACTCGTCGCGTAACGTCCACACGAGGAGCCCGGCGCTCAGCGCAATGCCGAGCGCACTCTTCCAGTTCAATCGCATGTCGGACTAGTCGGCGGCGGCGAGGTCGAGCAGGTCGAACAGCTCAGCGAGCGCCTCGTCGGTGTTTCCACCGGACAGGCGAATGAGGTCGCGCACCTCGATGGCACGCTCCAGTGCCGCGCGGCCGCGGTATAACAGATCCTCGATCGGGATCAGCGTCGCGTCGTCGAGCAGCGCCGGCGGTGCGAGGGGTGCCTGATCGAGCTCGTTGAAGCCGGCGAGCCCCGATTGGAGAAACTGGCGCAGTTCCGCGCCCGTTGGCGTGAGCGGTGTGCGACGAGGGGCCGATACGTCGCCGGGCGCGGACGCTGCGCGGAGCGCTGAAGAAGCGGAAGGCGTCGGCGATGGTGCCCGTCGTGCGCCCGCAGGATGCGCGTCGGACGTGCGCCGCGGCTGGTCCAGCGGCTCGAGTCCCGCACCGATGCCGCGGTCGACGGCGTGACCGCGGCCTATCTCTGACAGCCGAGCCGACAGCTCCCGCAGATCGGTCGTCGGTTTCGCGAGCAGTGCGCCCGCCGCATCGATCGATGAGAGCAGAATGGGATCGAGCACATTGGTGTCGGCCGCCGCGTTGCCGAAGAACCGCGCCGCGTCCTTGTGCCCGAAGCTGTCGAGCGTCCAACGCACCGTTCGGAGCGCGCTGCGAAGGTCGTGAGCCGCCCGATCGCGGCTGACGGGCGTCGACGCGGCGCCCGCATCCGCCACGAGCCGCCGCAGGTGTTCGGCGAGCGACGTGATCTCCGTGTGAAACCGACCCTCGGGCGTCGTCGGTGGCCTGACGGCGCGTGAGACCACGTGGGGGCCGGCGTCGCCAAAAAACAAATTGTCGACCGGGACGACCTGGTCTTCATCGCGCGTCTGTTTCTGCAGCACGCCCGCGGCTTCAGCGAAGCGGTGCACTTCGGGTGCCGAGGCGTCGGGCCGGCCGGATGTGCGCAGCTCGCGAGCGGCGCGGCGAAGTACGTGCGCCGATGCGTCGTAGAGCTCCGCATGATGCGGGGTGAGCGCGCGCCCTTCGCCCACGCTCGTTTTCGCCGCGCGCTCGATGGCATCAGCGACATCGGCCAGGGGCGGAAGATCCTTGAGCGCAGCGATGCCGCGAAGCGCTCGGACCCGGCCTAACGCCTCGTCGAGTGCGGCGGCGTTGGTCGGGGTGCCAACGAACGCATCCAGCGCCGATGCAACGGCCTCGACTTCCGAGGCGAAGAAGTTCGGGCTGACGGCGCCGCCGATCGGGTTGTTCGGGGCCACCGCACCGTCCGGCACGAATCGGCGCAGCTCGGCGATGCGCGTGGCCGCGCGCTGCTCTTCCGATGCGCTCCAGCTTCGGACGGTGCGCAGAAGCACCCGCATATCGTCGATCGCGGAGACAACGGCCGACCTGAGGTCCGGGGTCCATCGAACGGAGCCGTCACGCATTGCGCGGCCCACGCGCTCCACCGACCCCGCGAGCTCGGCCATCCGGAGGAGCTTGGCCATCGTCGAGCTGCCGCGGAGTGCGCGCGCAGCCGTGATGAACGGCGTCGACTCGGGCGGCGCATGCGCCGCCGCGCCGACGAGCGCGTCGAGCTGGTCGACGTACTCGCTCGCTTCGAGGATATAGAAGTCCAGCAGCCCTACCGCCACGCTCATGCCTGCTCCGACTCGTTAGTCCCGACGAAGTTAAGCCGCACGCCGTATGACGGTCTACCCTCGGGTTCGCGCAACATCCATGACTGCACGCATTTCCCGAACGGCGTTGGCCATGCCCACGAATACCGACCGACTCACGATCGAGTGGCCGATGTTGAGCTCCTCGATTTCGGGAATTGCAGCGACCGGTGCGACGTTTCGCGTCGTGAGCCCATGCCCGGCGTGCACTGCCAGCCCGAGCTGCCGGCCCTGGCGGGCTGCGTCCTCGAGCGCCCGAAGGGTGGCGGGGTCGTTCGAATAGTGAGCGTATCGACCGGTGTGCAGCTCGATCGCGACGGCACCGAGGTCGCGGGACCGGGAGACCGAGGCGACGTCCGGATCGATGAAGAGGCTCGTTCGGATCCCGACGGCACCAAGCGCTTCGATGGCCGACCGCAGTCCGTGGGGATCGCGGGAAACATCGAGCCCGCCCTCGGTCGTGACCTCCTCGCGACGCTCGGGAACGAAGGTGACCTGATAGGGCCGCAGGCGCGTCGCGATGGCGATCATCTCGGGGGTGCAGGCCATCTCGAGATTGAGCACCGTCCGGACTGTTGTCATCAGACGAGCCACATCGTCGTCCTGTATGTGGCGGCGATCTTCGCGGAGGTGCGCGGTGATGCCGTCCGCGCCTGCGTTCTCGCTTTCTGTGGCAGCGAGTACGGGGTCAGGTTCCGTTGTGCGGCGCGCCTGACGCAGCGTCGCGACGTGGTCGATGTTAATGTAAAGTCGCTGGTACATTCGGGCTGACCCACCATTGCACGCCGTCGAGCGTGGAGAGAGTCCTGTGAAGCGAACGATCCTGTTGTTGCTGGCCGTTGTTGCGTGCCGATCCGGTTCGAGCTCGTCGCCATCCACGACGACGTCGTCGTCGAGCCCCGCAGCACCGGCAAACCTTCCGGGAGCTGCCGCTCCACGTCAGGCGGTTGAGCGCTTCCTTGGAGCGGCGAAGACCCAGGATCTCCAGGAGATGGCGATCGCGTGGGGCACGGCGCGCGGTCCCGCGCGCGACCAATTCGACCGTGCGGAGCTGGACAAACGCCTGATCGTCATGGCGGGCTGCTACGACGGTGAGAAGCACCGAATCATCGATGAGCAGCCGGGCGAGAATGGCAAGCGCGTGCTCCGCGTCGAGTTGACAAAGGGAACGGTAACGAAGACGCCGCGGTTCACCACGGTGAAGGGGCCGTCGGATCGCTGGTACGTCGAGGACGCCGATTTCGCCGCCGTGACCGCTCTCTGCAAGCGATAACTCGCGATCGACCTGGAACGTTACAGCCGCGCCCCGGATTAGTATTCGGATAGCTCGACAAGTACGCCAGCGGTTGAGGCAGGATGCAGGAACGCGATGCGTTTCTTCTCCGCGCCGATCCGCGGAGACTCGTCGATGAGTCGGACGCCGGCGGCCCTGCAGCGCGCGAGCGCAGCATCGAGGTCGTCAACGGTGAAGCAGATGTGATGGATCCCCGGGCCGCGCTTGGCCACGAACCGGCCGATGGGCGAGTCCGGGGACTCTGCTTCCAGGAGCTCGACCAGCGCTTCTCCGGCAGTCACGCCGGCGATCCGTGCTCCGTCGGCGTCATCGAGCGGCACTTCAGGCAGGGCGAGGATGTCGCGGTAGAACGGCAGGATCTCATCGAGGGACCGGACCGCAATGCCGATGTGTGCGAGACGAGTTCCGCGGCGGGTGGGTGGCATACTCATGGCGTTTCCGTTCGTCGGGAGCGCGACAAACTAATCCGATTGACGATTGGGCGACGCCCAACCGGTGGGAGGCAGACCAAATGTCGAACGCAGTGGCAGTGACCGACGCGGACTTCGAGCAGGAAATCGAGAAGCACGACGGGCTCGCGGTGGTCGATTTCTGGGCGACGTGGTGCGGTCCGTGCCGCATGATCGCGCCGATTCTCGACCAGCTCGCCATCGAATATCAGGGCAAGGCCAAGGTGGCAAAGCTGGACGTCGATTCGAACATCCGTACGGCGACGCGCTTCAACGTTCGCTCGATCCCGGCCGTGCTGTTTTTCAAGAACGGCAAGCTCGTGGATCAGGTGATCGGTGCTGTGCCGAAGCCGGCGCTGGAGTCCAAGTTCAAGCAGCACGCGGCGGCCTCGGCGGCCTAACCGCCTGAGGAGAAACCGATTGCGGGCACGCTCCCCGATCGGCAAGTTACGCCTGAGAGGCCCCTTCTCTCAGGCGTTTCTCTTTTACTCCACGCCATGGCCGCTCACGCCGCACAGCTTCGGTATCCGTCCGGGCGTGTTCTGCTCGGGCGCACCAAGCTCGCGTACGTTCACCTTCGCAACCTCATCAGTGATGCGAAGCGCGACCGTACGGCGCGCGTTTCCGGCTACGTCGCGATCTGGCTCCCGGAGGAGTTCCTCCTCCTCTTCCTTCGCGACGGCGAGGTCGTCAATGCCGTCCGTCTGACGCCCCGAGGGGCGGAGCCGACGGGCATCGCGTCTGCACTCGCGCGCATCCCGTCGGAGCCGGAGTTCGGCGAAATCGCGTTCTACGAAGCGCCGGCGGAACAGCTCGTCTGCATGTACCAGACGATGGTACACGAGCCCACGCCGTGGCCGGCCGACCTCCTCGCAGCCGACCCTCGCGTGCTCTTTCCGCATCTCCGCGCGACGCAGTTCACCGGCGTGCTCGAGGTCGTGAACCGCGACGCCGTGAACTACCTGGTTCTCCGTGACGGGCTCATCGAACAAACCTACGTCACCGACGACGGCGGTGAGGGACGCACAGAACAGCTCGCACGGGTGTTCGGGCCGCCGTCGCCGAAATCGCGGACACGGGTGCGCGGATGGCCAGGCCAGCTCACGATGCCGGCACAGGCGCCCGCCGCGCTCGTTGCTGCGTATCGCGAGCTCATCGGGCGACTGTACAGCGAGCTCGGCTCGTACGGCGTTCCCGTCCCGTCGGCCGTGGGAGAGCGTGTTCGGGACGCGCTGGCCGAGCGGCATCCCGCACTTCGACGGTTCGCGAACGGCGCGAAGTCGGAAGACCCGGCGGAAGATCAGGACGAAGTAACCGCGGCCGTCGCGGCATGGGTGACCGATACGATTCGTGAGGCGCTCGACGGCGATGATGAGACGGCGGGGAGGGTCGTGAAGGCCGCAGCGCGCGACCGGAGGCACATGCTGCACGCGGCCGGATTCCTGTCGGCGCTGCCCTGGTCGGTCGAGTGGTAGAGTCACACGACGATCACGGCGACGCTCGCGGCGGCGATCCATCATTTCCTCCACACGATCCTGACGATACACCGACGGGGTCGCTCTTCATCGTCAGCACGCCGATCGGTAACCTCCGCGACATGACGTTGCGTGCGATCGACATGCTGAGGTCCGTCGACGTCGTCCTCGCGGAAGACACGCGACATTCTCGGCATCTGCTGGTACATCATGGCATCGAAGCGCGTCTCGTCCCGTATCATGAGCACAACGAGGCGCGCGCAACCGCGACGACGTTGACTCGTCTACGCCAAGGGCATGACGTCGCGCTAATCTCCGATGCCGGAACACCGTTGTTGTCCGATCCAGGCGCTCGCCTCGTGCGAGCCGCGGTGGAGGCTGGTATTCCCGTGGTTCCCGTTCCTGGTCCCTCCGCGCTGCTGGCCGCGCTGGTAACTTCGGCGATCGGCAGCGACCGGTTCACGTTCTTCGGCTTTCTGGCGAGGAAGGGACGTGATCGTGACGACGCGATCCAGGATCTCAGCGGGCTCCCCCACACAGCCGTACTGTACGAGGCACCGAACCGCGTCGCGGCGACACTCGCGGATCTGGTGCGCCATGGTGCCGGGGGACGGCAGGCGAGCGTGGCCCGGGAGTTGACGAAGCAATTCGAAGAAGTCCGTCGCGGAACGGTCGCCGATCTCGCGGCGTATTACAAAGGTTCGCCGCCGCGCGGGGAGGTCGTGATCGTGCTCGAAGGTGTCACGGTTCAACCGCTGGCCGAAGACGAATTGCGCTCGCGAGCTCGTGCGCTACGCGCTTCGGGACTCAGTCCACGGGACGTCGCCGCCGCTCTTGTTCGAGAGGATGGCGCGTCGCGCAACGTTGCTTACCGCCTCGCTCACGAAGCATGAGAATTGTTCGAGCAACCGTCGCGGCGCTTCTGGCGCTCGCGGTCGTTGGCGCGGCCCACGATGGGCCGCGTCTCGCTATCGCGCGCCTCCAATACGAAGGCGGCGACTGGTACGCGAATCCATCGAGTCTTCCGAACCTGATCGATGCGATCAATCAGCGGACGTCGCTCAAAGTCGAGAAGACCGAGGGGCGTGTGATGCTGCTCGACGACCGGTTGTGGGATTTTGCGTTCCTCCATGTGACCGGTCATGGGGACCTGAAGTTCACGGACGCCGAGGTGGATCGGCTCCGGCAGTATCTGTTGCGCGGCGGCTTCCTGCACGTGAGCGACAACTACGGGCTGGATCCCAACTTTCGTCGTGAGATCGCGCGGGTGTTCCCGGACCGCCCGCTCGTCGATGTGCCGCTCACGCACCCGATTTATCATTTGGTGTACGACCTTCCGGGCGGCGTTCCGAAGATTCACGAGCACGATGGAAAACCGGCTCGGGGCCTCGGCGTGTTCATCGGCGACCGGCTCGCGGTGTACTACGACTTCTCGGCCGATCTTGGCAACGGCTGGGAGGACACGGGCACCTACAATGACCCACCGGAGCTTCATGAGGCGGCCTTGCAAATGGGCGTGAACCTCTTCGTCTACGCGGTCACAAGCCGCCCCACGGCATGACGGTCACCGATCTCGTCAATCGCGAGCGCGGTCGGCTGTCGCGCCTGATCGCAGCGGCCGGTGGTGCAGCGGCCGTTGGCCTCGCAGCGCTCCTGCTCGCCGCGGGCGTGATCGCGCTCGGCCGGGCGCGTTGGATCGATCTCCCCCGTGTGGTTCCGTTCCTCCTCTGGTTTGCCGTTGCCGTCGTGGGGGGCGTCGCGGTCTGGTGGACCCGCAAGCGCCTGGCGCGCGACGCATCCGTCAGCGGGCTCGCGTACGAGGTGGAGCGCGAGCAGTCGCTCCGGGCCGGGGCGCTTCGCGGGGCGCTCGAGGTGGCGGGTTCCGGAACGCTCGGCCGGCACAACGCTGAGCAGGTCGCGCGACGCCTAACGCAGCAGTCGGGGGGGAAGACGCTAACGCCTACGTTGACACGTCGGGCTCTTCTTCGGACGGGAGGCGCGGTGGCCGCCGGGGCCATCGGGATTCTGTTGCTGGCGACCCGGTCGTCGGCGACGCCGGATGGATGGCAGGCCATTGCGCACCCGCTTCGTGCGTGGACGGGTACTCTGCTCGCGCCGATCTCGCTTCAGAGCGCACCGAAGACGGTCCTGCGCGGCGAGCGCGTTGCGCTTTCGATTTCGGCGCCCGACCGCCGTCGCATCACGGTGTTTCAGCGCGCGAAGGGCTCGGCCTGGCGATCGTCGCAGCACGAGGTGCGTGACGGCGTCGCCCGAGTGCGGCTCGCGCCCATGGATGCGGACCTCGCGATCTTCGCGACGGACGGAAGGACGATGAGCGACACGGCGGCGTTGCAGATGGTCGAGCGCCCGTTCATCGGCGACGTCTCGGTTCGTGCCACGTTCCCGGCCTATCTCGATCGCCGCGAAGAAACGCTGCCGGTTGGCGAAACCGCGCGACTTCCGCGCGGTACCATGCTCGCGATCTCCGGGCACTCGTCCACCGAGCTCACGTCGGTGTCGCTTGCGCGTGGGACCGACACGCTCCACCTGAGTCCCAATGGGCGCGCGTTCGCTGGACGGATGTCCGGGATTCAGACGGGCCGCTACGAATGGAGCGCCGCCGGCGTCGGCGGTCCGATCACCGAGGTCCCTGCCGCGCTCGAGATCGAGGTCATTCCCGACTCGGCGCCGCGGATCGAGATCCTCGCGCCCGCGACCGACACGACCGTCTCGGCGGTCGACACGATTCCGCTGTCGTTCCTCGCCACGGATGATCATGGGCTTGCCACCGTCCTCCTTCGCGTGTGGCGGCAGCCCGAGGGTGGTGTGGCGTCGCCCGAGACCACGCGGCCCCTGCTGTCGCAGCCGATGACACAGTGGACCGGCGACGCGACGCTGTCCCTCCCGGCGTTAGGCGTGCAGGCCGGCGAGGCCGTACACATCGTCGCGACCGCCGTCGATGGGTCGCCGTGGAGACAGAAGGGCTCGAGCCGCGAGCTCGTCCTTCGGGTTCCTGGCATGACCGAGGCGCGCGCGAACGTGCGCGCCGCCGCAGACTCCGCCGTCCAGCGCGCGCAGGCCGCGGCGGCAGCGCAGAAAGCGCTGCAGCAGCGAACGACCGAGGCAGCACGGGCGCGACAGCGCACCGCCGCGCAACGGACCCCGGAAAAGAATGCGGGCAATACGAAAGGCAGTCAGAACTCGATGTCGTACGAGTCGGCGCAACAGGCGCAGCAGCTTGCGAAGGAACAGCGCGAGCTCGCTGAGCGGATGCAGCAGCTCCAGCAGACGGCGGAGCAGCTGGAGAAGCAGCTCAAGCAGACGGGCGCCCTCGACAGCGCGCTGTCGCAGCGACTTCAGGAAGCGCAGAAGCTCCTCCGTGACGCCCTGACTCCCGAGCTCGCCGAGAAGCTGCGGAAGCTGGAGGAATCGGCGCGGCAGCTCTCGGCCGAGGATGCGCAGAAGGCGTTAGGCGACCTCGCGCAGCAGCAGCAGCGGTTGCGCGAACAGCTCGAGAAGAGCGTGGAGATGCTGAAGCGCGCCGCGCTCGAGGGCTCCATGGAGACGCTGAAGGAGGAAGCGAAGGACATCGCGAAGGACGAGCGCGCGAATGCCGATTCCCTGCAGAAAGCGCGCGATGCGGCGCAGAAGGAGGAGGCGCAGCGCGATGCGCGCGAACTCGCGGATCGGTCCCGTGATCTCGCGAAGCAGGTCGAGGAACTGCAGAAGCGCCTCGAGCGCGAGAACGCGGACCCGGGCGCGCGCCGCGTCAACGACGCGAATCAGCAGGTGAAGGAGTCGGCCGAGGCGATGGAGCGCGCTGCGCGCAATCAGCAAACGGAGCAGGGTCGCGGCGAGGGCCAGCAGCAGAACGCGCAACGGCCGCAGCAGCAGGCCGGGCAGCAACAACAGCAGAACGGCCAGCAGCAGGGCGCGCAGCCACAGCCACAACCCGGCCAGCAAGGTCAGAAGGGTCAGGAGCAGAACGCGCCCGGCCAGGAGAAGTCGCAGGAGCAGAAGGGCCAAGGCCAGCAGAAGGGGCAGGAGCAGGCGCAGCCCGGGGCGCAGAAGCAGGGTCAGGAAAGCCAACAGGGCCAGCAAGGTCAGCCCGGCCAGCAGGGTAAGCAGCAGGGCCAGCAGCAAGGACAGCAGGGGCAGCAAGGACAACAGGGTGGGCAGCAGTCCGCGAATGCGGCCGCCGATGCGATGCAGCGTGCTGCCGACCAGCTCGCAGACGCACGAAAGCAGCAGATCGACGCGTGGAAGCAGGAGTTGACCACGGAGCTCGACCAGTCCATCCAGGAAATGCTGCAGTTGTCGCGACAGCAGGAGTCGCTCGAGCAGAAAGCGCGTCAGGGCGCGGACAAGGCATCGCTTCAGGGGGAGCAGAGCGCGCTGCAACAGGGCGTGCAGCAGGCTGGGAAGCGTCTCGGCGAGGCGGGCCAGAAATCGTCCCTCTTCTCGCCGAGGGCACAACGGTCGGTCGGCGACGCGCAGAAGAAGGTCGAACAGGCGACGCGTGACCTCGCGAACGCGCGGCAGAGCGAGCAGGCCGCGGGGTCCATGCGCGAGGCGTCCGAGGCGCTGAACCAGGCCGCGGCGTCGCTCGTCCGCGATCGCGAGCGCGCGCAGAACGCGAGCTCGGCTTCCGGCTTCTCGGAGATGCTGGAGCAGCTCAAGGACATGGCGCAGCAGCAAGGCTCGCTGAACGCTCAGACCGCGGAGCTGATTCCTCGACCGGGGGCGCAGCTCGACCAGCAGGGTCGTGAGCAGGCGCGTCAGCTCGGCCGTCAACAGCGCGAGGTCGCGGCGTCGCTCGACGAGATGAGCGATCAGGATCGTACCGGTCGCGCCGAGGAGCTCGCGAAGGAAGCGCGGCAGCTCGCGCAGGCGCTCGAGAGCGGCGGCATCGATCCGAACGTCATTGACCGTCAGCAGCGACTGTTCCGCCGCATGCTCGACGCGGGACGGACGCTCGAGCGCGACGAGCGCGAAGACAACGGGAAACGCGAGGCGAAGGCGGCGACGGGCGCGGAGCTATTCCTGCCGCCTAACGCCGCGGCGAACGGAAAGGCTGCCTCGCGCTTCGCGCCGCCGAACTGGAACGATCTCCGCGGGCTGACGCCGGAGGAGCGGCGCCTCGTGCTCGATTACTTCAAGCGCATCAATGCGGAGAAGCCGTAGCGCCGCGTTCGCCGTCTCGATCGCGTGGGGATTGGCGCTCGCACCAGCCAAGCTGCAAGCGCAGGCGCAACCGGGGATGCCGATGCGGGCGATGGAGCTCGAGCAGGCGGGGAAGTGGCGCGAGGCGCTCGTGGCGTATCGCGCGGCGCTCGACTCGTCGTTGACTGCATCGATCCTTGGCATGGAGCGGGTCTACGACCAGCTTGGCAAGCGGGACTCGGTGCTTCCGCTCATCGACACCTTGATCGCGAAGCGGCCGAACGAGCCGACGCTGCGGACGATCCAGCTGCGCACGCTCGCGTATCTCCACCGCGATGAGGCCACGGCGGCGGCATTCGAGAAGTGGCTGCGGACCGCTCCGCGAGACGCGGCGCCCTATCGCGAATATTCCCGGATCCTGCTCGACGCGGGCCGGTCGGCCAGTGCCGACACCGTGCTGCAGCGCGCACAGCGAGCGTTAGGTGGTACGCGCGACATCACGGTCGAGATGGCGCAGCTGCGGGCGGCCACCGGCCTGTGGGAGCTCTCGGCGCAGAGCTGGCGCGAAGCGATGCAGACGTCGCCGTACCTCGATCAGGCTGCGGTGTTCTCGCTGTTCCCAACGCCCGATTCCGTCCGCGGCGCGGTCCGACAGATCTTTCGCGCGCCGCCAGTCCAGGTCGAATCACGGCGCGCGCTGGCGATCCTCGAGCTTCGCTGGGGCTCGGCGCGCGAGGGCTGGAACGCGCTGCGCGATCTGCCTCCGACGGACGATGCGGTAAAGGCGTGGACCGAGTTCGGCGACGAGGCGGAGGCGTCAGGCGCCTGGCTGGTTGCGCGAGACGCATTCGCTGCCGCGCTGGCGAAGACGCCGACGCGCGAGCTGGCAGTGCGAGCGGCGAACGACGCGCTGAGCGGAGGCGATCCGACCTCCGCGGTGAGGCTGCTGGAGCCGTACTCCGCCGCGACGGACTCCGAAAGTGTGCGCTCGGTGCTTCCCGTTCGCGTGCGAGCCCTCAGCGCACTCGGTCGAGCCGAGGAGGCCGAAGCACTCATCAGCGCGAACGCGACGCGGCTGGATTCGCTGCAACGCGTCCGACTCGTTCGCATGGCAGCCTGGGGATGGGTGCGCGCCGGTAACCTTGCCAAGGCCCGCGCGGCCATGGGGACGACACCGATGGGTGAGGACGACGACCGCACCATGGGCTGGATCTCCCTCTACGAAGGCGATCTGCGCTCCGCGCGCCATATTCTCAAGCGATCGAGCGAAACGAACCCGGAGCAGCTTCTCGCGCTGGCGTTCCTGGGGCGCACGAAGGTAGACAGCGCGCCGCAGGCCGGGAGCGCGTTTCTGGCGCTCGTGCGCGGCGACAGCGCGGCCGCGGCAGCGCAGCTGGAGTCGTCCGCGGCTACCGTACCGGATGCGGCGGCGCTGATGATCAACGCCGCGGCGCGCATCATCGCTGCGCGCCACGACGACAGCGGCGCCGTCACATTGTGGCAGCGCGTCGCCGAGCAGTACCCCACCGCCCCGGAAGCCGCCGAAGCGGAATTGGAATGGGCGCGCGTCCTGCGCCGACGGGGCGACACGGCCGGTGCAGTCCAGCGGCTCGAGCACATGATTCTCACGTATCCACGCAGTGCCCTCGTGCCGCAGGCTCGGCGCGAGCTGGATCTCGCCAAACAGAGTGTGCCTTCTCCATGACACCACGCCTCCGTCAGCCGCAGCCGCATCGGCCGCATCCCGGTTTGGCCAACCTAACGAGACGGTGTCGGCTTGGCGTCATCGGCGCGGTTGGCTTCGCGCTGTCGTCGTCGATTGCCGGCGCGCAGCACCTGCTCATCCCGATGGACGATGCCCAGCAGAACCACCTCAAGGCGTACGGCCTGACGTTCAACGCCCTGAAGGCAGGGAACCGCGCCGAGTGGTTCATCAACTATCGTGGTGGTTCGTTCCTCCTGCCCGATGCGCCTGATCTGCGCCGCCTCGCGACGCTGGCCGGCATCACGCTCGAACCGCTCGACAACGGACGGCTCTCGCAGATCCGCGCCGAGATCGCCAGCGGGAACATGGACGCCGTCACGCTGGAGAAGGCACCGAAGATCGCGATCTACACCCCGCCCAAGTCACCGCCGTGGGACGATGCCGTGACGCTCGCGCTGCGCTACGCCGGCATCGAGTACACGACCGTGTGGGACGACGACGTGATGAACGGGGACCTGAAGAAGTACGACTGGCTCCACTTGTTCCACGAGGACTTCACCGGTCAGCTCAACAAGCTGTACCTCGGCTTCCGCGATGCGCCGTGGTTCGTCGAGCAGCGCGACCGCAACCTCGAGACGGCGAAGCGGCTGGGCTACGCGTCCATTCCCGCGCTCAAGAAGGCCGTCGCCGAGCGGATGCGGCAATATGTGGAGGGCGGGGGGTTCCTGTTCGCCATGTGCGGGGCGACGGAGACGCTGGAGCTGGCGATCGCGGCGCATAACGCGGACATCGCGGCGGCCTACGCCGATGGGACGCCGATCGACGAGGACGTAGACTCGCGAATGGACTGGAAGCGCGCGATGGCGTTCAAGGACGTCCACGTCGAGCAGTCGCCATTCACGAATTCGATGAGCGACATCGACGGGCACCAGGTGAACGTGCCGGCGCGCCGCCAGCCGCTCGGCCAGTTCACTCTGTTCGCATTTTCGGCGAAGTTCGACCCGGTCGCGACGATGCTCGTGCAGGATCATCGGACCGTGATCCCCGACTACTACGGGGTCACGACGAGCTTCAACAAGGCGGTGATCAAGCCCGGCGTGACCGTGCTGGCGTACGAGGAGGGCGCACCGTGGGTGAAGTACCTGCACGGTGACTATGGGAAGGGGTCGTGGACCTTCCTTGGTGGTCATGACCCCGAGGATCCGCAGCACAACATCGGGAACGCGCCTACTGATCTGGCGTTGCATACGACGTCGCCGGGGTACCGGCTGATCCTGAACAACGTGCTGTTCCCCGCGGCGAAGAAGAAACCGCTCAAGACCTAGCTGCTTCCCGTCGCTCGCCGCCGGTTCGTGAAATCTTCGGTCGCAGCGTATCTTTTCGGGCGTGCCCTCCGCCGCAGTCTCCGAGCCACGGCAATCCCGCCTCGCGTCCGCCGCCGCCGCTGCCATGCGCGCGGCGATTCGGCTGGCGGGCGGGCGGGAAGTCTGCTTCGTCTGCACCCTCGATGAGGACGCCGTGCTGCGCACCGCTCGCGTGGCAGCGCGCGGCGACGTCGAGAGCGTGTTGGCGCTGCCCGGCTTCGCGCAGCCCGGGGAGATGCTGGTGCACAACCATCCATCCGGCGTGCTCGACCCGTCCGAGGCCGACTACGAAGTTGCCGCTCGTATCCACCGGGATGGGATTGGTTTCGGGATCATCGACAACGACGCGCGCGAGCTCTATGTCGTCGTGGAGGTCCCGGCGGTCGATCCCGAGACGCCGCTCGACATCTCGTCTATCGACGCCGATCTCGGACCCGACGGCCTGATCGCGCGACTGCTGCCGAAGTACGAGGATCGGCCGGCGCAGCGTGAGCTCGCCGCGACGATCGCGAAGCTGTACAACGAGGGCGGTGTCGGTCTGCTCGAAGCCGGGACGGGGATCGGGAAATCGCTCGGGTATCTGGTTCCGGCGCTGCGCTGGGCTGCGGCGAACGGAGAGCGAACGGTCGTGTCCACGAACACGATCAACCTGCAGGAACAGCTCGTCGGCAAGGACCTTCCGTTTCTCGAGCGAGCGCTCGCCGACCAGAAGGTGCGATTCGCGCTGCTCAAGGGCTGGCGCAACTACCTCTGCCTGATGCGCCTCGAGCAGGCGCGGTCCACCGGCATGGCGCTGTTCGAGGAATCGTTAGGCAACGAGATCGCCGCCATCTCCGCCTGGGCCGAGCGCACGGCCGATGGCTCGCTCAGCGACCTGCCGGCGCCGCCGCGTCCCGAAGTATGGGACGAGATCTCCGCCGAACCGGACCTCTGCACGCGCATCCGTTGTGCGCATTACGACAAGTGCTTTCTGTTCGCGGCACGCCGGAAGGCCGCGCAGGCCGACGTCATCGTCGTCAATCACCATCTGCTCATGTCGGACGTGGCCGTTCGCCGGGTCTCTCAGAACTGGGACGATTCCGCGGTGCTGCCCGCATATGCACGACTGGTCGTCGACGAAGGGCACCACATGGAGGACGCTGCCGCCGCCCACCTCGGCGCGACGGTGACGCGACGGTCGCTGCAACGACTCTTCGCGCGTCTCGACCGCACGGGCAAGGGAATCCTCCCCGCGCTGATGATGCGGCTCGCCGAGGGCAAGGATCTGCTGAGCGCGGCAAGCCTCGACCTCGCGACGACGAAGCTGCAGCCTGCGGTGCTGGCGGCACGCGACCGTGCGGGGCTCGTTTTCGACCTGCTGAGTACAGTGCTGGACGAAACCGGCGTGCCTGTGATGCGGTTGACCGACGACTTCAGGCACCACCGCGTGTGGCGAGCCGGTCTCGATCTCGCCCTGACGGAGCTGCTTGCAGAAATCGAGCTGCTGCACGAGGGCCTTCGCGTCGTCCGCGAACGCATCGAGACCGATGACGCGCGGGCGGAAGCAGTCGCGCCGCTGCTCAACGAGCTCAAAGGCATTGCGCGTCGCCTGCAGAACGGCGGCGACGCGGTCCGGCGGACGCTGCGACCCGCGGATGATGCCGAGGCGGCCGTGCGATGGATCGAGGTGCGCGGCAAAGAGAAGAATCTCACCGTGACTTCGGTCCCGCTCGATCTCGCCCCGGTTTTGCGCGAGGATCTGTTTCGCCGCGTGCGGACCGCCGTGGTCACGAGCGCGACACTCGCCGCTGAACAGCGGTTCGACTTCCTGAGCCGCCGCCTTGGGCTGGACGATCCCGAGCTGGCGCCTCGCACCGCCCTGTATCCGTCACCGTTCGACTTTCCGCGCAACGCACGTCTTGCCATTCCGACGAACGCTCCGGCACCTAACGTGGACGCTGCCGCGCACATCCAGTTCGTCGTTCGGGTGGTGCTGGATGTCGCGACCGCGTCCGACGGCGGGCTCTTCGTTCTCGCGACGAGCCATCGGGACGTTCGCCTCGTCGCCGCCGAGCTGCGCGCGCGAGGAATCGAACGGCGATGGCCGCTGCTCGTGCACGGGGACGACGGGCGCGACCTGCTCCTGCGTCGGTTCCGCGAGAGCGAGCGGGCGGTGCTCGTCGGAACGGCGAGCTTCTGGGAAGGCGTGGACGTGCCCGGCCGTGCGCTCCGGGGGCTCGTCATCGCGAAATTGCCGTTCAAGGTACCTAACGAGCCCGTGACCGCCGCCCACTGCGAGTCCATCGAGCGGAGCGGTGGCGACGCGTTCCGACAGTACATGCTGCCGCACGCGTCGCTCCGCCTCAAGCAGGGCTTCGGCCGCCTGATTCGTACGGCGACGGACCGCGGCGTCATCGTGTTGGTGGACTCCCGCGTAATCTCGAAGTCGTACGGCCGCACCCTCCTCGAGGCGCTGCCGCCAGCGCGGCGCGTCGTCGGGCCATGGCCGACGGTGCTGGAGCACATTCAATCCTTCTACGCGAGCGGCTGACGCCACCGCTCCATTCCCGTTCCGCCTTTCCTGCAATGACCGGACAACGCCCGTCGAAGATCGTATGTGTCGGCCGCAACTACCTGGAGCACGCGCGCGAGCTCGGCAACGACGTCCCCGCCGAGCCGCTGATCTTTCTCAAGCCGCCGTCCAGTCTCATCGATGGAGGCGAGTCGATCGTGCTCCCGCCCCAGTCCGAGCAGGTGGAGTTCGAAGGTGAGATCGGTATCGTGATCGGACAGCGGCTCAAGCACGCATCCGAGGAAAGCGCCGTCGCCGGGATTGCCGCGATCGTCGCGGTCAACGACGTCACCGCGCGTGATCTGCAGCGCCGGGACAGCCAGTGGACTCGTGCGAAGGGGTTCGACACGTTCTGCGCGGTCGGCAAGCCGTTCGTCGGTCGAGCGTCGGTGGAGCAGCTCCGAGCGTTGGAGGTCGTCACGCGCGTGAACGGAAAGGAGCGCCAGCGGGGGCGAGCCGCAGACATGGCCTTCTCCATTCCGTTTCTGATCTCCTACATCTCCGACATCATGACGCTGGAACCTGGCGACCTCATCGCCACCGGTACGCCGGCCGGCGTCGGTAAGCTCGCGCCTGGCGACATTGTCGAGGTCGAAGTGCCGGGCGCAAGTATGGTCACCAACCCGGTGGCCGCTCCATCTGTATGACAGAATGAGGCCTTGAGGACGGTGGCGCGGGTACTGCGCTCACGCTATCCTGGAACACAGGAGGCAATGTGGGCTATAAGCCGGGGCGGTAAGTGTTGGCCGTCTGGAAAGACTCTGGAGGACCGCTGAACCAACAGTCGACGGACGACGTGAAACGGGGAAGCGAGGCCGCTCGACGACCGTACCCGAGGCGCGCGACCGAACGGGACAGACGCCGGCGGTCTGGGCCGGTAGTGGTTTCGATCGCCCTCCACGTCCTCGTCGGAGCGGCGTTGTTGCGTGTGCTGCTGATCCCGTATCCGTTTACATCGATTTTCGGGCCGAACGAACAGCCAGTCGAGCCCGAGCGGATCAGCTTCCTCGCGTTGCCGCAGGCGAGTCCTACGCCGTCTCCGGGAAAGAGTGGCGGCAATGCGCGACCGCTGACCCCTGGCGCCAGACCGGCTCCGCCGATCGTCGCGCCGACCGAGGTCCCCTCGTCGCTCCCGCCGGTCAACCCGGCCCCAGCTGCCCCCGTTGCGCCGTCGGATGAGGGCACAGGCCCGCTCATCGGACGCGGCGGTCCGACGAAGGGAATACGCCCCTCATACTCGGATCCGCGGATCTGGGTGCCGGCAGCGCCGGTCGTCAGCGCACCAAAGTCGGCCGACGCGCGCATGGACAGTGTGGTGGCGAGCGGGATCGAGCGGGTGCGGGACTCCCTTGCCGCGAACACGTACTCGCCGAACAAGTTCGAGCGCGGTGACTGGACCGTCGAGAAGAACGGCCGCAGGTATGGCATGGACCAGCAGGCCATCCGCCTCGGCAAGGTCTCCATTCCGACGGCACTCCTTGGTCTGCTGCCGTTCAACATGCAGGGGAATCCGATTGCCGCCGAGCGCGATCGGTCACAGGCGTCGATGCGCGCCGAGATCCTGTACCAGTCGCAGCGTGCGCTGAACGAGGACGAGTTCCGGAAGGCCGTGAAGTCGCTCCGGGAGCGCAAGGAGCGCGAGCGTCAGGCGCAGGAGAAGGCCCGCGCGCCGAAGACGGTCGCTACGCCCGAGGCGGCCCCGACGCCGTAGCGTCCTGGGGGCGTACCGAACGCGGGCTATGCGTTAGGCGGCCCGTCCCACATCACGACGATCGTCAGTCTGCCGCGTCGGGCGGCGCGTCGCCGTTGTCGGATTCGTCGCGCCGGTCGTGAAACGGCCGGAACACGGCCGCGATGGTGCCGATCACCGCGAAGTCGTCCGTGGGCGAGATGATGATCTCGCGCTCGTCCGGGTTCGCTGGCTCGAGCACGATCGTCGCACCGCGGTGCTGCAGCGTCTTCACGGTGGCTTCCTCACCGACCCGCGCGGCGATGATGTCGCCGTCGCTGGCACGTGCCGACGGGTTCACGAGCACGAAGTCCCGGTCGAAGATGCCACGACCGATCATGCTGTCACCGACGACGCGCAGGAAGAAACAATCCTCGCTGGGTACGAACGCGCGGTCGAGGGTGATGAAGCGTTCCCGATTCTCCGGGATCAGCATGGGCTCGCCGGCCGCGATCCTCCCGTAGAACGGCACCGGCTGCATGCGGCCTACGGTCGAGTAGCCGAGCAGTCGCACACCGCGGGAGCGCGCGGGGTCGCGCTGGATGTAGCCCTTGTCCGCCAGCGACTGCAGGACGTCGGAAACCGTTTTTGTCGACTTGATTCGAAATCGTTTCCCGATTTCGCGGATGCTGGGCTGGTACGTATTCTCGCCGAGGAAATCGAGCAGGTAATGGTAGACCCGCCGTTCCATGGTACTCAGCTGTTCCGGCACGGCACCCCCCGGGAAAACGGCTCGCCGGGAGGCTTCATGAGCCAACCCGGCGACCCTCGTTCTCCGCCAAATGTATTTGCCGTAGCATCCGGCGGTCAACGGCAAACGGCCTCGAGCGCACGCGCGTTACACCGACCTGCACGGCTCCCCGGCTCGAGGTACACCGCGATCGGTCGAATGAGTCACCTCAGCCGCGGCCCAGCTGCCGAAGTGCGGCATCGAGCCTCCGCAGCGAACGATCGCGACCCAGCAGGACGAGCACGTCGAAGATCCCGGGGCTTACGGCAGATCCCGTGAGTGCAACCCGAAGCGGCTGAAAGAGCTTTCCCGCGCCGACTCCACGACTCTCCGCGACCCGCCGCAGCGCGTCCTCGAGCGGCGGGGTGGACCACTCGGCGACACCGGCTAGTGCCTGGCGGGCATCGGCGAGGACGTCCGCGGTCGTCGGGTCCTTCCATTGCTTTGCGACGGCGTCGGGATCGAGCGCGACGTCGTTGCCGAAATACGGAGCGGCCTGACGGACGACGTCGTCGACCGTGCGGGAACGGACGCGGAGAAGATCGAGCAACGTCGCATACCAGTCGTGGTGCGACGCGATCCACTCGGTTGTTGCGAGGCCGGCACCAACCATGGCGGGCGTGATGAGCGGCTCCACGTCGGCGAGCGGGAGCATGTTGAGATGCTGGCCGTTCATCCACTCGAGCTTTTTGGGATCGAATACCGACGCCTTCTTGAGCAGGCCGTTCTCCGAAAAGTGCTCGATCAGCTCCGGCGTCATCATCACCTCGCGATCGCCCCCCGGCGACCAGCCGAGCAGCGCGAGGAAGTTGACCATCGCCGTGGGCAGGATGCCTTCATGGCGATAGTCGCCAACGGCCATCGCGCCGTGGCGCTTGCTGAGCTTCTTGCCGTCCGTGCCATGGATCATGGGCAGGTGGGCGAACACGGGCAGGTCGGCGCCTAACGCGCGGTAGAGCAGGATCTGCTTCGGCGTATTCGAGATGTGATCGTCGCCGCGCATGACCACCGTCACCGCGGACGCGATGTCGTCCGAAACGACGGCCATGTTGTAAATCGGCGTTCCGTCGGAGCGGAGGACGACGAAGTCCTCGATGTCCTTGTTCGGGAACGCGATGCGCTCGTGGACCAGGTCGTTCCACTCCGTCGTGCCCTCGGGCACGCGGAAACGCAGCACGAACGGCACGCCGTCGGCCACCCGCTGGCGGATCTCGTCGGGCGTCAGTCGATCGCAGCGGCGGTCGTACTTGAATGCGTCGCCGCGCGCCTCGGCGTCGCGGCGTCGCTCGTCGAGCTCCGCAGCGGTGCAGAAGCAGCGATACACGGCGCCGCCGTCGAGCAGGCGAGCCGCGTCTGCCTGATGGCGAGCGAGGTTCGCGCCCTGGTGCGTGACCTCCTCATCCCACGAGAGGCCGAGCCACTCGAGTCCCTCGAAGATCGCACGCGTGCTCTCATCGGTGCTGCGCGCGCGGTCCGTGTCCTCGATGCGAAGCAGGAACTTGCCACCGTGCTTCCGGGCGAGGAGCCAGTTGTAGAGTGCCGTGCGCGCGCCGCCGACATGCAGGTAGCCCGTTGGTGATGGCGCGAAGCGCAGGCGGAGCGGGGTGGGAAGCGTGGTCATCGACGAGCAGAGCTGCGAGTCGTACTGCGATCGTGCGGACGAGGCCAGAGCGTACGAAAAAGGTGTCGAGGACGAGAGCCGCACACCGCGCCTCTGTCCCGACACCTCGTTTGGAACGTCAACTCGACGGAGAGAGAGGGATTCGAACCCTCGATAGGGGTTTACCCCCTATGCCGGTTTAGCAAACCGGTGCCTTCAGCCTCTCGGCCATCTCTCCAGGGGTACATCGGCGTCCGGGTAGAGGTATGACGCCGAGCCGCGAACCTCGCGGCGGACTCGCAACCTAGCCGTCCTGTAGAGGCCAGTCAACCGGTTGTGGCGGAGGGGGTTCGGCGGTCGGCTGGTCCGTCGCGTCGGATGTGAGCAGGCCTTCCCAGACGAGTGCCTCACGTTTCCAGAGAAGGCGCTGGCCGCGTTCATCCAATTTTGTCCAGAGGCGAACCTCGTACAGCGCGCCGTCGAGCTCGACGTTGTGCTTCGTGCGCAGGATGAGCACCACGTCGCCGTCTCTCGGGCCGCCAACGCACTCGTAGCGAATGGTTTTCCGAGGGATCTTCACGAAGGGAGACGGGAAGCGGGAGACGG
>Ga0068862_100000240_pt1 | contig 60867 bp, 50 predicted proteins | sample KBSSwiS52_FD_66598 | JGI IMG/M metagenome (GOLD analysis project Ga0068862, IMG submission 66598) | Switchgrass rhizosphere microbial communities from Kellogg Biological Station, Michigan, USA - KBS Switchgrass S5-2 | ecosystem: Host-associated > Plants > Roots > Rhizosphere > Soil ...
AGGTTCATCTACCGCCGACGATGGGCGCCGCGATACCAGCGCACCGCGGGAACGAACGCGTAGCGGACCATTCAACCCCGGCCCGTGCGCCGCGCAGGAAAGCGATCCCAGGTCAAGCCGCGTAACCGCGGGCCGACCTGGGATCGCTATTGCCCGGACAGGCAACCGACGCCCGGTTCGTGCACTCGCCGGTCGCCGGGACGGCGACCGGCGAGCAGGTCCCTCAATCCGAGAACTCTCGACCGGTTCCGCAGGACGACCGGATCCGTCGGGAGGGCCAGGGCGGTCCGAGGCGCGGGAGCGGCTGCTGTCCACGGCCAGCAGGCTGTTCTACCGCTAGGGCATCCGGGCGGTCGGAGTCGAGCGGATCCTCGCCGAGGCCCCTGGCACGCGGGCGACGTTCTACCGGCACTTCCCTTCGAAAGAAGACCTCGTGGTCGCCTACCTGCGCGGCGTCGATACCGACATGCGGACCGCCATGCAGGCCGCCGTCGAGGCCGCGCCGTCTCCGGCCGACGCGCTGCGCGCGATCGGGACCGCCGTCGCCGACAGCCTGGCCACGCCCGAATTCCGCGGCTGCGCGTTCCTCAAGGCCGCTGCCGAGTACCCAGACCCCGACGACCGCGTACGCCAGGTGATACTCGATCACCGAGCCTGGTACACGACCACGCTCACCGAACTCTTCGCACAGGTCTTCGGGACCTCACCGCGGCGCGGCAAACCAGAGCACGCCGCACGGCACTTCGTCATGATGCGCGACGGCGCCATGACCGGCGCCCACCTCGACGGCGTCGACAGCGTCAGCGCCGCGTTCCGACGCGGCGTCGAGGGCCTGCTCACCGTCCTTCACTTACGGCCTGCCAGACGATCAGCGTCACGTCGGTCCTCGCGATGGCGGCGACCTGGTTCATCGAGGCGCCCCCGTTGTGCACCAGGACCGGGACACCCAGCGCGTGGGCCTGCTCGGCCGCCGCGGCGAGCCCGCGCAGAGCGACGTCGAACGCGGGCAACACCATGGTCGAGAGGAGCTCGCGCGGCACGTCCCCGTGGCGGGCGGGTCATCCCCGGACGACCCGGTGCCCGCCATGTCGTTGTTGCCGTGGATGTAGAGCGCGTACGGCCCGCCGACGACCGCTTTCAGTACGGATAGTAAATCTAGTCCCAGAACTTGCAGAAAATCGCATGCGCTAAACGGTCACGCGACGTGTCACACAAGGCCGGCCGTCATGGACCGCGCGGCTGTGGTCCGGGGCGCGCGATCACGCGTGCGTCCTGGCTACGCCCCCGCGGCAGACACGTAAGCACGCAGTCGCAGAGCCCGCGAAAAGTCAGCTGCGTTGAGCGGCTACGTCACGTGCCGGTGGCCGCGCCCTCTTTGGCAGGCTGACGTGAGACACCCCGTGTGAGTGTGGGGTTCCTGATCGAGGGCGGGATGGGAGACCCTGATGTACGTGTCCACCTCGCCCGGCCAGCCGGCACGGTCGCCCGACCCTGATGATCCGGCGCCGCGGCCGTCGCGGCGGTCGTTCAGCGCCGAATACAAGCTGGCGATCGTCGCCGAGTATGAGAACGCGGCGAACGGCGAGAAAGGTGCGATCCTGCGCCGGGAGGGCCTGTATTCGTCGCACATCATCGAGTGGGCCCGGGCCCGGGACGCCGGCGGGCCGGCCGGCGCTGACAACGACGGCGCGGCGGCGGCCCGGCCGAAGAAGCCCGCCGATCAGGTGGAGCTGGAGAAACTCCGCCGGGCGAACGAGAAGCTGACGTCCGAGCTGGCGAGAACGCGGATGGCGTTGGACATCATGGGAAAAGCGCACGCGCTCTTGGAGGAGATCTCCGAGAGCGCGGAACGCGACGATCCACCGAGCAGGTCCTGACGGGCGCGTTCACCGAGCCGCGAGCGGTGGGGATTCCTGTCCGAACCTCGTGTGTGCTGACGGGTATCTCGCGGGCCACCCACTATCGACACGCTGGCGGTGCGGGCCGGCGTCACGGCCCCTGCCTGCCGCGTACCCCGCCGCCCGCGACGTTGAGCGCACCGGAGCGGGCCCGGGTCCTCGAGCTGCCGGCCAGCCCGGCCTACGCCGATCTCGCGATCCCCCAGGTCTGGGCCCGTGAGCTGGACGAAGGCCGGTACTGGTGCTCGATGTCGACGATGTACCGGATCGCCCGCGCCGCCGGCCAGGTGTCCGAACGCCGCCGCCAGGCGACCCATCCGCCCCGCGTCCGCCCCGAGCTGGTCGCCCACGGCCCCAGTGAGGTGTGGTCGTGGGATATCACCGCACTGAAAGGACCGGTCAAAGGAACCTGGTACAAATGCTATGTCATCCTCGACATCTTCTCCCGCTATGTGACGGGCTGGCTCGTCGCGGCCGCCGAGGACGCCGTCGTCGCGAAGGACTTCCTCGGCGAGGCGATCAGCCGGAACCGGACCGAACCCCACACGATCCACGCCGACCGCAGCGGCGCCATGGTCTCCCAGCCCGTATCAGAACTACTCGTGAACCTCGGCGTGACACGGTCGCATTCCCGGCCGCGGACGTCCAACGACAATCCCTATTCCGAAGCCCAGTTCAAAACCATGAAATACGTTCCCGACTTCCCGGCCAGGTTCGGTTCACTCGCCGACGCCCGCGTGTTCTGCGACGGATTCTTCACGGCATACAACCACGAACACAGGCATTCCGGGATCGGCCTGCACGCCCCCGCCTCCGTCCACTTCGGCACCGCCCACCACGTCCACGCGCTCCGCCAGAGGACCCTCGACCGGGCCCACGCCACCCACCCCGACCGGTTCACCCGCCGTCCCCGGCCACCACGGCTGCCCGACACCGCGTGGATCAACCAGCCCACCGACCAGCACAAACCCGTCCTGTAGACACAAACTGTCTCATTTGACTTGACAACTACCGGCGTGCCGACCGGGTCTCGGACGTCGTCGCTCAGCCGGCCGGGCAGGTGTAGGTCCAGTCGACCACCACCGTGCGGTCAGTGATCCGCCAGTCGCTGTCGTGACGGCTGTAGGCGTCCTGATAGCGGATGACCATCACCTTGTCCTGCCCGCCCGTGAGGTGATGGGCGAGGCAGTACACCTCCCCGGTAGCCGTGTCACCGTCAAGGTCGTAGCGGGTGTTGCCGATGAGGTGGAACGTCTTGTCGTAGGCGGTCATTCGGTCGACGACGCCGGCGAGCTGCTCGTGCCCATCCGCTTCGAAGCCCGTCGCCGAGACGCGCAGGCGCGCCTCGGGGTGCAGTGCCGACAGGAACAGGTCGCGGTCACGCCGGTCCACCCCCATGGCGTACCGCACGGCGGCAGCGTGCAGAGCCAGTTCGATCGAGGTCATCGCCGGATCCCTTCGAGAAATTAAACGGGGAATCATCCATTTACCCGGCGCTACCATAACCGGGGGAAACCCCGGTTGGCAACCCTAGGACTCGAACATGACTGGCCGATCACGTCGCGCGGATGCACTCCGTAACTACGACCTGCTGGTGGCAGCGGCGCGCGACGCCCTGACCGAGCATGGGCCGGACGCTCCCCTGGACGACATCGCGCGCCGTGCGGGAGTGGGGAACGCGACGCTCTACCGGCACTTCCCCACCCGCCACGCGCTGCTGGTCGCGGTTTACTCACACGAAGTCGAGTCCCTCGCCGAGACAGGCCGCCAACTCCTGGGTTCCGCAGCGGACGGTCAGGCGCTCAGGGCCTGGCTACGAATCCTGATCGCGCACATCTCCGCCCGCCGGGGGCTGGCCACCGCGGCACTGAGCACAGCAGCCGGCGACAGCGCACACCTGGTCAGTTCCTGGCACGGCACACTGGAGGCAACGATTGCCGAACTGCTCGCTGACGCCCGCGAACACCGCACGGCCCGCCAGGACGTCGAGCCGTCCGAACTACTGACCCTGGCTATCGCCATCGCGAGTGCCACCGAGACCGCGCCGGGCACCGGCGAACGCCTGGTCGGCCTCGTGTTCGACGGTGTGGCACCTCGCTGACCACCACCAGTTCTCCCGCTACGGACCGCCCCGATGGACGCGACGCCCAACCGGCGCGGACACCGGTGCACGATCCACGGAGACCCCGGCCGCCCCCGACATCGGCCGGAGACGGCACTCAGCACCCTGAACGACGGTGCCCCGTCGGGCGCCGTGTCCGAGGTGCGGCCTCCTTCGCGCAGCGGACCAGTGGTCGTCGCCCGAACCGTCGGGCCGCACTGTGGCGGCGTTTGCCCAGGGATGCTCCCGTGGATGTCAGCCGACGAGAATGGCGGCGGCCATGACACCGAGTTCCCAGCAGGCCTCGCGTGCAGCAGCGTCCACCTCGCCGACGATCGACAAACGACGTCCGCGCCGGCGGCGGCGGCGAGGAGGCTCTAACTGAGGCCCGAAGGCACAACCAGGCCTACATCGACGGCCACCGGCTCGCCGAACGCCGCAGACTCCTCGGCCTCACCCAGACCTCGCCGAGCACGTGGGCATCAGCAAGAGCCGCGTTCCCAGTCGGGTTCCTTCTGGTGTCGACACCCGCGCCAGCAGCCATTGATGCCCGGCGCATCATCACACGCAGGCGAACAGCCAGCCTTCCTCTGCTATCCGTCTGGTTCGTCCAGGTCACGCGGGCATCAGGCTGGCCGCGACCGTGGCCCCCAGCTCCCAGCACGCATCTCGATCTTTCGCCTCCGGCGTGCCGAGCACCGTCGCCGGCCCACGTACCCTCTTCCACTTCAAACCCGTGGCGATCGTCTCCACGCTCCGGACCGCGCCCGTGGTGTCGGCACCACCGTGGACGTACAGGGCGTACGGCCGGCCGATAGTTGCTTCGAGGCAAGGATAGTACGCCTGGTCGCAGAACTTGCGGAAAGTTGTGTACGTCGCGCGGTCACACTACGTGTCGCGAGAGCTCGTCGCCGCTGCCTACGGGAGGCCCTTTCCAACGCCGGGGTCTGGCAGCGACATGTCAGGGACCGACCTCCCAGAGCCGACGGTAGAAGGCGGTCCGGTCATCGTCCGGCGCGACACCATAGGCATCCAGCAGAACGTGCTCCCAGCCGGGGCCGTAGTTCCACTCGGTGCTCAAGGTGGCGACCGCTAGATCCGCCCACCGGTCCGCCACCCCCAGCGCGCCGAGGTCCACATGCCCCGACCAGCGTCCGTCCTCGCCCAGCAGAGTATTCGGGGCACAGGCATCGCCCTGGCAGACAACGAGCACGTCCACCGCGGGGGCGTCTGCCGCGAGATCGGCCAGGCGACGCCGGTGCTGCGCAGTCGTCGCCCGCGCCGACGCCTCGGCCAGCCGATCCGCCACCGACCAGGAGAACGGACACTCCGCCACGGGCAGCGCCTCGTGAAAAGCACGAAGCCCCCGCCCGATCGCCTGCACGGCACGCAGCGGCTCGGCCTTCCAGATCGCGTCGACGGCGTTCCGCCCCGGAAGACCTGCTGTGATCAGCCAGCTTCCGGCCCCGTCCCGCCCCTCGCCAAGCACCGCTGGAACCGGCGTGAACGGCGCAGCCCAGCGCAGACGAGATGCTTCCGCCATCAGGTTCAGGTGAGTTCCGGCCGGCGCCCACTTGACGAAACGTCGACCAGCAGGACCCGTCATCTCGAAGGTGAGACCACCGAGTTCGTTACGCCAGACCGGGCGTACCCGATTGCCGGCGGCCATCGCCACGATCGCACTAGGCATCGGCACATCGTCGTCCCCGGGTGAACCGGCAAACACCTGATCATCGTAGCCAACCCCAGGCCACGCTATCCGCGACCCGGTGGTGACGCCGAGTTCCAGGCGAGCAGCGCAGATCGCGGCGAGCGATCAGTGTTGAAGGCTGCGTCCGCGATATCGTGGGTGCATGGCGGCGTCGCGCACCACCACGGTCACCGTCCCGATCACCGTCGAGTGTGACGAGGACGGCGTCTGGTGCGCACATGCCCAGCTGCGTCCCGGTGTGGGCGCCCACGGCGAGGGCGCGACGGAGCAGGAGGCACTGGACGACCTGCGCGAGGCGCTTGTCGGCCTGATCGAGGAGTTCGGGGTTCCCCGAGAGCTGTCCGTCACCGTAGCGGCCTGATGCCTCCGGTCCCCTCCGTCCGAGGCATCCGAGTCGTCCAGGCACTGGAGCGGCACGGCTTCAAGGTGGCGAGGGTCAACGGCAGCCATCACATCATGCGACACCCGGACGGGCGTGGCACGACGGTCCCGGTGCACGGCACCCGCGATCTGGCCAAGGGCACCTTGCGCGGCATTCTCAACGACGTCGGCCTGACGATCGACGAACTCGCCCCCTAACAGCCACGCCGACGACGGGGGCGACCAGAGGGGTCCAGTCACGCGGACATCAGGCTGGCCGCGACCGTGGCCCCGAGCTCCCAGCAGGCCTCGTGGCCCGTGGCGTCCACCTCGCCGACGATCGACAGGGGCTCACGCAGGCGCTTCCACTTCAGACCGGTGGCGATCGTCTCCACGCTCCGGACCGCGCCCGTGGTGTCGGAACCACCGTGGACGTACAGAGCGTATGGCCGGCCGATAGTTGCTTCGAGGCAAGGGTAATACGCCTGGTCGAAGAAATTTTCCGAATCTGGTCGACGACGTTTTACTCGGGGCTACGTCCCGTCCCGTCCTCGCCGGCTGACGCGGTCGACGGTCGCCAGGATGTCTCGGCGGATAAGACCGCTGCCGGCGCGGATGGCCGCCCAGTACAGAGCGAACCTTCTACGGGTAGCCTGGTCAGTCGAATATCCCCGGGTCTCCGTGCTCAGGATGGTGCCCGCCGGGCCGACGCGAACGTGAAAGTCGGTGAGGTATTTGACCCAACCCGCGTCGTCGAAGGCGACGAAATCCTCGGCCGAGGAGACCTCCACGCGACTCGGCGTACGCTGCCACGGCCGTGCGATAGACGCACCGAGAGCATACTCCGGTGCCTGGACTGCGATCATCGTGAGCGGCCCACCGGTGAACAGAGGCCTGGATGTGGCCATGTCTCGCGAACCGAAGTGACGGAGGATGACCAGCGGCTTTGTGACGGCGAGTTGATCCAGTGTCAACCCGGCGAGGGCGTCCCATACACGGCGTGGGTCGGCCGGAAGTACCCGCGAATGCCGTTCGTGGAAGTGGTACACCGGCATCGTTTTCTCAAGAAGCGTCGGCATTCTCAGCTCCCGTAGTCGTCAACGTGGACAGGACCGACCGAAAGACTCGGCCGACGACGGCACTCGCCGCGGAGCTCTCCGCGACTAGGAATATCTCGGCCCAGACCATTCCCAACAGATGCGCGTGGACCTCACGGGCGTCGATCGGATGACCGGTGCGCAGCTCACCGCGAGACCGAGCGCGGGAGAGAATGCCGGCGATCAGCTCGTGCTCGGCCCGGATGAACCGAGCCCGGAATCCGCGTCGGACCTCTGGGTTGGTCTGCAGGTCCGCTACGAGACCGGGCAGGGCGTTCCGCGCGACCGGCGTGTTCAGCAGCGTCACGACGTGCTCGACGAGGGCGTACAGATCAGCGGCGAGTCCGCCGCAGTCGAAACGCCGGGCGTCCAGCTCGGTCCCGTGCACGACTGCGGCGAACACGAGCTCCGGCTTGGAGGACCACCGCCGGTAGATCGCGGCGCGGCCGGCGCCCGCCATGCCACTGATCCGCGCGATCGACACCTCGGCGTAGTCACTGTCGGCGAGCAGCGTACGCACAGCCTCGAGTAGCCGCGCATCGACCACGGCCTCCCGCGGTCGACCTCGTGGCACCGGCATGGTCCTCTTATATACGGAATCAGAAGTCTCGTAAAGAGAGTGGCGCGACAGGCGGCGACGCGGCGACCGGTCGCGCGACTGGCCGCGGAGGCGACGACCCGGCCCTGGCCGGGAGCCGACGACTGACCGCCCTCGCGACGGAACGGAGCGGAGGTCCAGGCTTCCGCCCCAGTCCGGCGACGGTTGGCTCGGCATCGCGGACCCCCCGGTCGCGCTGAAGTGCGGCAGGACCATCTCGACCCGTGCGGCGACGTCGGTGAAGGACAGGACCCGGGCCTCCGGCTCGCCGAGCGCGTCCTGGAGTGCTAGTCGATACGGGTCCTGCAGCCGCGCGGACAGGATCTCGCGCAGGGCCGGGTCGCTGACGGCGTCACTGAACACGCCGGCGAACGCGTCGCCCACCCCGGGTTCGCCGATCTTCGCCGCGATCCAGCGGATAGCCGAGGACATGATCTCGGCTCGGCCGGCGCCCTCCAGTGGCGCCGGGCCGACACGTTCAGGAGGCGGTCCACGATCAGCGAAGCCATCGTGACCGAAACGGCGGGCAGGAGGACTCACGACCTCGCGCGTAGCGCACCCGCGTGACTGCGGCGATCTCGTTGTTCGCCAGCGAGCATGGCTGCCCGGTACGGTGCGGACTCCCGGCGGACGGGCTGGCCGGTCGAACATCCGCGTGTCTCGGAGACGAGCACAGTGCCGCCGGCGGCGACGCGGCTATGGGCGCGAACGTGAAAGTCGGCGGCGTCCCTCGACGTACGAGACCGATCTTCTCGTGAGCAGGAGCGGCGCCGCGCGTGGCGCGTGGCGCGTCGTCAGCTGGACATGAGGCTGGCGGCGGTCGTGGCGCCCAGCTCCCAACACACCTCCCGGTCCTTCGCGTCCAGCGAGCCGAGGACCGTGACGGGCTCCCGCAGGCGCTTCCACTTCAGGCCCGTGGTAATGGTCTCGACACCGCGGACCGCGCCGGTGGTATCGGAGTTGCCGTGCACATACAGCGCGTAGGGACAGCCGACGGTGGCCTCCAGGCAGGGGTAATACGCTTGATCGAAGAAGTGCTTGAGCGCGCCGCTCATGTAGCCGATGTTCGCCGGCGTGCCGAGCAGATAGCCGTCCGCGGCGAGCACGTCGACGGCCGTCGACGTCAGCGCCGGTCTCACTACGACGTCGACGCCCTCGATCGCCTCGTCCCGCGCGCCGGCCAGCACCGCTTCCAACATCGCCTGCATCGCCGGCGACGGCGTGTGGTGGACGATCAGGAGGGTGGGCATCGCAGCCATGCTATGGCCGCTGGGTCGAGCCTGCGGCCGGCCCAGTGCGCGGCGTCAGCCTGCCTCCGGTGCTCCGTCTCTTCCGGATGCTCTTCGGACGCGGCGGCCCGTGCCGGGTCTGGCGGTGACCGACGGCCTGGCCACTGACCCTCGACTGTCCGTCACGTCGAGGTGGCCAGGGAGACGATCTGACCCTCGCGGACTCGGTAGACGACGATGCGCTGGTCGGCCAGTTCGCCGCCCGGCTGGAAGCGCATGCGGCCGGTCAGGCCTGGCACGTCGCCGGCCGCGAACGCGGCGGCGAGGGTGGGCCTGGTGGCGTTCGTGCCGAGGCCGGTGAGCGCGGCAATGATGGCGTTCGTGGCGTCGTACGCCTCGGCGGAGTAGATGCCGGGGCTCGCGCCGCTGTTGGCGGACCGGTAGCTGGTGATGAAGCCGGACTGCGCGGCATCGCTGGTCTGGGCGTTCGGCACCAGGCAGCCACAGGTGAAGTAGACGCCTTCGGCGGCGGACGGGCCGGCCTTGGCCACGAACGCCATGTCGAGCGCACCGTCGCCGGCCATGATGGCGCCGGAGTAGCCCTGGGAGCGCAACGCCATCACCAGCGAGACGAAGTTCGCGCCGCCGCCGGCGAAGAACGCGAGGCCGGGAGCCGCTTCGACCACGGCGGCGGCTTTGGCCGCGTAGTCGGTCACGCCGGCGATGCTGTCGCGGGCGACGGTCGTGTCTGGGGCAAGCGCCTCGGCAAGCGAGTTCGCCAGCCCGACGCCGTAGGTCGTCCCGTCGTCGATCGCGATCACGTCGGTCACGCGCAGCGTCCCGGCGATGTAGTGCGCGGCTGCCGGGGCCTGCAGGCTGTCGGAGGGCACCGCCCGGTAGAAGGTGGAGTACCCGCTCCTGGTCAGCGCGGCGCTCGTCGCCGACGGGGAGGCGGACAGCACGCCGGCGTCGCGGTACACCGGCTCGCTGGCCTCCGTGGTGTCGGAGAACGTCGGCCCGACGACGGCGATCGCATCGCTGCCGACCAGGCTGCGGGCCGCCGCTGGGGCGGCCCGCGCCGCGCCGGTGTCGTCGGCCGTCGCGAGCCGCAGTGTGAACGGCAGGTCGGACCGGCCGTTCGCCTCGTCGATCGCGGTCCTCACCCCGCCCAGCACGTTGGCGCCGAACGACTGGTGGCTGCCGGTCAGCGGCGCCTGAACGCCGATCGTGTAGACCTTCTTCGGCGCAGGCACTCCTGAGGTCGGACCGGCCGGTGGGGTGACGCCGCCGGGGTCGGTGCTGGCGCTGCCGGGATGGGTGGTGCCGGCGCCCGCGGCCGCCGGACCGCCGTGACCGCCCGAGGGGCGGTTCAGCACGATCACCAGCGCCGCCACGAGCACGAGCGCGGCGACACCCGCGGTGGCGGCGAACGCGGCATTCCGCCGGCCCAGTCGAACGCCAGGGCCTGGCCCGCGTGGTCCGGCGGCCGACGGGCCGTCTCGTGTGACCCGCGTGGGGCCAGTCGATCCCACCAGCGGGTCGGCCAGCGGCACGGGGCCGGCGAACGGGGCAGCCCACTGGCCTCCGGCGGGGACGGATGGGCTGGCGGGCAGGTCGGTGGGCGCACCAGCGCCGGGGGTTGGCCACGGACCGGAGGCCGAGGCGGAGACCGCGCCGGGGGCCGGCGTCGAGGCCGGTGTCGACGTCGGCGTACCGCCGCTCGCGGGCCAGGAAACCACAGGCGGGCCGGAGGCGGACGGAGAGCCCGCGGCCGCGTCCCGGATGTCGTCGTCAAGGCGGCTCGACAGGCCGGCCCGGGCGAGCCAGCCGGGGCCGTAGGCGACGCTTGCAGCAGCGGCCAGTTCGAGCGCGAAGGCGTGCACCGACGGCTGCCGGCTGGTGGGCTCCTTTTCCAGCGCGCGCCGCAGGACGCCCGCGACCGGTGCCGGCACGTCGGGCGGGATGTCAGGAGGGGCGGTGAGCTTCTGCTGCCAGATCTGGGCCAGCAACAGCCGCGGGCCATATGGCGGCCGGCCGGTCAGCAACCGGTAGAGCACGACTCCAAGGGAGTAGAGGTCGGTGTACGGGCCGATCCGGCTGCCGAGGAACTGTTCGGGTCCCATGTACATCGGGGTGCCGACCGGGGTGGTACCGGACGCCGACGACCCTTCGAAGATCTTCGCGATGCCGAAATCGGTGACCTTGACCGTTCCCGCGGCGTCGAACAGGACGTTGTCCGGCTTGATGTCACGGTGCAGCACGCCCCGGTCGTGGGCGTAGGCGAGCGCGGACGCGATCGTCACGGTGACGGCGCACGCCCATTCCGGCGTGTTCCCGGCCGACCGCTGTGTCAGCGTTCCGCCCGGGAGCTGCTCCATCACGATCAGGCACAGCTCGTCGGTCTCGACGTAGTCGTACACCCGGACGATGTGGGGATGATCCAGGCCGGCGAGCACCTGGGCCTCGGTCATGAACCCTGCGCGGGTGTTCTCGTCCGCGGGCATCACCTTCACCGCGACGTCGCGGTTCAGCAGCCGGTGCCGGCCGGCTAGCACCAGCCCGAACCCGCCGGCGCCGAGCCTCCTGCCGATCTCGATGTTCGGCAGCGCAGCGGTCACCGACTCCCGCTCGACGATCACCTGGCTCGCCGCCCGGAGCGCCCAGACCGCCGGGACAACTGGGCCACCCGGGCACCTCCCGACATTTCCCTTGTGGTGGTGCCGGCATCGTAGCTACTGCCGCCGCAGCCCGTCCCCGCTCCGCCCCGGAAACGGATCTCCCGTCACAGGCTCACGCCAGCTCGATCGCCCACCTGACGGTCATGCCGGCAGCTTCACCGCCGTCGTCAGACCCACCCAGCCGCAGGGGAGCTGCGCGTTCAGGCCGAATCAGCTGGTTCGCGCTGTACGCAATCATTCTGCTGCGGACCCGGCCGAGCCCCATCACGCCCGTCGCCCCGACGCAGGACTTCGGCGGTGACGAGCCGCCGGCCGTCGTCAGCCTGCTCACGCATGGCTGGAAGCACACCGACGCCGCGGCCCGCGCGACCCTGCTCGACCTGGCCGCCCGCCGTCGCCTCGAGCTGCGCCAGCCGGCTGCTGACCCCCGCCTCACGACGATCCACCTGCCAAGCCGAAACGGTCATGGCGACGCGGTCCTCAACCACTACGAGCGGCGCGTCCTCGGCCGCGTGCAGGGCCTCGTCACCGACGGGATGGTCCCGCTGACCGCGCTCACCTTCCGCGACTCCGGCGAGGCGAGGGCCTGGTCACGGCACCTCAAGGCCGAGGTCCTCGCCGACGCCCGCCAGCGCGGGCTGAGCCGTCGCCGGTTCTCCGCCCAGGTGAGCAGCGTGCTCGCGCTCGCCGCCCTCGCGGCGACGGCTGCGGTGCTCGCCGCCACGGTGCACTACGACCACAGAACACATCCGCAGGAAAGCCCGGTGGTCGACGCCACCGTCGTGACCTTCCTCGTCCTGAGGGTGCTGTCCACCGTCTCACGGGGCGAGCGTGACACCCCGGCCGGCCGGGCCGCGGCCGAGCGCTGGCTGGGGCTGCGGGACTTCCTGCGCGGCGACGAGGCGTTCGCGCAGCTGCCGCCGGCCGCGGTCGTCGCCTGGGACCGCTACCTGGCTGTTGTCGACCGCGGTGAGCCGCCTGCCCGACGACCAGCCTCGCCGTGACCGCCCCGTCGATTCCTCGTCATAGCGACGAGAAGCCGGCAACCTGGGGCAGGCCCCAGCCCTTGGGGGCGGGAACTCGGTGATCGGGTGGAGTCTCAGGCGCCAGGAAAACGAAATCTCCACCCGACCATGAGGTACCGGCATTGCCCGCACGTTCACGGGCCATGGGCACCGCCGCCCCCGAGCTACGGCGGTGCCCACAGCGACGCGCTTCCCGCTTGCGGCCGGTAGGGAAGCTCGCTGCCTATTGGACGCCACGGTCGGGCGCCACGTTGCTCGGTCTTTGCCGAAATCTGCGCCACGTCCCAGCTGGCAGTCGGGCGCAGGCTCGGCCGCGGACGCGCCGGGCTCAGCGGTGGCTGCCGCCGAGCTGGAGGCCGATGACGCCGAGAATGATGAGGGCAAGGCAGCCGGCCTTGAGGACGGTCATCTCTTCCTTGAACGCGAACACACCGATCGCGGCGACGATCGCGGTGCCGACGCCGGACCAGATTGCGTACGCGACCGCCAACGAGATCGCCCGCAGCGCCCGGGACAGCAGATAGAACGACACCGGGTAGCAGACAGCGACGATCAGGGTCGGCCCGAGCCGGGTGAAGCCATTGGACTGGCGCAGCGCCGTCGTCGCCACGATCTCCAGCGCGATGGCCAGGGCAAGCTGCAGGGCCGCGAGCACTATCCGACCCTAGCCCGCAGATCCGCTGGCAGCGGTCCTGTTTCGGTTACGTCACGCGGCATTCGGCCGACGTCCGGCCGGCGTCCTCGCCACCGGGTACCCGCGGTGGCGAGGACCGTACCCGCGGTGGCGAGGACCGCCGGGGACGGCTACCAGGGGCGACCGCCGGGCTGGCCGAACAGTCCGCCGAGAGCTCCGCCGAGGCCGCCCTGCAGGTGGCCGGGCTGGCCGTGGCCGTGCGGGTTGCCATGACCACCGAGCTGGTTGCCGGCGAAGCCGCCCTGGCCGACGCCGAACAGGCCGGCCGCGCCGCCGCCGGCCAGCGCCTGATACGGCGGCAGCAGCTCGGACGGCTGGACGACGGCGAAGCCGTCGCCGGTGAACTGCATCTGCCAGCTCTCGCCGGTGTTGCCGCGCGGCTTCCACGCGGACGTGGACGTGACGGCCGCCTCCATCGAGACCTGCAGGCCGCTCGACCAGCCGACGACCGCGTCGGCGTCGGCGAAGTAGTAGTTCTGCGGCGTGACCCGCATGACCAGCGGCGCGCCCGTGACGCACAGCGCGACCTTGCCACGGCCCGTGAGCTCGATCTGGTAGCTGCCCACTCCGGCCATCCCGACGTGGCTCTGGATCCGGACGATCGACCAGGACAGCCCCATGTCGAAGGCGAGCACGTTGCGGCCGTCGATCGTGAAGCCGTCACGGCCGTCGAGGTCCAGCAGGAAGACGTCCTGCGCCTGGTTGGCGAGGTAGACCGTGCCGGCGCCGTGCACCTTCATCAGGTGCAGGCTCTCCCCGTCACCGAAGAGGTGGCTGAAGTGGCCTGCCCAGCCCTCCCACTGGCCGTCGAAGTGAACGCCACCCTGGTAGGCGATCATGGAACCGGCACGCGCGTAGAACTCGCGCATGCCCGAGGCTCCGAGGTTGGCCTTGAGCATCTTGCCGTTCTGCAGGGCGAACGGCTCGGTGCTGCGCACCTCGGGGTTGTCCAGCAGGGAGCTGCGGATCCCGGCACTGGGGTTTCCCATGCCCGGCCCGCCCATCCCCGGCGGCGGCGGCATCCCCTGCGGGAAGCCGCCTCCCGGCGGCGGTGGCATGCCCTGCGGGAAGCCGCCGGGGGCCCCTGGCCCGCCGGGCGCAGGCGGGTAGCCACCGCCCGGAGCCGGCGGGTAGCCCTGCTGACCTGGGGGTGGCGGGTAGCCCTGACCCGGGGGCGGCGGGTAGCCGCCGCCGGGAGGCGGGGGCGGGTAGCCGTGGCCGGGCGGCGGCGGGTAGCTCATGACGACGTCCTTCCAGCCACGGCCGGGCCGGCAGCCCGCGCGGCCCGGCGGGCAGCGACGGCGGTCGCGGGAACGAGAGCGAGAACAGCGGCGGGCACGAGAGCGGCGGCGGGCATCTGAATGGCGGTGGACACCTGGATGGCGGTGGACACGGTCAGCCTCGCACCGAGAAGTTCGGGCGCTCGTCCTCGCTCGGCTGCACGACGACGAAGCCCTGGCCGGAGAAGCCGAGCTGGAACGCCTCACCGGAGCCGCGGCCGAACATGCTGCCGAAACCGGCGGTCCGCCGCTTCTCGATGTGCAGGCCGTCGGTGTAGGCGACCAGCGCGTCCGTGTCGACGAAGGTCGGCGCCTCGCGGGTGTCCAGCATGATCGGGTTGCCCTTGGAGACCATGGCCACCCAGCCGGGGCCGGGGGTGTTGTTGCGGATGACCACGTTGAACATGCCCATGCCGGACAGCATGGTCACCCCCTTCACCCGCTCGATGCCCCAGTTCAGGCTGGCGTCGAACGCGAGGATGTTCTTGCCGTTGACGGAGACCGCCTCGTTCGGGGTGAGCTGCAGGACGATGACGTCCTTGCCGTAGTCGGCGAGGTAGAGCAGCCCTTGGCCGCGCGCGGTCATCAGCGGCACGCCCTCGCCGGTGGCCCAGCTGCTCGCCAGCCGGCGGACCTCGGGCGGCTGGGGGTCGAACTCGATGAGTCCCTCATACCCGATCATCGAGCCGGAGCGGGCGAACAGGTCGAAGCCCGGCCACATGACCACCTTGGCGATCTTGGATCCGTGCCGGCTCATCCGGTCCATGACCGGGGTCGGCCCATAGTGGTCGATCAGCTGTCCGTGCACCGCGATACCCCGTCAGACCTCGTAGGGCTGGACGACGATGAAGTGGCCGCCGCCCATGGCCTGGAACTGCATGTTGAACGTCTCCCCGCTCTCCGTGTGGTAGATCTGCCGGGAGATGCCGACGTGAGACGAGACGCTGACCCGCTGGCCGACCGTCCAGGCGACGAGGGCGTTGATGTCCGCGAACGTCGGCCCCTGCACGGGCAGCGTCACCGGCATGCCCTTCGTCATCACGACGACGGTGCCGGGACCGGTCATCTCGAAGTGGAAGACGCCGCCGCCGGGGATGCCGGCGCTCTCGATCCGCTTCACCTCGTTGGTGATGGTCGAGTCGAAGGCGAGCACGTTCTTGGTGTTGACGCAGAGCTTCTGGCTCTGGCCGAGCTCGACGATGTGCAGGTCGGACGCGTCCTGGGCGAGGAACACCTCGCCCTGGCCCTTGCATGTCATGAGCTTCAGGCCCTGGCCTGTCAGCTTCTCCTCGATCATGCCGCGCAGGCCGCGGCTCTTGTAGTCGAACTCGATGGTGCCCTGGTAGGCGACCATCGCGCCGCGCAGCGCCATCGCGTCCGGCCCCAGGCGGACCTTGACCAGCTTGCTGTTCTGCAGCACCCAGCGACCCTGCGCCTGGTTCTCCGCGTACGGAGTCAGGCTCGCCATCGCGCCCGGTGGCACCGGCTGCGCCTGCGATGGCGGCGGCTCCTTGTACAGGTTCACCAGCGGCGACGCGGCGCCGGCCGCGGCCGGCACGGGCGCCGCCGGCACGGGCGCCGCCGGCACGGGCGCCGCCGGCGGCTGGCCGTAGCCCGGTTGCGCCGGTGGCTGGCCGTAGCCGGGCTGAGCCGGTGGCTGGCCGTAGCCGCCGGGCTGCGGCGGCGCCGGCGGCCGAGCGGCCGGCGCGGGCGGCGGCGGGGCGAAACCCGGCGCGGGCGGCGGGGCGGCGGGGGCCTCGTCGGCCACCTCGCCGCCGAAGGAGCGGATCAGCTCGGCGAGGCCGCCGGCGAAGCCCTGGCCGTTCGCGGTGACCCGCCAGACGCCCTTGCGGTAGACGTCACCGATCATGACTGCGCGCTCGGTGGTGAAGTCGGCCCCGGTGAAGGGGTAACGCATCACCTCCTGGCCGCCGACGACGATCCGGAAGTAGCCCGAGGTGATCTGGCTCGCGCTGCCGGCGCTGTCGAGCGCCGCGCAGAACGACAGCTTGTGGATCGAGGGTGGCACCGCGCCCAGGTTCAGCCGGAACGACTCGGTGTCGCCCGACTGCGCGCCGAGCAGCTGGATCGACCCCTCCGGCGACTTCGGCTGGTTGAAGAACACGAAGTACCGGTCGTCCGAGAGCCGGTCGTTCTCGTCCAGGCCGAAGCAGGAGATGTCCCAGCTGGTGCCCGGGGCGTTGACCTGGATGCCGATGTAGAGGTCGGTACCCTGCGTGATCGCGGACAGCTGGCTCTTCTGTCCTCGACCGAACTGCGTGACCACGCTGTTCCTCCCACCCCGCCCGCGGTCCTCGACCGCATTCCCGGCCGCCGACGCCCGGCCGCGGCCCGCGATCCGCGGCCCGCGCCACGGCCCCACCAGCCGCCGGCACCACCGACGTGACCGGCCCCATAGTCGCATCACCGGCCGGTACCCGATGCAGACCGGACTGACCGGAACCTAACAGTCCAAGTCCCCGGTCACCTCATCACCTGGCGTCGCCAAGGTGTCAGCCGGCGGACAGCGCCGGCACGGGCGCGCACGGCAACGATACCGACACACGTCGACGACGAGGTGGCGTCCACGCGGCGACGGCGAAGGCCGTCGAACCGGCACAGCCCGGTCCCGGCGACGGTCTGACGCAGGGCGAAGGCAACGCGGGAGTGCCATGGCCTTCCACGCGCACCCCCGGCAGCGGCCGTCCCGGTACAGCCGCGGCCTGTCCCCCGAGGCCGCCGCCAACCAGGACAGCCGTCAACGGGCCGTCGGCCCAGCGGCCTCGCTGTCGTCGCGGCCATGCCAGCCCTGGGCTCCCGGCCCGCCTGCGGCCGGGCCCACGGGCCCCACGGGCCCCACGGGCCCCACGGGCGCCGCCGCACCACCCGCCGCCCAACCGCCGTACCCGGCCCCTGCGGCATCGGGGGCCGGCGGGCGCGCTCCGTTCGGTCCGGCCGGCTCCGGCGGCTCGGCCGCCGGCCCGGCGCGGCGCGCCCGGTCGGACGACCGTGGGACCGGCAGCCACAGCGACAGGGCCAGGACGAGCAGCGCGCTCCCCGGCAGCACCAGGTAGAGGCCGGTCGCGCGTACCCGCATGTCCACGAGGTCGACGACGTAGCTGCCGGCGTTCGGCGGCAGCTGGTCCAGCACGCCGGGCGACCGGACCAGATGACCGACCCAGCCGGCGAGCAGCGCGCCCGCGAGGCCGCCGACCGCCAGCCCGGCGGGTACCGGCCAACCGCCGTCCGCCGCTCGGAGACGGGCGAGCAGGCCGGCGCCGAGGCCGGCGCCGAGGCAGACGAAGCCGAAGGCCGCGTCGATGTCGGCCTGGGTCGTGAACGCGTTCTCGCTGCCGCTGATGCTGGCCGCGACGTCCAGGTGCGGCGCGACACCCGCCCACAGCAGGCCCAGCAGCGGCCCCGCGACGGTGAGCCCGAGCAGGCAGGCGATCCCGGCCCGCAGGTCGGGGCGCAGCCACAGCCGAAGGAGCCGGCCCGACAGGTCGCCGAGGTACGCCAGCACCCGCCCGCTCACGCGGTCCCCGCTCGGCGAAGCGCCCCAGCCGCCACCGCCAGGGTGGCGAGCGCGACCAGGGCGCATACCCCCAGGTCGAGGGCGACGACGCCCCAGCGGACCGCGGGCAGGAACGTCTCGGTCAGCGCGTCGACCGCGTAGCTGCTCGGCAGGGCGTCGCGCACGAGCCACCCGACGCCGGGTAGCCGGTCGGCCGGGATGATCCCGAGGAAGAGCACGATGCTCATCCCGAGCTGGCCCGCGACGGTGGCGAGCTCGGGGCGGGGCGCGAGCAGGCCGGCGGCGGCGCCGATGCCGGCGAGGCTCGCACCGGCGAGCAATGCCACCGGGGCAAGGATCCACAGGCCGGACAGCGGCAGGTCGAACAGAAGGGCGCCGGTGAAGGCGGTGACGACGACGCCGGGGGTGGCGAAGGTCGCGTAGGAGGCGGCCGTGCCGAGGACCACGGCGGTACCGGGAATCGGCAGGGTCAGGTAGTAGTCGAGCGCCCCGGCGGCCCGCAGCGCACCGAACCGCTGCGCGAGCAGGTTCAGCGCGACGAAGGCGACGACGAGCACGGTGCAGCCGGCGACGACCTGCGCACATGTCCTGACATCGGAGACGCTCACGACGCCGCGCAGCAGCAGGAGTATCCCGACCGACTGCAGCGTGGCGACGAACATCAGCGGCATCCGGGCGACCCGGCCGCGCGACAGCTGGCCGCGGTACACCGCGACGAAGGCCGCCGGGAAGGGCGTGCGGCCTGGCAGCGCTGGGACGACCGGCACCCCCGAGGCGACGGCATCGACGGCATCGACGGCCAGGGCGCCGGCGGTGGCGGAAGCGGTGGCGGAAGCCGCGCCAGCGGGCATGGCCGCACCGTCGAGGATGGCCGCCTGCGCGCGGGCTACCCGGGCCGGCGTCGTCGGGAGGCCGCCGCGGGCGACGGGGGCCACGGTCACCGGAGCACCGGCCGGGGACGGGTGGAGGTCATGTGCGCTCCAGGTCGCGGGAGGTACCGCCGAGCGAAAGGTAGACGTCTTCCAGGGACGGCGTCGCCAGGCTGAAGTCGTCGAGGGCGGCGAAGGCAGGGCCGCTGGTGAGCAGGGCAAGCGCCTCGCGCGCCCGCTCGGGCGGCATCCGGACCGTCCAGCGACGGCCGGCGCGGCGCGCGTCGAGGCCCAGCCAGCGCACGGTCGGGTCGTCCTCCGGCGGGTCCTCGCGCCAGGCGAGCTCGAGGCGCACATCCGCGTCAACCAGTGCCTTGAGCCGGCCCGGGGTGTCGCAGGCGATCACCCGGCCGGTGTCGAGGACCGCGACCCGGTCGAGCACCGTCTCCGCCTCCAGCACGTTGTGGGTGATGAGGACCACCGTCACGCCGCTCTCGTCGCGCCGCCGCCGCAACGCGGCCCAGACCGCCCGGCGACTGCGCGGATCGAGCCCGGTCGTCGGCTCATCCAACACCAGTACCGGGCGGGCGCCGACCAGCGCCGTCGCGACGCAGGCCAGCCGGCGCTGGCCACCGGAGATCTTCCCCAGCGGCCGGTCGGCGACGCCGGCGAGCTCGAGCTCGTCGAGCACGGCGTCCCGTTCCGCTCGCGCGGCCGACCTCGTCAGGCCACGCATCCGGGCGGTGGTCTCGACGGCGGTGACGACCGGCAGCTCGGCCAGCGCGAGATCGCTCTGGCCAAGATAGGCGACGAGCCGTGCCGGCAGGTCCGGTCGCGCGACCACATCATGCCCGAACAGCTCGATGCTGCCCTCGTGCGGCCGCAGCAGTCCCATCAGCTGCCGTACGAGCGTCGTCTTCCCCGCGCCGTTCGGCCCAAGAATCCCGAACACCTCGCCGGCGGGAACGTCAAGGTCGATGCGGTCATTGGCGACCACCACCTTGTCCCCTGACCGATGCCGGCGCGTCAGGCTCCGGACGGCGAATGTGTGCACCCGCCTATTCTCCTGCACGATGGGGGCTGTTCGTACGCCCGCACTGTCCGCAACGTCACTCTCGACGCCGCGCACTTCTGCGCCCGGACTCCCGCGGCCACGAAAGCGGACTGATGTCACACCGTCCGAACGTCGCGAACCGCCCATCCGTGCCCGTCACGGACGCCGCACGCGCGAGGACCGACGACCTGGCTGCCAGGCCAGGCCCGGGCCGGGCCGGCGCTAAACGGCGCTGCTCATCCAGACGACGATGTCGAGCATCCGCAGGGGGGTGACGGGCGGGCCGCCGGCGGGGACGAGGGAGCCCAGGCGCTGGAACTCCTCGGCGTTCTCCCGCAGGTCGTACTGCATGGCACGGACCAGCAGCTGCATGTACTCGCGCCAGGAACGGCCGTCCTTGGGCGCCGCCGGCACGCAGCTCTCGTGCTGGTAGAAGATCCGCACCTTGGAGTCGAACAGCGGGACGAGCGCGGGACGCTTGCGGTGCAGCACCTTGGCGATGAGCGAGCCCTTGACGTCACGGTCGGAGACGTCCGGGTCGTCCAGCGGGTCGTAGAGCGCGGCGACCAGGTCGAGGGTGACGTCGTCGGCCTCGATCAGCTCGATCCCCGGCGGCAGCTTGTCCAGGGCGCGCTGCAGCAGGGGAAGCAGCGCGGTGAGGGTGTGCATCCGGTCGACGTCGACGCCGGCGCCCAGCAGGCAGGGGGCGAGCAGGTCCCCCGTGCAGAGCAGGTCGGGATCGCCGTTCGTGACCAGGCCGTCGTAGTACGGGTAGGCGTAGCGCAGCCCACGCCTGCGTGGCCCGACGTACTCCTCGAGCAGGCTCTCCGCGTCGAAGACCTCCCGGGTGCCCATCGCCAGCTTCACCGAAAGCTCCTCATCCTTCACGTCGGGTGCCGTCCCTGGCACGCGGGCGTCCCCGGTCCGTGCGACCACGACCGGGTCTCCCCCGGTGCCGGGCAGCGCGAGCCCGTTTCTCCAAACAGTACGGCCGAACGTGGCGCTCTGTGACCATCCGTCGGGATCGTCACTGATCATCCCGAGCGCCCAGCAGCGATCCCCGCACGCCACTTAGGTGGGTACGGGAATCTCATCATCTCCCGCCCCGTCCTCCCCGGGAAGCATCCGGTTGGCACACCGCAAGAGCGTCGACCGGCCATTCATGATCGTCCAGGTTGGACCGGCCGCGACGCGCGAATACGGACGGTGCCGCCCCAGGGGGAATTCGGCGCCTCCGGACGACGAGCCACCGCGATGTGGTGACCTGGTCGATATGGACGCGCTCCCCGTCGACACCAGGTCAGTCGACGCCCGGTCAGTCGACACCGGGCCAGTTGTCGTGTCGGTCGCCGCCTGCCTCCGGGGCGACGACGGCGGCAGCCCCACCGCCGTCCTCGTCGGCGACGCCCGGCTGGACGACGCCGAGCTGGCACGGATTCCCGGGCGGGCCGGCACCTCGCACCTCGCCGTCGTCGCGCCGCGGGCGAGCGAGCACGGCGCGTACGCCGTCCGGTTCTTCACGGCGACGGGCGAGCTGCCCGGCTGCGGCCACGGGACCGTGGCGGCGATCGCCGTGCTCACGCTCCAGGCGGCGGGGACGGTCTTCCATGGACTGTTGCGCATCGCCGGCAGGGACGTCGAAGCCACCGGCACGACCGGCGGGGTGGGCGTCGTCGAAGCCTGGTTCGACCAGGGAGTCGTGGAGCAGCGCGCCGTCGCGCGCGCCGAACGCGACGCGTTCCTGGCCGCCCTCGGCCTGGAGGAGGACGCGCTGCACCCCGAAGACGACGTCTTCGTCGCCTCGCCCGGCCGGGAACGTCTGATGATCCCTGTCACGGACCGCGCCGTCCTGGCCGGCATCCGTCCCGACCAGGAGCGGCTGGCCGCCGTGAGCCGCCGGCACGGGCAGCTCGGCTGTTTCGTCTACGTCCCGCCGTCGGGCGCCGAGCCCATCGCGGCGGCACGGATGTTCGCCCCCGCCATCGGCGTGCCCGAGGACGTCGCCAACGCCAACAGCACCGGCTGCCTCGCCGCGCACCTCCTGCGCAGCGGCGAGGACCCGACGGTCGCCGTCGACCAGGGCGACGCCCTCGGACGCCCCTCCACCGTCCGTGCCACCGCCACCCGTACCGCCCGCGGCATCCTCAGCCACGTCGGGGGCACGGCCCGAGTCGTCTCCTAGTCCTTCCCGGACCTCGCCCAGCAGCTTCCTCGGGCCCTCGCGGCACGGCCGGGCCTCGGGTCACGGCCTAGCGCAGCGGCCTGAGCCGGCGAGCTGGCGGCGGGAACAGCCCTCCGTCACCGGACGCGTACCTTCTGGCCGGGGAGGATTTTCGACGCGTCGGCCATGTTGTTGAGCCGGGCGAGCACCTGCCACGTCGTGCCGAAACGGGCCGCAATGCCGGTCAACGTGTCGCCTGGCCGCACCTGGTAGGTGGCCTCCGTGCGTCCTGGCGCCGTGATGGCAGGCGCCGGCGGCGTGGGTGGTGTCACGCCGCCACTGCCCGTCGCGTAACGCCGCCAGGCGGCGGCGTCGCCGAAGAAGACATTGAGGTCGAGAAATCCGCTGAACCCAGGACTCGGGGCGTAGCCGGGCAGGCGGCCCGACTGGGTGTACTGAAAGATGACCGCCGACGGGATCGCCGGGTGCAGGTCCTGCCGGAAGCCGGCCACCGGCGTCGGCGGTTGTCCCAACTTGTCGAGCGGGTAGTTCGCGCACCATATGCCACAGTCCAGCTCGGTCGCGAGGCTCGCGGCGCCCGTCGTCTTCAGCGGCGACCCGGAGGAATAGAGAAGCGGCGGGAAGCCCAGCTGGTTCTTCAGGTAGGTGAGGATCTTCCGGAGCCGGTCCGGCCCTTGCTTGACCGCCTTCGCCTCCCAGTCCCACACCAGGAGGGCCTTGCCGATGTGCGAATGGGCGACGTTGAGGAAATGGTCGCATTCCTGCTGCCAGCCGACATTGCCGGCATCGAAGTGATAGAGCCCGAGCAGCTTGCCTTTGGCAAGTGCGTCGTCGGCTTGGCGGCGCCATGCGGGAGATTTCCAGGTCACTCCCTCGGACGTCTTGACGATGTAGAAGTCAGCGTCCACCGACGCCACGATTCCGGCGGGCTGATGAGCCGACACGTCGATACCGTTGAGCCCCATGGAAGACCCCCACGAGAGTCGTTCATCTGGAAGACGGGCAGGGCGCTTGCCACGCACCGCTCACAATTCCCGCACGGCGGGAAACAAAACTGCACCACCAAGAAATTCAGCATCTTGACGATCCCCACGCCAAAAGTTTGGCGCGAATCCAGCCACCGCTCGAAACGGAGCACTGGCCGAATGATCGGCGACGGAAGTCCCGCTCGGCCCGTTTTGCCCGGCCGGCTCCTGGTGTGCGCGGACGGCCACTGGCCCGGCCCAGCAGCCCGCCGGCCCTGCCACACCGACCCCGACTGCTGGTCGGCGCGGCAGGACCGCCGTTGAGGCTTGGCTGCTAGCTCGCGGCTGGTTCGGCGACGCCGAGGGCGAAGGTGAGGCCCAGGTCGTCGGCGGTGTGGTGGGTGCCGGCGGGGAGCTCACCCTCGACGAACCGGACCGCCAGGACCTCGTCGGCGACGGTGGTGGCGTGCTCGCGCAGGGCCGTGGCGGTGTCGTCCCTGGCCGCGGTCCACCAGACGTCGACGCGGTCGGTGATCTCCAGGCCGGAGCTGCGGCGCGCGTCCTGCAGGACGCGGACCACGTCCCGGGCGAGGCCGGCGCGGGCCAGCTCGGGAGTGATCTCCAGGTCGAGGGCGACCGACAGGCCGGACTCGGAGGTGACCGCCCAGCCCTGGCGCGGCGTCTCCGTGACGATCAGCTCGTCGCCGGACAGCTCGATCCGCTCGCCCTCGACGTCGACGACCAGCACCCCGTCGGCCGGGAGGCCGGCGGTGGCGACGGCGGCGGCCACGGTGGGCGTGCGCTTGCCGAAGCGGCGGCCGAGCGCGCGGAAGTTCGGCTTGACCGTGACGTCGACGACGTCGGCCGTCGCGCCCTCGACGGCCACGACGTTGAGCTCGTCGGCGATCTGCGCGCGCAGCTCGGCGGGCAGCGCCTCGAACGCGGCGCCGCCACCGACGACGGCGCGCGGCAGCGGCTGGCGGGTACGCACCGCGCTCGCCGCCCGGGCGGACCGGCCGAGCTCGACGACCCGGCGGACCAGGTCCATCTGCTCCGAGAGCGCCTCGTCGACCCACTCGGCCGGCAGCTGCGGCCAGCCCGCCAGGTGCACCGAGTCCGCCGCGCCGGGAGCCGTGGCGAACAGCCGCGCCCACAGCCAGTCGGTGAGGAACGGGGTGAGCGGGGCCATCGCCCGGGTCACGCCGTCCAGGCACCGGTGCAGTGTGTCCAGTGCGTCCGGGTCGCCGTCCCAGAAGCGGCGCCGCGAGCGGCGGACGTACCAGTTGGACAGGTCGTCGATGAACCGGGACAGCCGCCGGCCGGCGCGCAGCGAGTCGAAGCCCTCCAGTGCCGCGTCGACCTCACGCACCGTCGCCGCGAGCTCGGAGAGGGCCCAGCGGTCCAGCACGGGGCGCTCGGACACCGGCCGGCCGGGCGTGACCGCCGGGTCCCAGCCGGCGGCGGAGGCGTAGAGGGCGAAGAACGAGGCGGTGTTCCAGTAGGTCAGCAGGACCTTGCGGACGATGTCCTCGATCCCCTCGTGGCCGACACGCCGGTCCGACCAGGGCGAGCCGCCGGCGAGCATCAGCCAGCGCACCGCGTCGGCGCCGTGCCGTTCGAACAGGGCGAACGGGTCCAGCACGTTGCCCAGGTGCTTGGACATCTTGCGGCCCTCGGCGTCTAGCAGCAGGCCCAGGCACAGCACGGTCTCGTAGCTGGACTGGTCGAAGACGAGCGTCCCGACGGCCATCATCGTGTAGAACCAGCCGCGGGTCTGGTCGATCGCCTCGCAGATGTACTGCGCCGGGTAGTGCTTCTCGAACTCGGCCTGGTTGCAGTGCGGGGCGCCCCACTGGGCGAACGGCATCGCGCCGCTGTCGTACCAGACGTCGATCACCTCGGGCACGCGCCGCGCGGTGCCGCCGCAGCCGGCCCGCTGGCAGGGCAGCGTCACGTCGTCGACGAACGGGCGGTGCGGGTCGAGGCTGGACAGGTCGCGGCCGGCCAGCGTGGACAGCTCGGCGAGCGAGCTGACACAGGTCAGGTGGGCCGGGTCGTCCTCGCAGCGCCAGATGGGCAGCGGGGTGCCCCAGTAGCGGTTGCGCGACAGCGCCCAGTCGACGTTGTTACGCAGCCACTCCCCGTAGCGGCCATGCTTGATCCGCTCCGGATGCCAGTCCGTCTTCTCGTTCTCCTCGACTAGCCGGTCACGGATCACCGTGGTCCGGATGTACCAGCTGGGCAGCGGGTAGTAGATCAGCGGCGTGTGGCAGCGCCAGCAGTGCGGGTAGCTGTGCACATAGCTGGTGCCGCGCCACAGCAGCCCACGGGCCCGCAGGTCGGCGGAGAGTGGCTCGTCGGCGTCCTTGAAGAACAGCCCGCCCACGAGTGGCACGTCGGGCAGGAAGTGGCCGTCGGCACCGATCGGGTTGACGACGGGCAGGCCGTTCGCCCGGCAGACCGCGAGGTCCTCGGCACCGAACGCCGGCGACTGGTGGACCAGGCCGGTGCCGTCGGTGGTGGTGACGTAGTCGGCGAGCACCACCGAGTGGGGGGCGGCCGGGGCGGCGCCGGTGGCGTGCCGGCCGGTGACGCCGTCGGCGCCCGGCTCGAAGCGGGCAGCGTCCAGCAGCTCGAACGGGCGGTGGTAGCAGGTGCCGGCGAGCTGGGCGCCGGTCAGCCGGTCGACGACCTCGGCGTCCTCGGCGGCGTCACCCAGCGCGGCCGTCAGCAGCGGCTCGGCGACGACCACGTGCTCGCCGGCGGCGGTGCGGGCGAGCACGTAGGTGACGTCGGGGTGGGCGGCGACGGCGGTGTTGGAGACGAGGGTCCAGGGCGTGGTCGTCCAGACGAGCAGCTTCACGTCACGTTCCGGAGTGAAGAACCCTTCCGGACCCGTACCGGCCACGACCGGGAAGCGGACGTAGACCGACGGGTCCGCGACGTCCTTGTAGCCCTGGGAGACCTCGTGGTCCGACAGCGGCGTCTCGTCCCGCGGGCAGTACGGAGTAACGCGGAAGTCCTCGACCAGCAGGCCCTTGTCGAAGATCTGCCGCAGCGACCACCACACCGACTCGATGTAGGTGGTGTCCATCGTGCGGTAGGCGCCGTCGAGATCGACCCAGTAACCCATGCGCTCCGTCATCGCCGAGAAGTCGGCGACGTGACGCAGCACCGACTCGCGGCAGCGCGCGTTGAACTCGGCGATCCCGTACTTCTCGATGTCGCTCTTGCTGGTGAACCCCAGTTCCTTCTCCACCGCGAGCTCGACGGGAAGGCCGTGGCAGTCCCAGCCCGCTCGGCGGGGGACGTGGAAGCCCTTCATCGTCCGGTAGCGAGGGAAGACATCCTTGAACACCCGCGCCTCGACGTGGTGGGCGCCCGGCTTGCCGTTGGCGGTCGGCGGTCCCTCGAAGAAGCCCCACAGCGGCGCGTCCGCGGTGGTCTGCAGGGAACGCTCGAAGACCTTGGTGTCGCGCCAGCGGTCGAGCGTCTCCTGCTCGAACGCGGGCAGGTCGACCTTGGTCGGCAGCGGCGCGAAGGCCTTGGGACTGGTGGCATCGGCGGGCACGGCCGCGGTCACGGTCGGCGAGCCGTCTGAGGTGCTGGCAGGGGTGCTCATCGCTGTGGGGTCCCGGTCTCCGTCGGACGTGGCAGTTCCGGCGGAGGGACGACGCCACGCCACCCCCGGCCCACGGCGGGCCAGAGGCGGGCGGGGGCACCGCGGTACCACCCTCCTTGCGCGCCGCCAGGTCACCCGACCCGCGACGGCCTCTCATTCACGCCACGGCTGCCGGATCTACTGACGCCCGGTTCCCCACATGACCACAGGACGCGTTCTCCCGACGACTCAGGGGTGATCTTCACGACGCGCTAGCCACCGGGCTCCCACCATCCCCAGCTCGCTCAAGACCGCGCCCGCCGCTACTCGTCCCCATCAACGTCTTGCCGCTGGCTTGCTGTGCTCAGCGTAGCGGATCGGTTGGTGGGCCGGCACATGGGTTTCGGCCAAGATCAGGTTGAGCGAAGCTCGACACCGGGGGGGTCTGGGCGTCGTCCCCCAGACGACGCCGGCACACGGGTTCTGGTTCGGACGACGGCGGCCTAGGGGCGCGCTCCGGAACCAGTCAGTGCCCCGGAGAAACCAGGTCCCGGATGCACCCCCGGGGTTTCTGCAGTGGTCACATCGGCGTTTCCCCGGAAGATGCCAGCCAGGCCATACTCGCTATATCGCAAAAATTCGGCCATTTCCGGGGCAGGCCGGAGGGACGCTGAGGACGGGTGACGATGAGCGCGTCGACCTGGGACCGGTTCGCCGGGAAGCTGCGGCAGGCCAGCCGCAAGAAGTCGGTCCGGACTCCCTTCGAGGTCCAGATGTCGGACGGCCATTCGGTACGTATCGGTGACGGAGAGCCACGATTCTGGCTGGAGAGCCGGTCCGCCGGCGGAGACCGCGCGCTGGCGTCGCTCGATCTGTTCAGGTAGGCGACGCGTTCATCGCCGGTGAGCTCGACATCCGGGGCGACGTCGTGGCGGCGTTCGCCGCCCGCAGGGTCTTCTCCGACTTCCACCCGGTCGTCTGGATCCGGCGGTTCGCCCCGCTGGCGTTCGGCGCGCGCGGCCGGCGCAGGAAGGACGACGAGGCGATCGCCGCGCACTACGACGAGGACGCCGACTTCTTCCGGACGTTCCTCGACAGCGAGTTCCGCTGCTACACCCATGGCGTCTTCACCGCGGACACCGAGCCGCTGGAGGCCGCCATGGCGAACAAGATGCGCTACGCCTACGACTCCCTCGAGCTCAGGCCGGGGGGCAGGGTGCTCGAGGTCGGCGGCGGCTGGGGAGCGTTCCTGCAGTACGCGTCCGAGCAGGGGGCTCGGGTGACGTCCCTGACCCTCTCCCGGGCGTCCGAGGCGTTCATGAACGACCTGGCCAAGGACCGCGGCTACGACGAGGCCGCCGTCGTGCGCCAGCATCTGTTCGCCTACCAGGGCGACGGCGAGAAGTACGACGCGCTGGTGAACATGGGCGTGACCGAGCACCTGCCCGACTACGACACGACCCTGCGCAAGTATGCGGCGCTCGTCCGCCCCGGTGGGCGGGTCTACCTGGACGCGGTCGCGATGCGTCGCAAGCACCACCTGTCCAGTTTCATGAGCCGACACATCTACCCGGGCCGGTCGACCCCGATGGTGCTGCACGACTACCTGTCCTCGGTCGCGAGGTCAGGACAGTTCCGGGTACGGACGGTGATCGAGGACGCGCACAACTACATGCTGACCTGCAGGGCATGGGCATTGAAGCTCGACGCCGCCCGCGAGCAGATCGTCGAACGCTGGGGCGCGGAGACATACCTGAAGTTCCGCGCGTTCCTCTGGGGCTCGACGGCCGGTTTCGTCACCGGCCAGCTGGAGGCCTACCGCGTCGTCCTGGAGCGCATCAGCACCCCCGACGCCGCCCCCGGCGCGCTGCCCGCCTGACCCAGCCTCCCACGCCGGCCGCCGCCGTCTACAGTTGACGACGTGGGAGAGGCGCCGACCAGCAAAGGCGACGTGCCCGGTTCGGGCGCGCGCGGCGACGAGGAGAGCTCGATCACGCGCGCGTACCTGGACTGGGGCAGGGATCCTGATCTGACGGCCGGGAAGGCCACCGGTGCGCACGCCGCCCAGTCCGCGCAGGCGCGGGCTGGCGATGCGCCCGGCGGGGTCACCCGCTCCGGCGACGAGGAGGAGGTTCGGGGCGGAGGGCCCGCCCCACACCCCACCTCAGCCCGCGCTCCCGCCAGACGGCCGACCGGCGGGCGCCGGCTCATCACGGTGCTGCTCGCGACCAGCGCCGGGGTAGTCGCGCTGGACGTCATCACCAAGATCATCGTGGTCGCAGAGCTGACGGGCCACAAGCCAGTCACGTTGATCCCTGGCGTGCTGGAGCTGGAACTGACCCGCAACTCCGGCGCCGCGTTCAGCATCGCCGGCGGCGCGACGGTCCTGTTCAGCATCATCGCGCTGGCGGTGGTCGCCGTGGTCGCCTTCACGGCCCGCAGGCTCGGCTCCGTCGGCTGGGCGGTCGTGCTGGGCGCCATCGTCGGGGGCGCGGTCGGCAACCTCATCGACCGGCTGGTGCGCTCCCCCGGCCCGCTGCGTGGCTATGTCATCGACTGGATTCACCTCAGCCACTGGCCGATCTTCAACGTCGCCGACTCGTCGATCGTCGTCGGCGCCTTCCTCGCCGTGGTGCTCTCCATGCTCGGCATCGGCCTCGACGGCACCCGGCTCACCCAGCGGGAGCAGACGGCACCGGCGACTCGGGACGAGGCGTCAGGCGCCCCCGAGCCGGTTGAGACGACCGAGCCGGTTGAGACGACCGAGCCGGCCCAGACGAGCAAGGCGGCCGAGCCGGCGGGGCGGGAGTGACGGCGGTGCGAGCCGGCGAGCGGCGGTCGATGCCGGTCCCGGAAGGGCTCGACGGCCTGCGCCTGGACGCGGCGCTGGCGCGGATGTTCGGACTGTCGCGGACGGCGGCCGCGACCCTGGTCGACGACGGTCAGGTCAGCGTCGACGGCCGTGTGCCCGACCGGTCGGACCGGGTCCGCGGTGGCGCCTGGCTGGACGTCGAGCTGCCGCCCCCGCCACACCCCGTCACCGAGGCCGCGCTGACCCCGGTCGACGGTCTGACCGTGCTGCACGACGATGATGACATCATCGTGGTCGACAAGCCGGTCGGCGTCGCCGCGCATCCGGCGCCCGGATACGTCGGCCCGACGGTCGTCGGCGCACTGGCCGCTGCCGGCTACCGGGTCTCGACATCTGGCGCGGCGGAACGGCAGGGTGTCGTGCACCGGCTCGACGTCGGCACGACCGGAGTCATGGTCGTCGCGAAGAGCGAGCCGGCCTACGCCGCGCTCAAACGAGCCTTCCGGGAACGGACGGTCGACAAGCGCTACCGCGCAGTGGTGCAGGGCCATCCCGACCCGCTCCGGGGCACGGTCGACGCGCCGATCGACCGGCACCCTCGCAAGCCCGGGTTGTTCGCCGTCGTCGCGGGCGGCAAGCCCAGCGTCACCCATTACGACACCGACGAGGCGTTCCGGTCCGCGTCGCTGCTGCTCATCAGGCTGGAAACCGGGCGAACCCATCAGATCCGCGTCCATCTCGCCGCCCTGCGCCATCCCTGCGTCGGCGACCTGGCCTACGGGGCCGACCCGACGCTCGCGGAGAAGCTCGGCCTGCGCCGGCAGTGGCTGCACGCGTTCGAGCTCTCGTTCGCCCATCCGGCGGACGGACGGCCGGTGACGTTCACGAGCCCCGACCCGCCGGACCTCGCCGAGGCGCTGGAGCGGCTCCGGGCGATGTCGTGAGCCTGCCTCCGTCGCCGGTACGCGGCCGTGGCGGCGAGTCCGGGGGCGAGGACGGCCCCGCAGGCGACGAGGGAACCTTATCGCCGACCCCATGGCCTTCCCCCCGTGACTCCGGCGACAAGGGCCACCGAACGGCCCAGACGCCGGACGGAAGCCCGCTGTCGCCCGCTCTGTGGCCCGCAAGGGCTCGCCTGGCGCGGGAGGCGTCGCACGCGGCGAGGCTGCGGGCCGCCGCCACGGTGGTCGAGGCGGCGGCCGCGAGTGGCGCTCGGCTCGCGAAGGCGGCGGACCGGGCCGGACCGATGCTCGACCGGCTCGACGACGCGCTGGTCCCCGCGGCCGTCCAGGGGCTCGAAACCGTCGTCGGCGCCGCCGCGACGACCAGCCGGGTGGTCACGACGGGCCTGCTGCATCTGGCGGTACGCGCCCGGCTGGTGCCCGGTGCGCCCCCGCGGCGGCCGCCGCAGCGTCTGGACGGGCCATCCCGGGCCGCAGCGCAGGCGACGGCCGCCGATGACCAGCGGGCAGACGAGCCGTCTGTCGGCCGGGCCCTGCTGGAGCGCGGCGCGCGGATCGCCGTCCTCGGCCTCGTCGCCATGATCGTGCTGAGCGCCGCCGCGGCCCTGCTGCCGGGAATGGATCGGCAGCCCCACCGCACAGGTGGCCTCGAGCCGGCAAGCCCCCCTGGTGACCAGGCGAGTACTACCGTCACGCCGAGCGTGACGATCGGGCCGTCGTCCGGTATGTCGACGGACGACTACGTCGGCGGCGCTGACCAGTCCCTCGCCGCGCTTGCCCAGGCGGCACCGGAGGCCGACCTGGTAGCCGTGGTGAGCCTGACCGGCTACCGGACCCCGGCTGGCCTGCAGGCCCTGCTGGCCGACTACCGGGTGACGCGGGTCTTCTTCGCCGTGCCGGGATCGGGCTTCGTACGTCAGGCGCCGGTTCGCACCCCGGTGGACGACGTGTTGGCGGGGCTGGCCGCGCAGGCGACCGCGTCAGACCGGCAGGCGGCCACGGCGACCGACCCTGCGGTTCGGGCGAGCGCCCAGGCTGAGGCCGCGGCCCTGCGTCAGGGCTCGAGCTGTTCCTGCCTCTTCGGGGCCGTCGTCCGGGCACCTGCTGCCCGGCTGCTCGCCCTGCGCCAGGACCGGGCCGTCCGGGTCGTGGATCCAGCTCCACCGGCGACCCTGGAGAACGCCGTCCGGTTCATCCCGGTCACTCCCGACCACCCGTAGCGGACCGGCCGCGCGGCATCCGGCCTCAGAGGCTGGTGGACGCCCGCCGGCCACGGCGCGCGGCGCCCAGCGGGAGGATGCCGGCGGTCAGCAGGATCAAGGCCAGGGCGGCATAGACACACGTCGTCGGACCCACGATGCCGACGACCAGCAGCACCGCCGCGACCACCAGCAGCATGCCGCTCAGGATGATCATTCCTGTCCCTCCCCAGCATGGGCGCTGACCAGCCACGGGCCCGGCCAGGGCGCCGAGCGTCCGGTGAGGGTACCGCTGGTCGTTCGCGGCGGCTGTGGTGACCCGCCACGGCCGTGTGTCCTGTGTGACACCCACGAAGGCAAGCCGCAGCGGCCGACGGCCCGGGGGCCGACGGCCGCGGTGCTCCAGGCGGACGCCGCTGGTGCGTGCGGCGGGTCCCGCCGAGGGTCAGAACTCCTGGATGCCGCCGCCGCGCGGGTCGCGCTCGCCGTGGCCGACGCCGTTCTGGGCGCCCATGGCGGGCGGCCCGGGCTGGTAGGCACCCGCCGGAACCCCGACGGCCGCGGGCTGGGGCTGCCCGCCCTGGGTTCCCGGGTTCAGGCCCGGGCGGGGCGGGCCACCAGCGCCGACGGCCGGCTGGGTGGGCATGCCGTCGAGGTCGCGCAGCTGCATCTCCAGGTAGGCCCGCAGCCGGGTGCGGTACTCGCGCTCGAAGGCACGCAGCTGCTCCACCTGGCCCTCGAGGCGGCGCTTGTCCTCCTCGAGGCCGCCGAGCTGCTCGGCCACGTGTGCCCGGGCTTCCGCGAGGATGCGGTCGGCGTCCTGGCGCGCCTCGCGACGGGCGCGCTCCGACTCGGTTCGCGCCTCACGCAGCGCCTCGTCGGCGGTCCGCTGGGCGAGGACCAGCGTGCGCGCGACCCGCTGCTCGATCTCGGCGTCGAGCTGCGAACCGGCGGAGGCGGCGGCCGGGACGGGGGCGCCGCCACCGCGCTGGCCGACGGCCGGCATGACCTGGGTGGCCCCGCCGGGGATGGGCACCGGGGAGGTGGACGGGCCGCGGGCGGCGGCCGCCTGGGCCTGGGCCTGGGCCTGCTGGGCGGCGGCCTGGGCCTGGGCGGCGGCCCGGCGCGCATCGTCCAGCTGGCGACGCAGCTGCTGGTTCTCCTCGAGGATCTGGGGCGGCACGCCAGGGCCGCCGCCGCCGGTACGGCGCGCCTCGTCGAGCTGGCGGCGCGCGTCCGCGTTCTCGTCCAGCAGCCGGGTCAGCTCGGCCTCGACCTCGTCGAGGAAGGTGTCGACCTCGTCCTCGTTGTAGCCGGTCCGGAACCTCGTCGGACTGAAGACCTTGTTCTGCACATCCTGTGGTGTCAGCGCCACGTCGTCGCCTCCTCTTGCGGCATCGCCGCTCCCCGAAGAGAGGGCGGTCTACGGGCAGTCTCCCGCGCTCGTGTCAACGGCGTGCACACGACCCCGTCACAACCGCGTCGCGTAGTTTTGCAACACCACGATCACGATGAACAACAGCAGGAAACCGAGGTCGAAGGCCACCGCTCCCACGCGCAGCGGCGGGATGAAGCGCCGTAGCAATCGTAACGGCGGGTCGGTAGCCGTATAGACGACCTCGCAGAGCACCACCAACGGGCCAGTAGGCTGGAACGATCGGCTCACCGACTGCACCAGATCGATTACCATCCGCGCAATCAGCAGCAGGAGGTACACGGTCAGCACCCAGTAGATCACAGTACCAAGGATGCCGATGACTACCTCTCCCTGCTTCGCGGACGCCGACGGACACACACCGTAACGTCAGGACTGATTGACGTCAGGACTGATTATAGAAGCCACCCTCGCGGATACGGCGCTTGTCGCTCTCCGTGACATCGACGTTTGCAGGAGTGAGCAGGAAGACCTTGTTGGTCACCTTCTCGATCCCTCCATGCAAACCGAAGATGAGTCCGGCGGCGAAGTCGATCAGCCTCTTGGCCTCGACGTCATCCATCTCGGTGAGGTTCATGATGACGGGCGTGCCGTCCCGGAACTCCTCACCGATCTGACGGGCGTCATTGTAGCTCCGAGGCTGCAACGTGGTGATCCGGTAAGGGGATGCTTCCTCCACGGCCGCCACCCTCCGCACCGGAACAGGTCCAGCGGGCCGCAGGGGCTCGACGGACGAGGAACGTCTGGCCATTGTCGGCGGCTCCTCACGTGCGTCGATACGCCGCACCGTCCGATCGAACGGGACGGGCTCACGCACGTCCCGCCGGTCATCCTGGCGGTCGTCCTGACCGTCGTCGTCGTCGTAGTCGTCGAGATACTCGTCGTCCTCCTCGGCCAGACCGAGGTAGACCATCGCCCTGCGCCCGAGCCCCATGGCGCGACTCTAAGGGACAGGGCGCCGCTCACCGAACAAAGCGGTCCCGATCCGTAGGTGTGTCGCGCCTTCGGCCACCGCGGCCTCGAGGTCGCCGGACATTCCAGCGCTGACAACGCGCGCCTCGGGGTGGGTATGCCACAGCCCCTCAGCAACTTCCCGTAGCCGGGCAAATGCCGGCCGTGGCGGTTCTCCCCGTGGAGCCACCGCCATCACACCTGCCAGCCGCAATCCCGCCGCCTCGGCGACAAGATCTGTCAATCGGCCGACATCGGCCGCGGCGACACCGCCGCGGCCCGCCGCGCCAGCACCTCCGAGTGTGTCGAGAGACACCTGCACGCAGACGGTGATCGTCCGCCCCTGGCTCACCGCCGCCCGGGACAGGCTGGCGACCAGCTCCGGCCGGTCGACGGACTGCACCCAGTCCGCCCAGCGGGCGACCGCGTTCGCCTTGTTCCGCTGAAGCTGCCCAACAAAGTGCCACACCGGCGGATCCGTGGGCGCCGCTCCCAGGCCGGACGACACCTGCGTCACCTTGGGGCCGGCCTCCTGCTCCCGGTTCTCGGCGAAGTGGACGACGCCGAGCGCGCGCAACGCCAGCACATCCGAAGCGGGCCAGGTCTTGCTGACGGCGACCAGGGTGAGCTCGGCCGGGTCCCGTCCGGCGACGCGCGCCGCCGCGGCGATCCGCTCCCGAACGTCGCGCAGGTTCGCCCGCAGCCGCGGGAGGCTCGCCGTGACGGAACCCGCCCGCCGGTCGGCCGGTCCGCCGGCCTCGCCCGCCGACGAGCCAGCCGGTAGCGATCCCGCCGCTTCTCCCTCGTCTTCGCCTGTCCGGCGAGGTCCCTGTTCGCCCACGTACGCGCTCAGAGCCAGACAACCCCGGCGAAACGGCCGGTACGCGGCCCGTCCCGGCGGTGCGAGAAGAGGGCGGGGTCCTCCATCGTGCAGCGCTCGGAGACCTCGACGTCCGCGACCCCGGCGGTCTCCAGCTGGGCGGCCACCCCGGCGCGCAGGTCGAGCGCCGGCGTGCCGTCCCGGGTGACGCTGGCCGCGCCCGGAACGAGCGCGGCGACCTCGTCGCGCATCGCCGCCGGCACCTCGTAGCAGCGCCCGCACACCGAAGGACCGACGACGGCGCGCAACTCGCCGGGGGCGACGCCGAGCCGGCCGAGCGCCGCGACGGTCGCGGGCACGACGCCCGCGGCAAGCCCGGCCCGCCCGGCGTGCGCGACCCCAACGGCGCCAGGTCCCAGGAACACCACCGGCACACAGTCGGCGACCAGTACAGCCAGCCCATGGCGGGGCGCCGACGTGACCATGGCGTCCGAACCCGGCGACCGGCGGTGAGCCGCGGCGCCGTCTACCCCCACCCCCACGCTCACGCCCGCGTTCGTGCCCTTGCCCGTGTCCGCCGGATCGGCGGCCGGCCAGCCGCCTTCCGGTTCGCCGCGAATCGTGACGACCTGGGCACCGTGAACCTGGCGCATGTACCGCACCGGGACGCCGACGGTCTCCGCGAGCCGCGACCGGTTGGCCGCGACCGCGCCCTCGTCGTCGCCCACGTGGGCGCCGAGGTTCAGCGAGCGGTACGGGCCGGTGGAGACGCCGCCGGCCCGGCCGGTGAACAACAGCGGCACGGCTACTTGAGGAAGTCGGGGACGTCCAGCTCGTCCTCGTCCTCCGCGATCGGCCGGACCGGCCGCCGCGGCGGCGCGTAGCTCGGCCGCGCACCCGGGCGGGCCGACGCCGGGTCAGCCGCCGGTCCCGAGCCGTAGCCACTCGCCGATCCCGCGAGCGGGCCCTGGTCGTCGATCGGCGCGTGCTGGGCGGCGTAGCGGGCCGGCGGCTCGTCCAGCTCCGGCTGGGGCTCGAGCGGCTCGGGGATGTACTGCGGCGGGGCAGGCTGCGGCGCGGCCGGCGGCGGCCCGAGCGGCGGGGCGTAGCTCGGGGCCGGGCGCGGCGCGGGCGGCGCAGGTGGGGCCGCCACCACCGGCGGGATCGCCGGCAACACCCCCGCCGCGGCCGGCGCGGCGGCGACCGGCGGCGGGGTGGGGCGCGTGCGCTGCTGGGCGATGCCCTTGGCGCGCCGGTCGGGCACCGTGTCGAAGCCGGCGGCGATGACGGTGACCCGCACCTCGTCGCCGAGCGCGTCGTCGATCACGGCTCCGAAGATGATGTTCGCTTCGGGGTGGGCCGCGTCCGCGACCAGCTCGGCGGCGGCGTTGATCTCGAACAGGCCGAGGTCAGAACCGCCGGAGATGTTGAGCAGCACGCCCTGCGCGCCGTCCATGCTGGCCTCGAGCAGCGGCGAGGCGATCGCCTGCTCGGCGGCGACGGTGGCCCGGTCGTCGCCGCGGGCGCGGCCGATACCCATCAGGGCACTACCGGCGTGCGACATGACCGTCTTGACGTCGGCGAAGTCGAGGTTGATCAGGCCGGGCGTGGTGATCAGGTCGGTGATGCCCTGGACACCGGAGAGCAGCACCTGGTCCGCGCTGCGGAAGGCGTCCAGCACGCTGATGTCACGGTCGGTCATCGCCAGCAGCCGGTCGTTCGGGATGACGATGAGGGTGTCGACCTCGCCCCGCAGCGTGTCGATGCCGGCGTCGGCCTGGTTCGCCCTGCGGCGGCCCTCGAAGGTGAACGGCCGGGTGACCACGCCGATCGTGAGCGCGCCGAGCGAGCGGGCGACGTTGGCCACGACCGGCGCGCCGCCGGTGCCGGTGCCGCCGCCCTCGCCGGCCGTGACGAAGACCATGTCCGCGCCCTTGAGGACCTCTTCGATCTCCTCACGGTGGTCCTCGGCGGCCTGCCGGCCGACCTCGGGGTCCGCGCCGGCGCCGAGGCCCCGGGTGAGCTCGCGGCCCACGTCCAGCTTCACGTCGGCGTCGCTCATCAGCAGCGCCTGGGCGTCGGTGTTGATGGCGATGAACTCGACGCCCTTGAGACCGACCTCGATCATGCGGTTCACGGCGTTGACGCCGCCGCCGCCGATGCCGACAACCTTGATGACCGCTAGGTAGTTCTGCGGGGCAGCCATTGCGGGGTCGGTCCTCCAGCGGCGTCGGTGGGGCGGACGAGCACCCGGCTCGCGCGGGGAGGACCGTTGGACGGCGTCACCGGTACGAGACGGGAGAAGTAGCCGCCGAGCTCCAACCTTCACCGTCGACTAGACGGTTAGAGTTATGTCAACTTGCGACTGTGGATGGACAGTAGGCATGGCGTCCGCATGGGTCAAGGAACCTCCCGGCGCGTCAACCGATGGAATTCACCGTCCCCTTCGTCACACGCTTCGCCTGCATGGCCGCCTCCCCCACGGGCATCCCTACCCGTCCGCTTCCGCTCACCGGCGCCGGGTAAAGGCGTCCCGCGCCGTACCTCCCGGGCCACCGTCTCGAGCCCCCGCCGCCTCTTCAGCCCTGGCCCTCCGCGGGGTCCCCGCCGATTGGCTGCCGATTGGCTACCGAGCCCCCGACAGGCAGCGCCTTCCCGACGGGGCTGACCCCCTGCCTGGCGAATCGGTGGGAGAGGATGGCTGTCGTGAGCACGCACGTCCACTTTCTCGGCATCGGCGGCTCGGGGCTGGCCCCGCTGGCCCGGATCGCGCTGGAGCGCGGCCACCGTGTGTCCGGCAGCGACCAGGAGCCCTCGGCGCGGGTCGAGGCGCTGCGGGCGCTGGGCGTCCGCGTACGCACCGGCCCGCCCCCGGGCCCGGTGGACCTCGCCGCCGAGTTCGCCGGCGTGGATGTCGTCGTGGCCTCCAGCGCGCTGAACGACGACCATCCCGAGGTCGTGGCCGCACGGTCCGCCGGCCTGCCGGTACGCCGCCGCGCTGCCTGGCTGCCCGAGCTGACCGCCGGCTACCGGCTCGTCGCCGTCGCCGGCTCGCACGGCAAGACCACCACCTCAGCGATGCTCACCCTCGCGCTACGCGCCGCCGGCGCCGAGCCCACGGCGGTCATCGGCGCCGAGGTGCCCCAGCTCGGCGGTGGGGCGCTGGTCGGCTCCGGCGAGCTGTTCGTGCTCGAGGCGGACGAGTACGGCGGCGCGTTCGACGGGCTGGACCCGGTTCTCGCCGTGGTCACCAACATCGAATGGGAGCACCCGGACCTCTTCCCCGACGAGGCGGCGGTGCGGGCCGTGTTCACCGCCTTCGCCGCCCGGGTCCGCCCTGGCGGCGTGCTGGTGGCCTGCGGGGACGACCCGGGGGTAGCCGCCGTGCTCGGCGCCTTGGCCGAACAGCCGGGCGGCGGCCCGCGGGTCGTGCGCTACGGCCTCGGCGACGGCCTCGCCTGGCGAGCGACAGACATCACGGGCGTCGACGGCACTACTGGTGAATCCGTCGGCGGCCGGCGGCCAGACGGGATCGTGGCGGATGGGCCGGCCGTCGTGACGCGCGCCACCGTCCTGCGCGACGGTGAGCCGGTCGGAACGCTACGCCTGGCACTACCCGGCCGCCACACGGTCCTCAACGCCCTGGCGGTGCTCGCGGCAGCGGACGAGCTGGGGGTGCCCGTCGAGACGACGCTGGCCGCCCTGGCCGGGTACACCGGCGCCGCCCGCCGCTTCCAACACGTCGGCTCCGCCGACCTGGCAGGCACGAGCGGCTCCGCCGACCTGGCAGGCACGAGCGGCTCCGCCGACCTACCGGGGGCTGGTGGCTCGGTCGAGGTGATCGACGACTACGCCCACCATCCGACCGAGATCCGGGTGACGCTCGCAGCTGCCCGGCAGCAGGCAGCCGGCCGGGAGGTCTGGGCGGTCATCCAGCCGCACACCTACAGCCGGCTGGCGGCGCTGCTGGACGACTTCGCCCTGGCCTTCGGCGATGCCGACCGGCTCTACGTGACCGACATCTACGCCGCCCGGGAACGCGACGACCTCGGCCTGCACGCCGCGGACCTAGCCAAAAGGGTCCGCACCCCAGCCGAGACGACCTATGTCGGCTGGGCCGAGCTGCCCGCCCGCCTGGCCGCCGACCTGCCCGGCCACGACGTCGTGCTGCTGACCCTCGGCGCCGGCACCATCACCGAGCTCGGCCCCCGCCTGCTCACCCTCATCGCCGGCGGATAGCTTCCGCGGGCAGCCTTGCCCGGACCGAGGCCTGCCAGATCAGTGGGCCGCGTGGCGACCGCCGGTCCGTTTGCGGGAGGCTTCGGCGGCGCGGATCATCGCGACGATCGTCTGGGCTGCCTCGGGGTGGCCCATGCCGGCGCAGGCGGCGCCCATCTTCGCCAGCCGCTCCGGCGTGGTGAGAACCGGCAGCATCTCGCGCACGATCCAGTCGGGGGTAAGTGCCGCGTCGTCGACGAGCAGGCCGCCACCGGCCTCGACCGTCGGCAGGGCGTTCCGTCGCTGCTCGCCGTTGCCAATCGGCAGCGGCACATAGACGGCCGGCAGCCCGACGGCGGCGAGCTCGGCGCAGGTCATCGCCCCGGAGCGGCACAGCACCAGGTCCGCGGCGGCGTAGGCGGACGGAATGTGGTCGAGGTAGGGCACCAGCTCGTAGGGCGCTGGCAGGCCGCGCGGCAGTGCGGCCCGCACCTCGTCGAAGTTCTTCGGACCGGCCGCGTGCAGCACCTGCACACCCGACCGGGCCAGCATCCCGGCCGCCCCCGTCATCGCCTGGTTGAGCGAGCGGGCGCCCTGCGAGCCGCCGAAGACCAGCAGCGTCGGGCGATGTGGGTCGAGCCGGTAGCGGGCTCGGGCGGCCCGCGCGGCGGCCGGTGACCGGTCGAGGGTGAGGATCTCCGCTCGCAGCGGGATACCTGTGAGCCGCCCGCCGCGCAGTGGTGTCCCGGGGTAGGAGATGGCGACATGTGGGGTGAGCCTGGCGCCGAGCCGGTTGGCCACGCCGGGCAGCGGGTTGGCCTCGTGGACGACGATCGGGATCCCGCGGCGGCGGGCGGCCAGGTAGGCGGGTACCGAGACATAGCCGCCGAAGCCGACGACGACGTCCGCCCGGGTGTCCGCGAGGATCTGGCTGGCCCGCGACATGGCACCGACGACCCGGCTGGGGACGGTGAGCAGCTGCTTGGACGGGCGCCGGGGCAGCGGGACCTTGGGAACGGTCGCCAGCTCGTAGCCGCGAGCGGGCACGACCCGTGCTTCCATGCCGGTCTCGGTGCCGAGCAGGGTCAGCCGGATCCGGGGATCCGCCGCGCGTAGCGCGTCGGCGACGGCCAGCGCTGGTTCGACGTGGCCGGCCGTACCGCCGCCGGCGAGCAGCACACTCTTCAGCATCGGCTCTCACGATGGCACACCGACCCACCACCCGGAGAGCCCGGCCCGCGATGGCCCTCGCGGGGTGGTGGACACCTACGGCGGCGTGGCGTGGCGGATCAGCCGGCAGAGGGCGGCTGATCCGGGTCCGAGCGGGGCCGACGCTGATAGGGGCCTGGCTCGGCACGCGGCCGGCGCGGGCCCGTGCCGCTGGGGCCCACGCTGTCGCCACCGCCGTCCTCGGCGGCTGGGCGAGGACGGCGCGGCCCCCGGGCTGCGGAGCCGTCCGTGCGGGCGGGGCGGGGGCCTGAGCGCGGACGCGGGGCGGGCTTGTGCGACCGGGTGTCCTGGCCGCGGTCCTCGCTGTCCGCGGGGACGGCCGGGTCCCGCTCCCGCGGGCTGGGCCGTTCCTGGCGGCGGCCATGGACGGCTGTGCGCTCACCGTCGCGCCCGTCATCGGCTCGGGCGCGCTGGCGGCGGGCGCCCTCGGAGCGGGTGTCCCGGCCGCGAGCCGAGCCGCTCCGGTCGCCGCGGCCACTCCGGTCGGTGCGGCCACTCCGGTTGGTGCGGCCACTCCGGTCGCTGCGGCCCGCACGGCCGGTTGACCGGCGGGCCCGGTCCTCGGCGCGCGGCGCGGCCGCGCCCTCAGCGCTGTCGGGACGCCGGCGGGCGGCGCCCCGTCGTCCCTGGCGGGCGCGCCGGGCCTCCTGGCGCTGCCGGGCGCGCTCGGCCAGCAGCCGGGCGGCCGCCGGCTCCGAGCGGGCGAACGCGAGCAGCATCCCGATCGAGAGCATGGTCGGCACGAGCGAGGACCCGCCGAACGACACCAGCGGCAGCGGGATGCCGGTGATCGGCAGCAGGCCGACGACCGCGCCCATGTTCACCACGGCCTGCGTGAGGATCCAGCCCGTCGACCCGGCGGCGGCCAGGCGCACGAAGTGGTTGTCGGTGCGGTGCGCCACTCGCAGCCCGGCGTAGCCGAAGACGCCGAACAGCAGCACCACGAGCAGGCAGCCGAGCAGGCCCAGCTCCTCGCCGATGATCGCGAGGATGAAGTCCGTGTAGGACGCGGGCAGCAGGTCGGGCCACTTCTCCCGGGACGCGCCCAGCCCCTCGCCCCACCAGCCACCTGACGACAGCGCGAAGATCCCGTGGACGGCCTGCCAGCCGGTGGTGTCCGCGTGCTCGAACGGGTCGCGGTAGGACAGCAGCCTTTCCAACCGGTACTGCTCGGTCACGGCGAGGATGGTCCCGGCGATCGCGATCACGCCCAGCAGGGCGCCGTAGACCCGCCCAGGTGTACCCACCACCCACAACACGACGAACAGCACCGAGAAGACCACGATCGTCGTTCCCATGTCGGGCTGCAGCATGATCAGACCACCGATCAGCACCGACATCGGCACGAACGGGATGATCAGGTGCTTCCAGTCGCCGAGCAGCCGGCGCTTGCGGGTCATCAGGTCGGCCGACCACAGCACGAGCGCCAGCTTGGCGAGCTCGCTCGGCTGCAGCGTGAGCGAGCCGACGCCCACCCAGCGCTGGGCGCCGTTGGACGACACCCCCAGCGGCGAGAGCACCGCCACCAGCAGCAGCAGGGTGAGCCCCATCAACGGGTAGGAGACCCGGCGGAAGAGACGCACCGGCATGCGGCTCGCGGCGAGCAGGACCGGCAGGCCGATGCCCATCCACGTCGCCTGCCGCACGAAGATCGTATAGGACGAGCCGAACGCCTCGAACGAGCGCACGTTCGACGCCGAGAGCACCATGACCAGGCCGAGCAGCAGCAGCAGGCCGGCCGACGAGCCGAGCAGATAGTACGAGGCCAGCGGCCGGTCGAGCAGCGGCAGCCGCGTCAGCGCCGAACCCGGGGCATCGAGGTCCGGCACCGGGCGCAGCGGGGCGCGCCGCTGCCAGGGCAGGACGGCACCCGCCCTGCCCTGGCCGGACCTGCCTGCGCCGGTCCTGGCAATGGCGGCGGTCCGGGCGGCCGAGCCCGGACCGCCCGGACCGCCGGCGGCCGGCTGGCGGCGCCGCGGTGCCCGAGCTCCCCGTCCGTCGGCCGGCCGCGGCGCCGTGGCTGAGCCTGACGTCCCGGCCGACGGGCGAGCCGCGCGGGCCTTCGCCGATCCAGCGACCTCGGCGGCCTGCCCCGCGGATCGAGCGGGAACCCCGGGAATCCTGGGCCGCCGCACGGCCGGGGCCATCGCGTCACGCAGGTTCGTCGCCGGCGGGTTCGCCCCGCCCCGGCCGCGGGCACCGGTGGACCTGGCCGTGGCCGGGCGCTCCTCGCGCGTGTCTGTGGGCCGTGGATCCTGGCCCGGCGGCTTGCCTCGCGGCCCGGCGCGTGCGTCCCGCGGCACAGCGAGCTGGTCCCGCCGCGCCGGCCGGGCGCGATCGCCCGCCCGGCCCTCGTCGGCGGCCGCCGAAAGCCCGGACGACCCGGCACGCGACCCACCGGACCGGGCGGCAGCCGCGGGCCTGGCGCCGGTCCGCTGCCCGGACGCCGGTCGGGAGCCGGGCCCGGAACCGCCGGATCCGGTCCCCGACCTGGAGCTCGGCGCCTCGCGCACGCTGCCGCTAGCCTCCTCGACTCTGCCTGCCCCGGGGGCCGGATCTCCCCCGCCGACTGGCCGCCGCGGCGAACAGGTCGCCGCGCTCGGCGTAGTCACGGAACATGTCCATCGAGGCGGCAGCGGGCGCGAGCAGCACCGTGTCGCCCGAGCTGGCCAGGCGCGCCGCGGCCTCCACCGCATCGTCTATGCCCGCGGCCCTTTTCACGGGGACATCGGGGGCGTGTCGGGCGAGAGCTCCCGCGATCTCGTCCGCGCACCGCCCGATCAGGACCACGGCGCGCAGCCGCGTGCGCGCGAGCTTCACCAGTTCGTCGAACTCGAGGCCCTTGTTGAGCCCGCCGGCGATCCACACGACCGATCGGTAGGCGGTCAGCGACGCGGCCGCGGCGTGCGGGTTGGTGGCCTTGCTGTCGTCGACGTAGCGGACGCCGTCGACCGTGACGACGTGGGCGTTACGATGCGCGCCGGGGCGGTAGCCAGCCAGCGCCGCGGCGATCGCGGCCGGCTCGACGCCGTCCGCGCGGGCGAGCGCAGCGGCGGCCAGGGCGTTGGCCACGAGGTGACGGCCCGGCCCGCCAGCCGCCGCTGGCGACGGCGTCGTCGTGACGTCCTCGGCAGGCTCGCGCGGCGAGGCGCGGGTGGCCGAGCCGCCCACCGTCTCGGCCGCCGCGGCCACGCCGGTGGGGCCGGTGAGCAGATCCGCCACGGCGACGAGCTGGCCGCCGCCGAACGCCCGGTCGACGAGGTGGCCGTCGATGACCGTGACGTCGGCACTCGCCGGGTCGAGTCCGAAGGTGACCCGCCGGCCGGGCGCGTCGCCGAGCAGCGCGAGGCTAGCCGGGTCGTCGGCGTTGCCGACGGCGACCGTGGCCGGGTGCATCCAGATGCGCGCCTTGTCGGCGGCGTAGCCGGCCGCACCGCCGTGCCAGTCGAGATGGTCGGGTGCGACATTGAGGATCGTGGCCGCGACCGGCGTCGCCGTCTCGGTGTAGTGCAGCTGGAAGCTGGACAGCTCCACGGCAAGCGTGTCGTACGGGGGCTCGGCGAGCGCGGCGGTCACGACCGGGGTCCCGATGTTGCCGGCGGTGGCGGCCCGCCGGCCGGCGGCGACCAGGATGGCGCCGAGCATCTCGGTCGTCGTGGTCTTGCCGTTGGTGCCGGTGATCGCGAGCCAGCGGGCGTCCGGCCGGATCCGCCAGCCCAGCTCGGTCTCGCCCCAGACCGGGACGCCGGCGGTGCGGGCCGAGGCGAGCAGGCCGGTGCCAGGCGGGACGCCGGGCGAGGTGACCACCAGCCTGGCCACGCCGACGCTCTGGGGCAGCCCGCCGAGGGTGACCTCGGCGCCGGCGGCGCACAGCTCGGCGGCGGCGGCGCGGGGCCGTTCACCGTCGCCGGCGTCGACGACGTGGACCTGGGCGCCGAGGCCGAGCAGGGCGTGCGCGGCCGCGGCGCCGGACACACCGACGCCGACGACCGTCACCGGCACGCCCTTGAGCTCGTCGACAGCCGGCCCGCCCACCGCCCAGCCCGCACCGGCACCGGCACCGGCACCGGCACCGGCGAACGTCACAGGTTGCCCCGATGGGAGAGGAACTCGGCGTAGAACAGGCCCAGGCCGAACGCGACCGCGAGTCCGGAGACGATCCAGAACCGGATGATCACGGTCGTCTCCGGCCACTCGGCGAGCTCGAAGTGGTGATGGATCGGCGCCATGTTGAACACACGTTTCCTGGTCAGCTTGAAGCCTGCGACCTGGACGATGACGGACACGGTCTCGATGACGAACAGGCCACCGAGGACGAACAGCAGCAGCTCGGTGCGGCTGACGATGGCGATGCTGGCGAACGCGCCGCCCAGCGCAAGCGAGCCGGTGTCACCCATGAAGATCTTCGCGGGGCTGGCGTTCCACCACAGAAAGCCGAAACAGGCTCCCATCGCCGCTGCCGCCACCAGCGCCACGTCGAGCGGGTCGCGCACCAGGTAGCAGCCGGCCTCCGCGTTGCTCGGCCCGCACAGGTTGCCGAACTGCCAGAACGAGATCACCACGTAGGCACCGAAGACCATCGCCGACGTGCCGGCGGCGAGGCCGTCGAGGCCGTCGGTCAGGTTCACCGCGTTCGAGGTCGCCGCGATGATCATCCAGGCGAGCAGCGGGAAGCCGATGATACCGACGGTGATCTCCGTGTCTCGCACGATGGAGATGTACGTCGAGCCGGGCAGCAGTCCGCTCGCGTTCTTGAACCGGACGGCCAGCAGGCCGAACGCGAGCGCGACGGCGGCCTGGCCGGCGAACTTCATCCGCGCGGTGAGACCGAGGCTGCGCTGCTTGCGGATCTTGATGTAGTCGTCGAGGAACCCGACCACGCCAAGCCCGGTCATCACCATCAGCACCAGCAGGCCGGATGCGGTGAACCCGGCGCCCGTCGACAGGTGCGCGACGAAATAGCCCACCAGCGTCGCCACGACGATGACGGTGCCGCCCATTGTCGGCGTCCCACGCTTTTTCAGGTGGGTCGACGGGCCGTCCTCGCGGATCTCCTGACCGTAGCCCTGCCGGCGGAAGAACCGGATCACCCACGGCGTGCCGAGCAGTGACACCACCAACGCGACCGAAGCCGCGACAAGAACTCCCCTCACCCGTGGCCGCCCCGGTCGGCGGCCTCCGGGGCTGCCGGCGCGCCCTGCGGCTCGCGGGCCCAGCTAAACACCCTTTCCCACGTCCCCTCGATCACGACGTCTCTTCCGCCGCCTCTGTCGTCCTGTCGCCCCCGTAAGCCCGGTCGAGGCTGTTTGACCGGTCGACGCCGTCTGTCCGGTTGGCTTCGCACTTCCGGGACCGCCCGACGTCTGGACGCCGTGGACGGTCCGGTCGTTGCGCCCGCTCACCGGTTGCCACCCCTGTTGGTGCCAGCCGCGGCCAGCGCCTGCGCGAGACGCTCCAGCCCGTACGACCGGCTGGCCTTGACCAGCACGACGTCACCGGCGCGCAGGCCGGCGGCGGCGAGCGCCGCGGCGGCCTCGTCGACGCCGCCGACCCACGTCGCGTGACCGCCGGCCGCCGCGGCCGCCGCGGCGAGCGGGCGGGCCGCATCGGTGACGGCCAGTACCCGGTCGATCCCGAGGGCGGCGGCGAACCGGCCAAGCTCGGCGTGCTCGTCGTCGGCCACGGCGCCAAGCTCCGCCATCGGACCGAGCACGGCCCACGTCCAGCGCCGCCGCCGGCCGTCGGCCAGATCTGCGGTGTCGGCTGGAGCGGCCGGATCCGCCGGGGCCTGGCCGAGGTCGACGAGCGCGCGCAGGGCCGCGCGCATCGACTCCGGGTTGGCGTTGTAGGCGTCGTTGACGATGACGACGCCGGACGGGGCGGTCGTCACCTCCATCCGCCACCGGCTGCGCGGCCGGGCGGCGGCGAGCGCGGCAGCCGCGGCGGCGGGTGTCATCCCCACGGCGCTGGCCGCGGCGGCCGCGGCCAGCGCGTTGCTCACCTGATGGCCACCGACCAGCGCGAGCGCGACCCGATGCCGCTCACCGCCGGCGAGCAGGTCGAACGACGCCCGGCCGGCGCGGTCGATCTCGACCCGTTCGGCCCGCAAATCGGCGCCGTCGGCCAGGCCGAAGGTCACCACCCGCACCCGCCCGGCCGCCCGGGATCGCATCGCGAGGACCAGCGGATCGTCGGCGTTGAGCACGACCGTGTCGGTCGCGGCCTCGGCGAGCTCGCCCTTGGCACGGGCGATGCCGGCACGCCCGTCGGCGTACCCGCCGACGTGCGCCGAGCCGACGTTGAGCACCAGCCCGACCTGCGGGCGGGCGATCGCGCAGAGGGCGGCGATGTGGCCGATCCCGCGGGCACCCATCTCCAGGGCGGCGTACTCGGTGGTCTCCTCGAAGCGCAGCAGCGTCAGCGGCAGCCCGATCTCGTTGTTGAAGGAGCCGGGCGGGGCGATCGTCTCGCCGAGGGTGCCGAGCAGGTCCGCGAGCAGGTCCTTGGTGGTCGTCTTGCCGGATGACCCGGTGACGGCGAGCACCGTGGCCTTCGCCAGGCCCCGGACGTGGGCGGCCAGCGCCATCAGGCCGGCCGCCGGGTCGGCCACCAGCACGGCCGGGGCGTCGACCGGGCGGGCCGCGAGCACCGCCGCCGCCCCGGTGGCGACGGCCGCGGCGGCGAAGCCGTGCCCGTCGACCCGCGCGCCCGGCAGCGCGACGAACAGCGCCCCCGGCTCCACCAGGCGGGAGTCGACGACCACCGACGTGACGAGCGCGGCCGGGTCGGCGCCGCCGTCGAGCCGGCCACCCGTCGCCGCGGCCACCTCGGCGAGCGTCACCGGGATCACCGGCGCACCGCCCGCGATCCGCTCCCCGGGGCGCCGCCAACCCCACCGTCCGCCGCACCGTCACCGGGAGGTCCGCCGAGGGCCGCGAGGATCGCGGCGGCGAGCACCTCGCGGTCGTCGAACGGGGCCACCACGCCGTGCTGCTCCTGACCGCGCTCGTGGCCCTTCCCGGCGATGACCACCGCGTCACCCGGGCCGGCCTCGGCGACGGCCGCGGCGATCGCCTCGGCCCGGTCGGGGATCACGGTGACCTTCGCCGCCGAGGTGCCGGCCCGGGAGGCACCGGCGCTCATCTGGGCGAGGATGTCCGCCGGGTCCTCGGAGCGCGGGTTGTCGTTGGCGAAGAACGCGAGATCGGCCAGGCGGGCGGCGGCGGCGCCCATCAGGGGGCGTTTGGCCCGGTCGCGGTCCCCGCCGCAGCCGAGGACGACGATCAGCCGGCCGTCGATGAGTCCGCGCACCGAGGTGAGCACGGTCTCGACCGCGTCGGGGGTGTGCGCGTAGTCGACGAGCGCGAGATAGGGCTGCCCGCGCTCCACCCGCTCCATCCGGCCGGGCACGCCCGTGAGCTCGCCGATCCCCGCGGCGGCCGCCTCGGCCGGCACCCCGGCGGTCACCAGGAGCGCGAGCGCGCCGAGGGCGTTGACGACGTTGAACCGCCCGGGCAGGTGGACCCGGACCGGGACTTCGACTCCCCGCGGACCGCGAGCGGTGAAGGTGCTGCCTCGCTCGCTCATGACCAGGTCGTCCGGCCACCAGTCGGCGGACGGATCCGGTGCGTAGGTGAGCGCGCCGGGCACGCGAGCCGCGAGCTCGGCGCCCCAGGAGCCGGCCGCCGGATCGGTGCCGATGACGGCGGCGGCGGACCGCTCCGGCTCGAACAGTTTCGCCTTCGCCTCGAAGTAGTCCCGCATCGTCGGGTGGTAGTCCAGGTGGTCCTGGCTGAGGTTGGTGAACAGCGCGCCCGCGAAGCGCAGCCCGTCGACGCGGTGCTGGGCCAGCGCGTGGCTGGAGACCTCCATCGTCGCCGCCGTGATCCCCCGCTCGACCATCACGGCGAACAGGGCCTGCAGGTCGGCGGACTCCGGCGTGGTGCGCACCGAGTCGAGGCGCTCGTCGCCGATCCGGGTCTCGACGGTCCCCAGCAGCCCGGTCCGTTGGCCGGCGGCCCGCAGGCCGGCGTCGACGAGGAAGGCAGACGTGGTCTTGCCGTTGGTCCCGGTGACACCGAGCAGGGTGAGCCGGCGCGACGGCTGGCCGTAGAGCCAGTCGGCGACCTGGGCGAGGTCGCGGCGCGGGCCCTCGGTCACGACCACCGGGACCGTCACGGCACCGGCGAGCATGGCCGCGCCCGCCGCGTCCGTGAGAACGGCCGCCGCGCCCGCGGCGACGGCGGCGGCGGCGAAGGCCGCGCCGTGCGCGTGGGCGCCGGGCAGCGCGGCGTACAGGTCGCCGGGGCGCACCGCACGCGAGTCGTGGGTGACACCCTGCAGCACGACATCCTGCAGCACGGCGTCACCGTCGATCGCGCCAGCTGAGCCGCCGGCCAGGCGCGCCTGGCCCACCGGGCCGCTAGGCGCGTCGGCGGACGTGAGGCTGCCGGCCTCGGCCAGCAGGCCGCGCAGCTCGGTGAGCGTCCGCGCCGGCCGGCGGGTCGGGCGCAGTGCCGGAGGGGTCACGCCGTCGACCTTAGTAGGGCACCCCACGAGGCCTCACGCCCGCCGTGGGTGTCGCCGCGCCGCCGCGCCGGCGACCTTGGGAAGGTGGCCACCAGGTGCGCGGAGGAGGGGTGTTTCCGCGCATCCTCCGGCTCCGGCCGCGGCCGCGGGGACCACGTCCGCTGGGCACGCCGGAGGAGATCGTCCCCGCGGGGCCGGTGGGCCGGTCGCGACTGCGGGGACGACGCCCGCCGGGCGCGGGAGGGAGGACCGTTCTCGCGTGCCCGCCGGCCCGCTGACCGGCCGCTCATCCGGCCGGCGGCGAGCCGCCTGCCGCCGTGCCCGATCCCGTGGCGGCGGCGACATCTGCCGGGGACGAGCCCGGCGGGGTCGTCACGTCGGCCCCGCCGGGCGGCGTCGTCTGGCTGGTGGTCTCCGCCTCGTCGGTGAAGCCGGGCTGGGCGAGCGGCAGCCGGGGAGCCTCGGAGCCGGCCGGCGGCACGCCCAGCGTCGCCAGGGTGAACGTCGTGACCTTCTGGAAGACCGGGGCGGCGGCGAGGCCGCCGAAGTGCTGCCCCTTCGGGTTGTCCAAGACGACGGCGACGACCACCTTCGGGTTGTCGGCCGGGGCGTAGCCGATGAAGGAGGAGACGTACCGCTGCCCGTCCTTGCCGTAGTAGCAGCCGCAGGACGGGTCGATCTGGTTGGCGGTGCCGGTCTTGCCGGCGACCCGGTAGCCGGGCACCGCGGCGGCCGGCGCGGTGCCGTTCGTCGTGGTGACCTGCTCGAGCATGTCGGACAGCGTGTGCGCGGCCTGCTCGCTCACGACCCGCACGCCCGGGGCCCGCGGTGTCGAGACCATCGCGCCGCCGCTCGCGCCGACCGCGTCGACCAGCCGCGGCGCCATCCGGACCCCGCCGTTGGCGATGGTCGCGTAGACGGAGGCCATCTGCAGGGCCGTCACGCTCATCCCCTGGCCGTAGGCGATCGTGGCCGCCTGCGAGGCCGACCACTTCGTCGACGGGGCGAGCTGCCCCCCGCTCTCGCCGGGGAAGCCGAGCCCAGTGGGCTTGCCGAGGCCGAAGGCACGCATCTTCGCCTCGATGCCCGCCGCACCGACCTTCTCCGAGATCAGTACGGTACCGATGTTGCTGGAGTGCGCGAGCACCCCCGCGGCGGTCAGCTGCAGCGTGCCGTGCGTCTCGGCGTCGACGATCTGGGAGCCGCCGCGGCGGATGCTCGGCGGGACCGTGACCGGGCTGGTCGCGGTGATCAGCCCGCTGTCGAGCGCGGCGGCCATCGGGATGACCTTGTTCACGCTGCCGGGCTCGAACGCGGTCGCGGTGGCCCGGTTGCCGAGCGCCGCGGGGTTGGCCTGGCCGACGTTGTTCGGGTCGAAGTCGGGCGAGTCGGCCATCGCCAGGATGTCGCCGGTGCGCGGGTCCATGATCACGATCGTGCCGGCGTCCGCCTGGTTCTCCCGCACCGCGTCGGCGATCGCCGTCTGCGCCTCCCACTGGATGTCGGAGTCGAGGGTGAGCCGCAGGTCGGAGCCCTCGACAGGCCCCTTCTCACTGCTGCGCGCCGACGGGATCTCCCGGCCGGCCGGGTCGGTCTCCAGGGTCCGGGTGCCGTCCTGGCCGCGCAGCACGTCGTCGTAGACGAGCTCGATCCCGCCGTTGCCCACGAGCAGGTCGTTGTCACCGAAGCGGGTGTAGCCGATGACGCCGCCCGCCAGGGAGCCGTTCGGGTAGACGCGGCGGCGCTCGTCGATCACTCCGACGCCGACCAGGTCGAGCTTCTTCACCTTCGCCTCGACGTCGGGGCCGAGGCCCCTGGCGATGTAGACGAACTTCAGCGTGCGGTCGCGGGTGATCCGCTTCTCGATCGTCTTCGCCGGCTGCCCGACCAGTGGCGAGAGCTTCGCGGCGACGGCGGCCGGGTCCTTGACGACGCTGGGGTTGGCGTAGACCGCGCGGGCGTCGACGTCCTGGGCCAGCGTCGCGCCGTGCCGGTCCGTGATCTCGCCGCGGACCGCGGGCAGGGTGATCTCCTGCAGCCGCTGTGCCTCGGCCTGGCGAGCGTAGGTGGCAGCGTTGAAGCCCTGCAGCTGGGTGAGCCGGCCGGCCAGGACGAGCAGCAGCACCGCCATCACGATGACGCCGATGCGCAGCCGTCTGCGTGAGCTCGCGAGCGCGCGGCGGCGCGGCCGGCGCGGGCCGCTCGGGGGCCGGCGCCGCGGTCGCCAGTCGTCCGGGCCGCCGCGGCGCGGCGCGGCGGCCCGCGCCGCCACGCGTGCGGCCTCCGGCCGGGCCCGATCACCTCTGGTCGGCCGGCCGGCCCGCGCGGAACCGGTACGCGTCCCCTCCGTGACCAGCCGCAGCCGCGTGCGGCCTCGCGGCGGAAGGAGCGTGGAGCTCACCGCCCGGCCGCCTCCGCGCCGGTGGCCGGCGCGGCCTGGCCCGCCGCACCGCCCTGGTCCTGCTGACCGTTCTGATCCTGCTGACCGTTCTGATCCTGCTGACCGTTCTGGCTCGCGGGCTGGCCCGCCGCGTCGGCGGCGGCCGGCTGCGCCGGCGCCGGGACGACGTAGAGAACCGCGCCCCCGCTGCCTGCGACAACCCGGGCGCCGCGCGGCAGCGAGCTGCCGGGCGGCAGGTAGGTGGGCAGCCCGCCGGGCACCATCCCGAGGGCCTGCGCCCGCGCGGCGAGCGCCCCCGGCGCCGACCGCCGGTCTGCTTCGAGGGCAAGCGCCTCCTCGTCGTCCGCGAGAGCGCTGGACGTGGTCTGCAGCGCGTGCTCCTGGAACGCGTTCTCACTGAGCGCGGTGTTCAGCAGCAGCAGGCAGACGAGCCCGCTGCCCATGAGCACGAGCAGCAGGATCACGAACGGCGCCCGCGGTGCCCGCTGGTTGCGCGCGGCCTTTGCCCGGGCCCGCGCCAGCGCCGTAGGTCCGGGAGCCGGTGCGACGCGTGGGCTGGGCCGGGTGGCCGGTCGCGCGGCCGGCGCGGCGGCCGACCGGGCGGCCGAGGTCCGGGCGGCCGAGGTCCGGGCGGTCGAGGGCGGCGCGGAAGGCTCGGCCGCCGCGGCGGCGCCGGAGCGGCGGGGCCGCGGCCGGGGTGGCGGCTGACGGGGCAGTCGCGGCGCCGGCGTCGACTGAGGTGCCAGCGCGGTGGCGCCGGCCGACATCGGCAGGTGCTCGTCGCTCGGCGCGGCGGTCATCGTTGTCCTCCCCGGGGTTCTGCTGGCGGCCGCCGGCGGCCGGAAGGAGGAACACGTTCGCGCCTCCTCTGGCCGACGGAGATTCCCGCTGTGTCAGTGGCGGCCAGGCGGACCCGTTCGGCTGCCCGCAGCCGAGCCGACGCCGCCCGGGGGTTCGCGGCCACCTCCGCCTCGGACGGAGCCCGCGACCCACGGGTGAGCAGGCGGAAGGTGGGCTCGGCACCGGCCGGCACCACCGGCAGGTCCGGTGGCGCCTTGGTCGTGGTGACCTCGGCCAGCGCTCGCTTGACCATCCGGTCCTCCAGTGAGTGGTAGGCGAGCACTGCGACCCGGCCGCCCACCGCGAGCCGGCCGAGCGCGGCGGGCAAGGCCCGTTCCAGCACGTCCAGCTCGCCGTTGACCTCGATGCGCAGCGCCTGGAAGGTGCGCTTGGCTGGGTTCCCACCCGTCCGTCGCGCCGCCGCCGGAATGGCGGCCCGCACCAGGTCGACGAGCCGGGCCGACGTGGTGAACGGATGCCTGGCCCGCTCGGCCACCACGGCGGCGGCGATCCGCCGGGCGAAGGGTTCCTCGCCGTAGCGGCGCAGAATCCGGGCGAGCGACGCCTCGTCATAGGTGTTGAGGACGTCGGCGGCCGTGTGCGGGCTCGTCGGGTCCATCCGCATGTCCAGCGGAGCGTCCCGCGAGTACGCGAAACCCCGGTCGTCGGTGTCCAGTTGCAGCGAGGAGACGCCGAGGTCGAACAGCACGGCGTGCACGGCCGGGATTCCGAGGCCGTCCAGCACCTCCGGCAGCTGGTCATAGACCGCGTGCGCGAACTCGACCCGGTCGCCGGCGAAGGCGAGCCGGTCGCGGCTGGCCGCCAGCGCCTGCGGATCGCGGTCGAGGCCCACCAGGCGCAGGCCGGGCAGGTCGTGCAGCAGGGTCTCGGCGTGCCCGCCGAGACCGAGGGTGGCGTCCACGGCCACGGCCCCCGGCTGGCCCAAGGCCGGGACGAGCAGGTCGCGTATCTGGTCCAGCAGGACGGGGATGTGGCTGGCCTGCACCGCTTGCCGCCCTTCTCACCTCGGTCCGTCTCGGCTGGGCCCGTCCTGGCCGCGGCCCGGGCAGCCGGCAGGTGGGCGCGGCTCGGGCGGTGGTGGGTGGGTGTCTGGCGACGGCCTGCGGCCGCCAGGCGCACGCCGAAGGCGGCGTGTCCGAGGGAGGAACGAGCGGGCTCGGCGTGTGCCCAGGTCCCGCCCCGCCTGGCCGCCGGGCGCCGGGGAAGTGGCGCCCGGAGGCGGGCGGGGGGAGAACTCGACACGCGCTGGACCGCTGCTCCGCTGGGTGCGGCCGGACGTCGCCGGCGCTCCTGGTCTCAGGTATGCGGGTGCCCGGAGGCGTCGTGGCGCCCCGGCACTAGATCACGCCGGGCAGCACCTCCTCGGACAACTCCGCGAAGCTCTCCTCCTGCTCGCTCAGGTAGGCCGTCCAACGTCCGGCGTCCCAGATCTCGACCCGGGTGTTCGCGCCGTTGACGACGCAGTCGCGGGTCAGCCCGGCGTACTCGCGCAACGCCGGCGGGATGTTGATGCGGCCCTGCTTGTCCGGAACGTCGTCGCTGGCGGAGGAGAAGAAGACCCGGCTGTAGTCGCGCAACGACTTCGCCGTAACTGGCGCAGTACGCAGCGACTCGCTGATTCTGGAGAACTCGGCCATGGGGAACACATAAAGGCAGCGTTCCTGTCCTTTGGTAATCACGAGCCCTCCTTCCAACTCCTCACGGAACTTCGCGGGCAGCGTGAGCCGGCCCTTGTCGTCCAGGCGCGGGGAGTGGCTACCGAGAAACACCGGCGCCCCTCCTCGCTCACCAGCGCGGGGGCATGCGCCGCGGCCGACAGCTCTTCACAGATCCCGCTCACAGATCCGCAAACAGACCACAAGTCCGTCGCCGTTCCCCCACTGCGCGCCACTGTACCCCACTATCCCCCACCCGACACCCCTGCGACACCCCGGAGAGCCGACCTCCCCCACCACGTCGTTGAGCCTGCCCAGATGCCGTTCCGCGCCGTCGCTACCGGCTCTGGGGAGGCCCCGGCTCAGCACGGGGCGGGAAGCGCCCAATTCGGTCGGGCTAACGACGCACAATCCCGTCAACGAGTCATCACCACCGTTGATAGGCGGCCCGGCGACCGCCGGAGTTCCGTCATGAGCGACCGGCGTCCACGCCGGACCCACGGACCACACGCCGGACCCACGGACCAGTGGCAGGCCCCCAGAGGCCCGGCCGACGGCCGGACCAGCGAGGCGGACGCCCGCCGGCCCAGGCCGGTTCGCGGCGGTCGAGCAGCGGCGCAGCCCGGCCCGGCGCGGGGATGCGCCGGGGAAAGCAGCGAAGCTTCCCGGACCTTGCCCGCAAGGATCGAGCGTCGAGATGTCACACTCGGGAATGGAGCGCTCCCGCCGGGGGCCGGACCGATCCGCTGATCCCGGAGGAGGGCCTAGGTGGCGACGGAGCCAGGAGTCCTGCACTGGCGCGACCCCGCCAGCGACCTCGGCCAGCTGGCCGAGGTCGCCGACCGCGTCCAGCGCTCGGTCGCCGGGGTGATCGACGGCAAGCCCGAGACGATCAGGGCAGCACTCGTCGTGATGCTGGCCGAGGGCCATCTGCTCATCGAGGACGTGCCGGGCGTCGGCAAGACCATGCTGGCCAAGGCGCTCGCCCGCTCGATCGACGCGCGGGTGCGCCGTATCCAGTTCACCCCCGACCTGTTGCCGGGCGATGTCACCGGTGTGAGCGTCTACAACCAGGGCACCCGCGACTTCGAGTTCCGGCCCGGGCCGGTGTTCGCCAACATCGTCGTCGGTGACGAGATCAACCGGGCGGAGCCGAAGGCACAGTCCGCGCTGCTGGAGTGCATGGAGGAACAGCAGGTCACCGTCGACGGTGTCAGCTACCATCTCGAGGCACCGTTCATGGTGATCGCCACGCAGAACCCGGTGGAGATGGAAGGCACCCGACCGCTGCCCGAGGCGCAGCGCGACCGCTTCACCGCCCGGATCTCCATGGGCTACCCCTCGCCGGCCGCCGAGTTCGCGATGCTCGACAACCACGGCAACGCCGACCCGTTGTCCGACGTCGTCCCGGTCACCTCCGCCGCCGAGATCGTCAAGATGATCTCCCTCGTGCGCGCGGTGCACGTCGCCGACGAGGTTCGCCAGTACATCGTCGAGCTGGTGGGCGGTACCCGCCGCCACCCGGAAGTCACGCTCGGCGCGTCCCCGCGCGCCGCACTGCACCTGATCCGCACGGCCAGGGCCGCCGCGGCGCTCGACCGCCGCTCGTTCGTCCTGCCCGACGACGTGCAGGCGCTGCTGGTCCCGGTGCTCGCGCACCGGCTGCTGCTGCGCCCGGAGCTGGCGATGTCCGGTGAGCCGCTCATCGACATCGCCGCGCGGCTGCTGACCGACATCGTCGCCCGCACGCCGATCCCCCGTCCCGGCCCGGCCGCCAGGCCGCCGCGGCGCGGGCACTGACGGGTCCGCGGTGCGCGACCTCGCCGCCGCGCTGCGCGGACTGACCGTCCGCGGCCGGTCGTTCCTGGCCGCGGGCGGCGCCTGCGCCGTGTCCGCGCTGGTGCTCGGCGAGCAGGACCTGCTGCGGGTGGCCATTCTTCTCGTCCTGCTGCCGCTGTCGGCCGCGGCGTTCGTCTCCCGAACGCGCTACCGCCTGGCCTGCACCCGCCGGATCGACCCGCCCAGGGTGTCGGCAGGCCAGCAGGCCCGGGTGCACGTCCGGCTCGACAACATGAGCCGGCTGCCCACGTCGGTGCTGCTGGTGGAGGACGAGGTACCCGACGCGCTCGGCGCGCAGGCCCGGTTCGTGCTCGACCGGATCGAGCCGGGCGGTGCCAGAGACCTGTCCTACGAGCTGCACGCCGGGCACCGGGGCCGTTACCAGCTGGGCCCGATGTCGATCCGCCTCGCCGACCCGTTCGGGTTCTGTGAGCTGACCCGGGCGTTCCGCAGCCGCGACGAGCTGGTGGTGGCGCCGGCCATCGAGGTGCTGCCCGGCGCCCGCTCGGAGCCGAGCGCCGTCGCCTCGACGTTGCGCCGCGCCGCGCTGCACGGCGAGGACGAGGTGACCACCCGGCCATACCAGTCCGGCGACGACCTGCGTCGGGTGCACTGGCGCACCACCGCCCGGGTGGGCGAGCTGATGGTACGCCGCGAGGAGCGGCCGCGGGTGGGGGGCGCGACCGTGCTGCTCGACGACCACCTGGGGTCGTGGGGGCACCATGTCGGCCCGGCGGCGCCGTTCGAGTGGGCGGTGAGCGCGGCCGGCTCGATCGGGGCCTATCTGGCCCGCGGCGGCTACGGCGTCCGGCTGGTCACTCACCGGGGGCTCGCGGCCGTCACAACGGCTGGCAACATCATCCCGCTGCTCGACGAGCTGTCCACCGTGGCCCAGAGCACGTCGCCGGACCCGGCGGCGGCGTACACCGCGATCGCCGCCGGCGACGGCGGCATGCTGGTGGCTGTCCTTGGGCAGACCAAGCCCGAGGTGGCGCGCCGCCTCGCGGCGACCCGGCCGCGTTCCGCCCCGGCCGTCGCCGTGCTTGTCGACCTCACTCGCTGGGGCCAGGACTCAGCAGCCGGAACCGACCTCGCCGGCTGTGAGCTGGCATTCACCCACGCCGGCTGGCGGGTGCTCATCACCGGCCTCGGCAGCCGACTCGCCGACGAGTGGCCGCGGGTGACGGCGCCGGCCGTCCGCTATGGGACCGGCCAGCCGCGTACCGGCTTCCAGGCCGGGGCGGCCAGGCTGGGAACGGCCTGGCTGGGGGCGCCTCGGCATGGCGGTCCGCCGGTGGGGCCGCAGCGTGGCCAGACCGGCGCCGTCCTCCCGGCCTTCCCTACCCGCACCGCCCACACTGCGCACAACGGCGTCCACGGCGTGGACGGCACCCGCGAGGGGCCACGATGACCCGGCCCGCGTTCCCCACCGTCGGCCGGTCGGGCGGCCCTCCCCCCACCTCGCCGCCGGCCGCCCCGGCGGCCGCCACCCGCCGCTCCCGCACACGCGGGCAGGAGCTGCCGACCGCCGTCGGCGCGCTGGCCTCGCTGCTGTGCGCGCTCGCGCTCGCGCCGCTGTTCCGCGGGCTGTGGTGGTGGTTCGGCCCGGCGGTGCTCGCCGTCCTTGTCGTCGTAGGGCTGGCCGCGCTGGGTCGGCGGGCCGGGGCCGGCCCGCCGGTGACCGTCGTCGCAAGCCTGGCCGGCCTGCTGCTCACGCTCACCGGGCTGTCCACTCGCGCCCAGGCCTGGCTCGCCGTCGTGCCGACCGGCGCGAGCCTCGCCCGGCTCGGCGAGCTGATGTCCGACGGCCGAGGCGACATGTCCCGGCTGGCCGCGCCGGTGCCCGACCGGCCAGGGCTGGTCGTGCTGACCGTGCTCGGCGTCGCGCTCGTCGCACTCGTCGTGGACCTGCTGGTCGTCACGGCGGGGCGGCCCATCCTGGCCGGCCTGCCCCTGCTGGGGCTGTTCGCCGTGCCCGCCGCCGTGCTGCCCGGTGGCGTGGGCGTCGTGCCCTTCGCCCTCGGCGTCGTCGGCTTCCTCGCGCTCCTCATCGTCGACGGCCACGGGGCGATGCGGCGGTGGGGACTGCTCATCACCACCCGCGGCCCGGGCCGCTCCCAGCTGGTGCTGGGAAGCCTTGCCAGCCGGGTAGCCTTCGGCGCCGTGCTGCTCGCCGTGCTCGTCCCGCTGGCCACGCCGTCCCTGAACGGCCACGGGCTGGTGAACGCCCACGGTGAGTCGGCGGGCGGCAATGGGCCAGGCAGCTCCCAGACGAAGGTGAGCCCGCCGATGGCGACGCTCACCCAGCGGCTGCACGTCGACCCGGACCACCCGGTGATGACCGTCCAACGGCCGGGCGACCCGGACGCGCCGCTGCGGCTGCGGCAGGTCGCGCTGGACGACTTCGACGGCAGGGCCTTCAACATGCGCCAGCTCGAGGCCGACCGCGACGACCGCGTCGAACGCGGCCTGCCCGGCCCGCCCGCCGGCCTGAGCACCGCGGCGACCAGCGCGACGATCTCCATCAGACCTGGCTACCCGGACGTCTACCTGCCCGTGCCGGGTATTCCAACGTCGATCAAGAACCTCGACGGCGAATGGCTGCTCGACCGGCCGACCGGCACCATCTTCACCCCGAAGGCGACCACGTCCGGCATCACCTACGCGGTCACCGCCGTCAACCCGACGCCCACCAGCGAGCAGCTCACCGCCACCGGTGCGAGGCCGGCCAGCGTCGACGTCGACCTCGCGCTGCCGGGCAATCTCGATCCCCAGGTGGCGGAGCTCGCCCGCCAGCTCACCGGCGGGCGAACCACCGACTACGACAAGGTCCGCGCGATCCAGGACTACTTCCGCGGCGGCACCTTCACCTATGACCTGAACGGCGCGCCGACGAACGAGCCCGGAGCCCTCTCCGAGTTCCTCTTCGAGAGCAAGCGCGGCTACTGCGAGCAGTTCGCCTCCGCGATGACGGTGCTCGTCCGGTCGCTGCGGATCCCTGCGAGGGTGGCCATCGGCTTCGTCGACGGTGTCCCCCAGCCCGACGGCAGCCGGCTGATCCGCAACGGCGACGCGCACGCCTGGCCGGAGGTCTGGCTGCCCGGCACCGGCTGGATCGCCTTCGAGCCGACCCCGCGCACCGACGGCGCCACCCCGCCGCCGAGCTACGCCCCCGACCCCAGCCAGAACCCGGGCGGTCCTGGCACGTCCCCGACCGGCGGGGCGCAGCAGCCGAGCCAGACGCCAGGCCAGGAGCAGCCGGGCGCGGGGCTCGCGGACTCCCCGCAGCCGGCGAACCCCGACGGCCGCTCGACGGCTGACCTGGCCGAGAGGCTGCGCGGCGAGGACCTGAGCGCGCCCAGGCTCAGCGTGCGGACCACGGACCCGGCCGTGTTCAAGGACGACCTGTTCCTGCGGGAGACCGCGCTGGACACGTTCGACGGGGAGAACTTCACGTCGACGCGACTACCTGGCGCCACCGACGCGTCGCTCGAGACCGGCCTGCCCGGCGCCGCGGTGAAGGTCACGACGACCAGGGTGACGGCGACGATCTCCGTCCACCCCGACTTCCACGACACCGAGCTGCCCGTGCCGGGAACACCGACGTCGATCACCGGCCTCGAGGGTGACTGGTGGCTCAACCAGCCCACCGGCACCCTCTACGCCGACCAGGGCACCTCCGCCGCGGGCGCCGTCTACACCGTCGAGGCTGAGATCCCGGCGCCGACGGTCGCTCAGCGCACCGCCACCGGGCAGATACCCCGCGAGGTAGCCGCCGACCTCGAGCGGCCGGCCGGCCTGGACTCCCGAGTCCTATCGTTGGCCCAGCAGGTGACGGCCGCCTACCGCAGCGACTACGACAAGGCCAGCGCGCTCGAGCGCTACCTGCGCGGATCCACGTTTACCTACGACCAAAACAGCGACGCCGGAACGCTGACCAACTTCCTGTTTGGCACGAAACGCGGCTTCTGCGTCGACTATGCGACGGCCATGGCAGCGATGGCCCGATCGCTCAACATCCCAGCCCGCGTGGCGGTCGGCTTCGCCTACGGCGTCCCGCAGCAGGACGGCACGTTGCTGTACAAGGACGGCAACGCGCACGCGTGGACGGAGATCTGGCTGCCCGGCACCGGCTGGATCAGCTTCAACCCCACCCCGGTGGGTGAGCTGCGCGGCCTCGGGAACACGACCTGGTCGCCCGGTGCCGACCAGCACCAGACCGAGACCGGTCAGCAGACAGCCGCGACCGCGACGCCCGGGCCCGGCGGACGCACGGGCGAGCAGGGCGGGTCGAGCTCAAGGGCCCATGTGGCGCGATGGGTGGCGATCTGGCTGCTGATCGCCCTGGCGGTCCTCGGGCTGCTGCTCGCCCCCGCGATCGCGCGGCGGGTCATCCGGCGCCGACGGCTGCGGGCCGGCCCACGAGCGGCCGTGGTCACGCCCGGCGCGGCCGGAGCCGGCCCCGCTCAGGTGAATGCACGGGTGCGGGCCGGCTGGGCCGAGCTGCTGGACGTCGCGACGGACCTGGGTATCCCGCTGCGCCCCAGCGACTCGCCGCGGATGGTCGTCGCCAGGCTCTCCTCCTATCTGTTGGCGGGGCCAGAGGCGCAGGACGACCAGGTACGGGCGGCGCTGGCGGCACTTGGCCGGATCGGCTCGGCCGAGGAGCGGGTCCGCTATGCGCCGCCGGGGACCAGTCTCGGCGACGGCGCGGGGACCGTCGCAGCGGACGTGACTGTGACGATCGACGCCCTGCTGGCCGTCGCGCCACGCAGCCGCCGGCTGGTCGCCCAGGTCGCCCCGCCGTCCGTGCTGCGCCGACTGACCCGCTCCGGCGCCTATGCGTCCGACGAGCGTTCCTGGCGGCAGCGTCCCGCCGCCGCGGCCGCGGCCTCACCTCCGCCGGAACCGGCCTCCCAGGCTGGACCCTCGCGGCGGCCGGGGCCGTCCAGCCGTCCATGATCTGTGACATTGGTCCGCTCCGTCCGGGCGCCGCGCTGTGTTGCCTGGTCCGCTCCGTCCGGGCGCCGCGCTGTGTTGCCTGGTCCGCTCCGTCCGGGCGCCGCGCTGTGTTGCCT